>Ga0172380_10005161_pt1 | contig 16090 bp, 26 predicted proteins | sample Leawe162metaG_FD_119747 | JGI IMG/M metagenome (GOLD analysis project Ga0172380, IMG submission 119747) | Leachate microbial communities from a municipal landfill in Southern Ontario, Canada - Leachate well 162 metaG | ecosystem: Engineered > Solid waste > Landfill > Unclassified | place...
ACAATGTTAGTATATATCGCTGTGCAAACGGTATTATCCGCGCCGATTTCCATCCAAGAAGCGAGGGAAGCAATGAAAAATGATCTTGAAATATGGATTGATGAACACGTTTCATACGGCGGTAATATTACTGGCGAGGATTGTAAAACACTTCTTAAAATGATTAATGAAGTTGAGAATCCTGAATTAATATTGAGTTTTATTATTCATGTCGTTTATTTCAAGGGATTATTAGATTAATTCCCTTGTAAAACGCTTTTCCCTGTTTTACTCCAGCGAGGGAATAAATGGATCATAAAAAGCTCGTGGAATGTCCTAACTGCGAATCTCTTGATAGTTGGGAAGAAATAGATTTTGCAGAATTTGCTTGAAAATCGTATAACACTGTTTTATGCTTTTTTCTGTAAAACCCATAACAATCAAAATAAGGAGATTTGAATGTCTACAAAAAATTCAGCAAAAACTTCCAGTGCTTTGCCCTCCGTCCCGACTTCACAGCCTTCAAGCCGCGCAACGGATCCGCGATTCTTCACGGCCTCCAAGCCGGACTTTATCAAGCTCAAGGAAGATCAGCAAATCGGCGGAATCTTCCTCGGCGTGAGAAACAGTTCTTACGGACGGGCTTACAAATTCCAGACGGCGGATGGAACGACTTTTTTCATTGGTGGGAACCGTGCCCAGCTGGATTCCATTTTCGATGATCTCCTGGGAAATCCTCAGGGCTTCAATGGCAATACTATCATAGGCCATGCCCTGATAGTTGCGCGAATGAAGAACACTGAGTCGAAGTCAAAGCGCTCGGTAGCGGTATACGCCATCGGGCATGATTTCGACAATTGTCCCAAGGGATGCAGGCCGTAAAATCCCTTGACATTTTTCATCCCTCAGATTTAGCATTTAAATCGGCGCGCTTCCCGCTTCCATTGAAGCTTCAAGGCACTCGCCGCCTTTATAAGAGGAAGCGCGCCAGTTTTTTCTTTTGCTCTGATATCCTTTATAAAAGGATTTTGCATGGCCTCCTTCCGTTACCGCTACAAGGGCCGTTTTATTTCCGCCGAAAAAGCGCAGCGGCTTTCCTCCCTACCGTCTACTAAAAAACGGGTATCTAAAGAGCCGATCCAGCATAAGACATACCGTTACAAGGGACGTTTTATTTCCGCCCAAAAAGCGCAGCGCCTATCCGCCCTGCCTACCACTAAAAAGTATGTCTCTATAACATACCCACAGATAAAAACCCGCAAGCGGAAGGAAAGTATCGAAAGCCTGACGCGCAAGGCGATGGATGCGGATAGGAAGCGCTTGCGTGAGCGTCTTGATAGGGGCAAGGCTTCAAAGGCTTCGGAAAAGATTGCAGAAAAGCGTGAATACAGGAAGAAGCGTGAAAAAGCGAAAGCAGATGTTATTGCCAGGGAAATTTCGAAACGGGCACGTGATACCGGCGAATCTATAGACGATATCCTTGACGAATACTATCAATCGGGCGAAATCGGGGATTGGGATAGCGATTATGGCGGAGATTATATCGCTTCGGAAGTATCGGATATTTTCGATCTAGACATAGATTATCTTGATTTTGAAATGGCCGATCTAGAGGATGATGAAAAATATGAGCAGGCGAGTTAGATCTATAGACTTTGAACTATTGATTGTGCCGGGAATCGTAATTTTGGAATGCATTATTTCCATATTCCTAATTTTCAAATAAGGCGAGCATGATGAAAAAATTCCACAAAAAGCGTTTTACAGCGGATGCTGTGCAATGTGCTATCATGCTAGGAAATCCGCTTTTCTGTCATTTTCACAAGACTAAATATGCTGTAAAAACTGTGCCATTAAAAGATGGGACGATTGCCCATGTATGCCGTGAATGCTTTGCAGGCTTGACAGGAAATGAAAAATGCAGCGGATCATAGCCCTATACATCGTGTTCCAATCCCCCGCATCCCCGCGAGCCAGGAAAAATATCGTGCGAAAGATGAGCGCATCCGGACCGATGCGTGAGCGCGAGGTGGAAGTGCGGGCCGATATCGAAATCGGCGCAGGCAGTAATGCAAACAGCGAAGTCCGGCGAGTATTGAGCCGGGAAATCAGGCGTAATGTAAAGGCAGGCGAGGCCGCGTTTTATGTCAAAGCTGAAATCGAAAGAACAGATAGAGGGAAGCTACAGCACTATTTTAAGACCGTTGTCCCTCGGTCGATCATCGACTTTTAATTTTGGCGTATACGATATCGAAACTCCTGGGATTGATAGCCTTGAATTTCATTCCTGCGGTTTTTTCGATGGCGAAAAATATACGTACCACAGGTCGATGGAAAGCTTCCTTAGTCAATGTCTCACAAAGGAATATGATGGCTGGCGCTTTTTCGCCCACTTCGGCGGGCGCTTTGACGTGCACTATGTGTTTGACTGGATTAGGGCGAATGCGCCGGAAACACAGATGGAAATCAACTGTGCTGGATCCTGTGTTATAGCGCTTACGGTCCGGCAGGGAAAGATGCGCTGGAGATTCGTCGACTCCTATCGACTGCTAAATAAATCCCTCGCTTCATTAACACACGAATTTGATGTAAAGCATAAAAAGCTTGTTGGACTCGAATTCACGGATCGAATTTATAATGAGCATGATTGCCGGGGCCTATGGGAAGTGTTAGACATTTTCTTTAAAGAATTTTCCATATGCTCGGAGACGATAGCATCTCACGCAATGCGTGTATTTCGGATTCATTTCATGCGCCGGGAAATATACCAGCCGAATAGGAATATAGAATCATTCGTGCGAGACAGTTATTTTGGCGGACGCTGTGAGATATACAACTATAAAAAATCGAAGGTGAATCATTATGACATTAACAGCCTCTACCCTACTGCAATGCTTCATTCAGTCCCGGTCGACTACCTCTATAAGTCCAGAGATTTGCCAAGCGATGATGAAAGGCGAATCGGATTTTACCATGCAAGAATTGATTATCCTGATATTGATTTGCCCATTTTACCCTTCCGATGGAAAAAGCTTTATTTTCCAGTCGGACAATTCGAAGGAAACTTTTCAAGCTTAGATTTGAAGGCGGCGATCCAGCAAGGCGCAGGCGTAAAAATATATAGCGGCATAGTTTTTCTAGCGGAGCCTCTTATGAAAGAATATGCCGAAAGCATGTTTGCCATGAAAAAACAGGCGAGCATTGAAGGGAACGGGGCAAAGCGGGAAATTTCAAAAAAGCTTATGAACTCTTTATACGGCAAGTGGGGGCAGCGCCGGGAACAGCGAGCCTTTATTGTGGACGATGGGCGCGAGGGAGCGTTCCCACTTCCAAACGGGCTAGCCTATTATATGATAGATTCTTTTGCTTCCCATATCCTGCCGCATATATCTGCGGCTATAACCAGCCGTGCTCGCCTTATCCAGCATTCTCTACTGAGTGCGGCACCGCAATGGTATACCGATACCGACAGTTTATTTACTACCGCTGAATATCCTGTCAGCGAAGAATTAGGGGCGCTGCATTATGAAGGATCTGGCACATTTCAAGCGTATAGGCTAAAAGAATATGTTTTTGAAGGGGAATATAAAATAAAAGGTCTGCAGCGCTCGAAAGATCCGGATAAGAAAAAGCGGGAAGCGGAAGATAAAGCGCTTGCTGAAAAATACCTAGCAGGTGAAGAAATAATATCCGAGCGCATGGTAGGATTTACTGAAAGCATACGGCAGGGACTTCCTACGGTTAGGCGAGTGCAGCGCAAGCGGATACGGAATGAAATAATGGAAAAGCGCGCTAGAGATGGGAAATATGGGACGCGCCCATGGCGTGCAAATGAAATAGTTGAATTATCATAAAATCATGCTTATACTATTAAAGTCCTTCACCGCAACAAACATTTCAAACAGGGATTTCCATAGAATCAGAGCTATGGAAATCCCACTTCTATATTGGAGGCAGGTTATGTTTCATGATCGGCGGAATCGTGCCAGGATAGCAAATGATCCGATGGCACAGAAAGTGGTACTGCAAATCGAAGCGACAGTGAATCCCTTGACAAATCAGGGGAAAATAGATGTAAAATCGAATATGAACTTACATCCTTATGCCGTTATCCATCTGCTGTCATCGGCAATTGGACAAATGGCGGCACAGGGAGCGCAAGCTCAATCAATGATCGTAGGACAACAATCGGAAAGGCAGGCCGAAAATGGCGGGACGGAAAGTGGTAGTCAAGACAGAAGAGACGCGGATAGAACCGGAGACGCAGGAAATACCGATCCAGGAAGCGATTCAACAGCTTCCGGAAACTGAAGAAGTAAGCGATGAGCTTATCGAATTTCTCTCGAATATTGGGGACGATGATGTCCAAATAAAGGTATACAAGAATGCGAATGGTTCGCAAAGCTATTGCTTCACAGCCAATCCATCGACTTTATCGGAAGATTCCATAAGGCAGAGTTATGGCGGCGGGCGCTACATTCTTAAAGCACTGCGCAATGGCAAATACCTCAAGGGCGGCTGTAAAGTGCTCAATTTACTTGAGCCTATCACGCCTTTACCGCAGGCAATCCCCCAGACCTTACAGATAAATCCCGGGGGAAATGCAGAGCTTGAAATGATGAAAGAAAACATGCGACAGCAGAATATGCTACTCATTGAGCTTATTAAAGCCAATGGGCAGCAAAAAAGTAGCCTTGCCGACATGATACCGATCCTGCAATTTCTGCAAAGCTCCCAGCCCAAGGCTCCCGATACCAGCTCCACAATGAGCGGCATAATGGAATTTATGTCCAAGGCTGTAGACATTGCCCGGGATATGGTCAATCCTGAAAAGGAGGAATCATGGCCGGGCATGATCGGTAAGGCGCTGGAAAACCTAGGGCCTATGATCGGCGGGATTATGGCGGCGCGTCAGGGAGCCCCGCTGCAGATACCCGAGCGGACAGCGGCCGGCGGGCAGGGCGCGGGGTTGACTGTTGGGGAGGGGGAAGGAGAAAACATGAAAGTGCCTGCAGGACAGGAAGCGATTTTGAGACAGACTATTGCCTATCTGAAGAAGCGGGCGATAGCAGGCAAGGATCCGGCTCTTATGGTCGATTGGATTGTTGACAATCTGGATGATCCGATGTACCGGAGTCTGGGAGTTACGTTTATAAACCTGCCGTATGAAGTGCTTATAAAGGCGGATGCGGAACTTGCCATGGAACCTTATAAGAAGTGGTTCGGGGATCTCATTAGCATGTTGAAAGAGGCGATCAATGGAAATCAGGAAACAGAAACTCTTGCCGGGAAAGATGGGAGCAGTCCAGACCTTGCGGGAAATGGTACGGATAACGGTAGAGGCAATCCATAGCCAATATCCCCGCTTCGTTCTGCAGAGGCTTTTATTCATGAATCCTGCCAATCCTTCCATGATTGTGCGCGCCCTGCAGAATTGGATTTTGCTTCACGTCGATATTGTGGACGAATTCGAAGAAGTACTTATTTCGCCTGTGGTATTGATTCAGCTTATTGATGCGCAGGGCCGTGCCATGGGTGATTGTGACGATATCGCCATGCTCGCGGCAAGTGTTATTGCAAGCGCAGGGGCGGAGACGTGGTTTATCGCTCTGGACCCGGCAGCGGATGGGAGCTATGGACATGTCGCGGTAGCCTATGCTTTTCCATCGGATCAAGAATTCTATATTTTCGATCCTACAATTGCGAGTATCAGGCCGATAGGTGCGGAAGATTTTAAAATAGCGCTTAAAGAGCCTATCCAATCATGACGGAGGCTGTTTATGCATGAACTTTTTCACAATCAATTTTTTATCGCTTTTCTGGTTCTGGTATTGTCGGCTGCAGTGCGCGCCCTGCCAGAACCTCAGATGTTTCCAATAGCGAAGCGGAGCATGTTCTATTTGTGGCTCTATAACTTTACCCATGCTGTATTAGCCAATTGGGATAAACTCGGGGGGAAAAAATGAAGGGAATTTTCAGGAAATGCAGTATTTTGTGGCTCATGGTTGTATGCGCTTTTTTCGTGAATGTCCTACAGGGAAGGTCGCAGGGAATTGAGCGCATCGCCTTTGGAGGTGCGGGATATTTCGCCCCTGTGAAGCCTAATATCCAGGCATTTGCAGGCATGGCAATTCCGCTAACTCAGGATCTTAAAACCCTTAGTTATACGGATTTTGATATATCCTTTGTCAAGGATGCGGATATATTAGTTGCACTTCCTGCTTTGGAAGGAAAAACGATTCCGGATATGGAAATACCTGCTATTTCAATAGCGGGTAAGAAAATCCGGTATTCCATCCGTACAGGGATTGCCCGTCAGATTATATCTATGGGGAAATTTTCTCTCTATGGGCTCGGCGCTCCAGGTATTGCTACAGATGGGGAAAATGCGCATTATTCTCTCGAATATGGCGGTCTGCTACATTACGCGGTATCAGGCCGGATCGGGATTATGGGCGCTTTGACTGCAGAGCATGGGCCGGATGGGGAAAATCTTGCGCCGCGCCTGGGACTTTCTTTCAGGTTTTGACATTGAAGCCTAAAAAGCGGCTCCCAGAATTTGCTGAATGCGATATTTGCGGGGAAAGATTCACTCTTTCTCCGCAAATTGAAAATATCATGTTTATGCATACGATGCGGGAGCATCCGGAATATTTATTTTTGGAGCTTGCAAAAAATTTTATGAAGGCTTTAAGGGGGGAATGATGGCTAAAGATAGCTCTAATGATATATTTGGATATTCATGGGAACAGATACAGGATATGCAGCAAAAAAGGTATAAGCGTCCTACTTTGAGCGGCTCTATTCGGCGCCCGGGTGCGAGTGAAAGTGATATCGCCATGTTTAAGGAATTTGGTATTGAAGGACTTAATAAAAAAGGTTATGACGGCGTTATTGATCGCTTGAAGTATAGCGGCATAATTCCGGCTGATAACCCGCGCGGCACTATTATATACGACGAGGTTTTATACATCGTTGCGCGGAAAGGGCAGAACCATAAATGTGATGCGGAATGTAGGAAATGCGATCATACGTATAAACACGATTTTACTTCAAAAGCGCTTATTATCGGAAATCCGGATGGAAGCCTGACTATCCGCCCTGCAAAATAATTATTGACAAATATTATCAAAATGTTTTAGCCTTCATTCAAAGGCGGGCACCTTTATATCAGGGAATTGTAAGATATGGTTGCCTGCCTTTTCTTATTTTGATTGCCCCTCTTATAAAAGGTGCCCTGCCATATAGGAGACTTTCCAAATGTATGGCGGCATATTCGATACCATTCAATCCTATCTAGACGATTTCGGCATTTCCAGAGAGAGTGCGCTTGCCGTCGCTAAAGCACTTGCCAGCCCCACTACTGCGAATATCAATGCTGTCAAATCGGCTTTCGAAGTAACAGGCAATGCGGCGCCTCCGGAATTGCTCAATGCTCTCTATGCCCGTCAGGCAGAGAGCTATAAAGATAATCTTTTCTTTTCTGCAGGTTCTATGTCGGGAGCGCTTCCCTGGATCATAGCGGGCGGCATTGTGGCTTTCGTGCTCTACAGGCGGAGGCGCTAAGATGCGCAGGCTATGGAAAGATTTTGATGGAGAACCGTTTCTGATAAATCCGCACTTAATCAGTGTTTTAAATCCTAAAAAAGGAGCAAAGAAAATTATGGCACGTCGCAAGCGCAGAACTCCGCCCCGCAATGCAGCGGGACGATTTGTAAAAAGATCCCGGGCCGCATCGAAGCCGCGCCGCGCAAGGCGAAGATCCAATGTTTTCGCCATGAATCCGCCTCGCCGCGCCCGGAGACGCTCTTATGCGCGCCGATCTCCGGCTCGCACTGTCCGGCGCTACCGTCGAAATCCGCCTTCCTTCCTGGGCGGGGGATTGTTCGGCGTTCCTTTCACCGATTTTCTGTACGCGGGAGCCGGATTTGTTGCCGTGCCTGGGCTGGAGTCAATTATCAATAATAGCCTGCCGGTAAGCTTTACCTCTACACCTGCCGGGAAATATGCTGTCAAGGCGGGCCTCGCCTTGGGCCTCGGTTTTGCGGCCTCAAAGCTCATTTCCAGGGAAGCGGGAAAGGCCGTGGTGATTGGAGGCGGCCTCTATGTTATTGCCAATGCTGTAGTCGATTTCATGCCTCAGATTTTCGGAGGCTTCAGCGGATATCTGCCGGGACGTATGCGCGGGCAAATGGGGCCGGGGCCGGTGGCGGTTCGCGGAATGCAGGGACAGCGGATGTTAGGCCGCTATACTAGAGGCGCAGTCGGCGGAGCTATGAGTCAGTCGGCAGTGCCCGAGCGCTTGAGCCTTGCGGCAAGATTCTAATTAACAGGGCCTTATCTATATAAGGCCCTCGCTATTTAACCTTTTAATTTCAGGAGCGCAATATCATGGGTAGCATGAATTCGAATATCCCGGCTGACTATGACAAGTATAATAGCCAATTTGGCAATGACAAAGAAGTTATCGGCTGGTCCTGGTGGGATACTCTCACGTATACTACGGCAGTGACCACTCAGCTCACATTCTTCAATGGTGTGCGGGCGAATCTTTCGCTTTCCAATATGGAACTTGCGGGGCAGCTTGCCAGCCCGAAATCGTTTCTAGTGCGGGCTATCCGCGTGAAACCTTTGACGCCGTATTTTGTCACTCTGGACAATGCTGCGGCCGCCATTCAGCTTGGCGCCATCGATGACATGAACAATCTTATCAATACCGGAACTTTGAGCTTTACAATCGGACAAAAAAACTATGGGCAGTGGCCTCTGTGGATGCTCCCATCCGGAGGCGGTGCCGTAGCGATAAATGCGGGTGCGGCTGTAGCCAATACCACGCAGCTCGCCAATAACGGTATACAGGATCCTCGTTCGGTTTATTCCCTGACGAAGCCGATCCTGATTGCTCCGCAAATCAATTTCAACATCGTTTTGACATGGCCTGCAGCGGTGACGCTGAATTCCGGGACGCAGAACATTGTCGTGGTTCTGGACGGGGATTTGATCCGCCCGATTCAGTAACAATCGTTTTTAATTGGCGGGTGAGGGAGTGACAAGCACTCCATCACCCGCCTAATTTCCATTTCATTTTGCATAGGAGTTTAAAACGATGTTACTGCAAAAAATTCAAGATGCTTATGCGGCAGGGAAAATTGATATCCAGCCTTTTTTCTATCAGGCTGAATTTCCTATCGCGGCCCTTCTGGCGGGCGCCACCGTTATCCAGCCAATCAATACCCAGAACGATTCCGATTTTGTGACGCGGTACGTCAATCTATCATCGTATAGCGCTGCAGGGACGCTTACGGCAAATCCGGATATGCTGATATCATTTTTCGATTCCGGCTCGGGCAAGAACTGGCAGGACTTGCCGCAGCACCAGAACAATGTATGCGGCAATGGGCAGCTGCCTTTTGTATGGCCGGAACCTTTCATTATCAAAGGATCTAGCGTTATCCAGGTGACGCTGACTAATCGCGAGCCTGCGGCACAACTCGCGAATGTTTCCCTATGCGGCTTCAAGATTTTCTATCTTGATAATCAATATGCACGGTTCTGAAAATAGGGGCGGATCATGGCAACGAAATACATTCGCCCCAATTTCAGGGCGATTACAGTAGGCACAGTCCCCGTCTGCATTTCTCTAAATCAGGCACATATTCCGGTTAAGGAAATACTGGTTCAGGCTTCCATACTGAACGCGGCCACAGTATTTATCGGCGGCCCTGCCAATACTGTCAATGGGCTGGAAATAGATCCTGGAATCGCTTATCAGTGGGGCCTTGATAGTGATAATTCCCTGGCAGGTTCGCTTTTCCCTGGCACATTTACTTATGCTGAAAGTCTGCAGAGGGCTCAGCGGGAAGCTTCAGGGCAGGGAAATAGCAAATCCTTTGACGAAGTTTTTTATGATTTAGCGGACTTCTGGGTTATTTCTACCGTCCCGGCACAGATTGTGAAAGTGTATTGGAGCACGCGCGTTCTATGATACAGCTATCGCCTGGGATTGGATATTTTCAAAGCCCCTTCACCGATGTAGTTCCCTTCGGCACTTGGCAGGCGCAGACGGGCCTTGCTGCAGGCGATTTCGGAGCTTGGGCGCATTTGCTCGCTGTAACTCCTACTGTGAGCGGGCGCTGGGTATCGCTATCATGCTCGCCAAATGATCAACCTACGGCGCAGGTTTTAAAAATAAAGATCGGGCGCGGTGCGGCAGGGGCAGAAGTTCTTTTCCTGCCGAATGCGGGTACTAACGCGGAATTCACCGCTCGGTGGGGCCTGACGGATGGGACGAAGCTTGTACCTGTCGCTTTTTCATTTCCATATCAAATGGCGGCAGGAATTGATATATCCTTTTCAATAGCGAATGATATTATCGGCGTTCAGAATGTGCTGATAAATATGTATATCTGGTCCTAATCATGATAATCAAATCGGGTGGAAGTGGATTTTTCTACACACCATTCACATTATGTCAGAGCTTGGGCGAATATATGCCCGTTTCCGGAGGCATTAACGCCTACGGGGCATGGAACCATGCCCCGCTCGGATCGGCAGGCCCTACAATTTATGGGCGATGGATCGTTCTGAGACTTCTGTCGCTTGCGGGAAATGTATTTTCAAACGGATTTCAGATAGGCATAGGGCCTGTCGGGATGGAAAGCATTTTATATCCTAGCTCGGGCGGGTCGCATCAAGATTTTAAGTGTGACGCTTTGCCTGCCGAAGCTTTCAAAGTAGAACAGATATATTCCTTCCCATGCTTTATTCAGGCCGGTTCCACCTTATCGGTAAGAGCTAAAAGCGGTGTAGCAGGATCTCAATTCAGGGCAAATATTGAACTTTATGGGTAAAAAATGGTTTTTCATACTCGGGATCGGAGCTTTATTGCTGGCGGGAGGCGGGATTGTCATGTCGAAAATGGATAGCGTCATTGGCAAGATGGCCGATGCAATCAAATCTTTTGAAGGCTGGTATCCTGGAAGCCGGAGCTATCGCAATAATAACCCGGGAAATTTGCGCTGGTTTGGAAGTAGCATCCCTTGGGCGGGCGCTATTGGAACAGATGAATCAGGCCATGTTATTTTTGACTCGGAAGCTTCGGGCATGGATGCTCTAAAGCATCAATTGCGCCTCATGCTTACCGGGCAATCCAGCGTCTATTCGCTTTCGGATACGCTGTACGAAGTATTTCAAAAATATGCGGAAGGATCGCAAGCGGAATATGCGGAATTTGTCGCTGGTAAATTGAATGCTCCGGATGGTGCATATACTACCTTGCAATCTCTTATTCTCTAAGAGGGCGGATAATGAAAAAGCTATTATGTCTTATTTTCGTATTATGTGCTTTTCCGGCATTTTCACAAGTTAATGGGGATACTGCGAGGCGCATACAGCCCGTTAGCGTATTGCCTAGTGTCTGCAAGCCTTTGAATGGGGATATAGTATACCTTACTACCGGCGCTACAGGCCCGTATAGATGTATTAATACTAATACATGGCAGAAAATAGATCTGTTGAGCATTAAAGATTTTGGCGGGACAGGGGGAGGAATCATAGATGATTCGGCGGCGCTGGTTAGCGCATGTGCTTCTGGTGTGCCTGTAATAATTCCAGCCGGAACTTATCTTATTTCAAATAATGTTTCCTGCGCTGCAGACCTGATTTTTTCAGGTGGAATTTTTTCAATATCGGCGGGCAAAACTCTTACATTGACAGGGAATATTGATGCTGTTAATACACAAATATTTTCAGGAATCGGAATAGTATCTTTTTCGGGGAATGTATCAGTTAACATATTTCTGCCAGAATGGTGGGGCTGGAATCCTGATAATACTGACGGCAGTATAGCAATGAATAAACTTTTTGCTGCTGTATATACAGCGGGAGCGGGCGAAATTTATTTTCACTCAGGATCAGGATATTATAGAGCCGATTCGAAATTGACTTTGCCTAATGATGGTGCTGTCCCGCCTGTACAGAATAATATTACTCTAACGGGGCCATCATCATGTAAGACATGGGCCTATGAAGGCGGTGCGAAGTTAGATCTTAGATATCAAGGCGCGGGGGGAAAAATTACGACGCTCGGGCGCGGTGCGCTTGAGATAAAAAATCTTAATATTGTAGATGGTGGGATAGCTAATACGACTCCTTTTATTTATACCACTGATACTGCGCTTTCGATCCATGATAACCATTTTGTAGGGAGCGGCGGGCAGCAAGATATGGTTACTCTTGGAGGCACGTCCATTGTTGATGATGGGACAATAAATTCCCCATTTTCAGGATACGGCGCAAATATAAGCAATAATAGCTTTTTAAATCTAGGAATCGCTTTAGGGCAGACTTATGCAAATGGAATTGTCATAAGTAATAATTCTTATGTTGCCTATCTTGCCCTTAATAGGGCTATTGAGATTAAAGGAGTATCCGCCGCGAATAATGATCATGGGTGGATGATAACGGATAATATTATAGAAATGAATGCTTTGACATATGGTATTAAAGTAGATTATGGATATGGAAATATTTTTTCAGGAAATCTATTTGATGATACTACAGTAGGAATACCTTTTTATATTACTAATAGTGCCGGGAATACGATAATTTCCAGCGGGCAAATAAGCGGTGATTCGAATGCAATTATAAAAAATACTGTTATTCCTGCGTCGGCATCTTCCGGACAGGATAATATATTCAATATTTATACACCGACGGGAGGTATTCAGGCTGGAATTCACGTGACATTAGATTCAGGGTCACGGCTGGATCTAAGCACGATATTATGTTCAGATTCGGGACGCATTTTTGTAATGGATAATACTTTTAAACAGGTAGCCGGATCGGTCTTTATACTTGGAAGCTTTACGGCGGCTGTGATCGGTGATGATGCATTAGCAACAATTGCTATTACAGATACAGCTGATAAATTATGCATTTATTTCGATGCTGGAAAATATTGGATTAAAAATAATAGATCAGGTACAAGAACGTATTCTTTAGCGTTTCTAGCAAGTTAAAAGGATTATTATGGCCGCTACTAAAGTATCAGATCAGCTTGCAGCACAGATAGCGCTAACAGTATCATCCGATGCGCTGCAACATGCATTGAATATTCCTACATATGGGCTTTATGTTGTCTATAATAATCATCGCTATTTGCTCATGATTCGGGACAATAAATATCAGGCGTGGGATATTTCCGTATATAATGCGGATGGCGAAGTTTATAGCGATACCTATGATGTATGGTTCGACTTTCTTGCTGATTTGCCGGGAACTCTTATAGAGAGTACTTTAGAGGGAAGCTCTGATATCGGTTCAATGCTCCCACAGGCGGAAACAGTTGTTAAGTGGCTCCCATGGGTATTGTGGGGAAGTGCGGGACTAATCGCTTATTTCGCATTTTTCAAAGGAAAAATATGAATTCTGTTATTCCGCCATCAAATCCATATATGCGTGAAATCGCTGTCGGACTGTTTACAATATTTGGCGCTCTTATAGGAATTATTTATCATAATATCGTGCGCAGAATTGAAAAATGTGAAAAGGATAGTGAAGTAATATCCGGCATTGCGAGCGATGTTAAGCATATAATGAAGCATTGCTCGCGGTGCGATAATGTCTAGCAATTTCGCCGCAAATTTTGAAGACATTTTAAATTCTGGACTATATAACGATTTTTGGGATATGCCATTCGAGCTTGGATATGCAGCAATCAATATGGGTGAAGCGGAATGGGATACCATGATCCAGAAAGTAATAGGAGAATCTATGGACGAATATTACGATTATGGAATGGATTGGGGCGGCGATCTGGGAGCTGATTATGATTGGGCATCGCTTTATGACGATTCTGTCTATCTTCCAGACTTTAGTGAGGGACTGATTGATACTTACTATCCGTCTGAAAATTATAGCTATGATCCTTATGTGGATGGATCAGAATATTCGGACTGGTATGGCGATATGCCACTTGATACAGATATCAGTGCCATGATTGATTCAAGCGTAGAACTGCCTGATTTTGCGCTCGGACTTATTGATTTGCCGATCTATGGCGACGAAGCGGCGGCGGAGGCGGCGATCGAAAGCTATTTTGAATCGGAAAATATGTTTTCCGGAGTCGGCTCCAGTTATATCGACTATTTCAATACGCACACGCCGGAAGATATTACAAACATCCCTTGGAAAGATATCGTGCCACCTGCCGCTCAAAAGGATGCGGCACAGCGAGTTTCAAGCGGATCATGGGGAAGTCCTGTATCTATCGGTGGTGGATCGGGAGGGAGCAAAGCGTCAGGAAGTGGGAGCAATGCTTCAAGCTCTATGTCCCTGACACAAATGGCTTCGATGCTGAAATCGCTTGTGACGGGGCAGACTACAAGCTCTCAAACGGGGTATACCCAGGCACAGCTCGCCGCTATGATGGCGCAGAAACAGAGCCAGACTGCCTCTAAAAGCTCTATATTGCCTATCGTATTGATCGGCGGGGCGATTCTTTTGGCCTTAAAATAATCGGAGGTTCGGGAATGTATAGCGCAAAGCGGAAATTTGGAAATATTATCACGCCGATTCAGGACATACTCGGGTATGGCCCTTTTGACTATAACAATACTGCAGCACCTCCAATAACAGAAGGGATAGAGCTAACATATCCGGAAGGGATCGGCGTTACAGCCGAAAAAAGCGGGATTTCGGGATGGCTCATTATCGGTGGGATATTCGCTGCAATCGCGATTTTTGGCGGATCCAGCTATCGCCGAAATCCGCCTTATTATTCGAAGCGTCATCCTATGAAGGTGCGAGGATATCGCGCCAGAACATATTACAGAAGAAAGAGGCGCTAATCCCAGGGAGTTTTTTCCAAAGTCTTGAACTGCAGTCCCCCATCCCTCAATTCCCGCAATACCTTATAAATCTGCGATCGGTTCATACCAAATCGCTCGCAGATTTCCCCTACCATGTAGCCCTCACAATAGCGTCGAAAAATTTGCATATCCCTCTCAATCTTGCGGCGACGCTTTAAAATATCAGTCAATTTCAATGCCATAACTTTCCATCTCCGAACGGTATAGATTCATTTTGATCTCATGCCACCTGCCTAAGATAGTGTGCCTTGTAATATGGGAGCGCCTTCCTACGGCCTGTTCGGATCGGAGAATGGAATAGATATCATTCCAAGTTAACCCGGTGCGATATTGACGATAGGAAGGCGTTTTGTAAAGCATTAGATTTCCACTACAGGATAGGGAGAATCTCCGTTCGGATCTTTGGAATATTCGGATTCGCCTGTGATTGGATCGGGCATGATAGTGGTCTGAATGCGCTCATGATCGGGATTTTCAGGAAGTACAGACGCTTTTTGACGCTTGATTTCTTCCAGGCCTGCTTCATAGCCTGCATCCCACGCTTTCTGGTACTCGCGCATAATCGATTTGGAAACATCCAATCCTGACTGATATCCTGCAGTATAGCCCATGTCATAATCGGACGTTTCTGTGCTCAATATTTCTAGCACTTCCGGATTCATGTTGATTCTCACACGGCACTGGCAGCAAATAAAAATTCCTTCGCTTACCGGGACACCTGCATTGTCAAATCCGCATCTAGGACATTTCATTGTTATTTCTCCTTAATTTTATGTTGGTTAGCCCTTCGAGGGCTGTCGTGAGCCACTCTAGTAGAGTAGAGTTTAGCATATAGGCGTAGTCCGATAGTAGGCGAAACACCCGCGGATTGAATCACTGCCAATCACAGTACCGGCTTTAATGCGCCGGGAAATGGCGGCTTTCAAAGCGCGCTCATAATGTCTAGAGTATTTTTTAGCTTTTCCTCTCAGTACAGATAAGATCCAATTGTGAGTCCTTTTCCAATTCCAGCTTCCGTGTTAGTGTCTAAATAACTATCAATATACTGTGATTCTCTCATATATCCCCCTTATCGGTTTTAACTCCCATACCCAACAATGGATATTATCGTATAACCCCGCATTCCCTGTCAACCTCAATTTTGACACTCCCCATCGGAGTGTAAAGAAAGGAAGGGAAAAGCGGGAGCTTATCGCGTTCCCGGTCGGTACCCGCATGAATAAAGGGCGAAAAATGACACC
>Ga0172380_10005162_pt1 | contig 16089 bp, 9 predicted proteins | sample Leawe162metaG_FD_119747 | JGI IMG/M metagenome (GOLD analysis project Ga0172380, IMG submission 119747) | Leachate microbial communities from a municipal landfill in Southern Ontario, Canada - Leachate well 162 metaG | ecosystem: Engineered > Solid waste > Landfill > Unclassified | place...
GGCGAAGGCGGGGGCGGCGCCGCTGCCGGGCGCGGCGGCAACCGGAGTCGCCTGACTGCTATCGGCGTCAACGACATTGGTGCCGGCGGTGACCTTGAGCGTCTGTGCCCAGATGCCGGCATTGACTTCAACCGCACGGGCGATGAGGTCGGTATAGCCGACGCGGCTGGCATCCATGCCGGCGCCTTCAACACGAATGGTGCCGCCTTCGACGCGGTAGCCGTCCAGATTGCTACTGACGATGGGCGTGCCGGTGGTGAGCGTGGCGCGGCTGGCGTTGATGAAGCCGCAGCCGTTGCAGGTGACGCCGGCCGGGTTGGCGATAACGACTTGCGCGGCACTGCCGGCGACTTCGACATAACCCAGCAGCTGGCTGGGGTTGGCGGAGATGACTTCGTTGAGGATGACGCGGGCGCTGCCACGGGCCAGCCAGGGGTTGCCCTGAACCCAGCCGCCGAGCTGGGTGGCGGTGTTGGTGCGGCTATTGTTGAGGATGACGCCTTGCGTCTCGACGTCGAACTGTTCGTAGGTGTTGCGCGAGACGCCAGCGGCGCTGGGGGTCTGGATGTTGACCAGCGGCACCCCGTTACCGGCGCTGAGCACGGTGGGGCGCTGGCTGGCCGGGGCGGCTTTGTAGGCGACGACCTGGGCGTGGGCGGCGGGCAGCAGGGCCAGTTGGGCGCCGCAGGCGAGGAGTGCAGCAAAGGCGGTGGGGCGGAGGCGGGCGAGGGCAATGGCGGATGGCTGGCCGGGCAACTGAAAATGGGCGTGCTTCAGGGTTTTCTCCCCGGCGGCTTCTGGTGCTTATCGGCTACCCCGCCACCCGCTGCGCTCTGCCGGGCACAAAACGCTTTTGCCAACGGATGATGGAGAAAAGGCTCGTCTGCGACATGTGTCAGCAACTCTTGCCGGGCGGCGACGGCCAGCCGGAACGCTTCGCGCTCGCCATAGGCCTTCACCGAGAAAGTCTTGCTGATGATGCGGTTATCCGGCAGCCGGAGCCTTGCCTGCCAATTCCCTTCCGGCTGGCTAGCAGGGCGAATGAATACGACGCCGGCCACGCCGCTGGTGTTGGTGGTACGCCGCAACTGGCAAAAATCGCGCTTGCCGAGCGCCACAACCTTGGCGAGCTGTTCATCGCGCCAGGCAATGGCCGCTGCCAGTGATTTTTCCGGGCCACCACGGCGAACGTCGTAGAAGGCTTTGTAGTAGTGCGTGCCTCGCCGGCGGAAGGCGACCAGCCAGCACCAGATGCCGGGTTTGGCCTGAATGCGGGAGATGGCGTAGTGGGGGGAATGGACGTTCATTACTCAGAGGGAAACTGTGCCACGTCTTTAATTTCGCTATGCCGCCGGCGAAGATAAGGGGTAACCGGCTTGCCTTTTTGTTATTCGTTGTGCATGGATAGTGCAGATAATTCGAACACGGCCCCTTTAATTCGCCTCTACTTCCACCAGCCGCGATGCATGCCAAATTCATATGCCGTAAGAACGAACGCGGCAAATGGAGTAACGATCAATCCCCGAGAAAAAACCCAGATTGCGGTATCAAGCATCTCGCTCCAAGTAGCCCAATGCTTCGTATAAGGCCAAGCGATGATGTTAGTGATCAGCGGGACTGTAATTGGGGCAATCACCAAGATAACGAAGCCAAACGCCAGAAGATAATATGACATACGCACCAAAAATACTTTCACTACACCCCCCGTACTACTTGCCGGAACTAACGATAGCGTTTTTGGCATTATTGCCTGTGTTCTCTTGCGCAATGCTCGACACCAAGTTACCCGACAAGCTAGGCACCATGCTCGGCGGATACCACTTTGAAATCTCAAGATTCCCTTTGAAATAGCCGATACGAGACCAATGATTCATTCGATTATCGAGTGGCACTTCTATCGATTTTCCTGCACGGTAGCCAACAATTGTCCCGAGCGCCGCACCAGCCATCCCAGGATAAGGATCTTCTCCCTTGATCGTTGATCCGATCAAAGCCCCTGAGGTATTAATGGCTGTAGTTGGCCACAAAGTGCGGCCCATTGCCAGATAACCCGTCACTCCTGCGATAGCCAAGTCAACACTGTCCGTTGACAGGTTCTTGTCCTGGAAGGAATAGTTTGCTCCGACGCCGATAATACCGCCCGTCACTCTCATTCCTGTCGATACCCCAGTAGCACCTCCTGCAGAAACACTCAACCCGCCCGTTGCCAGAAGCGCTATCAGCGTCTCAACAGGATAAACCTTCGCAATACTCTCGGCTTTGCCATATAGCGCGTTCAATTCAGCAATACTTGCTTTTGCTTCGGGTTTGCAGATTCGCGGTGGCGCGCATGCCGCATTGAGGTCTGCCAGCGCCGCCTTGATCGCAGCCGGATCGGTCACGCTGGCACAGTTCCCGCCAAGCAGGCACGCAGCAGCAGCGTCTCGCTGCTTTCCATCCAGTGCTGCGTAGTCGTTCAAAACCTTCTGCCGATCTGCTTCCGTCTTCGCATTCGCCAGCGCTTTCGCTTTGTCTTCGATCTGGTTCCGGGTCAGGTAGTTGTTCACTGTCTCATTCTGCGCTGCCAGCGCGGCGGTCATCCCATCCTTGCCGAGGGCGGCCGCCGTGGCGGCGGAGATCGCCATGCTGCCCAACTGCAGCGTCGCCGTTTGCATCTGCTGCGCGGTTTCAGGATTACTGCCCCATCCTGAACCATCGCTACCGCCAATCGCCTGATCGAGCAGTGGATTAACGACCGCCGCCCCGGCGCCGCCAATGGCGCCGGAAGCACAGCCTTTGCCATTGGCCGCTGCAGCAACGCAGCCGACAGCGGCATGACCGAGGATATTGCCCGGTGACAGGGTCTGGGGGCCTTGCCCCACCGCATTCGCCCCCACCGCCGCCAAATCGCCGACCACGCTGCTTCGGAACGCATCGCCAAAGCTGCCACCGTTGATCGCAGTACTCACCCCGGCATTGACCACACCACGCGCACCGATGCCCATGAGGTTCTGGCCGAGGGTATCGGCATTGAAGTTGCCCACGATGTTGGCACCGGTGGTCTGCACGTTGGCCAGCTGGTTGATGCTTTGCATGCCCTGCGCGGTGTCGATCATCTGGGTATTGAGAATGCCGGCGGTGATGGCACTTGTAGTGCCGGCCTTCAACGCCACCTGGAACGCCTGATCGAAGCTGGCCCCTGCCGCCAGCTGCCCGGTCATCGTGCTGGCCATGGCGATGAAGGCGGCGTTGGCGGCTGCGCTACTGGCCGCACCGGTGGCACCGACCATGGCCGCGCCGGCGCCGGAGGTCATCACCGTCAGCGCAATCGCCGCCACCAGTGTCACCACCTGCGCCGTACCCTGATCGGCGAAGTGTTTGACGTCGAAGGTCTCGGTCAGCTTGAGCTGGTTATAGACGGCTTGTACCTTGGCCTCGCCGGCTACGGTGAGGGTGACTCTGCCGCTGCTGTCCTTGTAGGTGAGCGCGCTGCCGTTGGGCACCGGGGCATTGAGGGTGGCCTGGATGGCGGGCTGGTTCCTGATCGTAAGCAGGCCGTTCTGCATCAGGGCGGCTACAGCGGCTTGGCCGGTTTGTAGGGCTTCGGGGGCGAAGCTATCTGCTGCACCGCTGCGGATGCCTTGCGCGGCGAGGTTGCCGAGGACTTTGCTGGTCGGGCCGTTGCTTGTGGTGCCTTTCTTGTCGCTGGTGTGGATGAGGCTGACCTGCTGGCGGTCGCTGCCTTTGATGACACCAGTGGCCGTCATGCGGTCAGCCTGCAGATTGCCGTCGGCGTCGGTGGCACCGGTTTGTGCAGCGACGTTGCCGCCAACGTTGAGGTCGATGCTGTTGCCGGCGGTCAGCGTGGCGAGCAGGACGCGGTTTTGTTCGAGTTCGAAGTTGAGGGTTTCGAGCTTCTTGCGCCCCTGCGTGGTGCGCTGGGTGGTTTCACGGCTTTGGCTGTAGGCGGCGAGCAGTTGCAGGTCGCCGGTGGTCTGGAGGGTGAGGTTTCGGCCGGCGGCTAGGGCGCTGTTGCTGGACGGGTGGGCGGCTGCACCGACAAAACCGGTCGGGGAGAAAAGCAGCCAAGCGCTCAGGGCACTGGCGAGAATGCGGCGCCAGCGGGAGAGAAGAGTGAATTTCAAATGGCTTCGGCGCGTATCGGTTGCTACCACGGACGTATAGGCCTGGTTGCAATGTTTCTGGCAACTCCCCGTTCAATATCTACATCATATGGCCAGCCGCTCAGGCTGGATGTTCGCACCTGAACGCCAGGTTCCCATATTGCACAGTCCGGAGGCTCGCCAGTATTGGGATCAATGTTATTTCGCCCGTCGGGGTAATGCAGGATGAAGCACATAAAGGGTTCAATGCCTGACAAGAAACCGGATTCGGCATCTGTTTCTCCGCGCTCCGCCGCTCGACGCAGGCCGCCAAACCCTTCTTCAACCACTCCTTCGTTACGCTCGATTTGCCACAGCACGTTGCCTGCTGCATCGAGCCGAAAAATGTTGTGATTCTCGTCATACACAGACAAACGCTCTTTATTTTCGTAGTGAGAGGAAACAATGAGTCTCTGGCCATCCGGGAGCATGAGACATTTCCAAACAGCTGGCCTCTTCACGGCGACGATCATTTCAACATCCTTGGATTCGAGAACCAATTACTAAACACCTCCGGCTCAGGCCTGCTCAATACCCGGAACTGCACTCCACCACCACCAATATTGTCCCCCGTCAAAATACCTTTGGCAGCATTCGGAGAGATATTGTTCGCAGCGCTGACTTCCAGCTTGATCCCGGCAGGAACAGTAACGTCCGCTATCATCGTGGGCACCTGTGGCAGACTGAACTTACTGGCGATCTGTTGCGGCGTCAGACCTTGTACGTCTTCTGCCCGCATCACCCAAGAACCGGTCTGACGAGAGTCGCCGCCAAATACGCGAACGAACGAGCTGGATTGCGTCGTTGTAACTTCCAGCACTTTTGTACCCGGAACGTATGGCGGATCATACTTATCTGCGACCGATAAAGCATTCAGGTCATCGGCACGTTTGCTGCCCGTTATTGTGGTTCCCTGAGGCAGCTTGGCCGCAATCGCAGCGTCCACTTCCTTGGCGGTGAGTTCTGCCACCGATTTCCATGGGCCGGTAGAAGACATGGTTTTATTCGTATCGGCAATTGCTCCATCCCGATAGAAATTGTTCGTCACTTTCGCTGCCGCTTCGTCGCCAACGGCCACGCCGTTGCTCGCGGCGCTCTGTGCGTTCTTAAAACCCTGCGCAAAACTCCTCGCCATCGCTGTCGAGCCAGCCACCACCATCATCGATTCCGCAAAGGCCGCTCCCCGCATCGCGGGATCATCCGAGGAAAGGCCTTTGTAGAGATGCGCCGGCATCCCGGCGATTCCCTTCAGCACGCCGATGGCGAAGTCGACACTGCGCCCTTCGGCCACGGCTTTGGTGATCTCGACCGGCATGAGCAGCGCACTGCCACCCGCCAGCACGAGCGCATTGGCAAAGCCGCTTGAGAATTTGGCGGAGGAGGTCGATTCGCGCGAAGCGTCCAGCCGGTTCAGCAACGTGCCGATCTCGCAACCCCGTGCATTCCCGGCGTCGCAGGCCTTGCCGGCTCGCCATTTGAGTTCCTGCTCTTTGGGTTTCAGCCAGTTGTTGACCGTCTCGTTCTGCGCGGCAAGCGCGGCGCCCATGCCGTCCTTGCCCGTTGCCGAGGCGATGGTAGCGGCCGTTGCCATGCTCGCCAGTTGTAGCGTACCGAAGCGCCATTTCTGGGCGGTCTCGGGATCGCTGCCCCAGCCGCTGCCGTCGGCGCCGCCAATCGCCAGATCGAGGTAGGGATTCACGATGGCGGCTGTGGCGCCACCCATGGCGCCGGCAACCGCATCCCCACCCTGCAGCTTTGCCGCCACCGCACCGATCACTGCGTGACCGCCAATGTTTTCGAGCGAATGAACATCGGTGCTGACGCCCACCGCATTCGCCCCCACCGCCGCCATATCCCCAACCACGCTGCCCCGGAAAGCATCGCCAAAGCTGCCACCGTTGATCGCAGTACTCACCCCGGCATTGACTACGCCGCGTGCGCCAATGCCCATCAGGTTCTGGCCGAGGGTATCGGCATTAAAGAGACAATAGGGGACAGACCACGATTTCTCTCAAGCCCACTAATGTTCAAAACCCCCGCCCCTATCAAAACAACTCCCCGGATCGGTCATCAACCTCTTTCACCGGGCGCCCGGGTCGCCCCTTGCTCACCCGTCGCCCAAGCATGGTGGCAACTTGCGATGCGAAGCGTGAATCGCCGAGCGCGTAGTTGCCGTTCGTCGCTTGCCTGATGGCATCGACGACACCGGGATCAAGTTCGTATCGGAACAGTTCGCGATAGGCGGCTTCTCTATCTGATGGCGTTCGCCCAAGCGTTTGGTAGAGCGCATGCGGCCGTATGAGCTTGCTCTCTTCTCCCAAGGCGTTTGCTCGATAGCTGCTCCACGGGTAGTCGGCTGGGTGCTTGACCATGTCTGCGCGTACCGGATTGAGTTCGATGTAGCGCTGGCAGGCCAGCAAGTAGCTCTCTTCCTGGGCAAGACAGGATCGAAAACGGCCTTCCCAAAGGGTTCCTGATCGCCGGTAGGTACGGTTGATGTATTGCACATAGCGCTGCCCGAGTGCTTTCATCAAAGCGCCCACGCCATCGGTAGTTTGTGCCGACAGTAGCAGATGGACATGATTGGTCATCAATACGTAAGCGTGGACGGCACAGTCCGTTTTCTCTGCGTACTCACGAAGCCAATCCAGGTAGAAGCGGGCATCTTCGTCACTGTAGAAGCACGCTTGTCGATCATTGCCTCGCTGGATCACATGCAGCGGTACACCAGGCAGCATCAGGCGGGCACGACGGGGCATATCTTGCAGACTCTCAGATAACAGTCGGGCTATGATATATGGGAAATCGTGGTCTGTCCCCTATTGCCCCTTCGACATGCTCTGGCAGAGAATATCGATAAACGCCACCTTCGTACGAAGAAACACTTGTTCCCGTGTAAGCACCTCGGGCCCAAGCATTCGCCGCAACCTGCCCATTCACTAACTTGTTGATAGCATAAGCTTCCGCCACCGCCGGACTCAACCCCGCCACACCATAAACAAGTTCAGCCGCCTCGGGGCTAATGCCCAGCCACTGACTGACGAACGCCCCGCCTATCGTGCGCGACGGGGTTCCATCCATCAGCGTGGTAACGCCCGCCTTGGTTTGATCGATGCCGTAGAGGGTTAGCGCAACGCCACCTGCTGCGACCAGGCAGCCCGCACCAGCCGACGGTGCGCAGGAGGCAGCACCTGTGGCGGTCAGTGTTGTCCCGGCAACCGTAGTTGCTGCCGCACCAACGGCCTGTACGCCACCTAAAGCCCGCGTTGTGATTTGATACGTATTGTCAGCCTGCTTGAGGCCGTCCAAGGCCTGTTCTCCAAGGCCGAGAATAATAGGGGACAGACCACGATTTCTCTCAAACCCACTAATGTTCAAAACCGCCGCCCCTATCAATACAACTCCCCGGATCGGTCATCAACCTCTTTCACCGGGCGCCCGGGCCGCCCCTTGCTCACCCAGGAAAAGAAAAGGACCGTGCCACAAGCCTTATTTCCCCAAAAAGAATGTGATGCTGCCCCCAATGGCACAGGCGCCCCCATGCACTATTTCCGGCGGAAGAATCGACCGAGGAGACCGGGCTTACTGGTGGCATTCGTGCCTGCCGCTTAAATTGCTTACAGCCCCGGCTCCGGCATCTTCGCTGCCAGTAGGTCTAAAAACCTTTCGCTGGGGCGACCGCCAGTAGCTCTTTCCTTTGCCACCATTTTCCATGCCTCTGCATACTGCGCTCGCCAATAGTAGGCTGTGGCCCAGGAGGAATAGACATAACGCTTGTTCGGCTCTACGGATTCAGCCAGCTGGTAAAGCTGCTCCGAACGTTCAAACAATCGCTTCCTGCCTTCTGGTGTCAGGCTGTTATCGCTCACTGCGCAAAGCGTTATAACGCGCCCCGCATCCGGATAGATTCCCTGAAATTTGGGCGGATCGAGTTCAAGCGCCTTGTCCATCATCTTCATCGCTTCGCAGTTTTTGCCCTGATCGTGCAGAACAGAGGCGAAGCCAGCGTAGACCTCGGGATTCTTCGGATTCAGCAGCCAGGCTTGGTTGAAGCGCCGCATAGCTATGCCCGGTTGCCCCTCTTGCTGGAACTTGAAGCCACGACCTACCCAGATGGCCGCAGCATTCTCCCTGGAGCCGAATTGTGCGGACACGTCGGAAATGAACTTGGCATCTCCAGCTCTAAACTCCGGAATCGCCATTCGGTCGATACCGCCATACATCGGCACCTCATCGATCCTCGTTTGCTGGCTGACCGGGGAAGTCACCAGACATCCGGAAAGCATCGACATGCAAACGATCAGCCCGGCGCAGATATTCTTCATTGGGTTGTTCCTTGTTGGCTTTGGGAGTTCTGGCGCTACTCAACGGCTCTTTTTGTTTCCGATGGCGTCCAGATAAATCGTCTTGACCTGGTGGCTGATGAGTGAAGGCTGGTAGATGACGCTCGGGGGCTCGCCCGCCACACGAACCGTGAACTTGAACAGAAAACTCGAATTGCCACTGCGGTAGAGCCACGGCACTGAATCTTGCGTCACGGGTTGTGGCGCAGCGTGCCCAAGCCAGCTCTGGGCCTTCAATGAAACGGCTCGGTCATCGACCAGAGGAGCCAGATCACCGTTCTCGGCAACACGCTCGACCGTAACCGATTCGATGGGTACTGAATTCTTGATGAGCGCCGAGAACACCCAGGTCAGCGTCGACTGGTCGGGCTGGCCCGGAGCCAATTGGGCATTCACCCCAGCCACTTCGACCTTGTAGAGATCGTTCTCGCCAGGTAACGCACCAACATTGGTCATCGGCAGCATGATGGTTCTGCCACCGTCGACTTTGAACGGAACATTGGCGACCACCCGGCCTTGATACATCGAGCAGGCCGAAAGAAACAGTGATGACAAAAGAATCGCGTATCGAAGCATGTGGCACCGTTGCTTTGTAATGGGTGAAGTTCAACACCGGATATCGTGGTTTGTCCCGACATTTAACGAACAGCGACAGGAATGCCTAATCGGCGGCGGGGCGTTTTTCTCGTACCGGAAAAAGGGGACGCTACCCAATTCATCTAGCTTTAAAGGGTAGCGTCCCCTTTTCATTAGTCATGCTCAACGGCTATTTGTTCTTGTTGCTCTGACATGCCGGCAAAGACGATCTGAACTTGCCGTCGCACGCACGACTATCTTCCAGCAAATAGCGAAATCCTTTTTGTTCCATGCACAACTCCGCTAGCACAAGCGTATTCAGCGGCACTTTTTTATGGGCGTCAAACCCAGTGTAAGGGTTGCCAAATCCGCACTCCATCAACGCGGCCTTGACTCCATCTGGTGAAACGCCGTCTTTCGCCCAATTTTTATACGTCGGTGGTAGCGGCTGAAATCCCTGTCGTAGACCGCAACCGCCGACGGAGGTGGCAAGTCCAATAGTCAGAACAATCAGTCGAAGCTGTCTTTTCATCGCTGCTCCCCCTGGGCAGGCAATGCAGTCGCGGGGATTAAGACCGGATAGCTTCCAGTATCTTGCCAAAACCCCTCGCAAGCTCGCTCGCTTGAGCGCCCATAGCAGTTATGGGTAGTCACCGGTTGCCCCGTTCCCGCCCTAACAATCTCCCGCGCTGGGCTACTGCCCTCGGGAATCGTGCCACCCGTAGGAGGATTATGGCCAATCCACCCACCGACCGGGTCTGCTCCATGATTCTGGAACTGCAACACTGTCGCGGGTTGTTGCTTCGCAGGCAGGCTCTGCCGACCTTGAAGGAAGTCTAAGAGGTTGTCCGCTTTCTGTGCGTTGTAGGCCGGGCCAAAGAAATTAATCGTTGTGTTGCTTAGGGCTCCTTGCGCATTCGGCACACTGCCCAGCGATTCTAGGGCGTTGCCAATTGTCATCGAGCCCCGGCTGTGCCCGTCAAGGTGTAAACCGCTTTGGCCATATTGGACCATGACATCTTTGACTTGGGATGTGGAGTTGGAAAGCCCCCAAAAGTCATTTTCTAGAAACTTTTGATACCCGGCTACCAGCAATTCTGAAACGACGTTGTTGGCTTCTGGGAAATAAATCACGTATTGCGGCCCCTGGGCAGTGCTGTGCTGGACAGCGTAAGTGCCCGCTGCGACGGCATCATTGAAGATGCCGTTCGGGGCAATGCGAATTTTGCCATCCGATCCGGGTTTGAGGGTCGTCTTTTCCAGTGCCGACAATTCGCGCAAGATCGGTCGGCCAGTTTCATCGAACTGCGTGTTGCCGTCTTTGTCCATTACCACCTCGTACATGGGGTGTTTTTCGATAAATATCTTGCGATAGGCCTCATCGGAGAATTTCACGGCTTGCGACGCTATAGCCGCCTTGATCGCCTGCTCCGCCTCGACTTGTCGCCGCATCGCCTCGTAGTCGATCCTTTCGGCTGCGCCGTGGGCATTGGATTCATCGCGGTTGAGACTGGCTACAGTTTGATCCGCCGTTTTGCCGGAGAGTGCAAGCTGACGTGTTTCGTTAGTGATCTCGACGGCTCCGCCGCTTATGACGGCGCGCGTCTGGCCGCTATTACTTTCCGATTCCTCGGCGTTGTTCAGTGCATTGCCAATGAGCCCCTTGGCAATGCCGTACTTGCCCTGAGTGAGCATGTCGCTCGACAGATTGAAGCCGCTGCTCGACGCGCTTGCACTGGCGCGGTTGGCAATGTCGCTGATTGAGAGGGTGCCCGTGCTCAAGCGGTTACGCTGCTCGTCGATGGCCTGTTGCGTGCTGGTGATGGCGCCGGCCTTCAAGTCGGTATCGTCCGTAACCTTCACATCGAAGCCCTGGTCGCCGGCCCGGATCGCCGATTGCTCGCTGACACTGGCGTAGTCGCTGTTCACCTTGCTGTTGCTGGCGCTCACCGACCCACTGCCTGTCGCTCCCACACAGAAGGGTGGGATGCACAAACTGACACTGATGCCCAAGCTCTTCTGTTTGCTGTCGTAGGTGCTGGTGTCCTGAAGGCTTTCGATCTTGAGGTCTTGGCCGATCTCGGCGATGACCTTCTCGCCTTTGGCTACGGCGCCTCTCATCGTGGTGTCGCCGCCCGATTGCAGGGTCAGGGTTTCGCCGGCCGTGACATGGGTGTTGCTGTAGCTCACATCCTGGCCGTCGGCCTTGCCCTTGCCACCCGAGACGCCGGCCTGAATGGTGAAGCCGTTCTGCGTGCCACCGACCATGAAGCCGATACCGACACTGGCGCTGCTGTTGTTGTTGGTGCTTTTCTGTTCGGCGGTGTTTCTTGCGGCGAGCAGGCGGATTTCGTTTTCGACGGTGAGGGTGAGGTTTCTCGCGGCGGTGGCGTTCGTGCCTTGCAGGAGGATGTCACTTTCACTGCCGGCACCGCCCGCTTCGATGCGGATATCGCGGCCGGCGGTGAGGTTGGAGACGGCGGCGGTGTCGCTCTGTTGCGTGCTCTTGCTCTGGCTCTTGCTGCCGCCGATGCTGAGGTTGATGCCGATGCCGCCCATCTTGTCGGCGGCGTTGGCATCGCGGTAATCGGCAACTTCACCCTTGTCGTTGAGCACCGGGATCTGGTTCTCCTTGACCGTGCCGTCGGCAAGCGTCACGGTCTTGCCTTGTCCGGCCTCCAGGGCGGCATAGGCGTTGTAACCAGCCAGCCCGGTGCTGGCCGCAGCCAGTGCCTTCATGCGTGGGTCGCTCGTGTTTTTGGCGGCGCTGGCCATTTGCTGTGCCGTCTGGATCGCGGTAATCACGGGGCTGGTGAAGGCCACGGTGAAGCCGGATTGTTTGCTCTTCGTTTCGGTGACCATCTTGCTCGTTTCCCGCGCTTCAACGATGTCGACGGTCTTGGCGGCGATGTCGATATCACCTTGGGGGGCAATCACATCACTACCCACCTGGCGGTACTTTTCGCCGGCGAGCAGCAGGACGTTGCCGTCGGTGCTGCCGATGGTGCTCTTGGCTGCCAGCGTGGCATCGGTCTTTTGATCGCTGCTGTTCTGCCGGCTGCCGAGGGTGAAGCCGACACCGCCGGAGCTGAATACGCCGCTTTGTTTGGTCTTGCTGAAGTGGGTTTCGTTGTGCGTCTCGGCGGCCGCTTCGATGCTGAGGTTGCGGGTGGCGATGAGGGTGGTGTCATTCGTTGCCACAACATTGCTGCCCTTCACGGCGATGTCGCGATCAGCCGTCAGCGTCACGCTGTCGCCCGAGAAGGTACTGGCTATCGCAGTCGTGCTCTCGCTGGTGATATGGGTCGTGCTGGTCTTCTTGGAGAGGAAGCCACTGCTTGAACTCTTGCGGGTGTAGTCGGAGGTGGTGCTGGCTTGGCCGGATTCGATACTGAGGTCGCGCCCGGCATTGGCATTGATGGCACCGCCGGCCTGTGCGGTGGCGGCGCGGGCGACGAGGTCATTGCCGGCGATGAGGGTGAGGTCGCCGTCGGTCTGGATGCGGGTGCCGACCTCGGTGCTGGCCGATTCACTCCAGCGGGTCTTTTTGGTGCTGGTGGCGGCATCGCGGGTTTCGCTGACGGTGCCCAGCGTCAGGTTGTTGCCGGCGGCGAGAACGGTGGTCGCGGCGCTGCCGCCGGCCGGGCCGGCTGCCGTTGGGTTGGCGTTCATGATGGCGGCGGCGAGCAGGGCGAGGTCGTTGCCGGCACTGGCCAGCAGGGTGCCGTCGGTGCCGGTGACGTAGAGCCCGGCGACCCGGCTGATGTCGGTGCGGTGCACGCTGCCGTTCTCTCCGGGCACGCGGTAATCGAGATCGACGGTGCTGCTCTCAACGGTGAGGTTGCGCCCGGCCATGGCGCTCAGCCGGTTTTCGGCGGTGAAGCTGCCGCCGAGGAGCTTGAGGTCGGTTCTGGCGAGGACGGAGATCTCTTTGCCGGCGACGCTGCCGCCGAGGTTCTTGATGTTCTCGGCGGTGAGCGCTACGACCTGGCGGCCGGCGATGCGCCCGCTGTTGATCAGGTCGCCTGCCGTTTCAAGGTTGATCGAGGCGCCGGCAAGCAGGGCGCCGGAGGGGGCGAGGTCGCCGTCCTGCACGCGGCGTAGACCTGCGGTACGAGCACTTTCTGGCCGGCCACTTCTTTCTCCACCAGCCACACGATGTCGCTGGTGAGCGCTGCCATCTGTTCGGCGGAGAGGGCGACGCCGGGGATGAGGTTCCACGCCTGGGCGTAGGTGACGCCGGCGGGCAATCGGCAGCCCATCAGTTTTCTGCTTTTCCCTTGATGGTCAATGTCGCCTGTCCGTTCCGGAGATCCATTCGGACATTGCCGAACTCCCGGGTCTCTTCATCTGGCGGCGCGACCAGAAGAGGTGTTGGCTGCTGCGGCACGTCATTCCAGCGTGCGCTATCGAGGGAACCATCCGGCACGGCAACGCGCTCGAGCTCCGAAGGCGAAATGGCATGTGCTTCTGGAGGCGGTTCCGACCGCAATTGTTCCCGCGCAAGGATGCGGTGAATTTCGTCGATAACAGATTGCAACTGCGGCCGTTGCTTGAAATGCCCGCGCCAGCGATACCAGAACACGTAGCGTTCCCAGCGGCGCAGCCGTGGGTCCTGTTGCAGGGTCGCGTGCTCTGCCAGCAGGTAGAGCGCTTCACGGTAATTGGATGAAGATTCCGAAATCCAGAATTGTCTGCCTTGGTATTCGAACCAGATGTTGAGGCCGTGCGGCGCATTGCCGCGCTGCACGAGATCGAGGCGGAAGTTGCCCCAGGACAGGTTGTAGGCGATCAGCGCGCCAGCTGGAATCGTGACCGGCTTGCACGGGTAGTCACGTGCCACGATCAGCTGCCCATCATCGGCACGGAAAATGGCATGTACCCGCTTTGGGAAACTGAAGGTGATCCAGTAGGATTGGCTGATCATCCAACATCCGCCAACGAAAGCCAAGACCAAGGTGAACAATCCGAAAAGATCGTACGACCATGTCGACAGAATGATCACGCACATGGCCTGACCAGCGCAAAGGAAAGCCAGTACAAGCGCACTAAAAATCACGTAGAACGGGTGATCCCACTTCATTTCCTGTTGGGTTTTATCCTCAAACAAGGGCTTCATTGCTTACCCCCTTGTTGGGCACCAGTATTTGCCGCATCCCGGACTTCAAGAGCCTTGGTCTGAATCACGTCGATCCATGGCACGGGATTGCTAACATTGATACCGACTTGCACACCAACGCTTTGTGCCTGTGGAATCGGCAGGCCGTAGACCATACTGCGGCCATATAACGCGTTTGCGGCGCCGAGTACTCCGGAAATCCAGAGATCCCTCACCGAGAAAGCCTTCCTTTGCTCGGAATATTCAATACCCTGGGTTAGCATATTTCCCGCAACACCAACCAGCCCACCTGCCCCCAATTCAGCCGACCACGAACCCCCGGCAGCCTTCGATATCATGGCCCCTGCCGTCGGCTGCACCGCCCCCCAAGCCGTTATCGCCATCGTAACGCTGTCGGATTTGCCTTGTGCCTGGGCCGATAGGTAGTTCATGCCGGCGCCAAAGGTGGAATTGACGGCGAGCGCTTCTCCAGACAGCCCGGTCAGATTGGTCAGATACGGAACCGTCATTGTGCCCATTCGGGCCAGACTAACTGGCACCAACACCGGCGAAGCAATGATCACCGAATCAGTCAGATTCTGAGCCTGCTGCCCCTCATACGTTTGCGCCTTGAGTGTCTTTAGCCTGTCGCTTGCCGATGGGGCGGCCTGCACTACGGGAGCATTCATGGCGATGCTTGCCTGCTCCCGGTCGATGGCGAACAAGGCATTGATTGTCGAGTTGATTCTGAAGGAGCCACTGGTTTGCATATACGCTGCCATTAGTTTCTCTCCGGCCATTACGTCTGCGGCGATCTCTGAATCGAGCAGATCGTAGGCGCTACGGCTGGCGCTGAGCCGGCGGTAATCGCCAAGAATGGCTTCCACCTCGCTACCGCTACAACTCCTCGCCTTGCAGGATTCTAACTTTTTGATCATGTCTGCGACTTCGGTGTGCTTGAGATAGTTATTCAACACCTCATTCCCCGCCGCATTCCCGGCGGTAATCACCTCCTTGCCCAGCGCCCCGGCAATCGCCATCGACCCGGCCACACTGCCGCTGGCAATGATCGTGTTCTTCGTTGTTTCACTGAGCGCGGTGTCGGCAAGCGCACTGTCAATCAGCCGCGCCACCGTTGCACTACCAGCCCCGCCAATCGCCCCGGCTGCGCAATCCTTGCCGCCGGCTGCGGCACTGGCACAGCCAAGCACGGCATGCGCGGCGATGTTGGCGAGCGGCATCCCGGCCGTGCTGTCGCCGATGATCCCGGCACCGCTGGCCGAGAGGCTGCCGACCACGCTGCCGGTAAAGCCGTCCTTGAAGCTGCTGCCCTGGAGTGAGGCCAGCGTACCCTGAGCCGTCGCATTGAGTGCAGTCTGCTGCCAGTAGGCGCTCGTGCCCAGGCGGTCGAGATTGGAGAGGCCGCTGGCGGCGGCATGGGTACCACTTTGTACGGTTTGCGCACCCGATTGAATGGTTGTTGGCGTAGCGCTCCCCGCTACGCCGTTCACGTATTGGTCGATGCCGCTGGCAATGCCGGCTGAAATGGCACTCGTGGCCCCGGCCTTCAACCCGGCCTGGAACGCTTCATCGAAACTCGCCCCGCCGGCCAGTTGCCCGGTCATCGTGCTGGCCATGGCGATGAAGGCGGCGTTGGCGGCTGCCGAACCAGCAGCACTGGTCGCACCGACCAATGCCGCACCGGTGCCGCCGCTCATCACGGTCAGCGCAATCGCCGCCACCAGCGTCACCACCTGTGCCGTACCCTGATCGGCAAAGTGTTTGACATCGAAGGTTTCGGTCAGCTTGAGCTGGTTGTAGACGGCTTGTACCTTGGCCTCGCCGGCAACGGTGAGGGTGACTCTGCCGCTGCTGTCCTTGTAGGTGAGCGCACTGCCGTTGGCGGTTGGGGCGTTGAGCGCCGCCTGGA
>Ga0172380_10005163_pt1 | contig 16087 bp, 21 predicted proteins | sample Leawe162metaG_FD_119747 | JGI IMG/M metagenome (GOLD analysis project Ga0172380, IMG submission 119747) | Leachate microbial communities from a municipal landfill in Southern Ontario, Canada - Leachate well 162 metaG | ecosystem: Engineered > Solid waste > Landfill > Unclassified | place...
GTGTGAATACGGACGTATCGTCCATCATATCGCCAATAGTATCGAAGATGAGCGAAATCTCCTCCTCGTCATCGGATTTATGGCGGAAAACACCCTCGGACGCAAGCTTGTTCAAGGAGATAAAGAAGTTACCATTCATGATGAAAAGAAAAAAGTCAAAGCCCATATCGAAATATTTAATGCTTTTTCTGGACATGCGGATCGCAAATGACTCCTCGAATACGCAGGGAATTGTGGAACTCCAAAGCAGATCTTCCTCGTTCATGGGGAAGTGGAATCTATGGATGCGCTTGCCTCATGACTCAAGGAACTCTCAAATCTCGCTACGACAGAAGTGACCAAGCCAGCCCCTGGAGATATCTATGATGTCGTCGCTGGGAAACTTTGTAAAAAAAATCCACACAGAAATCTCGCGTGTGCAGGGATAGTGTGTAAAATATAAATATGAATAACCCCGAGATTGATGATATAGTGCAAAATGGATCTCGTTTAAATCGTTTTCCTCATGGACGTGATGCTGATGTTGAAGTTGTATTAAATATAAATAGTTGATCGCAATATGTAGTTCGTCGAGCAAAACCAGGGAAAGAACAAGACTTTTTACGTGAAAGTCGTGTCTTGGAATTTCTTGGAAGCAAACACCTCATGCATATTCCAAGTTTTATATGAAGAGGTGAAATGTGAGGTGTTCCAGTAGTGATGTTGGCGTATATTCCATGAGAACCGTTATGAAATAGGGGAACTTTGGAAGGGGTAAAGTGGGAATCAATACTAGATGGAATGATCGAGCTCCATAAGATTTACTCGACAGAATGAACATGGGGTAAAATGCTCTCTTCTGATCTGACACAATGAAGCTCTTGAAGCTTCAGAGCTTATCTAGATCAACAATACATCTCAAAGATAGTGGCTTCGCCCTTTTTGAACGAAGATGATATACAGAGGATTAAAAGAAAAATAGAAGAAATCTTTGCAGAAATATGAGATATTTCTGATACAAAAAGACCTACAGTAATTCACTGAGATGCAAATCCTTGGAATATTGTCGTAGATGGGAATAAAAATGCAAAATGGATTGATCTGGGTAGCGCTCGTTATAGTCTTCCTGAAGAGGATGTCGCCCGATTGTGAATCTTTGAACTCACAAGATGACTCACATCAACACTCGTCGATCAATACTCTCAAAAAACATGAAATTCATTGGACATGAAACTGATTAAACTATTTAGAGTATGTATTGTCGCAAAACGACTTTCTAAAACATGACTTGAACCTTGGGAACAGGAATGGAAAAATGTACTCGAAGAATTATTACAATAGTAACTTTACCGATAATCCACAAAGTGAAATAGAGCATCACTCCATCAGAGTATTTGACGTATATAAAAAAGGCATAGAATTGTACTGTGCGATTTTATCCTTAATGATCTGAATATGAAACCTATCGAAGAGCTCTCAAAAGAGATTTTGAAAGATATTAAACTCATCGTCTTTGATGTCGATGGTGTCCTCGTGAAGCGTGGGACAAAGATACAACAAGTAGACGGCATCACCACTCTCGAGACAAAACATATTGCACCTGAGCAAATCGAGCAAATAAAAAAACTCCACGAACTCGGATTTTTGATCAATATCAATTCGGGTCGAGGTCTCTATATGTTGCAAGATGTTTTCCGAGATATTCTCTCTTTTACGAGTATAACGTATGAAAATGGGAGTGCGACATGGTACCAAGGAGAAATCATCCAACACGTCAATAGTTTCAATACTTGCAAGATGTCTTTTTGAAATTACGCGGCATAGAAGAGAGATACGCATCAGTGAAAGGATTTGAACCAAAAGAACTGATTATCACGATTCATTGCGAAGATCGAGTGCAGGAAATCGAGGACATCGTGGGCGAAAAAGACAATCTCTATTGTCTCTGGAATGGCGAAGCGTATGATATCGGCGTAAAAGATATCCAAAATAAAGCAGTTGGCTTAACAGCTTTCAGAAATCATCTCGGTCTAGCTGAACACGAAGTGCTCGCCATCTGAGATAATTTGAACGATAAAGAAATGATCGATGCGGCTGGCGTCTCAGTATCAGCTGATAAGACGAGGATTATAGGGGACTATTTTGTCCCTCTTGAATGAGAAAAGCTTCCGGGAGCGTTACTTATGGAACAAATAATCACAGAGATGAGCAAATAGTAATTTAACGGTAATCCCTGAAATTAAACACCGCATCACCGATGAGTATTTTTCCATCGACTGTATACCAGATATAGCTGGCATCTTTGAGATTTTGAAAACTTTGTGCCTCTTCTGGAGTAACATTTTTCATGACTTGACGGATAATCTCGTTGCCGATTTTACGTTTTTCCATCACATCCCAGACACGATCGACCGCTTCTGGATATCGGAGCGGTGTCATGCGGACGATTTGTTCGATACGTTCTCCGGTGACTCGATAGATATGATTGCCTTCGTGGGTGACCACGAAATCATTGGGATCTTTTTTGTTGGAGAGATCGATGACGATACTTTCCTCTTCTGGTGTCTCTGCTGGAACAGGGAGGTATTTCAGCATCTCATTTTGCAAATCCTCTAACCCCATACCAATAGGTGCAGAGATTGGAAAGATTTTTTTCTTGGTCTTTTTTTCGAGTTGATTTTTGAGGTCTTCGACCATATCAGCATCGAGGAGATCACATTTTGAGAGGACGATGATTTCTTCTTTTTCGAGAAGCTTTGGATTAAAAAATCCGAGCTCTGCCCGTATCGTATCGTAATCCTGGATACATTCTTCATACTTCCCCGCGTCGAGGAGATGACAGAGGGCCCCAGTACGCTCGATATGTTTCAGAAATTCTATGCCGAGTCCTACACCCGTGTGGGCTCATGCAATGAGTCCCGGCACATCTTCGAGGACCATAGTTTTTCCCTTGAATTCCATCACGCCGAGATTGGGTATCAATGTCGTAAAAGGATAGTCAGCGATTTTTGGTCGTACCTGCGTAATACAAGAAATCAGAGTTGATTTTCCCGCAGAAGGGACACCGATAATACCGATATCAGCGACCAGCTTTAATTCGAGATGAACTTCCAGTGCTGTTCCGACGTCACCATTTTCAGCAAAAGTGGGACTTCGTCGTGTCGCAGATGCAAAGTGAGCATTTCCATAGCCACCACGTCCTCCGAGACAGAGACGTACTTTTTCTCCTATTGTATCGAGATCATGGAGGAGATTGCCCTCCATATCATAAATAAGGGTTCAGACGGGGAGTTTCACGATGAGATCTTCTGCATCACGACCATTCATACATTTTGTACCTCCACGTTCACCATCTTTTGCGGCGACTTCCTTGATATAACGAAAATTACTGAGCGTATTGATATTTGGATCAGCGATAGCGATAAGGTCACCGCCACGTCCTCCATTCCCTCCAAATGGGCCTCATTTTGCAATACGTGCCTCATGTCGCCATGCGACGATACCATTTCCACCATTCCCAGCTCGAAAGCGAATATTGACAGCATCGATAAACATTTGACAAAATTTATAAAGTATACAGAATAAGCGGTAGTATAGTAATTTTTCTCCGTATGTCTACCAGAAATAGCATTCCAGAACATCTCGCAATTATACCAACAGCTACGGCAGCAATCTTTACCCCAGATATGAAGAGGACATTGTTAGTCTGTAACACACATTTGATGGCTATTGTGCCACCAGGATGAAAACAAGAACCTACCGATACTAATATATATCATACTGGACTACGAGAAATATGGGAAGAGGTGGGCATTGATACACCTGTTACTCCGTGAGATTGGCTTAGTCTTGATGGCGAAATTGTTTCTTATCAAAAAATAGTTCAAGAATATTCTTTTGAATTTTGAGGGAAAAAGTTCCTCGATCATCTATTTTTTTATCGGTTAAGTGGTGAGCATAGAGAATTATATGAAGCAGAAAAAAGAGGGGAGTGGTATTCAAAAAAAACGCTTCAACCAGAAACTGTTTTGCAAGATGGATGAGCGTATCGAATATTAGTGCCAGGAACTCGTGAGGCCGTACTACGCGTTATGTGCTAGAGTATTAATAAAACTCATAAATTCTTCATCGGGATGTGAAAAAACTTTGAACTATTTTTTGTGTTCTATCAAATCAGACACGATTTTTGCACTTTCATAGATAGTTGGAAGTCCGCTTCCTGGATGTGTGCCTCCGCCGACGAGATAACAATTTTTGACACATTCAAATTCGTTGTGAGGCCTGAACATCAACATCTGATCAAAACTATGCGCGAGGTTAAATGTCGCTCCGAGATAGACACCTCTTTTTTCCCAATCACCTGGAGAAATAGTTTTACTGGCTACAATATGGGATTCGATATCTTCTAGACCGACACGTTGCCTGAGGGTACGTATGACTATCTGGTACCAACGAGCCCTTGTTTCTTCAGTCCATATCTCGCCTGATCGGAGATTGGACATCGGTACGAGAATATAGAGTCCTGAGTGTCCCGAGGGTGCGAGAGTTTTATCAAGTATTGACGCATTACGAACATAAAAAGAAAAATCACTGTCACCGATAGGTTTATTCCCGTGAATCATATCAAGCTGATCTCTATAGTTTTTGGCAAAATAAATAGAGTGAAAAGGGAGGTCATAGAGCGTGTCAAGAGCGATATATGTCATAAAGGTCGAACAAGAAAACCCTTTTTTATCGAGTTGTGATTTTTTGTATTTCTGGACATCTTCTTCTGCGAAGAGTTTTGTCATTGCTGTTCCAAAATCCGCATTGACGATGACTTCGTCATAAGCTATTTGTTCTCCATTTTCGAGTAATATTTCTTTTGCGATTTTATCCTGGGTAATAATTTTTTTGACAGGTGTCGAGAGGTATAAGGTTGCTCCATTTTTTTCGGCGACTTTTACCATAGCCTCTGATATTTTAGAGAGCCCTCCTGTCGTGTGATAGATACCATATTTGTGTTCTGCATAGGCGAGCATCGCAAAAAATCCTGGGCAACTCCATGGAGACATACCGAGATATTTCGCTTGAAAGGTGAAACAGAGTTTCAGTTCTTCTGTTTTGAAATATCCGCTCAAGACCTGATAAATAGATTTTCAGAGCGAGAGGTAGGGGATCACCAAGAGGAGCTTCTTCCAGTTTTTCATAATTCTTCCAAAATTTCCATAGTCTGCTTCAAGGCAAGGAAACATTTTTTGAAGACGGACCTCTTCATAGGCGAGATATTTATCAAATCCTTTTTCTTCACCCGGAAACATCTCTGCTATAGTAGCGCGCATTTTTGTATGATCACTCGTCATCGGGACCGTCTTATCGGAAAAATGCAGCTCATACATAGGATCCACATTTTGAAAATCGAGATATGTATCAGACTGTTCGTCTGCAAGCTTAAAGATTTCATCCAAAATAGGTTTCATCAGCAGAAATGTCGGGCCGACATCAAAATGATAGTTTTCTGCCAGAGTGAGACGACTATTTCGTCCTCCAACATGAGCATTCTTTTCATAGATGTGCACCATATGTCCCTGTTTTGCGAGGAGCATTGCCGCAGTCAATCCCCCAGGACCTGCCCCTATGATAGCTATTTTTTTCATATGGCGGTAGTATAAAAATTTCCCTCTCTCTGTCGAATTATAAAATATTACTCCATCGTGGCTTTTTCATTTGGCAAGTCTTTTTTCTTGAAAAGCTCGTCAGAGCACTACAATCGTAAGATATCTTTTCTTTTATGGTTTACACTGTTTCTCGCGATCAGGCAGGCAAAACTCTCGGCGTATCAACTCGCACGATTGACCGCTATATTTCGGCCGGTAAGATCCGTTCCAAGCGAGAAGGCAAGATAATTATGCTCCATCAGGATGATGTCAAAAAATATCATGCTGGATCTGAGCAAAAAGACTATGAAGTCATCGCTCCAAAGCCTACGATGACTCCGAGTATTTCCTACGATCCACGTGAATCACAAAATGAGATTCTTCGTGCTATCGAATCTCTTATTCGCGAAAAAGATGTCATCATACAAGAGCTGACCTTTAAAATAGGCAAGATGGAAGGCGAAATCGCTCATTCCGTTCCAAAGCTCGAATATAAGAAAACAATTCTTGCACTTGAAGAAGCACAACATAATCGTCTTCACGATATGGATATGATGGTCCAAGCAAAACGAGAGATAGAGCAAAAGCTCAATAAAGAACGCATTCTCTCTACTATTCTGATGATCGGGATGCTCGTACTCCTCGTGGCATCTGCATTTTTGATTTTCCATTTTTTTAGTCTCAGGGAAGCGACGCAATATACAATATAATAACGTACTATCTACATTTTGACAAACTTGCATTTGTAGGTATATTTGTGTGGTAAAGTTATTAAAGAAATTATTATGTCTTCTTCACTTATCTGTATTGATGCATGGGGTGGTCCACATTGACCATGAGCAATTAAAGCTCGTGTTGCTCGAGAGGTTCTTGGCCCCGATGCTGTTTTCCCAGCTAGATTTATGAGAGGTGATTTTGTGTGACTCGACAAGATTGTAGCAAGGGTGGGTAATTCAGTTCAAGACATACTGACATTCTCAAGTGTTCCTCTGATTGTTCCTTTTCTCGATGCAATTGAAAAATTAGGTTTAATCAATACTCTTACAAAAAAAGATAGAAGTACGGTGCACAGATGGCCTTCTTGTGTGAAACCAGAATTTACCTGAAGGCAAGTGACGGTCTGTACATTTGATGAATGTACTCCAGAATTTTTGGAAGAATTTTTTGATCCTGTAGATGGAAGAATTTTTGCAAAAACTCTCGTTAAGAAAAGTGAGGGTCACGGTATTCTTATTGATCCATCAGATCTTCTCTGAGCACATGTAAAAGGTTTACCTGTTGCCAATATTTCTGGTGACCATTCTTTTGTCGAGATTGCTAGTAATGAAACACTGATTATATCTCAACCTATCGAAATAGCTGAGGATTCGGGAAAAGTAAAAATAGAATATCGTAGCTGGATTGTGAATCACTCTCTCTCATCAGTGAGTCGATATTGGTTTGAAAATAGACCTATCGATGAGCCTGAAGATGATATACTTGATTTTATTCATCGCTTTACACTTGCTCACAAGGATATTTTACCGAGGCACTATGTTTTGGATTTCGCCCGTACAAAATCGGGTCAGTTAGTAGTGGTAGAAGTGAATTTTTTCTGAGAAGCTGGTATTGCTGGAGATTCAGATGTACAAAGCGCTGTATTGAATCGTCTCTTTACTTCCATTAAGCAAGGAAGAGTTGCATAATGCGTATTATGATTCTCGGGGGATGAATTACAGTTAGAGTTGGATACTTTTAAAAAAGCTATAAGATATACGCATGTTTTCTTTTCAAATTTTATATACTGATTGACTTGCTCGAGCGGGCATACTTGAGACCCCACACGGAACACTTCAAACCCCAGTTTTTATGCCTGTCGGTACCTCTGGGACGATTAAGTGAATTACGCGAGAGGGGATAGCACAGATGGGAACAACGATTATGCTCTGCAATACCTACCATCTGATGCTCCGTCCTGGAGCCGAGATTATTGCGAAGATGGGGTGACTCCATAAATTTATGAATATCAATCTCCCTATTCTCACAGATAGTGGGGGGTTTCAAGTTTTTTCTCTCGGGAATCCTCGAAATGGTGGAGAATCGCTCGTGAAGACCAGCGATGAAGGAGTCGAATTTCAGTCACATCATGATGGCAATAAACATTTTATCACACCAGAAAAAGCGATGGAAATACAGTCCGATCTGGGAGCGGATATTATTATGGCATTTGATGATGTGGCGACGGGCGATGCCTCGAAAACTCGTGCTCGTGAAGCGCTCAATCGGACCCATCAGTGGGCTGAGCGTTGTGTGGAGCGATGGCAGAGTCTTGCTCCTGAGAGAAAAGAAAAATGACTTCACGAGCAGACTCTCTTTCCGATTATTCAATGAGTGACCTATCCTGATTTGCGTATTGAATCAGCACGATTTATCGGTGCACTCCCTACGCTCTGAATCGCTATTGGTGGTCTCTCAGTCGGTGAATCAAAAAAAGATATGCTCGATATGCTCGACGTTCTTTCTCCTGAACTACCAAAAGAAAAACCGCACTATCTGATGGGCGTGTGAACACCAGAAGATCTTGTTGAGGCGATTGCACGATGAGTCGATATGTTTGACTGCGTCCTTCCGACACGTCTCGGACGACATGGCGAAGTCTTCACTTCAGAGTGATATCTTAAAATTAACCGAAGTTCGCTGGATGGTTCGCTAGAGAAAATTCCTGTTGCTCCAGGACTAGAGACTTCAGTTAGTGAACATTATACACTCTGATACCTTCGTCACCTGATACACGCTGATGAGCTCCTCGGACAGATACTCCTCTCAATGCATAATACCGAATTTCTGATGCGACTCTGTGACCGAGCTCGTGAAGCAATACACAGAGGGGAGTATGAGAAATTTCGGACAGATTTTTGGAGCCGTTATGTGGTATAAAAAAATAGTGTAATAAATAATTGACTTAGAGAAATAACGAGTAATATTACTGTCGTTTATTTACTAATATCTTCTTATGGTCGCATTAGCATTTGATTGGAAGGGCCCTAATGGTGACGAAACTCCAAATCCAAATGGAACATTGATAAGCCTCACTTCCGTTACTGATAAGTCTCATCTTGATGAATTTCTTAGAGGTGTTAAGGATATCCAAATGAAGGTTCGAGGTGCAAATATGCATATATTATCAACAGGTGGAACAATGAAATTCTTAGAGGGTAATGGCATCCAAGTACAAGAGGTTTCTGACTATACTGGCGATCCAGAGAAATTTAATGGACGATTAAAGACGCTTCACCCAAAAGTGCACGGTGGATATTTGGAAAGACCTTGAATGCCAGAAGATGCTGTAGCTGCAAAAAGAGATGGTATACATAGAATTGGCTTAATGGCGGTGAATCTTTATAATTTTTCAGGGGCTGTGACAGAATTTAATGCCAGTACAAAAACTGTAGAAGATTTTGCTAAAGTTATGGAAAAAATAGATATCGGAGGACCATCAATGCTCCGATCAGCTGCTAAATGAGAAACTACTGTTGTTATGACTGCTGGTAGCTATGATCAAATTCTTGATGAAATGAGTACAAACAATGGCGACATTACGCCAAAATTAGAAACACAACTAAAAATAGATGTTTTTCGAGAAACAGCACAGTATGACACTGCCATTGTCCAATTTTTAGCTGGGTATCCAAAGCTCTATGAGGAGTATCAAGCAGCAAAAAATGCAATTATTGCAGGTGAACGAGAGCCATTTAAATGTTGGACTGAGAAACATTAATTATTCTCTATGATTACTAGAATTATTGCATGAGATGAATCAAGATGAGGTGATTCCACGAGCCGTGAAGCGTGCTATTCTGAGATATATGGTCCATTTTATCACCGACCTCTACCTGCGATTCACAACGGACGCAATATAGATGTTACACGTTTGACCACCCAAATGCGTTCTGCAGAAGTGCTCGCATCGTTTGTTCCGCTCATCACTTTGGAACAAAAATTTGCAAGATTGAAATGAGAGCATCAATAAACGAGGAGTTTTTTTTGACACAGACGTTTTTTTCATACAATACTCGTGTTTTTCCGCTTCGGCGGACAAATTTTATTTTTCATTTCTTCCCTATGTCTGCAACTGAAGACAAGCAGCGAAAAGTCCGTAATATCGGTATCATCGCGCATATTGATGCTGGTAAAACCACAACAACTGAACGTATTCTTTTTTATTCTGGTAAAACACACAAAATCGGTGAAGTTCACGATGGTGCTGCGACCATGGACTGGATGGAACAAGAGCAAGAGCGAGGTATTACTATTACTGCTGCTGCGACGAAGACTTCTTGGAAGGGGCTTGATATTAATATTATTGATACTCCAGGTCACGTCGATTTCACAATCGAAGTAGAACGCTCTATGCGTGTTCTCGACGGAGGTGTTGTCGTCTTTGATGGTTCACAGGGTGTCGAGCCTCAATCAGAAACAGTTTGGAAACAAGCTGACAAATATGGTGTTCCTCGAATTGCGTTTGCTAATAAGATGGATAAGACAGGAGGAGATTTTGAGATGACCTACGAGTCTATCAAGAAGCGTCTTGCTGGGAATAAAGTTATTGCTGCTCAACTTCCTATCGGACGTGAAAATGAATTTCATGGTATCCTCGATCTCGTCGAGATGAAAGCCTATGGTTTCCGAGGAAATATGGGTGTCGAGGTGTATGATCTCCCTTTTCCAGAGGAGATGCGAGCAAAAGCAGAGGCAGCACGTCTCGAACTGATCGAAAAAGCAGCTGAACAAGATGAGGCATTGATGGATAAATACCTCGGTGGAGAGGAGCTCACCATCGAAGAAATCAAATCAGGTATCCGGAAGGGTGTTATCTCGAGTAACTTATTCCCACTTTTCTGTGGTTCAGCTCTGGCAAACGTCGGTGTACAAAAAGTTCTCGATGCTGTCGTGGACTATCTCCCATCGCCGATGGATATCAATGGTGGTAAAATCGCTGGTACAGACCCAGATGATTCTACGAAAGTGATAGAATTTAAACAACTCGATACAGAACCACTCTCTGCTCTTGCATTCAAGATAATGACAGATCCATTTGTGGGGCGTCTCACATTTGTACGAGTCTACTCTGGTGTTATCAAGTCTGGTACGGCTGTTTTTAATGCAAATAATGGGGAGACAGAGCGTATCGGTCGTATCGTCGAAATGCATGCAAACAATCGAAAAGAGGTTACAGAGATTACAGCGGGTAATATCGCTGCGGTCATTGGACTTAAGGCTACGAAGACGGGTCATACACTCTGTGATAAGGCACATCCTATCCAGTTGCTCTCTCTCGACTTTCCAGAGCCAGTTATCCATATCTCTGTAGAACCAAAATCAAAAGCAGATCAAGAAAAGATGGGTATCGCTCTCAATAAGCTCGCTGAAGAAGATCCATCCTTCCGTATTCGTTCTGATGCTGAGACAGGACAAACAATTATCGCAGGTATGGGAGAGCTCCATCTCGATATTATCGTCGATCGTATGCGTCGCGAATTCAAAGTCGAATGCAATGTTGGTGCTCCACAAGTAGCCTACCGTGAAACTATTACTCAAACCGTGAAGGATCAGGAATATTCTTACAAAAAGCAGACTGGTGGTCGTGGGCAATTCGGTCACGTCATCATTACCTTCGAGCCTATAACAGAAGATATGCGAAAGGCGGAACCAGAAGAGTACAAAGAGGAGAATCGATTTATCGATGAGATCAAGTGAGGTGTTATCCCAAAAGAATATATTCCATGAGTACAAAAGGGATTGAAAGCTTCCTACGCACGAGGTGTCATCGCAGGATATCCACTCGTAAATGTCCAAGCAACGCTCACGTTTGGTTCGTACCATGATGTGGATTCAAATGAGCTCTCATTTCGTATTGCGGCCAGCAAGTGTTTCCGTGAAGCAAGTAAAAAAGCAAAACCTATCCTTCTCGAGCCAATTATGAAGGTAGAGATCAGTACTCCTGAAGAGTATATGGGAGATATCCTCGGTGACGTGAATGCAAAACGAGGACAAATCAATGAAATGAGCGATCGAGGTATGGCAAAAATCGTTGCCGCTTTTGTCCCTCTCTCAGAAATGTTTGGATACTCTACGACGCTCCGTTCAAATTCCCAAGGACGTGCAACATATGCAATGGAATTTTCTCACTATGCTCCCGTCCCAGCTGTTATTACGGAGAAAATCCGTGCTGAGCGTGGTGTAAAATTTGAGGAAGATGATGAATAGAGGTGAACAGAAGAACAGAATTATTATTCGAAAAATTCCCGCCGTATGGTTGGGAATTTTTCAAAATTTAGCCTTATTATATTACAGTATTATGCAGTTACACAGCATCCAGAAAGATACTCAACAGGACATCTATATCCAAAACGAGTATGATTTTGCCCCGAATAGGATGACACGAGTCGAGAAAATTGCCAGAGAGTTAGGAGTCATGCATCCATTATGCCAGATATCTGTCTGTATTCCGGCCTATCGCGAGGCGTGATTGATCAGAAACACTCTCGAGAATTATACTGTCTTTCAAAAAAATACAGATGGAACTGCCTTAAATCCCGATGTATTTGAGATCAATATCCTCGTGAACCGTCCCAATGAATATTCCGAACGAGATGTGCATATGTTCCATGAAATTCAGAATTTCAAAAAGGAATATCCTAAATATCATATCAATGTGGCAGAAGTGCTCTATGATTTCCCAAAAAAGGCTGTCATAGGGACGATATTCAAGGATATTGCAGATGCTTCTATCCTCAGAAATTTGTCGAGAGAAGTGTCATCAACGATAAAATCACGCCTTATTATCAGAACAGCTGGTGCCGATGTAGAGGCCCTGAATCCGCTACTTCTCTCACGTACATTGGCTATTTTTTCTGATACAGGTATCGTAGCACATCGTGGGGAAACGCGTCTTCCTCCACAACTGCTGAAATCATTTCCACTCCTTCATGTCATGCAGACATTTGCAGTATTTCTTCTACGCCAATATCGTGGAAATCAGACAACCAATGGTCCTTTTTCCTACACTGCGGAGGCATATTCCGCGGTACACGGTTTTAACTCAGAGATGACACTTTCGGAGGAGGTCGACCTCGCAAAAAGAATTTTTCTCTACACAGAAGAATCAGGAGGAAAGCTCAATTTTCTCTGTGATGAGATCAAAGATGTGCTCAATAATCCGCGTCGACAAGTACACGCACTTTTCCGAGGCATCGGAATGGCTGGCCGCTATCAAGAATTCGGGACATCTATCAATGAAGATAATGTGCATAGTATGTCCACATCCTGGAGAACTATTTGCCCAAAAACACTTCCAAGGTCCTGCCAATTGACCCCAGAAAATCTCTCACGGGAGATGTCTGGATACTACCGTACGTATCTCAGGATAGCCAGAAAAAATAATGTACCGCTCGAACGGATAGACGTACTCTTTCGTAGATGACTCGAGTTATGTGGAATCACCGAGTACAGGGCACATAAAAGTTCCTTTATGCACGATAATCATCTTGAGATACAAAATATCGAAACACTTATACAACATATGAGTGCTCAGACATTTGCGTGGAGCGAAAGTTTTGGCTGAAGGGTATCAATTAAATAACGTTTTTAACGAAAATACTGCGATATCGACTCTTATTTATACGTATTTTTTTGACAAAAAAGGAACTCTTACTACAATGCCCCAGTTCCTCGGTAGCTCAGCGGTAGAGCAGTTGGCTGTTAACCAATTGGTCGTAGGTTCGATCCCTACCCGGGGAGCCAATATAACGTTAAAAGACTCACAGTACTGTGAGTCTTTTTTAATGTATAGTTTTAAAGGGTAATTATTGTATCAAATTGCCGATTTTAAATTGTGTTCTAAGGGCTGTCGCAGTTGAAGAGTGTCCTGCACTAATAAACATCTGCGTAGCATCCCTACCACATCATCGTGTAATCTGGTTACCGCCTGGATGTTGAGAAATATATGATGTGACGTTATAGACCCCACCACTGAGAATCATCCAACAGTCGCCACTTGTATTATGTTTTTGGACATCAGAGAGTGTATATCCGGATGGCTTTGGTGTTGGCGTAGGAACTGGTACTGGTACCGGAATTGGTTTTGGCTTTGGTGTTGGCGTTTGAATTGGTGCTGTAACTACCGGAACCTCTTTTGAGGGTACAGTGGTGGGCGTAGCTTCTGGTGCCTGTATAGCCTGAGGAGATGTTTGATCTATAACGGGTATAGTTTTATTTCCTGTGAGTGAACAAGCTGTCATAAGACCAGCAAACGTGAGTATAATGAGAATTTTTTTCATAGAAAAGTTAGTAAGAATAAGAGGAACCTCATTATACCCATAATCATTCTCCAAACAACTTTTACTGAATGTACTTTTGGCTGTATACTTTATTCTACAGTACTTGTCTCAGGTTCCGCAATTCTTTTATATCCTTCCTTTTCATACCCCAAGAGGTCTGCCTGATTGAGCCTAAATGGGCTATAATTACCGATATATTTTCCTTTGAGAGCCGACATACATTTGACGATATTTTCATGCCAGTTAGTAGGCGAGGAGGCATAGATAGGTCACCTTGGGTTGCCCCAGCCAGAGAGCTGATCGATAGTCTGGTAGTGTCCGAGCCATCGGTTATTCACAACCGCCGCGATGGCACGAATACCAGCACGAGATCAGTCATAATCACGTCTATCGCCGCCATCAGTATTTCCGACATTCCCAATATTGCCACTGGTAGTGAGGTTTTGCCCGAGAGTACTTTCTGCAAATCAAACACAGAGGACAAATGATGGATCAACGCTTTCAGAGATACTTTCTTCGATCCACATTTTTTGGTCACGAAATGCTGTCCCAGCGTATTTTTCGAGCATATTCTTTTGTCTTTCGATTTCATTGTTTCAAGCGATATAGAAGAATCATATGCTTTTTTGTGCCGCTACCATATCTACTGTTTTTTTTGCCTTTTTGACGTCATCAATGTACTTCCACCCATATCGTCCTGGAATATTTTTGATATCTGTATTTTCGAGACTCATCTGTTCCATAGGATCAGTCAAAACGCCTCGTAGATACATCTCGATGTGGAGATTGTTTTTCTCACTATGTTCTAGAATAGATCATACTGTGCCTATTTCTTCTCATTTTTTTATGATACTGAAGAGTTTGAGATCTTTTTTTGGTTTGATATTCCGGTAGACGGTCATAAGTCAGTTTCTATGCTTCATAATGATGACTCATGGGATATTTGGAGTAGGATTTCTTTGGGCGATGATATAGCCGTCATTGAGTGCTTTTACTAGGGTATTTCTTTGGGCGATGATATCGAGTCAGGTGTGATGCTCAGAATGTATATTGTAGTATCTTTGATCCCTAAAATGAAATCCAAAACCATTTTCAGTGCTCACTGGCCATACGGAGGCCCCTATTCTTTCCTCCTGCATTCTCAGGTCCTTTTCTGCTTTTATATATCAGAGGACCCAGGTACAAATAGCTGATTTTTGAGTTGTACATTTGTATTTTTCACTGTATTTTTGGATATCTACCTCATACTCTGCAAATTTTTGTTCAAATTTTTGTGTGAGAGTCTGTGTTGTTTTTTGATTACTTTTGAGAGTGTCCTGGATAGCTCACTGTCTTGCAATAGTTTTTCAGAGGAGCTCTTCTTTGAGTGCCTCTGTTTCCAGAAGTTCAGCATCATATCTCTCAAGGCGTGTGATAAGTCGTGTCTTCTCTTTCTTTTGGTATTGGATAACCTCCTGAATCTTGGCTATTTTTTCTTGATTAGTCTTTTGTTGAGCCATCAGGCTCTGAGAGGAAAGCTTCATGATATTGAGTATTTCGGATTCCTTGATAGAAGCTCCGAAGGCTTTTGGGAGCAAAAGACTCATAAAAGTAATATTCTTATCTCATTTGATTTCTTGCATATATTCTTGCTGATAGAATTTTTTTTGAAGCTCTGCAGTTTCTTTTTGTTTTTCCACGAGCTGAAGTCTCTCTGCCTCCAAAATGATGACATCTTTCTCCAGTTTTTTCATCTCATCTTTGCTGATTTTTTGGTTATTTTGAATGGTTTTTTGGAGTGTATGGAGCTCTGCGAGAGCCTTTTCCTGATACTCTTTTCTGAGAGAAGCGATATTTTGATAGTTGAGGAGTGTTTTTTCTAGGGTGCTAAAATGAGCTCTTGAAGCTCCGAGTGCATCGAGTTCTTCCTCTTTTTCCTGGAATATACCGAGCAATTCTGTATCGGGGATGAGGAGGGATATATCTTCCTGGACAGAGGGCAGAGTCTCATCGGAGGGTAGGTTCTCGGTCTGAGCAAATACCATAGCACCGAGAAAAGTGCAAACAGCAAGTAAAAGAGTCAAAAAAGATTTGGATTTCATACAATATTAGATTATCATATCTTCACCTTAGTTGCAAATTATTTTTCATGTTTAAAAACTTTACCCCAGAATA
>Ga0172380_10005164_pt1 | contig 16085 bp, 13 predicted proteins | sample Leawe162metaG_FD_119747 | JGI IMG/M metagenome (GOLD analysis project Ga0172380, IMG submission 119747) | Leachate microbial communities from a municipal landfill in Southern Ontario, Canada - Leachate well 162 metaG | ecosystem: Engineered > Solid waste > Landfill > Unclassified | place...
CGCCTCAGTGCCTTCACTGAGGTAGTCGTGAGTGAGGCGGTCCAGCCACGTCATCCCCGCGGGGATGTCGGCCGCACCGCGCCGGACGATCAGCCGAACGGCGGCCACCGGGACAACCCCGGCAGGCACCAGGGTCACCCGTAGGCCGCCAGGCAGCGTCTCCGTGCGGCGCGCTGGCAGCGCGGACGAAGCGAGCGGCGGAACGCTTGGTCGAGGATAGGTGGTCACGAGGCGGCCTCCGTCTCAACGTTGCTGCTCGCCCCGGCCTCCAGCGCCAGGACGTTGCGGTTGGTGGGGCGGAGGTATTCCTGCGCTGTGCTCAGCAGGACTTCTGGCGTGACTGCGGCGAACCGCGCGTCCAGCTGGTTCACGTTGCTGGCGTCACCCTCGAATAGCTCGAAGGAGGCGAGGAGGTCGGCCAGTCCGAAGCGGGGGTAGGAGCCCTCCGCGATCGTGCGGAGCAGCCCGGACCGCGCCTTTGCGCGAAGGCGGGCGACGGTCCGTTCATCCACCACCGTCTGCCGCACAGGTTCGACAACGCTGTCGAAGGCCTCCAGCAGCCGCTCGACCGTAACGCTGTCATCATGGATGAGGCTGGTGGTCCAGAAGAGCGGCGTCTGGGCGTTGTGCATGTGCCCCAGGAAGTTCAGGCCGCCGTCCAGCTCGCCCGTCAGGCCGCGCTTCAGCACGAGCTCCGCGTGGAGGAGCGAGTCGTCGCCTTCAGCGAGTAGCTGGTTCAGCAGGCCCATTGCGTAGAACTCGGGCGTCCCGCGCGGGGGCGTGTGGTAGGAGACCGCGAGCGCCGGGCGCGTCGCGAGGGGATCGACGCGGGACCAGCGGCGCTCCTCCTCCTGGCGTGGCTCGGAGATGTCCGGCGGCACCGGCCTCGGCGCTGCCGGGATCTCCTCGAAGTACCGGCGGGCGAGGTCCAGCGCGACGCCGGAGTCGAAGTCGCCGGAGACAACGAGCACGGCGTTGGCGGGGGAGTAGTAGGCGTCGAAGAAGGCCTGCACATCCTCGAGGCTCGCCGCATCCAGGTCGGCCATATCGCCGTACCCGTTGTGGCTGTTGTGCCAGTTCGTGTACGCGCGCTCCTGCATGTCGATCCACGGGAAGGAGCCGTAGGGGCGGTTGGTGACGTTGACGCGGATCTCGTTCTTCACCACGTCGCGCTGGTTGTCCAACTCCGCCTGCGTGATGACCGGGCCGCGCATGCGGTCCGCTTCCATCCACAGCGCGAGGTCGAGCGCGTTCGCCGGCATGACCTCGAAATAGTTCGTGAAGTCTGTGCGGGTGGAGCCGTTCAGCGTGCCGCCGTTCTGCTGCACGAGCTTCACGAGCTCCATCTTCCCCAGGTTCTGAGAGCCCTGGAACATCAGGTGCTCGAACAGGTGGGCGAAGCCTGTGCGTCCAGGCGGCTCCAGCCGCATGCCGACGTTGTAGTACACGGCGACGCAGACGATTGGAGCGGAGTGATCCGGCGACAGCACCACGCGGAGGCCATTGGCGAGCGTTGCTCGCTCTACCGGCACTTCCAGCGCGAACGCGGGCAGGGATGTCATGAAACCGGGCCTTCCAGGCGGATCTGCGGTCAGCTCGTCAGATCGAGCGCTCGATCAGGATAGACCGGGACCTCCGATGGGCCGTTATTGGACATAACCGCCAACCGGTCGACGACCTGTAGCGGCTATCGGAGGGGCGCAGAGAACATACCGGACGATACCTGTTGCGTTGGTACGCTCCCGGCGAGCACGAGAAGAGGCGATCAGCATGGTCGAGGGAGGCAGCGGCATGGTCCGGCTCCTGCAACTGGAAGAGTTCCGAAAGTTCCTGCTGCGCGGGAACGTCGTCGAGCTGGCAGTCGGGGTGATGATCGGAGCGGCGTTCAAAACGGTCATCGACTCGCTCGTGGCCGACGTGTTGACGCCGCTGATCGGTGCGATTGCGGGTGAGCCGGACTTCGCCGGCCTCGCAGTGACGCTCCGCGGCTCCTCGATCACGTATGGAGCGTTCCTGAACACTGTGATCTCATTCGTGATCACAGCAATTGCGATCTTCTACTTCATCGTCACACCCATGAACCGCCTGGTGACACGGTTCCGGCAGGATCCGTTGACGCCTGAGCCCACCACGCGGCGCTGTCCGCACTGCTGGACCGACATTCCGACGCAAGCGAGCCGGTGTCCCGCGTGTACGTCTGACGTGGAGCCGCAGCTCCGGCCGCTGCCGGCGTAGCAACCTACGGGTCGAGGAGGACGGCCTGCACGGCCGCCTCTACCTCCTCGATCGGTGCGAAGCCCTCGAAGCGGGCGGCCACAAGGCCGTCCGCATTCACCACGAACGTCCACTCGTCGGTGTGCAGGCCCCATTCCTCCAGCGCCGGCGCGCGGCGTGCGACCGAGAGGTCGCCGCGGATCTCATGCGGATTCTCGTACAGGTCGACGTGGATGAAGTCCATGCGTTCGCGGTAGGTGGCCCCCAGTTCGGAGAGCACCTCCACCTGTGGACCGCACAGGGCGTTCGTGCAGAACGCGGGCGAGGCGAACGTGACGACGAAGGGCCGGCCTGCCTCCAGCGCCTGCGGGATCTCTACGTTGTAGAGCGACGGATCGGGAGTGCTGGAGGTCGTGAGCTCGTCGAAGTAGGCATCGGCGACCGTGCGGTGCTCACTGGCGGGTGCCGGGTCGCCGACCGCCGGTGCCGTCGAGTGCTCCGCAACCTCCACAGGGAACAACACGCGCGCGAACGAGCCGTCCGGCTGCGGCACGGCGGCATCGATCGACCACAGGCCGGCACTGTCGAAGTCGACCGTGCCCGTGTAGATGCCGCGCCCGCCCTCCGGAAAGGGGCGGAAGTCCAGCGTGACCTCCCGCCCCGGGACGGCGCTGGCGTCACCGCCGTCCGGATAGGAGCGCGTGGTGACGTTCAACGTGGGGAACGAAACGATGCCATCGTCGTCGAAGAGCGCGAAGGAGACACGCGAAGGGCCGACGCCGAGGTCAGGGGTACCGAAGACGATGCGCAGCCCCGTCGGCTCATGTTCGTACGTCGGGTACCCGCCGGAGAACGGGTCGTCGATCAACGTGGCCGCGCCGGGGATCGACGGGCGCTCCTCGCCCTCGCCGCCGTCGCAAGCGGCGAGGACGGCGCAGCCCAGCGCGACCAGCAGGAGCAGGCGGGTCACGGGCCCTCCGTATATGCGCCAAACGTGACGGAGTAGATCGCGAACCCCTCCGCGTTGGATGCGAAGCGCAGGACTCCTTCGCCCAGCGCCGGGAGCTCCAGTACACGGTACATGCGAGGCTCATCGACGCGGACGATGCTCCGTCCCTCGGCATCGAAAGTAACGTCCGGCCCCGATTGCTCCGAGGTCAGCGGGAACCCATCGAGCGTGACGACGACGTCGTAGGCCACGTCACCGGGTGCGGGGTGGAACACGGGGTTCACGGTGCGCCCGGCGTAGCGGAAGGTTACGTAGTCCTCCAGCTCCTGAGTCGCACGCGCATGGACCAGCGCCTCCCGTTCGTTCGCCCAGGTGCCGTCCACGTACCAGACGTTGTGGGCGCGTGGCGGTCCGGGGTCCTCGTAGTCGCGGACGGCGTCGGCACCGTCGTAGTACTCGCCCTGCGCGGCGTAGACGCCACCGGTGAAATAGTTGCGGGCGTAGCCGAAGTACAGCTCGCGCGTGATGCCGACGGTGTCCGGGTCGAGCTGAGGCTCCGGCACGCCGCCAATGAGGATGCCGCTGACGTCATGCCCTTCGGCGGTCAGCGCATCTCGGATCGCCTGCTCCGTCTCCAGGTAGTCCCCTTCGCCGAAGTGGCGGTAGGCCACCGTGCCGTCCGCTCCGACGAGGTACTTGGCAGGCCAGACGTTGTTCTGGAATGCCGACCATGTCTCCCGATCGTTGTCCATCGCGACGGGGTAGGTGATCGCCTGGTCCTCGATGGCGCGCGCGACGTTGTCCGGATCCTCTTCGAACTCGAACTCCGGAGCGTGCACCCCAACGATCACTAGTCCGCTGTCGGCGTACTTCTGATGCCAGTCACGCAGAAAGGGGAGGGTGCGGAGGCAGTTCACACACGTGTACGTCCAGAAGTCGACCAGCACGACGTAACCGGACGCGCTCAGCTGCTCCAGCGCCAGTGGCCCCGGCGTGTTGAACCACGGACCGAGGCCGGCGAACTCCGGCGCAGCGCTCGCAACGGGTGCGCCTCCGTAGATGCCGCTCTCGAAGTCGACCGGGACGCCGGTGGCGTCACCCTCAGGGGCCGCTCCGGGGGGCGGATCTGACGCACCGCAGTCTCCGAGGAGGATGACGAGGAGGAACACGCCGACAGCGACGGCGCCTATCGCTGCCACCGCTGCGGCGAGACTACGTCGGTGCTGTCGTTGTGATTTGCCGGCCACCCTCCCATGCTAGACGGGCGCCGAGCGGGGATCGCGCGGTCGTCCGGGTGACAGAGAGGCGCGCTCCACTGCCGTCTGCGGTGCTACGTTCTGCGGCGTTGATTCGGAGGGAATCGAATGGCTGAACAGGTGCTGGTCATGGTGGGTACGCGCAAAGGCGCGTTTGTCATGGACAGTGACGTGGCCCGGTCCGACTGGGACGTCCGTGGGCCATACCTGGAGGGGCAGAATGTCATGCACATGGCATACGACCCTCGTAGCGGCATCATGTTCGCCGCCGTCGGCGACCCGTGGTTCGGATCGCGCATATCCCGCAGCAGAGACCTCGGCCAGACCTGGGATGAGCCGGAGACCGGGCCGACGTTCCCGGTGGAGACCGGCCTCAAGCTGGAGAAGGTCTGGAACGTGACGCCCGGGCGTCCGGAAGAGCCCGGCGTTGTGTACGCCGGTGTCGAGCCTGCGGCGCTGTTCAAGAGCACGGACGACGGCGCGACCTGGGAGTTCCAGCCCGCCCTCAATGACCACCCGTCGAGGCCGGAGTGGCAGCCGGGCGCCGGCGGCCTTTGCCTCCACACGATCGTCCTTGACCCCACCGACCTTCAGCGCATGTACGTCGGCATCTCCGCTGCCGGGGTGTTCCGCACCACAGACGGCGGCGCGAGCTGGCACCCGGCGAACCGAGGTACGCGCGCGGACTTCATGCCGGGTGAGGAGCACTCCTACCCGGACTACGGGCAGTGTGTGCACAAGGTGGTCCTGAACCCCGCCGAGCCTGCAAGGCTCTACCAGCAGAACCACTGCGGCGTGTATCGCTCGGACGATGGCGCGGACCAGTGGGTCGAGATCACCGACGGGCTGCCGTCGGAGTGGGGGCTGGGGATCGCGATCCATCCGCATGACGCGGACACGATCTGGGTTTCGCCCAGCATCAGCGGCTTCAAGCACTGGGCCATCGACGGGGCGATGTCGATCCACCGCAGCCGCGACCGAGGTGCGACATGGCAGAAGCTCACGAAGGGACTGCCGCAGCAGGACGCGTACGTGAACATCCTCCGCGATGGGATGGCAGCCGACGCCCTGCAACCGGCAGGCGTGTACGTGGGCACCAACACGGGCCAGCTGTTCTGCAGCGCCGACGAGGGCGACTCCTGGCAGGCGGCGCCCGCGATGTTCCCGGCGATCAATAGCGTCCACACCGCGACGATCTAGCGCTAGATGCCAGAGCCCGTGACCGTCCTGGCTGCGGACATCGGCGCGACCTCGATGCGCGGGGGCCTGGTGGACGACGCCGGGCGCATCCTCGGCCGCCACCGGACTACCACGCTGCCCGACCGGGGGCTCCCGGATGCGGTCGAGCGACTCGCGGACCTCCTCGAGGAGCTGCGGGACGGAGCGGCGCCGGCGCCGGTTGCGGTGGGTATATCGACGGCCGGGCCGGTCGACCCAGCGACCGGCGTCTACCGGCACCCGCCGAACCTTCCGGGCTGGGACGGGCTGACGATGCAGCCCATCCTCGCGGGGCTCCTCGGCCTGCCCGTGGTCGTCGGGCACGATGCAACCCTGGCGGCGATCGCGGAGTGCCAGTTTGGGCACCGTCGAGGCGCGCGTGACCTGATCTACCTCACTGTGAGCACGGGCATCGGCGCCGGGATCGTCGCTGGCGGACGCCCGGTGACCGGCAGCAATGGCGGCGCAGGCGAGGCGGGTCATCTGATCGTGAATCCCGGTGGCGCGCGATGCGCAGCCGGGTGTCCGGGCTGCCTGGAGGGCGCGGCGTCGGGGAGCGCCATCGCGCGCGCGGCGAGGAACGCCGGGTTGCCCTGTGCCGATGCCTCGGAGGTCTTCGCAGCGGCGGACCGTGAGCCGGAGGCCGAGCGCATCGTCCTGGAGGCGATGGGACACCTCGCGTCGGGGATCGCGGGTCTGCTGGCGGTGTTCGACCCGGAGGCGGTCATCCTCGGTGGTGGCGTCACGGAGGGGCTGCGGCCACGCTGGGACGCGCTGGTGACGATGGTGCGGGAGCGGGCGCTGCCGCGTTATGCAGACGGTCTCCCCGTGGAGCTCACCACCCTTGGCGACGATGCCAGCCTGCTGGGCGCCGCGGCGATCGCCCTGAAGCTCTACTAGGCGCCGAGGACGCTGAGGCGATGCTCAGGTAGCCTGAGATCACTGTGATCTTTGCCGAGAACATCTGGAAGTCCTACGGGGGCCTGGACGTCCTTAAGGGCGTCTCTTTTGCGGTCGCTGACGGCGAGCGTGTCGGTGTCGTGGGCCCGAACGGTGCCGGCAAGTCGACGCTCCTCGAGATCATCGCGGGCGTCGAGCCTCGCGACGACGGCCACACCGGCGCTCGCGGTGGGCCGATGTCGTTCCTGCGCCAGGAGGCCTCCCTCGACCCCGACCGAACGCTGGTCGAGGAGCTGTGGACGGCGTTCCCGGAGGCGCGGGCCGTAGAGGCGCAACTGGCCGACGTCGCTGCCCGCATCGAACAGGGCGATGGCGACCTCGACGCGTTGATCCAGGAGCAGTCCGAGCTATTCGAGCGGTTTGAGACGCTGGACGGCTACCGGATCGACCAGCGTATTGGGCGCGTGCTCGCGGGTCTGGGCTTCCAGCCCGACGACCGGGACAAGTTGTGTGGAGCGTTCTCCGGAGGCTGGCAGATGCGGGCGGCGCTCGCGAAGGTGCTGGTGCACCGTCCCCCGAATCTGCTGCTGGACGAGCCGACGAACCACCTTGATACCGCCGCGCGCGATTGGTTGGCGCTGGAGCTGTCCGACTACAAAGGCACGATGCTGCTGGTCACGCACGACACCGACTTCCATGATGTGGTGGCTACTCGGATCCTCGAGCTACGCGATGGCCGCGTGGAGTCTTACACCGGCAACTACAGCGACTTTCAGCGCCAGAAGGCCGAGAAGATCTCGCAGAATGACCGGCTGGCCGCACGCCAGGACCGCGAGATCGAGAAGCAGACACGCTTCATCGAGCGCTTCCGCGCGAAGGCTTCCAAGGCTACGGCCGTGAAGTCGCGCGAGAAGGCCGTCGCCCGCATCGATCGCGTCGAGAAGTCGCGCACGGACAAGGGCGTTTCGTTCCAGCTCAAGTCGGCAGGCCGCACCGAGCGCGAAGTACTGGTCGTCGAGGGTGTTGAGCACACCTACGGCGAGAACCCGGTGCTCGCTGGTGTGGACATGCTGGTGGAGCGTGGCCAGCGTGCCGTCCTCATCGGCCCGAACGGCAGCGGCAAGTCCACGCTGCTGAAGATCATCGCCGGCCGCGTGGAGCCCTCGGGTGGTCGCGTGCGGTGGGGCGACCGTGTGCAGTTCGGCTACTACGACCAGCACCAGGACGAGGAGCTGGACCCGGAGCGCACCGTGCTCGATGAGGTGCGCACGGTGGCGGCGCGCGACCAGAGCGAGGCCGGCCTGCGCGGTGTACTGGGGCGGTTCCTCTTCACCGGTGACGATGTGTTCAAGCGCGTGTCCGTGCTTTCCGGCGGTGAGCGCAGCCGAGTAGCCCTGGCGAAGTTCCTCATCCAGCCGGCGAACGTGCTGGTGCTGGACGAGCCGACGAACCACCTGGACGTCACGACACGGCGCAAGCTGGTCGAGGCGCTGGAGGGTTACGACGGCACCGTGATCTGTGCGAGCCACGACACCGCGATCCTCGAACGCGTCGCCACGCGGGTGTACGAGGTCGCCGATGGCGACGTCATCGAGCGCGAGGAGTACCGGCGGGACGACTAGCTCGTCGCGCTCCTGACGAACGCCACGATCGCCTCGATCGCGGTGTCGAGGTTCTCCGCTTCCGTCACTCCCGAGGCTTTGCGCGGCTTGAACGAGTGGTCGCCGTCCGGCAGCCACTGCACTCCAATGCTCTTTGACAATCGGTAGCGCGCGACTTCCTCGCGTGAGCCCATCGTGTCGCGTTCGCCCTGGAGGATGAGCGTTGGCGTCGCGAGGCGCTGGAGGTGAGCCGTGCGCAGCGCAGCGGGGCGTCCGGACGGGTGGAACGGGTAGCCGAGGCAGACCAGGCCTGCGACATCGAGCTCGTCCGCAACCATGCTCGCCATCCGCCCGCCCATCGATTTCCCGCCGATGACGGTGCGTGCCGGCTTCCCGACTTCGGCAACCACCTCTCGCCACGCCTGGAGCAGCACCGGAGCCCGATCCGGTCCGGGCCGACGGCCTTCGCGACGGGCGGCCATGTACGAGAATTCGAAGCGCACGACGCGGATATTCTCCGAGGCGACACCAGTCGCGATCGTCTCCATGAAGGCGTGCTGCATACCCGCGCCCGCGCCATGGGCGAGGATGAGCGTCGCTCGCGGCCTGGCTGGGCCGTTGATGATCGTAGGGAGGCCGGCAACCGTCGTGAGCGCTGGCGCGGATGCCGTCACCGCGCGCCCTCTGGCTCCCGCTCCACAGCGACAAGCGTGATCCGTCGATCGTCGCGGTCGAGGACGGTGAAGCGGACACCGTGGTGCACGATCGACTCGCCGAGCTCGGGGAATCGCTGCAGTTGGAAGAGGATCAGGCCGGCGACGGTATTCGCATCCACGTCGGTGAGGTCGACGCTGAGGTCGTTCGATAGGTCGACGAGCAACGTCGATCCCTCGACGGTCTCGCGACCAACACCGAGGAGCCGGATCTCGTCGCGATCATCGCCCGTCTCCGAACGGAGCTCACCGACGATCTCCTCCATGATGTCCTCGATAGTTACGAGGCCGGAGGTCACGCCGAACTCGTCCACGAGCATCACAAGGTAGGAGGCGTGTTCCTGCATCAGGTGTAGAACCCGCGCGATGGTCGCGCGCTCGGACTCGTAGTGGACCGGGCGGAGGACGTCGCGGATGCCGGGATCAGGTTGGGGCTCCACCCGCAGCATGTTGAGGTCGGTGACGTGCAGGAACCCGATGACCTCCTCCGGCTCCGTCTCATAGACGGGGATGCGGAGGAAGCCGTGGTTCGCCATCAGCGCGGCGGCCTCGTCCAGAGTGTCGTTCACCTCGATAGACACGATCTCGAGGCGCGGCACCATGATCTCCTGGACGCGGCGATTGTTGAGGTTGAGCGCTCCCAGGAGCTGACTGGCGTGCTGAGCCTCGATCGACCCGGCCTGCTGGCCCATGCGGATCGCGGTCCTCAGCTCCGCGGTGCTGATCGTGTCCCCGGCCTCGACAGGCGATCCGACGAGGCGCAGCAGCACGCGAGACAGCGCGTCCAGGGCCAGCGTGATCGGCCGGGTGATCCAGATCCATCCGGCCATCGGCAGCGCGTAGAAGCGGCTCAGCGTGAACCCGTGCGCCAGGGCGACGGTCTTGGGTCCGACTTCACCGAAGAGCGTCAGCAGGACAGTGACTGCGACGGTTGCAATCACGATCGCAGCTCCGCCTTCTGTGAAGAGCGCCGCAGCTAGCGCAGTGCCCACCGCCGCCGCCGCGGTGTTCACGAGGTTGTTCCCCAGGAGGATTGCGGACAGCAACTTGCGAGGTTGCTCGATCAGCGCGGCAACCCGCCGCGCGCCAGGGACGTTCTGCTCCACCAGGTGGGCCAGGCGGACGCGTTGCAGCGTGAGAAACGCCGTCTCAGACGAGGAGAAGAACGCGGAGAGACACAGCAACACGACCAGGAGGACGACATAGATCAGCAACTGGTGGGCCCTTCAGGGGCCGAAGCATAGCGGATGCTGGTGGGTTACGAGGAACATCGAGAGCGCGTCAGTCGACCAGGATCACCTCCGCAGTCGGACCCACCTGACGCCACCAGGCGTACGCATCATCGCTGTCGTTGAACCACACGTCGCGGTGCCCGCTGCCGACACCGCCGCCGGTGTCCTCGCAGGTGTAGACGCGCTCCGTCGGGTCGCCGTCGATGCGGAAGCGAGTGCCGAAGTACTCCGGGGCGCACGACGCGGCGCCTTCGTAGACGGTCGCGCCGCTGCGCATGAATCCGCAGAATCCGCCGCCGTCGCCCCAGCCGGCCGGATTCTCGCCGCGCTCGCAGTAGTAGTACGTGATGCGCTCCACGGGGCGCCCGGTGCCGTCCTGAACCTCCGAGACGGGGATGGACGGGTCCGGGAGGTTAGCGCTGCGCAGGAGGAAGACCGGCATATCCGCTGAGAGGCGGCTTCCGAGGGTGTTCACGATCGAGGGGGCCCCGGCGATATGGACCAGCCAGCGCTGTGCGGACACGTCCCAGGCCGCGATCGACTCGACGGCGAACGGCTGGGCCGCGATCAGTCCGTTGACCTCGTTTGTCCCCGCGAGCCCCGCCGTCAGCTCGCCACGATCTGGTGTGAGCAGCGCTGACGGCATGCCGCTGAGACGCTGCACGGATGCGATAGGCGTCTGGCCTGGCTCGAAGGTACCCACACGTCGGATCAGCACTACGGCGCTCGGATCGAGCGATCCGTCGTTCAGAGTGTTCGCGAAATCGGGCGCGCCGGGCAGATACGTGAGGAACTGCTGTGAGACGACGTCGAAGGCGGCCACGCTCGCAACCTCAAACGGCTGCGCAGCCAGCAGCGCTTTCAGGGAGTCCGTCCCGGCAACCCCGGCCGTGAGCCCGCCGGTCGGTGGTGTCGGGAATGCCGATGGGCCTGCCGACGGCACCGAGACGGTCTGGAGGAACGTGGAGGCAACCCACCCCTGGCGATCCCCCACGAGCACGTTGCGCCAGGCATAGCCGTCGACCTCGGCAGTGTCCGCCAGGGCCTCCACGGTGCTGCCATCAGGAATACAGGTCAGGACAGGGGCGGTGAGGCTCGGTGCCTCGCGCATCCGGAGGCACTGGCCATCGGACTGCACTACGGCAGGCTCCGCGCTGACCAGCGCAGTCCCAATAACGATCGCGATGGCCCCCGCCGCCACGATCGCGAGTACCGGTACGGCTCGCGACATGGCGTGGAGAGTGCCACGGGGCCCGGCCCGACGCGATACCCGTTCGGCACTTTTCCCAGCCGTGGCGTGAGGCTACCCTGTCCCCTCGGCGTGCCGAGGTAGCTCAGTTGGTAGAGCACACGACTGAAAATCGTGGTGTCGCCGGTTCGATCCCGGCCCTCGGCACCAACCCCCCTTACGGACGGAGACGCCGATGAGCCGGATCCTGGTCGCCGCGGTCCAGCCCGGTGCTGGCGCTACCACAGTCGCTGTCGGGCTCGCTCACGTGCTCGCCTACGCGGGCAGGGCGGTCCGAATCGAGCGGCTGGCGGGTGACCCCCGCGCCGACTCCGACGCCCGTGCATTCGGCAAGCTGGAGGTGGCAGATTCGTCCGGCGTACCGGTCGAGGAGTCAGCGCTTCCCGCGGACGCTACCGGTACGGTCACGATCATCGAGGCGCCCGCTCGGGCGGATGGCGCCGCGCTGGCGGCCCGGCTCGGTGCCCGTGCGGTGCTGGTGACCACTGAGGCTGGCGACCCGGGCGCCTCCTCGGACGGAGCAACCGTCATCGCAAACCACCAGCGGCGGACCGGCCTGAACGCTATTGGCGAAGACCGACTGCTGGCTGCTCCTACCGTCGCCCGTCTCATCGAGGCGAGCGGGGCGGCGGTGCTCTCCCGCTCGGAGGAGGGCGACGACGCCATCTGCGAGTTCCTGGTCCCCGGCGCAATCTCGCACGACGCCGCGGACGCTTACTTCCAGCGCTTCCCGCGCCGAGCGGTCGTCTCCCGCGCCGACAAGGTGGACCTGGCGCTGGCGGCGATGCTGACGGAGTCCGAGTGCCTGATCCTCACCGGCGGACACGAGCCGAGCCCCTACATCCTGGACCGAGCAGCTTCCACGCGCCGGACGACGCTGCTGCTGGCGCCGGAGGGGACGGTGGAGACGTTGCGCGATGTCGAGGGCGTGTTCGGTAGTGTGCCGTTCTCCCACGACGCGAAGGTGGAGCGGATCGGCGCGCTGCTTGGCGCGGCGCTCGACCAGGCAACGCTGGACGCCCTGACGAGCTAGCCTCGCCCGTTCCTGCGGGGCAGATCCGGACGCTCCGGTATGCTGTCCGTATGGATCTCACCAGTGGGCTGAAGATCGCAACGATCCGCGGGATTGCCATCCGTGTGCACTGGTCGTGGGCGCTGATCTTCTCCCTGCTGACATGGAGCCTCGCAGGCTACTTCGAGGGGCAGTTCGAGGACTGGTCCCGCGCGACGGCCGTAGGCGCGGGCGCGATCACAGCCTTCACCTTTTTCCTCTCCGTCCTGCTGCACGAGCTCTCTCACGCTCTGGTTGCCCAGCGATACGGCATGCAGGTGCCCTCCATCACGCTGTTCATCTTCGGTGGAGTCTCCAGCATCGCCTCCGAAATGAAGAGCGCGCGGCAGGAGTTCTTCGTGGCTGCAGCTGGCCCCGCGATGTCCTTCCTGCTGGGCCTGGTCTTCGGCGTGGCCGCGATCCTATCGAGTGGCCACGTCGCGGAGATCCTGTTCTACCTGGGCACCACCAACGTGATCCTGGGCATTTTCAACTTGCTGCCGGGCTTCCCGCTGGACGGGGGCCGAGTCTTCCGCGCGATCATCTGGGGCCGCACGAAGGACCTGGCGAAAGCGACTCGCATTGCCTCCAGGGTTGGGGTGGGGATCGCCTGGCTGATGATCGCGGCGGGTGTGGTCATCGCGATCACCGTGAGCCTGTCCGGCCTCTGGTATATCTTCATCGGCTTCTTCCTGAAGCAGGGAGCAGAGGCGGCGCAGCAGCAGCTTGTCCTGGAGCGCGCACTGGAGGGCGTCCGCGCCCGCGACCTCATGCGTCCGCCGCCCAATCCGCTGCCGGAATCGTCGTCCATCCAGTCCGTCGTCGATATCGGCGTGCTGGCCCGGGGCGAGCGCGTCATCCTGCTGGAGCGTGAGGGGCGCGTCACCGGGCTCATGACGACGACTGACCTGGCCCGCGTGCCCCGCGAGGAATGGCCCGCCACCAGTGCCCGCACGGTGATGGTGCAGACGGAAGCTGTGGCCACTGTGGCACCGGGTGCGCCTGCCGTGGACGCCGTGAAGCTGATGGCGGAACGAGACATCCACCAGGTGCCCGTGATCGAGGACGGCCAGCTGGTCGGAATCCTCTCGCGGGGCGATGTCCTGAACCACATCCAGAACCGCGTGCAGTTCGGCGGCGGCCGCCCGGTGTCCCCGGAACGCCGTTAGGCGACGCGGTCGCGAATCCGGGTCTTCGGATCCTGGTAGCGGACATACTCAGGGGAGAAGACCCACGCCGGCGTGACTGGCCGCTCCACCAGCAGTGCGTGGTAGTCGCATACGTATGTCGTATTTCTGCTCTGGACGATGGTGGCGGTCTTGACCTCACAGTGCGCAACCACGGCATCAATGTGGCGCAGGCACTCGACCATGCTCTGTCCGGAGTAGACCTCACCGATCACCAGCAGCACACGCTTACAGGATGGACCGACCTGTACTGAGGTGAACTCACTCTGAACGGTCTGGCGCTGGTGCTCGTCCCAGCGGTTCTTCCGATCGAGGAGCGCCAGGGGGATGTTCCCCATGTTCCCCGCCACCAGCCCGCCCACGATCGCACCGCTTCGGCCGATCCCGATGATGAGGTCGGGGACGAACCCTTCGCGCCGCATCTGCTCGACGAGTGAGTTGACGCTCTTCTCGATCCGCCGCCAGGAGATCCTGTTGGGGACCCGCGCCGCACGGGCACGCAGCACGACGTACATCTGATGACCGCCCGTTACGAGGCCCACCAGCATGCTGACTACGCCGACGACTGCAAGTCCCGTTTCCATTGCGCAGGATTGTATCGATCGTGGACGACTCCACAATCCCGCAGCTATACCGCCGGTTGAAGGTGCGCGAAGGACTGCAGAAGTTTCTTCACGCCCTTGCCCGGGAAGGCCACCGTCACCTGCTGGTCGCCCGGGACGATGACGCACGCGACGACGATGCCGACGCCGAAGGTGTTGTGCTGAACACGGTCCCCTGCGGAGAACAGCGGCGTTGTGTCGTCCACCTCTTCCCGACGAGCAGCCGCGGCGGCACGGAGGCCGCTGGAGGTGAGGCTGTCGCCCCGCCGGGACGTACCGATCGGTGCGGTGACGTCCTCCTCCGGGATATCGCCCAGGAATCTCGAGGCCGGGTTCGCGCGGACATTCCCATACATGAACCGACGTCGCGCGCGGGTGAGGTAGAGGCGCTGGCGTGCGCGGGTCATCCCGACGTAGCAGACGCGCCGCTCCTCCTCCATCTGGGATGGGTCATCAAGCGCACGAAGGTGAGGGAGCAGCCCTTCCTCCATGCCGGCCATGAAGACGACCGGGTACTCGAGTCCCTTCGCTGCGTGCAGTGTGATCAGCGTCACGGCGTCCGGCGCGTCCGCCGAGGGATCATCGACGTCTGAGACAAGCGCCACTTCCTCCAGGAACGATGCCAGCGTCGCGTCACGTTCGACCTCGGCGTACTCGGCAGCCACGCTCCGCAGCTCCTGGACGTTCTCCCACCGCACCTCGGCGTGATCGCTGTCGGCCTTCTTCAGGTACTCGTGGTAGTCCGTCTCCGCGAGGATGCGGTCCAGCAGCTCCGCGACGGTCGCCTGCTCCCGCAGTGCGGCCAGGCGGTCGTACATTTCGATGAATGCGATGAGGCCGGCGCGGACGCGAGAGGCGACCTGCGGGATCGATGCGTCTCGGTCACCGGCGGCAGTGCGGTGCGCCACGGCGATGGGTGAGAGGCCTAGTTCCGCTGCCGCGCCCAGTATGTCGCCGGTGGTCTTGTCACCCACTCCGCGCACGGGCACGTTCACGATCCGGTCAAAGGCAACAGTGTCGTACTCGTTGTGGATCAGGCGAAGGTATGCGATCAGATCGCGGATCTCGCGGCGGTCGTAGAAGCGAGTGCCCCCCACGATGCGATAGCGGATGCCGGAGGAGATGAACGCCTCCTCCACACCTCGGGACTGCGCGTTCGTGCGGTACATGACCGCGAAGTCGGCAGGGGTGTAGTCGTGCTGGCGGATCAGGCGGCGGATCTCCGAAGAGATGAACTGGCCCTCCTCGTCGCCGTAGTCGGCCTCGTACTCCACCACCGGGTCGCCGTCCGGGTTCTGCGTCCAGAGCTGCTTCTCCGGGCGCCCCTCCGAGCGCTGGATGACTGCGTGCGCCGCGCGCAGGATGTGGCCGGTGGAGCGGTAGTTCTGCTCCAGCAGCACTACCGTCGCGTCCGGGAAGTCACGTTCGAAGTCCAGGAGGTTGCGGATGTCAGCGGCGCGCCACGAGTAGATCGACTGGTCAGGGTCGCCCACGACGGTGAGGTTGCGATGCTCCGAGGAGAGCAGCCGCGAGAGCTGGTACTGGACCAGGTTGGTGTCCTGGAACTCGTCCACCAGGGTGTGGAGGTAGCGGTCCGCATACTTGTGATGGACCTCCTCGCGTGTCTCCAGCAGCTCGAGCGTGCGCCCGAGAAGGTCGTCGAAGTCCACCGCTCCTGACCGCCGCAGCGCCGCCTCGTACTTCTCGTAGACGCGACCGACGATTTCTTCGAAGTAGTGATCGGCGTTGCGCTGGAACGCGGCCGCGTCGCGACGCTCGTTCTTGGCGGACGAAATCGCTGACAGGACGGCACGGGGCGGAAAGCGCTTCACGTCGATCTGGAGCTCGGACTCGATGGACTTGATCAGCGACATCTGGTCGTCAGTGTCGTAGATGGCGAAGTCTCGGATCAG
>Ga0172380_10005165_pt1 | contig 16084 bp, 12 predicted proteins | sample Leawe162metaG_FD_119747 | JGI IMG/M metagenome (GOLD analysis project Ga0172380, IMG submission 119747) | Leachate microbial communities from a municipal landfill in Southern Ontario, Canada - Leachate well 162 metaG | ecosystem: Engineered > Solid waste > Landfill > Unclassified | place...
GACCTTGCGCCAGTTCGCCCCGCTTGACCAAGTCCTGCGCGAGCAGCCCGACATACACCAACATGCGTAGCGCCATCCAGGGGTCGGGTTCGCTCTGGAATTCCAGCACCAAATATATCCATAGCCAACGCTCTTTCAACCTGACGCGCCAGACCACATCGTCGTGCCGTTGTTTGAGCGTAGCGGTTACGTAGCTCGCGTTGATACGCTCCAGCGTGGAGAAGTCCGCCTCATTTACCCACTCCCCGGACACATAGCCGACCAGCAGGTCGCGCACCATCTCCGGGTGCGAAAACAGCAGTTTGTAGCCGGTGTCGTGGTCGTGCGCCATGGACGGATTGTAGCGCAACGCGGCAGGGAATGGGGCGAAGCACGGAAATGGGGAGAGATTTATGCCTTCTCGCGGGGGAAATTGTTATGAAAGATTTTGTTCACCCGTGAAGGGCGCCACCGCCATTGTAAACCGGCTAAAGCAGGAACAAGGGCGCGACAGTCGTCCGTATGAGTAATATACTTTGCGCGGCCACAATTTGCGCAGCAAGCGCTGCGGGCGGGTCTTGAGAACAAATTTACCGTGGCCTTTGCAACGTCAAGCTTTCACCTGACTGGTCTACAGGCTACAATTCGCGGCTGGCAACTTATCCCGGATGTTTCATAAATTGCATATGCCCTCGCTGGTCTTTTGTTTCATAAAAAAAGCCGTTGCCTGCCGTCAAGCTGCGGGACGAGTGGGGCAACAGGTTGCCGGGCTGCCACGGACGGACACCCAGGCCAATCCGGCCAGACAAGGAGCTTAGGCATGAACCCCACCACCCTGATTACCGGCGGCGCCGGCTTCGTCGGCTCGTATCTGTGCGAACGGCTGGTTATGGCCGGCCACGAGGTTGTGTGTTTGGATAATTTCCAAACCGGCGCCAAGAATAATATCCGCCACCTCCTCGGGAAACCCAATTTCGAGTTGACGCGGCACGATGTCGGGCTGCCGATCTACATAGAGGTTGACAGAATATTCAATATGGCTTGCCCGGCGAGCCCTATCCATTACCAGAACGACCCTGTCGCCACGGTGAAGACTTCCGTGCTCGGGGCGATTAACATGCTGGGGCTGGCCAAGCGCTGCAAGGCGCGGATCCTCCAGGCATCCACCAGCGAGGTCTATGGTGATCCGCTGGAGCATCCCCAGACGGAGGACTACCTTGGCAATGTCAATCCTATCGGTCCGCGCGCTTGCTACGACGAAGGAAAACGCTGTGCCGAGACGCTTTTTTTCGATTACCACCGGCAGCACAAGGTGGATATCCGTGTGGTGCGGATTTTCAACACTTACGGTCCGCGCATGCACCCCAAGGATGGGCGGGTGGTTTCCAACTTCATTGTCCAGGCGCTTGCCGGCGAACCGCTTACCCTGTATGGCGACGGCAACCAGAGCCGTTCGTTTTGCTATGTGGACGATCTGGTGGAAGGGTTGCTGCGGATGATGAACCATAACACGGAAATCGGCCCGATCAACATGGGCAATCCTGCGGAATTCACCATACGCGAACTGGCTGAATTGGTGCTGCGTTTCACCGGTTCGAAAAGCCGTATCGAATATCGTCCGCTGCCTTCGGACGATCCGCGCCAGCGCCAGCCCGACATCAGTCGCGCGAAAAAACAACTGGACTGGAGTCCGAAAGTCTGTCTCGAAGACGGGCTAAAGGAGACCATCGCTTATTTCAAGAAACTTTTGTCGGAAAAGTGAAGCGAACATGAATACATCCGGGATGCAACCAGGGATTGCGCTTATCCATCGCGATGCGTTCGATCAATCGCTCAGCGACACGCCTTTCCTGTACGCGGACAAGACCGGGCGCGATGATCTCGAAATGCGCTTCGAGGAATATGCGCTGGCGCTTCCATCCGACGAGCGGGGCGGGATAGACCCCGGCATTCTCGTGGAACGGCCATGCCCATTGTGCGGCGAGGCGGGCGGGGAAGTCCTTTTCGTCAAATACCGCTTTCCCGTCAATCGTTGCCGGTCATGCGGATTCGTGTACGCCAGTCCGATTCTCGATCCGGAAAAGATACACGCCGGGTATATGGAGATGGGGGAAATATCCGGCCACCATCTATCCATGTTGACCCAGGATTTTTACCGTGCATGCGCGTTGAAACGTTTTGAGTTCGAATTGCAGCAGGTGCTGTTGCACGCGCCGCGCCCCATGAAAACCTACCTGGAAATCGGCTGCTCTGTCGGCGCCGGGCTGGAAGTGGCCGGCAGCTATGGTCTTGAGGCGCTGGGCATAGAACCGAATGCGGATGCTGCGGCCATCGCGCTGAACCAGGGACATTCCGTCATCGTGGACGTTTTCAAGCCGGAAGGTCTCAACGGAAAACGTTTCGATGTTGTAACCTGCATGGATGTCATAGAGCATCTGACCGATCCGGTCGGTTTTATGGCGCAGATATTATCCGTGCTCAGCGACGATGGCCTTGCCTTAATCCAGGTTCCGAATGTCGGCGCGCTCATCACCCTGGTTGAAGGGGCGCGGAACCAGATTTTCAACGGCTTGATCCATTACAATTATTTCGACTGCGCTTCACTGGACCTCGCGGCGGAAAAAGCCGGCATGAGCCGCGTTGAAACGATTTCGGTTTTGTCGGAACTGGGCAAGCTGAAGCAGTATCCGCAGCAGCGGATACTTGATGCGCTCAGTCGCGAACGCCCCGACTTGGTTTCAGGCTTTGTGCTGCATCAGGACTGGATCAATTCGAACGGCTTGGGGTATAAGGTGATCGGGATTTACAAGAAGGCGTGAGCCACGCTTAGCCGTCCAGCCCCAGCATATTGGACTCCCGGTACAGCGAAGCGGGAAGCCCTTGCCCCATGGAATGCTCATAGCGGATCGCCGCCTTGCCGGGGTAAAAAGGAATGGAAAGTTTAGCGCGCACTTCATTTTCCAGCCGGTCGCGCAATGCAACGATTTGTTCGGCGGAAAGATGGTCCGTAAACACATAGGATTTGTAGCCGCCGTTCGGGTCCCCCTTGTAATAATCGGGCGTTTCGGTGTAATCGAGTTCATAGGCGTGGAGCCGGTCTCCTGATTTTTTGTGCGTATAGGTCCACACATTGGGATAGTCGGGGTTGCGCACGGCCAAGTCGTAATAGGGGGTGCCGGGGTAGGTGGTGATGACGGTGCAGTCGAAATCGTCCACGCGCATGTCGATCAACCAGTCGCGCACATCCAGGATGGACTTCTCGCTTTCGCCCGGATGCCCGATCGACATCAGCGCCTTGACTTTGAGGCCGTATTTTTTCGCAATCCGCACCGCCCTCGTGTTGTCTTCAACCGTGGCGATTTTGTCGATGTTTTCGAGAATTCGCGGATTCGCGGCTTCGAATCCGCAGAGTATCCAGCGAAATCCTGCCCTTACCATCGCTTCGGCTTGCTCCTCGGTAAACAATTCCGACTTGATGAAGCCCCTGAGGCGGAATTCCACCGCCAGTTCTTTTTGCAGGTCGTGGATGGCGTTCATGAGTTCGACCAGGGATTTGTTCACGTTGAGTTCATCGTCGTAGAACATGAAGCCCGTGTGGCCGTAGCGCTCGTGCAGGAAGCGTATTTCGCCGACTACCGAGTTGACGCTGCGGTTGCGCACCCGGCGCAGGCTTTTCGAATTCCTGCCGCCGCAGAAACCGCAGTGGAACGGGCAGCCTAGCTGGGCGATCAGGCTGGTGGCGCGAAACCCCTCAATTTCGTAGTTATAGCTGGATAAATCCACCAAGTGCCTGGCCGGCATGGGCAGCGCCTCGTACTGCGCGCTCGACATGAACCACGCCCCCTTGTCGTCGTCGGCGTCTATGACGCGCGGGCAATTTTCCCGGAAGAGTTCCAGCGCGGCGAATTCGCCATCTCCCGACACCATAATGTCGAAATAACTTTCCATCACCTGCGCGGCTTTGCCGGCACGACCGTTGGCGATGCCCAGTTTGCGTTCGACTTTAAGCGCCGAGTAGGTCAGGGTGACGTGGGGGCCGCCCAGGACGATGCGTAATCCGGGCGTCGCAGCACGGATCAGCCGTGCGATTTTTACCGCAGAAGGCAGTTGCGGCGTCGTGCAGGTGATGCCGATCCACTCCGGGGGATTTTCTTCGAGATGTGTGCGCAAGACATCCAGGAAATTGCCCACCCCCGACAGATCGAGCAGCCCGACCTTGACGCCGTGCCTTTCCAGCGCGCCTGCGACCCGCAAGACGCCCAGGCTCACGAATACGCGCTCATCCAGCAGAAACGGCGATGGCGGAATGACTAACGTGACCCTGCGATGATTTAACGGCATACTTTTTTTGCCCAGCATTACGGATTCCATATCTATGCCACCAACTTCAGAGAGCGAACATGCCATTTTGCTGGCGGAAGCCTCTTAAAACAACCCGGTCGGCGAAAATTTTTCCTCTCCAGGCATTTTTCCGACCGGATTGTTGTTCCAAATCGGGGGAAACCTATATACCATGGTACATCGGCAATGCTGCAAGGTTCAATCGCCGGGCGGTTCCGTCAGGATAATCCTAGATTCCTCTGTTGACCGCTTACCAAGATGTGAACATAGTGGTTCTAAAAAACTTTGTCATCTATTTTGCGTGTACCCGTTTGGTGAGAGCGCTACGGGCTGGATTGCACGGTTTTCCGGGCGCATGGCTGCGTTGCAACTCCTTGCAATGGAATGACCATTGCGCGTCGTTGCGCCTTGCCCTGCACCCGGAAAACCGTACACTCCAGCCCGTTCAACTGAGCTTTCTAGGATAATTCGGATAACGGGGTATTGAATAAATGCACAAAGGTTGACACAAGTCAGTGCCGCGATATGCGATTGGAGTTATATTGGCACAGTTTCGAACAGTAACAGTGCCATTTGGCACGGTCACACTGTAGCAAGGCAAACAGGCTGGGCGCGCGGCAGGAGATTAGCCTGTGTTTTTTGCGTTGCATACTCTGGTTGCCGCAGTTGACTGGGGCGAGTTCCGAGCCGGCGGGAATGGCTTCGTGACTTGTTGGGGGAACGCTTTATATTGACAGCAAGGAGAAAATTATGGCGTCGGTTGGAGTAGCGAGCACCGAGCAATATAACTACGATATTGTTCGAAAATTTACGATCATGGCACTGGTGTGGGGCGCCGTGGGCATGCTGGTGGGGGTGTTCATCGCCTCCGAACTGGCGTGGCCCGCGCTCAATATGGATTTCGCCCTGATTACCTTTGGCCGTTTGCGTCCGGTTCATACCGGTGCGGTCATTTTCGGCTTCGGCGGCTGTGCGCTGTTTGCCACCACCTACTACATTGTGCAGCGCACCTGTCAGACGCGTTTGCTGTCCGACGGCATGGCCTGTATCACCTTCTGGGGCTGGCAACTGATCATCGTGCTGGCGGCGCTGGGCGATGTGCTGGGTTACTCCCAGGGGCGTGAATACGCCGAAATGGAGTGGCCGGTGGATTTGCTGATCGCCGTGATCTGGGTGATCTATGCAATCAACTTCATCGGCACCGTGATGAAGCGCAAGGAACCGCATATTTATGTGGCCAATTGGTTTTTCCTGGCTTTCATCCTGGCGGTCGCATTGCTGCACATCTTCAACAACCTGGCGGTGCCGGTCAGCCTGACCAAATCCTACCCGGTGTTCTCCGGTGCGCAGGATGCAATGACGCAATGGTGGTACGGCCACAATGCGGTGGGCTTCTACCTGACGGCGGCGTTCCTCGGCATGATGTACTACTTCGTGCCTAAGCAGGCAGGGCGTCCGATCTACTCGTACCGCCTGTCCATCGTCCACTTCTGGGCGCTGATTTTCATGTACATGTGGGCGGGTACGCACCACCTGCACTGGACGGCGATTCCCGATTGGACTTCGACATTGGCGGCGACCTTCTCGATCATGTTGCTGATGCCTTCCTGGGGCGGGATGATCAACGGCATCATGACCATGTCCGGCGCCTGGGACAAACTGCGCACCGATCCGGTGTTGCGTTTCCTGATCGTGTCGCTGTCGTTCTACGGCATGTCCACCTTCGAAGGCCCGATGATGTCGCTGAAGGATGTTAACGCGCTGTCCCACTACACCGACTGGACGGTAGGCCACGTCCATTCCGGCGCGCTGGGCTGGGTCGCGATGATTACCTTCGGCTCGCTCTACCACTTGGTTCCCAAGCTGTGGGACACCGGCAAAATGTACAGCGTCAAGCTGATCAACGTACATTTCTGGCTGGCGACCATAGGTACGTTGCTGTATATCACTTCGATGTGGATATCCGGCATCATGCAGGGGCTGATGTGGCGTGCTTATGACGATTTCGGCAACCTGCAATATTCCTTTGCAGAAACGGTGGCCGCGATGCACCCCTATTACGTGATGCGCGCCTTGGGCGGGGTGTTCTTCCTGAGCGGCATGATACTGATGGTGTACAACGTCTACATGACCGTCAGCCAGGCTTCGAACGTTCCGGCTTCCGGCAAGCTGGCCACCGCGTAATTGATTGAGATGCGACGCCCCGCGCCATTCGTGCGGGGCTTCCAGGAGAAAACGAGGAGAGATCATGATTAAACATGAAAAGATCGAAACAAACCTTGGCCTGATGCTGGTACTGACGCTGATTGCTATCAGTATCGGCGGATTGGTCGAAATCGTGCCGCTGTTCTTCATCAAGGACACGATAGAAAAAGCCGAAGGTGTGCGTCCCTATACCGCGCTGGAGCAGCGTGGCCGGGATATCTACATCCGCGAGGGCTGCTACCTGTGCCATTCGCAGATGATACGTCCGTTCCGCGACGAGCAAATGCGCTACGGCCATTACTCGCTGGCTGCCGAGTCCCAGTACGACCATCCGTTCCAGTGGGGCTCCAAGCGCACCGGGCCGGATTTGGCGCGTGTCGGCAAGAAATATTCCAACGAGTGGCATGTCGAGCACTTGAAGGCGCCGCGCTCCATGGTGCCGGAATCCGTGATGCCCAACTATCCGTGGCTGATGTCGCCGCTCGATACGTCCGACGTGAAGGAGCGTCTGGCGGCACTGCGCATCACCGGTGTGCCTTACTCAATCGATCAGGCCGAACTGGATAGGAACACCAAGGATTTCGGCGCGGAAGCAGCCAAGCAATTACATATTCCCGATGCGGATAAAACGTTGGTTGCCCAAGCCCAAACGGGCAATTACGACGGCAATTCAAACGACGTGACGGAAATGGATGCATTGGTTGCCTACATGCAGGTATTGGGAACGATGGTCGATTTCACCAAGTACGACAATGACCGCTTCGTGCAATACCGCTAAAATCATCCGAGGACGAAAGGGACAATCATGGAATGGCTGATGTGGTTCACCAAGTTCGAAAATTCCAAACCGCTGTCTTTGGTGATTTTCTTCATCACTTTTTGCGGCATCCTGTGGTACGTGCTCGGCAGCAAGGAGCGCGGAGAACGCTTGGAATCCCACAAACACATGCCCTTCCATGAAGATTGAAATATCTGGACACAGAGGAAACCTAACCATGAGTCAAGACAACATGCAGCAAAAAACCACCGGCCACGTGTGGGACGGTGATTTGCAGGAGTACAACAACCCTCTGCCAACTTGGTGGTTGTGGGCATTCTATTTCACCATCATTTTTTCGGTGGTGTATTGGGTGCTTTACCCCGCGTGGCCGGTCGGCAAGGGCTTTACAACCGGTACGACCACCATCACCTACAAGAATGACAAGGGCGTCGAAAAAACCACCCACTGGAGCACACGCGCCTTGCTGATGAAGGATATGCAGGAAGCGCGCGAGTCCCAGAAGAAGTATTTCGACAAAATCGCCGCGCTGTCTTTCGAGCAAATCAAGGCCGATCCCGAATCTTCCGGTTTTGTGGCTTCCGCCGGCGGCGTGTTGTTCAAGGACAATTGCGCACCTTGCCATCAGAGCGGCGGCCAGGGCAAAATGGGTTTCGCGCCCAGCTTGGTTGACGACGACTGGATTTTTGGCGGCACTTACGCCAAAATCGAGGAATCCATCACCAATGGTCGCCACGGCAACATGCCGCCCAAGGGTGGTGCGGACCTCAACGACGGCGAAATGGATAGCCTGGCCAACTACGTGTTGAGCCTGTCCGGCGAACCGTCCGATGCCGCCAAGGCGAAAGTGGGTGATGAACTGTTCCACGGCAAGGGCACTTGCTTCGCTTGCCATGGTGCGGACGGCAAGGGTAACAAGGATATCGGCGGCGCCAACCTGACCGACAAAATCTGGCTGTGGGCCAATGTGCCGGCTGCTGCCGCCGACAAGAAAGTCGCGGCAGTCAAGGCGGTGGTCATGTCCGGCCTAAACAAGGGTGTGATGCCTTCGATGAAAGAGCGTTTGACCGCGCAGCAGATTAAGCTGCTGGCCTCTTACGTGCATGATACGCTGGGCGGCGGGAGCAAGTAGTAGCGCATAACTTGCCGGCCTTACGGCAATCGGAAAAACCCCGCCCATCAGGGCGGGGTTTTTTCTTTCCGACAGGCTGAAATGGTGGTTTTTTTCATACGCTATGGAACCAATGCAACTTATTGCGCATCAACGGAATGGATACTGCAACCTGCAAAAGTCCGCGTAGGCGGGTGGCGGGGATGTATGAGTTTCAGCAGTTGCAATGCGTTAAAATGCTGGGGTTCGCAAGCAACACCCCAGCCTACGGCGACTAGGATGGTTTTCACCGCAGAGACGCGGAGAAATAACGAAGTCTTCCGCGTCTCTGCGGTAAATATTTAGTTCCGGCTCGTCCGGCTTAGGAGTTGATGATGCAGGAAGATAACAAAGTGGATGCAGTCCACGGCCAGCCGGGGAATACGCCGATGTTCCAGAAGCGCATCCCGATTTACACGCGCTCGGTTAAGGGGACATTCCGCAATTTCAAGAACCTGGTGCTGCTGCTCGCGTTCGGCGTGTATTTCGGCCTGCCCTGGCTGCCTTGGGGACGCAATGAAGCGCCCGGCCAGGCGGTGCTGTTCGACTTGGTTGGGCGCCGCTTTTTCATTTTCGATCTGGTCATCTATCCGCAAGACCTGATTTTGCTATCGTTGTTGCTGTTCATTGCGGCAGCGCTGCTGTTTTTCATCACCGGGCTGGTGGGGCGCGCCTTTTGCGGCTATTTCTGTTTCCAGACGGTGTGGACCGATGCGTTCATTTTCATCGAAAGCTGGATACAGGGCGAGCGCCCGGCCAGAATCCGCCTGCACAAGCAGCCGTGGAACGGCGAAAAAATCCTCAAATACGGGTTGACCCACGCGCTGTGGCTGCTCTTGTCGTTCTGGACGGCGTATAGTTTCATCATGTATTTCGGCTATGCGCCCGAATTGACCGCGCGCTTTATCGCCGGCACATTGCCGTTCGTCGCCTATTTCACGGTGCTGATCCTGACGGCGAGCACTTATATCGCCGCCGGATTGGCGCGTGAGCAGATATGCATCTTCATATGCCCTTACGCCCGTTTCCAAGGGGTGATGTACGAGCCGGAAACATTGGCGCCCTATTACGACACTCTGCGCGGCGAAGGCCGCGCCGGTCGCGCCGCGCCGCATGTGGGCGCCAAGACGCGGGAAGAGCGTCATGCCCAGGGAGTGGGCGATTGCGTCGATTGCGGAATGTGCGTGCAGGTTTGCCCTGCCGGCATAGACATACGCAAGGGCATGCAATACCAGTGCATTTCCTGCGGCCTGTGCGTCGATGCATGCAATACCATCATGGATTCGGTCGGGTTTCCGCGCGGATTGGTGCGCTACGATTCGGAAATCAACATCGAAAGCGAAAAACCCGGCAAGGTGCATATCGACTTGCTGCGGGTGCGCACCGTGGGCTATGGCGTCGCCATTCTGGTGATGATGAGCGCGCTGGTTTACAATCTCGCCACTCGCACGGAAGTGCAACTGTCGATACAATCGGTGCGCCAACCGCTGTTCGTGGTGCTATCCGATGGGACTATCCGCAACCGTTACCAAATCCATATCACCAACAAAACCTCCGGGGAGCAGCATTACCATATCGATGCGCGCGGCCTGCCGGAGGGCGCGCTGGACTTAGGCGGCATGAACGATGTCAAGGTGCGCTCGGGGAAAAGCGTGATGGTGTTGGCAAGCGTGAATCTCAATCCGGCGGTTGCCGACAAGATCGGTGAATTTGAGTTTGTCGTGACGCCCAACGCCAAACCGGGCCAGGCGATGACCAAAAAATTGCATTTTCATACCCATTAATCAGGAGGGTTAACGATAATGACTTCAACATTATTCGGCGGCATGGTGCTGATCGCGGCGCTCTATTTCGCACTGCGGCTGGCCGGGGTGTCAAATTACTGGCGCGGCGTGATCAGCGGCATCATCCCCACGCTGGGCATCATGCTCTACAGCATGAGCCACTGGGCGGGCGCGGACATGCTCGCGCTGCATCTGGCGCTGTTTGTCGCCACCGCAACGGTGCTGACCCTGAGCGGCAGCGCGCAGACCGTCGTCGGCAGCCGTATGCATTGGATACCGGCGACCTTCATCACCTTCTTCATCTTGCTGGCAGTGTTGATGGCAATGTTCCTGAACGTGGCGATGCATGGCTTGCCGCCGGGCGTCGCCAAGTGGGTGCTGCCCAACGCGCAGGAAAAAACCGTCTACACGGCTTTTTCCGGCGAAGTGCCGCACGACGAGGAGGCAGCCAAAACGGTCAGCCAGTACATGAAAAAGACCGAGCAGCAGCGCCAACTGGGCTGGAAGATCGAAGTGGGCGGGCTGGATGGCTTGCATCCGGGACAAGCGGGGGAGGTTGACGTAACCTTGAGCGACAAGGCCGATCAGCCGTTGCAAGACGCTAATGTGCAGTTGCTGCTAAAGCGCCCGGTCGGCGGACAAGCCGGAAAACCCATCGAATTCGCCGCGCGGGGCGCCGGCAAATACCAAGGGCAGGTTTTATTGGAGCAGCCTGGGCATTGGGTCGCCGTTCTGAGCATTGTGCGCGGCCAGGACAAATACGAGACTGCTAAAGAGATACGCGTCGCCGAAATGCAGCAGTAGATGAACCTGGAAACCTCCGTTGACCGCTTGCCAAAATGCGTAACATGGCGGCACTAAACGACTTTGTCATCTATTTCGCGCCCACCCGTGTGGTGAGAACGCTACGGGCTGGATTGCACGGTTTTCCGGGCGCATGGCGGCGTTGCAACTTCTCAGAATGGAACAACCATTCTTCGGCGTTGCGCCTCTTGTGCCCAGGCCGTAAGGCCGTCGGGTATGCCCTGCACCCGGAAAACCGCACACTCCAGCCCGTTCAACGGAGGTTTCCAGGTTGAACGAGCCGCAAGCCCACGAGGAATGTTTCCACTGCGGCCTGCCCATCCCGCCGGGCGCGCATTATCCGCTCGAAATCGAAAACCAGCCGCGCGAAATGTGCTGCCGCGGCTGCCAGGCGGTGGCGCAGGCGATAGTCGAAAACGGCTTGACCGATTACTACAAGCACCGCACCGCGCTGCCCGGCGTCGGCCACGAACTGGTGCCCGACGAGCTGAAACAGCTCGCGCTGTACGATCATCCCTGCATCCAGAAAAGCTTTGTGCTGCATCAGGGCGAGTCCGTCAGGCAGGCCTCCCTGATTCTCGAAGGCATCACCTGCGCCGCCTGCATTTGGCTTAACGAGCGCCATTTGCGTCAGTTGCCGGGGGTGTTGGAAGCCCAGGTCAACTACGCCACCCATCGCGCCCGCATCAGTTGGGACGATGAAACCATCAAGCTGTCACAGATACTCAAGGAAATCCAACTCCTCGGCTACAACGCCCACCCCTACAGCGCGGAGCGCCAGGAAACCCTGCGCAAGCAGCAGCGCGCCCGCGACCTGCGGCGCATCAGTATCGCCGGGCTGTCCGCAGGCCAAGTGATGATGCTCGCGGTGGCGCTGTACGCAGGTGCTGCGTTCGGCATGGAGCAATCCACCGCCCATATGCTGCGCTATTTCAGCCTGGCTTTAACGTTGCCGGTGGTGTTCTACGCCGCTTGGCCGTTCTATCAGAGCGCGTGGTATGCGCTTGCCGCGCGCAACGTGAATATGGACGTGCCGGTATCCATAGGCATTATCGGCGCGTTTATCGGCAGCGCGTGGACCACGCTGCACGGCGACGGCGTGGTGTATTACGATGCAATCACCATGTTCTGCCTGTTCCTGCTGGGCAGCCGCTTCCTTGAACGCGGCGCGCAGGAAAAATCCGTGGAAGCCGCCGAAAACCTGCTGAAGCTGGCGCCTGCGATGGCGACCAGGGTGGTCGGCGATAGCCATGAAATCGTACCGGTGATGGAATTGAACACCGGCGACTTGATCCTCTCCAAACCGGGCGAGGCCATCGCCGCCGATGCCGCTGTGATGGAAGGCGAGAGTTCGGTCGATGAAGCGCTGCTGACCGGCGAAAGCCGCCCGGTGCTCAAAGCCCCCGGCGCTCCGGTAATCGCCGGCAGCATCAACCTGGAAAGCCCGCTGCTGCTCAAAGTCACCGGGGTGGGGGAAAACACCGTGCTGGCCGGCATCGTCCGCCTGCTGGACCGCGCGGTGGCGGAAAAGCCGCGTCTTGCGCAATTGGCGGACAAGGTTGCGAGTTACTTCACCTACGGGTTGCTGGTGTTAACGGTGGTGGTTGGTGTGGCGTGGTGGTGGATAGAGCCGGCGCGCGCCTTCGAAATCGTGCTTGCGGTGCTGGTGGTGACCTGCCCGTGCGCGCTGTCCCTGGCTGCGCCTGCGGCGTTCGCAGCCGCCGGCTCGCACCTGCTCAAGCGCGGCATCCTGATGACGCGCGGCCACGCGTTGGAAACGTTGGCCAAAGTGACTCACGTCGTGCTGGATAAAACCGGCACGTTGACCCACGGCAAGCCGGTGCTGCAACAGACTGTGGCGCTGGCCGACATGGCGGAAAAAGACTGCCTGGCGCTGGCGGCAAGCCTGGAACGCGCATCCGAACACCCGCTGGCGGACAGCTTCCTGAGCCGGGTGGCGCACACGGATTTGCAGGAAGTGCGCCAGCCGCAAAACCTGCCCGGCAAGGGCGTGAGCGGTGCGATAGGCGGAAACGCCTACACGCTGGGCAGCCGCCGGATGACGCCGTTGACCGAAAATTGCGCGCTGCCGGACGGCGTGCCGCAAGGCGCCACCTTGGTATGGTTGTGCGACGCGCAGCGGGTGCTGGCGCTGTTCGTGCTGTCCGACGGCTTGCGCCCGGAAGCCGCGCAGTTGGTGGACATGCTGAAAAAACGTAAAATACCGGTGACGATATTAAGCGGCGATGCCGAGGACGCCGTCGCGCATGTCGCCGCGCAGGCCGGGATAACCGTCTGGCGCTCCGGCATGCGCCCCGAGGACAAACTGGCCGCGCTACGCGAATTCCAGCAACGCGGCGACATCGTCGCAATGGTCGGCGACGGCGTGAACGACGCGCCGGTGCTGGCCGGCGCCGACGTTTCCATCGCGATGGGCGGCGGCACGCAGGTCGCGCGCTCCAGCAGCGACATCGTGCTGCTGGCGGAACACCTGCTCGACATCGTGGGCGCGCTGGAAACCGGCCACGCCAGCATGGTGGTTATGCGCCAGAATTTCGCCTGGGCGGTGGTGTATAACCTAATCGCATTGCCGTTCGCGGCGTTCGGCATGATCCCGCCATGGCTCGCCTCGCTCGGCATGTCGGCCAGCTCGCTGGTGGTGGTGCTGAATGCGTTGCGGCTGCGGTGAGATTGCCCGTGCGGTTGTAACCAATGCCCATCACCCCCTTCCATTTTGGCCCCGGTCTGCTGTTCAAATCCTATGCGACGACGCGCATGAGCTGGACGGTGTTCGCCCTCGCCAACATCCTCATCGACATCGAACCCATCGCGTGGCTGTTGCTTAGCGGCGACCCCGCGCATCGGCAATGGCACAGCTATCTGGGCGCGGCTGCGGTGGCGGCAATCAGCGTCTGGCCGGGTCGCCGGCTGGCCGAAGCCTGGTTGCGCTGGTGGAATCGCCAATTGAACGTGGCACAGGCGCGTTGGCTGGGTGCGCAAACACACATTTCGCTGTCCGCCGCGTGGATTGGCGCCTTGCTCGGCAGTTTTTCGCACATCCTGCTGGACAGCTTCATGCACGCCGATCTCCAGCCTTTCTGGCCATGGACGGCGGGCAATAGTCTGCTGAATGAAATTTCCGTGGATAACCTGCATCTGTTGTGCATTGTCACCGGACTGTGGGGCGCCTTGCGCTTGGGTCTGCATGCCTGGCTGGAATTGCCTGCCGGTTCGCTTGGGCATATCCTGCGGATGCTGGGGCGACTGATCGATAGGGTGGCGTTAGGCGTGGCGGTGCTGCTGGTGTTGATCTTCGTCGCGAATGGCGCCACGGCAACGTATACGACCCTGTGATGGGTTAAACCTAGAAAGCTCAGTTGAACGGGCTGGAGTGTACGGTTTTCCGGGTGCAGGGCAAGGCGCAACGACGCGCAATGGTCATTCCATTGCAAGGAGTTGCAACGCCGCCATGCGCCCGGAAAACCGTGCAATCCCGCTCGTAGCGCTCTCACCATACGGGTGAACGCAAAATACATGACAAAACTGTTTAGAACCACCATGTTACGCATCTTGGCAAGCGGTCAACTGAGCTTTCTAGGTTAAACCTAAGCCGGACAATTGCCGGAACCAAACAGACGTTTGAGAGAGGATTGACAGGATAGAAAACCCATCCTGTCAATCCTGTTCATCACGTCATTGTTTTTTTATCAGCGTCTGAAGCGTCTCTGCGGTTCAACTGAGTATTTTGTTAAAAGAAGAACCATGCTCCACCTTACATTCAGACAATTGCGGGTGTTCGAAGCGGTGGCGCGCAACCTGAGCTATTCGCGCGCGGCTGAGGAGCTATATCTGACCCAGCCGGCGGTTTCGATGCAGATCAAACATCTGGAGGAAAGCGTCGGCCTGCCGTTGTTCGAACAGATCGGCAAGAAGATATTCCTCACCGAGGCGGGGCGCGAAATGTTCCACTACGCCCGCGCCATCGACGGGCAACTGGCCGAGGCCGAGGCGGTGCTGACCGAGCTGAAGGGCTTGCGGCGCGGCAAGCTGAATATCTCGGTGGTCAGCACCGCGAATTATTTCGCCCCCCAACTGCTGGCGGCATTCTGCCGCCGCCATGAAAACCTCACCCTGAGCCTCAACGTGGTCAACCGCGAAACCCTGCTTGCCCAGTTAAAAGATAACGAAATGGACATGGCGATCATGGGTCAGCCGCCCGAGGGACAGGACATCGAAGCGGCTGCATTCATGGAAAACCTACTGGTGGTGGTCGCATCGCCCGGCCATCCGCTGGCGCGTGCGCGCGCCATCGCGCCGTCCCGCCTGGAAAACGAGACCTTCATCGTGCGCGAGCCGGGTTCCGGCACGCGCGGGGCGATGGAGCGCTTTTTTCAGCAGCACGGCATGGTGCTGCACACCGGCATGGAAATGAGCACCACCGAGGCGATCAAACAGGCGGTGCAGGCCGGAATGGGGTTGGCGGTGGTGTCGCGGCACACTATCGCGCTGGAACTGGAAACCGGACGACTCGCCATCCTCGACGTGGCTTCCTTTCCCCTCCTGCGCCACTGGTACGTGGCGCACCGCAAAGGCAAACGCCTGTCCGCCGTGGCGCAGGCGTTCAAGGAGTTTTTGCTGGGCGAGGCGGGGAAGTTGCTGGAGACGTGAGTCTACAGGCGGGTGGGCACAAAAACGCGCTCACCCTACTTGGCAGCGCCATCAAGGATATTCATTCCTGGAAATCACCTAAGCCGGACTATTGCCGGAACCAAAAACATTTACCGCAGAGACGCCGAGGCGCAGAGATTTTGTAGGGTAATGGTATGATCCTAGAAACCTTCGTTGACCGCTTGCCAATATGTATAACATGATGGTTCTAAACAACTTTGTCATATGTTTTACGCTCACCCGTTTGGTAAAAGCGCTACGAGCTGGATTGCACGGTTTTCCGGGCGCATGGCGGCGTTGCAACTCCTTGGAATGGAACGACCATTCCGCGTCGTTGCGCCTTGCCCTGCACCCGGAAAACCGCACACTCCAGCC
>Ga0172380_10005166_pt1 | contig 16081 bp, 4 predicted proteins | sample Leawe162metaG_FD_119747 | JGI IMG/M metagenome (GOLD analysis project Ga0172380, IMG submission 119747) | Leachate microbial communities from a municipal landfill in Southern Ontario, Canada - Leachate well 162 metaG | ecosystem: Engineered > Solid waste > Landfill > Unclassified | place...
CGAGATCGGTGACAAAAACTTTCTCTCGCGCCGCTGGAGAGTATTTCTCAAGTGCGATTACATGTTGCGCATTGTCGTTGGTGAACATGTAAAGCGGATAGCCGTCCGGATCATTCGGGTACCAGGCGAAACCGTACTTCCTGCCGCCCGGATCGGCATATTGAGCGATCTGATTACCTTCCAGATCGATGGAGAACATTATATTGCGGGTGTCGGATACCCACATTTCGCCACGCTCCGGATCGAATGCGAGCGAGCGGCAATCACCGACAGGTGATCGAAATTGCACCCGTAACTCGCCTTCGGTGGTAAATCCATAGATAGTATTGCCGTCACCTCCCCAGAGCAGTCCATTTGCCCAGGCGAGGTCGCGCATCCCGAACTGTGCACCATCGCGGAATTGAGGGAATTCTCGCTCATATTCGCCGTTCGCGTCGAACACATAAATTCTGCCGTACCTGTCATCCGCTTCAGTTACACCGCCGGAAACATAGAAGTGTCCATCGACGAACTCGGCTCCGTTGATTTTTTCGTTCCCGTCGATGTTTGCATTGAATCTGAAGCGCTCTTCCCACAAGCTGTGAATATGTGATTCGTCGAACCGGATTGCTCCATGCCAGTTGACCGGGCCGTTGCCATGATTGTTGACGTTGAGCCGGAAAGATTCTTCATTATCTGGCGCAACGAACATCTGAATGGTCTCGAGACTCGGCTCAAATGTAGAATACCTCAATTGAGGATTAACTTCCGTCCGGCCATTATTCCCCAGATCGAACTCATTAGATTGGTAGTCGAGATAATCTGTGTGATCGACCCAAAGCGTCCGTCTGCCTGCGGGGACAGCCAGCTCAAACGTACCATCGTTTCCTGAGACAGCCGTAAATCCCATCCCGACTACTCCGACTACCGCACCGGCAACCGGATCGCCTCCGGCCAGCTCCGTAACTCGCCCGAATACAGTGCCAAACGGAACGCCAATTGCCATCGTGACGGGAATACGGACGACAGGATTAAACTCATCATTGCCTGTCAGTACGAGGGTTGCATTATAGATCCCGGCATTGCGTGCAGTGGCATTGAAGGAGAGATTGAGAGGAAGTTGCAAGCCGGGGCCGACTGTTCCTGAGGTTGGTGAGACAGTCAACCAGGCGCGGTCATTGCCTTCGATAGCGGCTTCGAATTCGTAATTCCCCAGACCCACCGAATGAAGCACGAGTTGTGACTGTTCCCGGGCATTTGCTTGCATGACGCGAGCAACGCCGAGCGCTCCCGGGCGCATTTGGCCGGGTTGCCACGCTGTAACTTGAAGGCTGACGGGAATAATAATTCTGGGATTGTTCTGGTCGTTGCTGGTGACGATGATTGAATCGGTATAAGCACGACCTTCGACGAGGTTTGCAGTGACGATGGTGATGTCGATATCGACTGGCGCGCCGACCGCGATGTTCCCATGGGTCGGGTCCATCTTGATCCAGCCGCGTTCCGAGCGACCAGGCATGTTTACCTGCTGACCGCCGGGTGTAGTCCATTGAAGCTGCGCTGTCGCGTTATTGCGATCCTCATAGTATTCCATTCTGATACGATGAGGTCCAAAGGAGAGGTTACCAGCCCAATCACGACTGAGGACATTGTGGTTGATCCAATCGTTGATCTTTCGCTCACCGTCGATGTAGAGTCTAACGCCTTCATCTGTAGTCGTGCGGAACGCATATCGACCGTTTTCGGGAGCAATGAAGATGCGTTCCCATTTCACTCCGAAGTTATCGTTTGCCAAGCCGTTTCCCGGGCCGGCTGCCTGCCAGTTGAAGTTGATAGTGGCGTCTTGACGCTGAAAGATGAGTTCGCCAAATGCCGGGGAGGCTCCAGCCTCGTTATTGTAATAGCTGCCCTTGAAACCATCGGCAATATTCGAAGTAACTCCATATTGGATGGCAGCTCCTCCGGTGTTGGTCAAAGTAAGAGTTGCCGTTCCTTCAACCTCATGCGGGAGGGTGAATTCCAGCCCATCAGGTTCAACCGTAAGCCCTGCAAGCGCGACCGGGCTAAAAACAGCGATAAACAGACCTGCTGAAAGCAGCGTGGTCAGGCGACGTGGAAACTTCATGAATCGCTCCTGAAATTGAGAATGTCAGACAAATATGATAAAAGGTTCTTGTGCTTGGTCTTAGGAGTAGTGCGGAAGCAGATTCAGAGTGAGTAAAATAGGTTACGAAGAAATCGACCGAAAGTCAAGCTGAGACAGGATAATTTATGGGGGCAATCCACGCGACTGTTCGGAAAATTGCCCGGGAGATCCGAGCAATTTCAGACCTTGCCCTCTAACCGGCAATCCTGTAAACACGGAACCGATGCTTACCACCCTTTGGGACATCGACTACGACTGAATCGATATTGCCTGGTTCATACCAAGAACCTCCTGGCATCGTCCATTTCCGTTGTTTCTCCTTCACCCAGCTCGTCACCGGATCGTACTCGTTCATCAGTAGCAGGAGTTCACCTTTACTGGTGAGTAAAGCCTGGTGAAACGTGGAAATCTTGGTCGTGTCGTCGTTCCAACTTAAGCGTTGGTGTTGAACGACATGCTTTGATTTGACCTCAAGAATGACAAACTCGAACCGCCGCATACCCCAGCGCGGTTCGTCGTCGCTCTCGCGTCTGATCTGGAATGCAACCAAGCCATTGTTGTTAAAAGATAGATAGCTGAACGGCGGGCTGTTTTTACCGGTATCTTCCGGCATTGCTTCGAGGGGGTAATTTTCCTGATTGAAAGAATTACCCCAGTAGATTGGATATTGAAGCGCTTGACCGTCAGAGTCCCAATATGTCCAGTATTGCCAATTGAACTCGCTTCCATCCGGAGCGATAATATCAGCTTTTGTCTCCCTGATTAGCTTTCCATCCAGATCGAGTATCAAGTTCCATTGTTCGAAGTCGATCATCGGGCTGATGAGTCTCAAGTATCTGCCGTGATGCATCGATGGTGTGGTCGTCCCATAAAAATTCTCCAGCATAATAGAGCCTTCAGGTGCGTTTTCCCAAGCGTCGCGCAAAATCTGATTGCAAATGTCATACTGATACTGGTATTGGTTTGGAACCAGGTACCATTTCGGATGAATTTCCTTTATGACTCCGCCAGTGTCGTTGTGAAGGATGAACTTTGTGCCGTCCATCTGTTTCTGATCGTCTTTTTCCTGCGACATGTTATGAAATGACCAGAAACGGTCGAGCGTATCGACGCCAATGAGTCGCCAGCTTGGTTTCGGTGTCAAATTGACCGGTAACAGGTCGTTGCGGTATTTACCATCGGGCGAGATGCGATAGACGCAATAGTCGCGTTGGCGTTGCCCGATCAGGTTGTCGTGTCGGTCGAGCCAGCTCGGCGTTTCGTGCGCCCAAATCACGCTATCTTGTGGTACTTCCAGGTATTGGACGGCTAACGGCTCATTGCGGATCGCTTCGAAGATGAGGGTTGGTGGTTGGGCGGAATCGTCCGCGCCGATGGCAAGAAACGGCAAGAGGGCGAAGAGGCAGGAGATGGTTAGTGAAGTTTTCACGGTTACCTCAAGTTATAGAATTTACACTTGGAGGTTCGGTTTAAGTTCCAACGCTATGGGGGGGGGGGTGCGGAAATATCGTCACATCGTCACACGAATCGTGAGAAGGGCTGTCTGTCAGGCGTTTTGGCGGTGACGGAAAACTTATGATTGATGACGATACTAATACTGATACTGATACTAATCCTGATGGGAGGCTTTGTTTATTGAAAGAAGGAATTGCTGGCTTAATTCCGGTGGCTTTGGATTCATACAATTCATACCCGGCAAAGGCATCTTCCTCTACTTCAGGGACAAAACGAAGCGCATGCTTCATTTGCGGTTTTTTATCTTTGCTTGAAGCTCCTCAAGAGACAAAAGACTGCCTGGATTAGACTTATATTTTTTAGTCTAATTTCCAGCTCATCCAGATGGCTCGTTGGAACAGGAACACCTTCCTCTTCAAGAGCAATGCTGTCCCATAGATCCTCAACCAACAGGATTCGTTCGGGAGTGCTTAACCGGGCAACTCCCGGAATCTCGTTTATAGTCATTGCGTTATTCTTTCTGAGTGCGGAATTCGAACATTTTAACTTCTGTCAGGTCTCCCCTTCGTTCCAGACCAGACGGAACAAAACTACCCCTTCCCCTTGAATATCCCTTTCAGGAACAGCGCAACACCAGCCAGGCAAAACAGACCCGAGAGTCCCATCAGTGCGTAATAAACAGGCTCTTCGAGATGGTTGCCCTTATTTTGGAGCGCCATCGTAATGGCATCGCCCAACCCATCTGGTGGTCGCATCGAATAGACAATGCTCCCGGCGACAATGCCAATCGCCAATAAAATAATCCCTTTGATCGTCAATGTTCCTCCAATTTGATTTGCTTGCTTTATTGGCAAGTTGGCATAAACTCTCTAACGCGACACACTAAAGTCTGTCGCACCGATACTGTGAGCAAGTAGGGCGGATGTTAATCCGCCCTACTAATACGTCCGTCCTATTGCCCCGGCGCGGGAGTCACCGGTGCCGGTGGTGTTGGTGGAGGCGGGGGAGGTGGCGGAGGAGGCGTCTCGATCTGGAAGCTCCAGGGAGTCTTGTCAGAGCCGGAACCGTAAGAGACTCCGCCCAAACCGTCCTCGGCAGAAACCTTCCAGTAGTACTTCGCGCCTGCTTCGATCATCGCCGCAGGGATCGTAAACTGCCCGGTCGCCAGGCTGGTGAAACGTTGCGCCCGGTCATTGAACTTGGCGTCACGCGCAAATATCAGAGTGTAAGCAACTCGCGAGCCCGGATCGGGGTCGGAAGCATTGCCCCAGTTGAGCTTGATCTCACCAATCGGCAGGCTACTGCCATTTGCCGGCGTCGCAAGGTCGAAACCGGAAGGCGCGTCGTTCTTTTCGTTATAAACGAACTCAGCAGACGAGCCAAACACCGAGGCAACCTTGTGGTTATCGGTCGCCTTGACCCGCCAGTAGTAACGCTGGTTATCGGCAAGCTTGCCCTTCAATCCGGGAGCGCTGACCATGATCGTCGTCTCCTTCAATCCGGTCAGTTCTACGGTGATGGAGCCGAATCCGGCGTCGCTCGAAATCTGCATGGTGTAGGTAATGACGTCGGACGGGTTCGGGTCTGCCGAACCACTCCAGGCAAATCTGCCATCGGTTCGGAACTCCACCCCGCCGTTGGGCATGGCGGCTTGAGGAACCGTCGGGCGCGTGTCGAGGATGAATGAGTTGACGCTCGACTTCGACTCGATGCCGGTGTTATCCCTGGCGAGGATCCGCCAGTAGTAGGTGGTGTTCTCGAGGGGACCTTGAACGGTGAAAGTCGAGTCTTTCAGATCGGCGCTCGTCGTTGCCCCACTCAAGTCTGCCGAAGTGCCGTACTCGACGCGGTAGGCGACACTCGACTTATAATCGGGATCCATCGACCTCATCCAGCCGAAGCTGATCGGTCCAAGGACATTAAGCGACTGCCCGTTGTATGGCTTAACTCCCACCGGGGCTGTCGGCGCGTCTTCCTGAACGTTCAGCATGAACGACTGCACCGGGCTCCAAGCCGAAACCGCTCCGCCATCGTCCTTTGCGCGAACCGACCAGACCCACGGGCTGTTGTCGGTGAGCGGCATTGGAACGCTGAACTGAGTTGCGCCTGGTGCGGTACTGAAGTCGTAGAGAGCGTTTTTAGTCAATTCACCATCGGCATCGAGACGGACATCATAGATCAGTGAATTGATGGGATCGGAGAGGTCTTCATCGGTCGAAGCGGCCCACTTCAGCACCGGCGAGCGGTCGGTGATGACGACGCCTGCAGTTGGTGCTAACGGAGCCGCGGGAACCGTTGGTGCATCGTTGGCAAGATTGTAACGGAACCGCAGCGGCGAACTCCACGCCGAGCTGTAGCCGTGATTATCGGTGGCACGAACACGGAAAACGTAGTCGCGGTCATCCTGTAGCTTCTCCCACCCGGCAAGGGCATTGATCGTCACGCCGATCATCCCGTCGGTGTGAGCAATAGCTTCTTTATGCACCAATAGCGTGCCAAAGCTCTCATCTGCCGCGATGTCGAAGGTGTAAACCAGTCGGTCACGCGGATTGGGATCGGTGGAAGATCCCCACGAGAGCCTGCCATTGGGCAGCAACTCGGGCGAAGGATCGATCTTGCCGGGGATCGAGGGTGTGGTGTTGGTTCGAACCGTGAAATCGTTTGTGCAAGCCGTCTCGCGACTCGTATTGTCTATCGCGGTTACTTTCCAGCTATAGGTCGATTCATTAGCAAGGGCCGACTTATGCAGGTAAGTGGTGGCGGAGGTCTCGTATTTCACAACCTTGCCGTCTGCACCAGTGATCTCAAGCCGGTATTTGACTGATGAATTCCAGTCAGGATCGGATGAAGCCGACCACGTAAACCGAATTGAGTCGAGTTCGGTGACTGTCTCACCCGTGACAGGCGTTGCCAACCCGAACGCAGTCGGTGCGTCTTCGGCAAAGTTGACCAGCACTTCTTTGGTAGCCGTCCACCCGGAGCCTGCTCCATCATCGTCAATTGTTCGGATCCGATACTTCCAGACTTTGTTGTCATCAAGCGCCGCCGCAAGCTCGACATCGCCTTGCCCTGAACGGAATCGCCTGACGTCGCCGGAGTCAAACGTCCCCACGACAGCTTCAACTTCATAGATGAGTGTCTGCGTCCCGTCCGAGAGATCAGCATCCGTGCCTGGCTGCCAACCGAATGTGACAGTCGTGGTGCCGGTGACATTGGCAGTCGGAGCAGTGACAGTCGCCGGAGGCGTCGGAGTATCATTACGGGCATTATTGAAGAATGAGCCGGTTGAGCTGAATTCCGAAGCTGCGTTGTGGTTGTCCCGCGCCTTTACCCGCCATTGATAGATGGTATTGTCATTCAGCGACTCCCAGCCCTGAAGCTGATTCACCGCGACATTGGTGCCTGACCAACCATAACGACTCGCGAGAATTTTGGGAGAGGCCGCGTCCTTGAAAACTTCGATTTCATAAGTCAGCACGTCTGACGGATTGGGATCCGTCGAAGGATTCCATGCCAAAGTTGCTTCGGGTTTGCGCTCTTCGCCTGACTTGGGGGAAGTGATCTGCGGGATCGAAGGCGTCGTTTCGACACGGAACCTGCCGGGTTTGCTCGACTCAGTCTTGCGACCGGTGTTGTCCGTTGCTGTCACCCGCCACTGATACTCGGCTTTGTTGTCGAGTGAGTCGGGTAACTTGAAGCTCGTGGCGGAGATGCCGTCATACTTCCTGCCCTGTGCCCAATTGCCACCTTTGGCAACTTCGATTGTGTAGATCACACTCGAAAGCGGGTCGGGATCGACTGCCGTTTGCCAGTCGAACGTGGGATGAAGGTCGAATACATCCGCACCATTTGGTGAGACGGCCTCGAAGGCGAGAGGCGCTTCCTCGGTCGCGTTGACGTAGAAGAGGCGGTAGTCGCCCCATGCACCGGTTTCAAAAGGATCCGATGCATTGGCACGGAAACGATAAGTCCCATTCTCGGTGAGTGCTTTTCCGGCTGTCCAAACAACTTCGTTAGAGCCTTTCAAGCCGGACACTTCCTGCTTCTCCGTCCCCCCGGAGACATCTTCCAGCTCGAACGAGTAGGTCAGTGCATCACCTTCGCGGTCATTGGCTATCCCAACTGCCAATTGTGGCGAGCGAGTTGGATTGAGTGAAGCTTCTATAGGTCGCAAAGCGAGCGGTGCAGTCGGGAGGCTGTTCATTCTGAAACTGAGCGTCGCCGGGTCGCTCCAGAACTTGCCACTGTTGACGCTTATTTCCATCACATACGCTTCACCATCTTCCATACTCGTGCCATCATAGACAATCGAAGTCTGGTCACCATTCACGTCACCGGTACGCCAAACCTGCTTACCACGTTCATTGGTAACTTCAATTTTGAACGATTTCTGCGGGCGGTCAACCGGTTCGTAATAAGACCAGGTGAACTCAGGTTTGTGGTCGGTAAGGTGCGTAATGTCCGCGGCGCTTGCAATGGCAAGATCGCCGACGGTCGGCTTCGGGGTCAAGGTGGGGTAATTGGCTTTAACATCAGGCATTCCGGGATTGAAGATCGAGATGCTGCCACCTTCCCGACTGCCGATAAGAAAGCCCTTTTGATCTGAAGCCATCGCGACTGTCGCACGGCCTGTGAATATACCGCTATTTTCACCGTTTTCGGTCAGACAGACCTGAATGCCGGTAGGATCGATTTCCGATGTAATCGTCACCGGAATAAGGTCGATAAATCCGGGATTGACGTCCGTCCCCTCAAGCCTGATTCTGACTGGAGCGCCATTGGCAACTCCGCGCGGAATCGGATCGGTGTAAGAATCGTTACGGCAGAGAATGATCCTGTCGATCTTGGAGGGAGTCACCGGAGTGGTGGTAGAAGGCGCAAAGAGTGACGGGGCATAGACTACCAGTGGCTCCGCCTTGTCTTCGGCACGATCATGAAATAGTTCACCGAAGTTGACCAATCCGGGATTGCCCCAGTAGTTTCCCGCGACGTTGAGTTCGACTCCCGCCTTCTGAAGCTTGATTGCGGTACCGGATGACTCGAAGGTATTACCTTTGATCGTAGCTCCGACCTGATCGGAGATGAGCAGAATGTTTGAACCACCACCGTCGGCTCGATTGCCATCGAATACGTTGTCGATTAAGGTCAGGTCAGAAACGCGCGCTGCATATATCGCTCCGCCATCGCTCCCGGCGGAATTGCCGCTGATTACAGAATTTCTGAGATGAAGATCTGCAAGTGACAGGTAGATTGCGCCGCCGTTGTCGATAGCACGGTTGCCGAGTAGGGAACAACCAATCAAAATCGGCTTCGAACCGACACTCGAAGAGATTGCGCCACCTCTTGTGGAAACATTTCCGACGATCCGACAGTTTACGAAGAGTGGTTCGGAGGAGTTAAGGCAACGAACCGTCCCGGTGATCCCTTTTGAATTCCTGATCGACAAGTTCTCAAAATAAGGCGAAGCTGAGTTAGTGCCCAGCACCGAACCGCTTTCAACCTCGCCACTACCGCCAAATTCGATTTCGCTGTGGAGCAGGTAACTGCCTTTACCGGTCGGCTTTAACTGGCTGTCGTACGATTTCTCTGAACCGGGATTTCGAAAATAGAGTCCGCCCCAAGACCCCGCTTCAGACCCTTCAAGGGCGGTGAAAAGAATTGGAGTGCCTTCACGTCCATAAGCGCGGAGATCACCGTGAACGATGATGCCTGCCATGGGACCAAATCGGACGGTCACTCCTGCTTCGATCAGGATGGTCGCACCGTTTTCGATAGTCAGCATCGAGGTGACGTCAACAGGTGAGTCCCCTAATCGCCATGTCTGATCCGTCGTGACAACGCCCCCTGCTTCAAGAGCAAGCGCGCCAAGGGGATACGCCAGCGCCAAAATAATCATGATGAATTTTGACTTCAGCGAAAGCATACAGGGACTCCGGAAATTTATAGTTAGGTAGGGTTCGTACAAGCGGTTGAGATTGCCGCCATACGGTTGAGGGAATAGTGACACTATTTTAATGTATTTTCGCTTTGGAAGCAAGTGGAGAAACGGCTTTGTATCAAAATAAGTGCGAGCTTTAGACTAACTACTGAAAAATACCCTATGTGTTGGGACAAATCAGACTTGGGTCTATTGAAAAAGTGAGCGTCGGTCCACCCGGACGCTCTCCACGTGAAATTTACGACCGCGAAGTAGCGAGCCCGGCGACCGCCCCGACACGACTGAGAATGTGTCGTATAATTCCAGGGACTTTTCTTGCATCGTTTGGTGAAGGTATCCAATCATTTTAGCGAGCCGTTTTTGAAAAAGAGCTTGCGATTCGTTAGGTTACCTGCCAAATCACCTTGCATTTGAAGTCGTTAAACTGTAAATTGCCTAATTAAGCATTCAGAAGCGATTTTTCTCCGCGCAACATATCTTCGTCAATTTAACATCAGAGCCTGCCCGCGAACCGTTCGATACCAATTGGTTGTTAATCAAGGGTTTCTGCCCGCATGCTGAATGAACCGCGCAGCAGACTGCGACTCGCCATTGCGACAGTCGTTCTTGCCGCGCTCCTGGTATCGCACGGTACGGCATCCGCCGCTATCGGGTTTCGGAGGATAACTCCGCTCGATCAGATGGTCGATCCGGTCCGCTTCCCCCCCCGCATCGGACTTTCCAGCACGATATGGGATACCTCTGCCGTCGATACGGGTACGGTTGATACTACCCTTGCCGACTCGCTCGCTGATTCTACCCGTTTCCAGAGTATGGAAACCGATACACTCTCTCCCGGGACTGTCGCACCGGACACCACCCGCCCCGATTCGACCCGTCCTGTGGAGTCCTTTTTCGAGCCGCTCCCGGAAGATTCCTCCTGGATTCCATCAGTCCTCGATTCTATTGGCAGCTCACCAGTCGATACGCTCGCGCCTGCGGATTCAACCACTATTCCAGTGACCGGTAAGGTCGAGAACCCAACATTGGGGAGTACAGAAGGCTCTCTCAAGGGCGATATATCGCCTGAGAGTGAAGAGTCTGCCGACACCACCGCACCACCTCCCTGGAGACCGACTAACATCGGCGCGATCGGATTGCCCCTCGACTCAAAATCGACCCTCGATACTGTCACCGGATATGTTGACTTCACGCGAACAATGGCTGGAGTCGATCTCGCGCTCAACGGCTCTCTGCCCGCCGATCAATTTCTGATTCGACAATCGCTCCTCTTCGACCGGGACGGACGACGACAAGCGATCATTTCGAAGCTGCCTGTCGCTGAGAAGAAAGAAGGCGTCGGTCTCGAACTGAAAGTGCCGGTCTTCAAATCGAAACGAGCCCAACGAATCTTTGGTGGTCCAAACATCGGTCTGACGGTCTCCGGTGCGATCCAGATCGACGGAAGCTTGACGACAGAGAAAAAGGACGAAACTCAAGCCGACAATAAAAACCCGACCAACTACGCTTTCAAAGTCAATCAGAAACAACAGTTTAATATCAAAGGTAAGGTCGGCGAAAAAGTTTCGGTCGAGATCGATCAGGATTCCGAAAAATTATTTGAATTCGAGAACAGCCTTCGCGTCCGCTATAAAGGCGATGAAGATGAGATCATCCAGTCGGTGGAAGCCGGCAACGTCAGCCTGAGTCTTGGCGGGTCGAAACTGGCAACTGCGTCAAGCAATCATAAAGGACTTTTTGGGTTTAAGACCGAGTCGAAACTCGGAGGACTGAAATTCACCACTATCGCCAGTCTCGATAAAGGCGAAAAAAACTCAAAGCGCATTTCCGGCGGCGCTCAAAAGAGCGAAGGCGTCCGCATCAGGCCACGGGAATACGCACAGGGCAGGTACTTCTTCCTCGACTACAATTATCGCGAAAACTACAAGTTCTTCGACGCCGGCATGAAGCATGTCCGCACGCGGTTCGCGCCCGTCATCACCAAACTCGACGTCTATAAATCGGTAAGGGCTGGAGAAAACGAAACAGCTATCACCGGATGGGCCTATTTCGATCCTCACGAGCCATTTGACCCGCGCCAACAAGGCGACAAAGAGCATCAGCAGGGAAATTTCGTCCGCCTCGAGCCTGATATCGACTACTCCTATGACTGGGAATTGGGTTACATCAGGTTGAATCGGACGCTGGAAAACGAAACTATTCTGGCAGCGGCATGGACGACCGCGGATCGCGCCTACGGTGATTTTGATCCTACCAACAACACTGAAGACGATCCGGTTATTCTGAAACTTCTCCAGCCCAAGAGCCCACAGCCGACTGACTCGACCTGGCATCTCGCCTGGCGAAATGTTTACGACCTTCGCGCTACCGGCATTAACGAGGAGAGTTTCGCAGCCAAGATTACCAAGACCGAGGGCGACGGTGGAGAAGGCAAGGACGTCGGTAAGGATATCGGTGGAACCGACCGCACCTATCTTGCTATTTTTAACCTCGACCTCTTTAATGTCGGTATCCCCGGAGTCGATGGCAAGATTGATCCGGTTTTTGTCGATTTCCAGCTTGGGGAGCTTCGTTTCCCCGACCCGCATCCCTTCGACCCCGAAGGCTGGTACACCGTCGATAATGAAGGTAACGTCGATACAGCGCTCGTAAATCTTGCCGACGCCGACCGCGATTCCCTGCTATACGAAACTGCTCCGGGCTCCGGAGGACTGGACCGGATACCACCCTCTCCCTTCACTATCGTTGTGCAATACTCCGATGCAAGTTCGACCTACAGCCTCGGATTTGGTGTGCTGGAAGGTTCCGAAGAAGTCATCCTGAACGGTAAAAAGCTCTCGCGTGGCACGGACTACTCTATTGACTATATCACCGGGTCGCTCACAATCATCAATAAGGAGGCGACAGCACCGGGGGCAGATCTCGAAATAAAGTATGAGACCGGGCAGATATTCCAACTCGACACTCAGACGATGCTCGGAATCCGTGCTGAGTATGAATTCTGGGACAACTCCACCATCGGCGGAACACTGCTTCACCTAAGTCAGAAAACTGTCGAACAACGTGTCCGCGTCGGAGGAGAGCCGAAGGAAAACACCGTTTGGGACATCAATACCCGGCTAAGCTTCCAGCCCGAATTTATGACCCGTGCCGTCGATTGGCTGCCCTTTATCGAAACTGACGCGCAATCGAACATCACGTTCGCCGCCGAAATCGCGCAAGTCTTCCCCAATCCGAACAGTCTCTCCTCGCCATCGACCGGCGATTATAATGGCGTTGCCTACGTAGATGATTTCGAGTCGATCAAGCGCTCCACGCCGCTCGGCATCACACGCCGTCAATGGACGCCTTCGAGTTTCCCGATTGCCGACTCCCGGGGTCTCAGCAAATGGAATCGTCAACGTGGCAGAGTTCGCTGGTACAATCCCGACCCCATCGAAATGGATCAAATCTGGCCGGAACGTCAGACTCAAGCGCAAAACTCAACTGTTCAGATATTCAGGATCGACTTTCAGCCTTGGTGGACGGCTTGGGGCGACCCGGTTCCTGCCGGATTCGATCCCGAAAAGAGCTGGGGCGGGTTGATGCGATACCTCGGACCGGGTTTTTCGGATCAGTCTCAATCGAAGTACATCGAAGTCTGGCTAAACACCCATTTCGCCAGACAGGGAACGATTTACTTCGATCTCGGAAGAATCTCCGAAGACGTAATCCCGAACGGTAAGTCGAACACCGAAGACCTTCCCCGTCTCGGCTTCAATACAGGCGACGGATCGGTCACCAAGGAAGAAGATACCGGCCTCGACGGAATAGCCGGAGCCGACCCTCAAGACTCAACATTCGTCAACGGTCTTGATCAGCCCATGTTGCCTTCTTACGACGACTGGACATCGAACACCTCGGGTAACGACTGGCGATTCCTCAACGGTACCGAGGGAAACGGCACAAAATCTCCCTCCGATGAAGGTGGTCGAATTCCTGACACGGAAGACCTCTCGGGAGACGGTTTCGGTGACGGAGCCAACGACTTTTATCGCTACCGGATAGACCTCGCCGAAGGCGACCTGAACCGGTACATCGTCGGCGGCAAAACGAACGACAAGGGTTGGCGGCTCTACCGGATACCTTTGATCGACACGTTGACCGTAGGTAAGCCCAACTTCACACAGTTCGAATATGTCAGGCTCTGGTTCACCGGCTTCCGTCGCACGACTCCTATCGAGATAGCCACCATGGAGATCGTCGGCAACGAATGGCGCGAGGTCAAGGTCGAAGACGAGCGTGGCGTCGAACATGACCCGATCAGCATCGCGGTCGTCAATACGCACGACAATCCCGAATATAGCGACGACCTGCCGCCCGGCGTAGCAGGGGCTATCGATCCGGTCACCAGCATCCGCGAAAAGGAACAGTCGATTGTCTTACGAGTCAATCAATTAGGCGCTGGCGAAACGGGATCGGCTCAGAAGCTTCTCAACCAGAAAATGAACCTGCTTGAGTACCGGCAGGTAAAAATGTACGTGCATGGCGGAGGCGCAAACGGCGCTCTGGTCGATCGTTTCGGGAGACCGCTTGACCTGGAGATGTTTCTCCGCTTCGGCTCGGAGGTCCCCCGCGCCCGGAGTCAGGCGCACTACTACGAGTATTCCCAGCGACTGGCCGAAGGATGGGCGGCGTCGAACGAAATCATCATCGACCTCGAACGACTCACTTCGTTGAAATTCCTGCGCGAGAGCGACTCGACTCACGACTACGACATTTTGCCCGACGGTGACGTCATTCGCGTCGTCGGAACACCATCGCTAAGGAACATCGGCTTCCTCGAGATCGGCTTGAAAAACCACGGCCAGGATATCACCTCACAAGACGGCGTGGAGATCTGGGCAGACGAGTTGCGAGTCTCGGACATTTATCGCAATTCCGGTTGGGCAGCCTCCGGTGAGTCACGTTTTGAGTTTGCCGATCTGCTGGAGATCACTGCCGACCTGACTCAGAGGCAAGCTGACTTCCACAATCTGAACGAACGCACCAGAGCCGATCCTGCCGACCAGTTGAGCGGTAACTTCAACACGGAGTTACAGTTGGGGGAAGTCTTCGACAAGCGGTATGGAGTCTCGATTCCGCTTGCCCTTCGATTCCGTCAGGACGTCGCGATCCCGAAATACAAGCCAAACAGCGATATAAAGCTCACTTCCATCTCAGGCGAGAATCCGGGGCTCTGGAAACGCTTTATGAACGACCTGACGACGGCGGATCGATTCCGTCAGTTGCCGGAAGACGAAGGTCCCATCGACTCGCTGGTGTCAACCGACAAATCCTATACGCTCTCCGGCGGATTCACCAAGTCAGGGAAAAGCGACAACTTGATCACGGCGGTGACGCTTGATAAGCTGAAAATGAGCGGTAGTTTTCAAGAAGTCTGGGGGAGAGATTACGCCTCCTTACTCGAATACAAGCGCATCTCCACCGGCAACGCTTCTTATAACTTTGCGATGGAGAAACCTCCTGAGATTCAGTGGATGGCGTGGGCAACCGATATGCCGGTGCTGGGCAACCTCTCGGAGAGCAGCTTCCGTCCGATCCCGACCAGTATCAACCTTTCAGCCTCCGGCAATGAGACTTACTCGCGCACACTTCGCCGGACGGGAGTCTTGACCGGAGATACGACATTTACCATTGACCGAACCTACTCGACTGGCTGGCGACCCTTTCAGATCCTCAACTTCGACTTTAGCCAGACCATCGGCTCCAGTCGTGTAGTTGAGGACACCGCACGTACCATCGCCGCCTACCGCATGTCGAACCTCGACAGTACGGTTTATCGTGACGATTCGACCGGCGTCTTCGATACCTCCGCCTGGCGTCAAGCCAAAGCACAGGACATTCAACGAATTAAGGACAAGCTATTCTGGAAGGGATTTGGCTACTTCTTCGTGGATGACGAATTGAGCCAGCGTGTCAGCGGCAGCTTTAATCCGGTCTTCCTTTCGTGGCTCGGTACGGACGCCAACTACACGACCTCCTACGCATGGCGCTGGGGCAAGAACCTTGGCCCCGCGGATCGTTCGGTTCAGGCAAGCGCAAACTTTTCCGGAACTGTCACACTAAGGCTTCCACAGCTTACTTCCAACTGGAAATCTCAGCCCCCTGCTTCACCCGGGTTGGACGATATGGGGGGAATGAATTCCGGAGGTATCCCGTCACCCATTCCGGGCAAGGGAAAATCCGACACCGGAACATTCCCCGGCAGCGGTAAAAATATGCCGGGAAAAGGCCGCTTCCCCGATCTCGGTACAGACGGTTTACCGTTGGCGGAACCTCTCACTGCGGATTCCATTGCTCTTGATAGTCTTGGCTTGGCCGAAGTTGAGGAACTTCCCGCCGACTCGCTCGTACAGGACAGTTCAGAGGTCGAAAAGGATGAAGGCAGGAAGCTCCATATCACACCGCCCAATCCACTCACTCTCGCAAAGAAATTCGTGGCGAAGATCAGGGATATACAATACTCATACACCCAAACGGGAGACGTTCGCAATGTCGGCGTCGCCGAAGGTCAGGCAGAC
>Ga0172380_10005168_pt1 | contig 16076 bp, 19 predicted proteins | sample Leawe162metaG_FD_119747 | JGI IMG/M metagenome (GOLD analysis project Ga0172380, IMG submission 119747) | Leachate microbial communities from a municipal landfill in Southern Ontario, Canada - Leachate well 162 metaG | ecosystem: Engineered > Solid waste > Landfill > Unclassified | place...
CGGAGCAAGCGTTCGAGGCCTGCGTTCGCCGCCCTCGACTGCAGGCGCTCCAGAGAGATGCGCGCCTGCGGCTCCGCGGTCGGCGCGCACTTCACGATCGCGCCGCCCCGACGCATGTGCGCGAGGAGCGTGACGAGCTCGATCTGCGCGGAGACCTCGTTCTTCCCGCCCTGGCGGGCGACCTCCACAGAGATCGAACCACCAGCCCCAGCCGCAACGCGTCCGAGGATCGCCCGTGCGATCTCCACCTGGTACGGACGGAGTATCGGAAGCGAGGCGTGCTGTGACGGCCCAGTCGCCGATGACGCAGCCGTCGGCGTCACGCCGACATGCGCTGTCATGAGAGCACCACGCGTCCGGCGAGGTCGCCCAGGGCCGCCGTGAGCACGGCGAAGAACAATGCGTTGATGCGACTCCGCACCTCCTGCACCTCCCGCTCCATTGCGGTGAGGCGTGCGCGAAAGTCACCCTCCGGCGGCGGCACGCGACGCGGACGGCCAAGGCCCAGGCCACGCAGTGCGTCCGCCAGACGGTCGGGACGGCGATGCCGACTAGGCATGGAGGTCCTCCGTCACCGGGGTCACGATCGACGCGAAATGCTCGAACAGGCTGGAGACGGTGTCCGTCAGCGTCTCCGCCTCCTCGCCCGAGAATCGATGCCGGGCAACCAGCGCCTGGACCAGGAGCCGGAAGCCGGCCTGCAATGCCCGCGCGTCGTCCGGCTGCTCCTGCAGGAGCTTCAGGACATGCAGGCGCAGCAGCGCGACTTCCTGGTCTGCGCCCTCTACTTCCAACGCTTCCGCGAAGAGCGCTCGGTCGCCAGCTTCCAGCGCGCGCTCGTAGAACGAGGGCGTGCGGTGACGGCGACCACGGTCATGCGTGCGGCTCATCTGCGTCGCTCCGTCATCAGGTGCAACAGTTCTTCTCGAGCAGCCGGAGCCGTTTCCTCCAGCGCAGTGAAAAAGCCGTAGAGCAGCCGCAGAGCGGCACGTTCGTAGTCACCGGCCAGCACCGCGTCGCGCATAGGGTGAGACGCGGGTTGGGGCGCGGAAGTCATCGCGCACCGCCGTTGGTCGAGCTGCTGGTGTTGCTGCCGTACGACACGAGCGTCGCGATTGAGAGCGTCGCGAGCAGCAACGGCGTGCGCCCTGCAACCTCTAACGCCGTCGAGCTGACGGCGATCGCCGCAAGAGACTCCACGGCAATGCCGACGAACAGCAGCGCCAGCGTGCCCGCCGCTACCCGACGTGCGCGAGAACCGTGGAGGGTGCGACGGACGAAGTAGGCAGCGTTCCACAAGCTGCCCGCCGCAATGGCGGCATGCGCCGCAGCGCCGGAGGCGGACCAAAACCCGTTCATGTTGCTAACTCCCTCCCCGGTGCGGTGGAGAGGGAGATTAGAACGGATGTTCTACATCTGACAAGGGGGAGGAGGCAGCGATGCTGTCGGCCGGGAGATTACTCCTGCAGGCGCTCCAGCAGGGCGTTCCGCGTCAGGATGAGTTGAGGCTGGACCAGGTATCCCTCGCGCACGGCTTCCTTGAGGCGGAGGTCCAGATACTGAAGCGCGGCGGCTTCAAGCCCAACCTCCAGCGCCGTCCGGTGGACCTTCTTCAGTGCCTTCCACTTCTCGGCTTTCCGGGGCTCCACCTTGTCTGCGATGAACATGGCCCACGCCTCCGGCGAGTAGGTTGGATGCCCCGGCGTGTGCCACCAGACGGCGGAAAGTACGCGTTCGTCGGTCACCTGGAACCGCGCGCGCAATTCCTCCGCCCCGACGGGCCCGTGGAGGAGCACCGGGACGGCGCGTTCCACTTCGCCGATGGGGATGCCATAGTCCTCCGCCCGGCGGAGCCACTCGGCGTCACCCAGGTGTCGTGAGACGTCGTGCGCCTGCGCCATGAGTCTGGCGAGTTCCACGTCTAGTCCCCATCGTCGAGCCAGGGCGTCCGCGACCTCGACGACCCGGTCCATGTGCGCAGCCAGTCGAGGCGGAACGTCGTCCGCAATACGCTTCCGCAGCGAGATTTCAACAGAACCTGACATCTATCCGTCATCTATCCCGAGTTAACTGAGGGATATCCCCAATGGGGGATATCCCTCGAGGAGTCGATCGTAGGCGTCATCGTACGGGGTCAGGGCGGGATCAGACGTGCAGGCGATCAACGAACCACAGCGCGGCCCTGTGCAGATGCTCGCGCGGCCTCGGATCCTGCGAGGATCCGCGATGGCAACAGCGCTGGCCGTGCTGGGCGCCGCCTGCGGTCTGCTGATCGCCACATTGCTGAGCCGCGACCCGCGGGAGGCGATCGCCTACGTGGTCGCGTGTCTGATGATTGGCGGCGCGGTAGCCGTGGGCAGGCGCGGAGCGGCCGTCGCCGACCCACTGGAGGCCAGCCGCCGGGAGATGCGTGCCGTCGCGCATGACCTGCGAGCCCCGCTCCTGACCGTCTCGTCCTACATCGACCTGGTGGCGGACGGCGCCTTCGGCCCGCTGACGCCGGAAACCAGTACGGCGCTGCGCCAGGCCTCGAGCGTCACGTTCCGCGCGCAGGCGCTGGTGGAGAGCCTGTTGCAGGGCGTCACGACCACACCTCCCGCGGCAGCAGTGACCCGGGTCGACCTCGAAGATGTGATGTCGGAGGTCTTCAACGCGCTCACCACGCCGATGCGGGAACGTCACGCATCCGTCTCCATGGAAGGCCGCATGCCCGTGGTGCGAGGCGAGGAGACGGCACTCTTCCGCGTGTTCGAGAACCTGCTGCAGAACTCGATCAAGTTCACGCGCTCCTGCGACCTGCCACGCATCAGCCTGCACACGCGACGGCTCGAAGGCGGGCTCGTAGAGGTTGCCGTCCGCGACAACGGCATAGGCTTCCGCCTCAACGAGCCTCAAGACATCCTTGCTCCCGGCGCTCGCGGCGAGGCTGTCGTGGGGGTCTCCGGCTACGGCCTAGGCCTGGCGACGGTCTCGCAACTCCTGACAGCAATGGGCGGAACGGTCACGATCGACCCGCCAAGCGGACGCGGCTCCACCGTGAGGGTGACGCTCCGCGAGGGGTAAGCAGCGCAATAAGGGTCGACATGCGAAGAGAGCGCCCGGCGGGCGCTCTTCATTCGTCTCGGTGGCCGCGCGGTCCAAGACCGGTGGCTACTGATGCTGGACGCGCCCGACCATCCGGCGCAGGCGTTCCACGCGCTCTTCGGTGGGTGGGTGCGTCGACAGGAGCTTCGCGCCACGCATCCCAGCGAACGGGTTCGCGATGAACAGATGTGCGGTCGACTCCGGAACCTGCATCGGCACGCGACGCGCCCCCATCTCGATCTTCTGCAGCGCGGTCGCCAGCGACTCGGGGTCCTGGGAGATGCGCGCACCGTCCGCATCCGCTGCGAACTCGCGCGAGCGGGAGATGCCGAGCTGGATCAGCATCGCCGCGATCGGAGCAACGATGATCGCGAGCAGGCCCGCGCCGCCGCCCTCGCGGCGGCTGCCGCCGAACCACATCCCCGCCCACGCAGCCATGGAAATGGCGGAAGCAATCGCCGCCACCACCGAGGACGTGAGGATGTCACGATTCTTCACATGCGCCAGCTCGTGAGCCATCACCGCGCGCAACTCTCGCTCCGTCAGCAACTGCCGGATGCCGGCCGTGACGGCGACGGCAGCATGCTTCGGGCTGCGACCGGTAGCGAAGGCGTTGGGCTGCATGGAGTCCATGACATAGACGCGCGGCATCGGCATGCCCGCCCGCCCCGCGACCTCCTCCACCATGGCGAACAGCGCGGGATCCTGTTCCCGCTGGATCTCGTGCGCCTTCGTGGTCTTCAGGACGATGTCCGCGGAGAACCAGTAAGAACCAAAGTTCATCACCAGGGAGATGGCGAAGAAGAGGATGGCGCCGTTGGCCCCACCCAGCACCCCACCGACGGCGATCAGCAGACCGCTGAGGGCGGCGAGCAGGACGGCGGTCTTGAGGTTGTTCATCTGACGTAACGCTCCTGTGGGTGGGACTCGCCCAAATCTTATCGGATCGTCTCGGCGTTACGTGTGAAGCAGGTACTAAGCGCGGGTTACGCTCCCGCGTGATCGGGGCCAGCCTGCGCTGCGTCGCGAGAGAGCGAGAACGACAGCTGATACGTCATGACCTCTAGCGCAGGGACAGCTGCGACCGAGAGCCTCAGCGCATCCGAGGTCGTTCCCACCAGAAGGATCCCCCGGACGCGCGTACCACCCGCGAGGTTCTCCGCCACCCAACCCATGTAGCCGAGGATCTGACCAAGCGCGGAGCGATCAGCCAAGTTTCGCTTCGTCTCAATCACCACGAAGTTGCCATCCCGGTCAGTGCAGAGGAAGTCGATGATCCCGACACCCGGGTTCGTCGTGATGAACTCCTTGCCGCGGCCTCCCTGGTACAGATCCAGGTCTGGAAAGTGCGCCTTCCAGTTGCGAAAGAGGTAGTCCTGTAGGTGCATCTCCAACAACGCCAGTCCGCCAACCTCGGCCAGGCCCTCGTCAGCCAGCAGTTCGTCGGCCGTGACATCGCCGCCGGCGGCGAGCACGGTGTCCGGCGAGCCAAGCCACTCCAGTACGTGGACATAGCTGTGCTGCTCCAAATCCGTCCGCGGGCGGGCGAGGAACGCCACACGCTCCGCCTCGGTGAGCACGCGATACCGCTTGCCACGCATCGTGGGGTCGTCCGTGATGAACAGCGGGTTCCGCAGATACAGGTCGCCAGCAGAGTGCTTCTTGCTGGGATCGTTGATGCAGTGATAGCGAGTGATGGCGTGAATCGTGCCGGTGTTCGTCCCCGGTGCGGCCGCCAGGACGCCTCGCGTGACATCACCGATCGAAAGCCATTCGTGTCCCGCGTCGTGAGCTATGCGCATGGACCCCGCGATCACTTCCCAGGTGGCCATCCAGGTGTCCTCTCGACAAACAAAGAGGCCGCCCGTTGTGGGCGGCCTCTTTGTGTGACTCGCGGCTCGCGTTAGATGCCGAGCTTGGTCGCCACGGCCTCCCGGTGGAGGTCGGCGTCGCCGAAGGCGAGCTCGGCTCGCTTCTGGCGGCGGTAGAAGAGCTGGATCTTGTAGTCCTTGGTGAAGCCGATACCACCGTGGATCTGCTGGCCATGCGCGACCACACGACGCGTGGCCTCAGAGCACCACGCCTTCGCCATGTTCACGGACAGCGAGGTGTCTTCCTTCGGCTGACCCGAGGCGATCGACCAGGCGGCCTTGTACATGATGAAGCGGGAGCCATCCACGTCCGTGACCATGTCCGCGCACTTGTGCTGGATGGCCTGGAACGAGCCGATCGGGCGACCGAACTGCACGCGCTCCTTGGCGTAGTCCACGGCGATCTCGAAGTCCATCTGGGAGAGGCCCACCAGGTAGGCGCACTCCGCAACGGTGTACTTCTCGATCGTCGGGGCCAGGATCGCCCAGCCGGCGCCGTCGGCGCCCAGAAGCTGGCCCTTGGCGTTGTCCAGCACGACCTCGCACTGCTTGTCGCGGGCGATGGTGAGCAGCGGGGTCACCTTCACGCCCGGCTGGTCCGTCGCGACGATGCCCAACGTGGTGCCCTTGGCGGACTTGCCGGCGACGATGAGGTAGTCGGCGACGTGCGCGTCGGAGATGAACAGCTTGGTGCCGCTGAACGTGACATCGTTACCGGAGACGGTTGCGGTGGTCTCGATGCCCGCCTCGTCGAAGCGCGCGGAGGGCTCGGTCAGCGCCAGGCTGAAGATGGTGTCACCGGACGCGATCTTCGGCAGGAACTCCGCCTTCTGAGCGTCAGAGCCACCCTCCATGATCGGGACGGCGCCACCCAGGACGGTGGACATGAACGGGCCCGGGACCAGGAATCGCCCGAACTCTTCCAACAGGACGCACAGGTCCAGGAAGTCCAGGGCGGAACCGCCGTGAGCCTCCGGCACCATCAGGCCCTGCCAGCCCTGCTCTGCCATCTTCTGCCAGAGGACGGGCGAGTAGCCCTTCTCGTCCTCTTCCATCTCCCGGACGTGTGCCTCCGGGCACTCGTTCTCCAGGAAGTCGCGCGCTGCGTTCTTCAGCAGCTCCTGCTGTTCACTGAGCCCCAGGTCCACGTCTGTTCCTCTCGTGCGCGCCCCGAAGTGGGGTCGCCCCTCTACTCGATTGTTGTGCCGCGTCCTGCGGCTAGCCGCGCGGGAGGCCCAGGCCTCGCGTCGCGATGACGTTCCGTTGGATCTCGTTAGACCCGGAGAAAATCGTGTGCGGCACGGAACCCACGTAGTCCTGGATGTGCAGGGCCTTCATGGGTGCATGCTTGCTCTTCGGGTTCCAAACGTTGCTGTAGAGGCCCCACGTGCGCGTGCCGGTTCGGGCGATGCGCTGGTGGAGCTCCGAGCCAAACATCTTGTTGACGGACGCCTCGTAGTTCGGGACGAGGCCCCGGTTCTGGATCGAGACGATCCGGAAGGAGAAGTTGAAGAGCACTTCTGTCTCAATCGCACGGTCGGCGATGTCCAGGCGGGTCTGCGTGAAGTCGTGACGCCGGAACTGCTGGCCCGCGGACGTCCCCAGGAACTCGCGCATCTGCTTCAGGAGACGCTTGTACGCCACGGCACCGCCGATGCCGGAGCGCTCGAAGTCCAGCAACGTCATGCCGACGTACCAGCCGCGGTTCTCCTCGCCCACACGGTTCTCCACCGGAACGCGGACATCCTCGAAGAAGGTCTCGTTGAACGGGTGCTTCCAGCCCATGTCGAAGATGGGCTTCACTTCGATGCCGGGCGTCTTGATGTCCATCACCAGGAAGGAGATGCCGCGGTGCTTCGGCGCTTCCGGGTCAGTGCGGACCAGGGCGAACAGCCAGTCCGCGAAGTGCGCGCCGGACGTCCAGATCTTCTGCCCGTTCACCACGTACTCGTCGCCGTCGCGGACGGCACGCGTCTGCAGCGACGCGAGGTCCGAGCCGGCGCCCGGCTCGGAGTAGCCCTGCGCCCACGCGACCTCGCCGGAGAGGATGCGCGGCAGATGCTCTGCCTTCTGTTCATCCGAGCCGTGGACGATGAGCGTGGGGCCGATCAGGCCAACGCCCATGCCACCCACGGCGGGCGCACCGGCCTCCGCCATCTCCTGGTTGTAGATGAACTGTTCCATGACCGAGAGTCCGGCTCCGCCGTACTCCTTGGGCCATGCGGGTGCGATCCAGCCCTTGCCGGCGAGCGCCTTCGCCCACTGGTCGGCGGTCGCGCGGCGACCGGCGTCGGAGGACTTGCGGTCAGCCTGCCAACCGCTGGCGGTCTCAGTCGCGTCGCTGCCGTCAGCGCCTTCACCGGCGTCCGCGCCCGGGTCAAAGTTGTCCTTGGGGCGATACCGCTCCGGCAGTTGCTCCTGGATGAAGCCCCGGACCTGCTTGCGGAACGCCGACTGGTCGTTGGAGTCGCTCCAGTCCATGAATGCTTCCCATCTCCCGTGAGGGTGTCCGGCACGCGCCCATATGTCGCGGTAACCGGGTCAGCGGTGCGCGAGCCGAGTGCGCCCAACTCGCGCATCTGGGGAGCGTCCGGAGGACGCCCAGCGACACGAGTCCACGCGCGACATCGAGGGGCCCGCCGCCGCTCGTCCCGCGCACTATCGGGAAATCGGCCACCGCGGTCAACTCTTGCTCCGTCTTAACCCATCCCTGACCCCAGGGGCGGCACCGGAGGTTGACCCCGCACAGCCCGACAGTCATGCTCCACCTAGCGAACCGGGCCATCTATCGAAGCCGCTCCGAAGGGCCGATCGAGGACCGGACGCAGGGTGGACCACTCCCCAGAACGCGAACCCCAGCTTGCGGAGGAGCGCCGTGCGGCGATCCCAGCGCTTGCCCGTGGCCCAACGGAGCCTGACCGGTTCCGGCCGCGTGTGGATGGCGTTTCTCCTGACGGCATCCCTGCTGATGATGCTCGCCCAGCCCCGCGCGGCGGCCGCCATCGGTGACATGGACGCGCTCTGCGCGCAGCTGACTGAAGCTGCGCGCTCCAGCGCGGCTGTCAGCACCGGCGTCGCACTGATCGACCTGCAAAGCGGCGCGGAGTGCGCGGTTGACGGCGACCGGCCGTTCCGATCGGCCTCCCTCTATAAGACGGTGGTCGCGGCGGAGCTCTATCGCCAGATCCGGGCCGGGCTGGTGACGCTGGACGAACCGCTAACCATCACCCCGGCGGACGCGATCGATGACCCCGCGAACCTCCGGATCACCAGCTCCTACACGATCACGGTAGGTGACGCGCTGTCCCGGATGATCACGTTCTCGGACAACGGCAGCGCGTTCGCACTCCGTCGCCGCCTGGAGGCGTCCAACGTGGACGCCGCAACCGAGTGGCTCGGGCTGCCCTCCACCACCCTCACCAACGTCTTCCTGACCACCCCTAACGATCAGGCGCACCTGTTCCGATCGCTGTACGACGGCACCGTGGTGGATACGGAGTCCAGCCGTGCACTGATCTCGCTGCTGCTTCAGCAACAGGTAGCGGACATGATCCCGCAGGGGCTGCCGGCCGGTACGCGCGTGGCGCACAAGACCGGCACGCTGGACACGTTCCTCCATGACGCCGCCGTCGTGTACGCGCCGGGCGGAGACTTTGTCCTGGTGGTGATGACGGAGAACACCGACTTCGAGTCCGCGCTGCAGGTCATCCATGACGTCGCCGAGGTCGCGTACGACGCGTACGCGGTCGTCGGACCGCTCCTCACCAGCGAGGCGGCCCTGGCCAACGCGGCAGCGCCTGCCGACATCCCTGCTGCGCAATTGGCCCCGGTAGCGGATACGGCGCAGGCGCCGGTGGTGCAGGAGTCCGGTGGCAGCACGACGTTGATCCTGGACGGCGCTTCCGTGGAGGAGGGCATCTGGAGCCCTGCCCTGCTCGCGTCCATCCTGGCGCTCGTGGCCGGCGTCGCGATGGTGCCGGTGATGCTACGCCGCCGGGCGACAGTACGTTATGGTGCGGAGACGCTGGCCCCAGCCGGCGTCCGCTTGCGTGCCGACCGCAGCGAAAGAGGTGTTGTCATGCGATTCGGAAGCCGCCGCGAAGATGACGGAAGGCCGGCCACGATGTCGCCGGCATCCCGGTCCGTGGCCGAGGTACCGGAAGTCCCCGTCCTGCCGTCCCGTCGCTTGCAGCGCGTGGCCGAGCACTTCCGCTCGCAGGGCGAACTGCTCTCCTCCATGCGCGACGAGTTCGAGCAGGAGATGGAACCACTGCACGAACTGATCGTGAAGCAGTCCCAGTCCATGCAGGCGCTGCTGCAGAACCTGGAAGAGCGTCTCCGCCCGCTGAACGAGTACGCCGACGGCGAAGAGGCCAACCTGTCCGCGCTCGAGGGGCGCATCCAGGAGGGTGGCCAGGACCACGTAGCCCGTTCCTTCTCCGTCTACCTGGAGGAACAGCGCCGCCGCATCTCCGAGACGCGCGACCAGATCGACAAGCAGCGCGTGCCCTTCGTCGAGTACGGCGACGCACAGCGCGACACCGTGGAGACGGCGCTCGCGCGGTTCGACAACGACATCCAGGCGCTGGAGGAGAACCTGAGCGAGCAGCGGCGCGTAATGATGCGCATGCTGGACGCCATGCGCTCCGAGACGTTCGCCGCGGTGAAGCAATATCTGGAGGGCCGGCAGCAGGCGCTCCAGGAGATGGCGGCGCGCGGTACAACCGACCCGAACGAGATCGGGCGAGCACTCCAGACGCTGCGTCGCGGCTTGGAAGAAGTCGCAAGCAAGTCGGACTACGTGCGGGCCCTGCTCCAGCAGGCGGAAGCCGCCGACCGTGCGCTCATCGACACTGCCCCGCAGCCGCGACCGCTTCGCCAGGATGCACGGCAGGAGACTCGCGCGCTGGAGACGGACGACGCGGTCGAGGATGTCGAAGAGGCGGAAGTCTCCGCCTAGCGCGACCGGGCCGAACGCCACAGCTCACCGCACTCATGCGACAGGCGCCCCACAAGGGGCGCCTGTCTGCTTGTCCTACCCGGGACTGCAGCGGATCGCCTGCTCGCTAGTCTCCCCCGAGGATGACGCCTTTGGAGAGGTCAAGCGGGGGCGCTCCCGGAACGCTGTGCCCGATGTCCAGCCCGATCTCATCGACATCGACCACGTTGCCGCGCTGCACCTCGTCGCGCAGCGCCTCCAGCGCTTCCTCGCGCTTCTCGCGGGCTTCGCGAGACAGCTCCAGCTGCTCCGCGATGCGCTCGCGCAGGACATGCTCCGGCGCCTCGTAGTCCTGGGGCAGGCGCGCCTCCAGCGGTCGCGTCAGCGTGGCGTAGTGATGGCCACCCAGGAAGTGCAGCGCGCGCTCGTCTTCCTCGCCCTGCCGCCACATGCGGGCCTCCGGGTCGTACGCAGAAGGATCGACACGCACTGCCACCACCAGACCGACGAAGAGCACGTGGTCACCGAACGTCTGCCGGTCCACTACCTGGCACTCGACCCAGCCGGCGCAGTCGGCAAGAAGCGGCGCGCTGATCGAGGTAGCGCCAAAGGTCTCCCACTGCACCGCCTCGATCTTGTCGATGTCTTCCCCGCGCAGCGCACCCAGGTACTGCACGTGGTGGAGGTACGGGCGCTTCGGGAAGTTGAGCGCGAACTCCCCGGCGTGCCCGATGACGTCCACGCTGTGTCGCGACTGCTCGACCGCGATGCCCAAGAGCGCCGGGGCGGAGGAAAGCGGCATATGCCACGACAGCGGCATGACGTTCGGACGGCCGCGATAGGTGGAGGTGACAAGCGTGACGGGGCCGCCCAGCAGAAGCCGTGCGGCGTCCTGCGTGGGACATTCCACCGTGTGTTCAGGTGCGAAACGCGTCATCGGATCGTCGGCCATGGGGTGCGCCAAGGTTAGCGGGCCGCCTCGGCAGCGAGCACATCCTCGGGAGCGTGCGCGTCCTCGGGTATCGGCAGCCATGACTCCGCCCAGTACGCCAGGGCGTCCACGACGGGGGCCAGCGCGAGGCCTTTCTCCGTGAGGCGGTACTCGATGCGCACGGGGGTCTCCGGGAAGACCGTGCGCGCCACCATGCCCTCCGCCTCCAGCTCCTTCAGCCGCTCGGAGAGCAGCCGGTCGCTGAGGCCCGGCACCATCCCGGCGATGTCCGTGAACCGGACGCCACCGCTGAGCATGGCCCGCACGATCACACCCGTCCACCTTCGGCCGACAAGCTCCACCGCGTGGTGGTAGCGCTCGCAGAACGGAGCCATCGCTTCGTGATCTGCAGTCATGTCGCCTCCCGCCACACACCCGACTCCAGAGACAGGATCAGGATCTACTAGCAAAGTCATCTTACCAATCGTAAGGACTTGACACAACGTAACTCACTACGGGATAGTTACTTACACCAGATGCGTCGCATACGTCTGGTAACGAGCGTGATACGCACAAGAGATCAGCCGAGCGGCGACGACGGCGCACCACTGAATCGGGCGAGAGGAACGTGACATGGCAGCGTGGACACTGGATCCGCAGCACTTCGAGGTCGGCTTCCGCGTGAAGCACATGATGGTGGCGTCCGTGAAGGGCGAATTCTCTGACGTCACCGCCGACGTCGAGATCGACGTGGAGCAGCCGGAGCGTTCCTCGGTGGTTGCGGTCATCAAGACCGCGTCCCTGAGCACCCGCAACGAGCAGCGCGACCAGCACCTCCGCTCCCCCGACTTCTTGGACGCGGAGCGATACCCGGAGCTCGCGTTCCGCAGCACAAAGGTCACACGTACCGGCTCCCAGACGTTCCGGCTGGTGGGCGACCTCACCGTCCGCCACGTCACCCGCCCGGTGGTGCTGTCCGGCGAGGTCGAAGGGCCTATCGCGGGCACGGACGGCTCGGAGCGCCTCGGCTTCACCGCCACGGGCGAGTTCGACCGCGAGACGTTCGGCCTTACCTGGAACGTACCGCTGGAGCCGGGCGGCATCCTCGTCGGCCGAGACGTGAAGCTGACGCTCGAGGGTGAGCTGATCGCGACCGGCGCCTCCGCGGGCGAGAGGGCCGAGCTGGCGCAGTCAGTCGCGTAGCGGGTCAAGCATTTCGCGCGCTGAAGGGCCGCGACGAACGTCGCGGCCCTTCGTTATTCGGCTCGTACGGCACTACACACGCGGAGCGAGGAGGCCGGGTTCGTCCGCTTGGACGAGCGCCGCTTCCTCGGGCGAGAGCGATTTCTCGCACGACTCGCATGTGTAGTTCGTGACGCGGTCCACCTTGCCCATGTCCTCTGCGCTGGCCCAGCGCGGGATCAGAGTGCCGTGCGGACAGTCAATCGCGTCGCTCGCGGCAACCTGGTCACTTCGCTCGCCAGACCCGCCCCACAACTTGCTCATGAAGCCCATCGTGGTTCCTCCTTCTGCCGTAGCCCGGATGTGATCCGCGGCCCCGGTTTGCATGAGCACATGGAAGCCGCACTGCCGGGTCGGAATGACCACTGCTCCCGCGCGGGTGCAACAAACCCGTATCAATCAGGGAGCCCATGGAGGAATCGGAACGCCGGAGCAGCCTCTCAGGCGGGCCAGCCGTGAACAGGGATTGCCGGAGATGGAGGAGTGGCTGGCAACTCAGTCGCGACTACGCGTCCGTGCGGATGAGACGACGGTCCTTTACCTGCGTCGGAAGATACTCGCGCCCACAACGGTGACAGACGAATCCCATCGCCATGCTGTCGTCTTCCATGACCTCGGGGCCACGCCAGCGCGGCATCAACTGGTGCTGATCGCGGGCGCACTCGGCCTCGGTGCGGCGGTGCTCCGCTCCGCGGTACGTCATCTGGGGTCGACCGAAGATCTTCGACAGCATGGTGAACCTCCGCGCCGGACTGCGCCGCAGAGCGTATCGAGCGCACGCCGCGGGGGGAAGCACACCGCGGAGCACGCGCTACGACGAAGCCACCGGCCACGCGGGCGCAGACAGGGGGCAGGCCCCGCAGCCACCGCGTGTGCACCAGAGGTCCTGGAGGTGCAACAGGCCCTGTGCGTAGAGCGCCCCTGGGCCGCGCGACTTCCGTCCGCGGCCCACGAGCGCACCGAGCGTGAGTGTCCGGCCGTAGGGGCGCGGAGCCGGCCAGCGATCCGCGAGCAGCGCCGTCATCCGCGCGAGCGGCAGGTCATCGTAAGCAGCGGCGAGCGCTGCGGTCAGCGGGATGACGACGTTCCACGCAATCTCCGCGGCGCGGCCAGCACCCAACCCACCAGCGTCCGGCCGACCCACCCGCATCGTCTCGATCACGCGCCGGGGCTCGCCGGCGCTGCGGAGCGCCATCTCTACGAGCGCGGTGGAGACGTCAGGCGCGAACAGCGCACGGATCGCCGCCGCGAGGTCCGCACGGCGGTCCGTATCCTCTCGTGCGCGACCGGCCGTCGCTGCCAGGGCGCGTTCCAGCAGGACGTCGAAGGCCCCGTCTACGTCGTAGCGGTCGATGAGCCGCCAGGCGCGCCACGTGCGCTCCGCGAGGCGGCGGCGACCCTCCGCGCGGACGCGCTCCGCGGTGGCCTCCACTCCCCAGCGGCCGATCGCCGTGCCGCACGGCTCGATACCGGTTGGACCTCGCGCCACCAGCGCCTCGACCCGCGCGCCGGTGCGCAAGACCGGTTGCAGGGCGACAGTGGGAGCCAGGCCCCCACCGGGCAACGGCGTCGGCGTCCCCCGGGCAGCGGGGGCGCGGTCATCCTCCCAGCACAGATGGAGGATCACACCGGCGTATGCGGGGTCATCCGCATGCCCGTGCGCGACGAAGTCACTGGCGCGCAGGTGCATCTCTACGTCGCCTGTGCGGGCTACACCGGAGGGGGTCAGCACCGTCGCCTCCCGCACGTCGGGCCCAGGCCCCCGCCCGGCGCGCCCGGGGCGCAGGACCGGCGCAGGCAGTGCGTCCGCGGGCACTCGACCCATGAGCCAGAGCGCAGTGAGCGCCAACTCCGGCAGGTCAGCAGCGGAACGCCGCGACTCATCGTCCGCGGCCTCTCCCAGGTAGGTGGCGGGGCGCTCGCGCAGGGTGTGGTGCGGGCTCACGCGTCGCCTCGCAGCTGTCCTGGGTCGTAGGCGCCGGACTCTTCCGCGACCATCCGCAGCATGCGCCGGGAGAGGCGCTGCGGTGCGCGCGTGCCCGTCTCCCAGTCGGAGACGGTCTGCTGCCGGGTTCCGAGCCGCTCCGCAAGCTCACCCTGGGTCAGCCCCAGCGTGCGTCGAAGGCGGCGTACGGCTTCTGCATCCCACCCCGGCTCAGGCGTCGTCGCGGTCATGTCCCAATCTTACACGATTTCGTGTATGGCAGTGTCTCCAGAGTTAGAAGAGCGGGAAGTCGGCGGGCATTCCGAGTTCGACGCGTCCTGCGGCCTCGTACGTCAGCGGCCCCACCATCACGTGCGCACCTGCCGTGTGGATGTCGCGGAACTGCCGGTCGAGCGGGCTCGCCACCTGCACCGCGGATGTCGCAAGCGCGCGATGGAGCAGGTCCACCGCAGCGATGCTCTGGTTGGCGGCATGGCTTCCCGCCAGGCGCGCGCGGCTGCGCAGCAGCGGCTCGCCTCCGCCGCCCTGCGCCTGGACGTCGGCCCACAACATGGCGGCGCTGTCGAAGAACCACGCGCGCGCCGACTCCACCATCGCAGTCGCCTCCGCGACCGCAACCTGCATGCGCGTCACGTCGCGCAGCGGGACGGCGCCCCACCCGCGCTTCACGTTGACCACGTCACGCGCGGCCTCGAGGGCAGCGCGAGCGATGCCGAGCGCGTGTGCACCGTGGTTCATGAAGATCAACGGCTCGCATCGATACACCGGCAGCGGCACGCGGGGGCCGCCCGCAAAGTCCGCCGCGTGCGCCTGCGGGACGAACAGGCCGTCGACGCTGAAGTCGTTGCTGGCGGTCCCACGCAGGCCAAGCGTGTCCCACGTGTCGTAGACGGTCACGTTGGCGCGGCGCGTCATGAACGTCACCACGACGTCGTTCCCGCTCGCGTCCTTGAGCGGGTCCGTTCCCCCGTCTGGGTAGACGAGCGCTTCGCCGGAGAACCAGTCGGCGTGCGACGAGCCGCTGGCGAACGGCCAGCGGCCGCTTACCGTCCAACCTGCGCCGCCGACGCCTGTGACCGGCACGGCGCGACCGATTGGACGTCCTACCCCCGCCGTGGTTTGGCGCCCACCGAAGATCTCCTCCGCTGCCTCTGGTGCGAAGAACGCCGCGTAGGCCCCGGCCTGCGCGGCGAGCATGGCGCACCAGCCCACCGACCCGTCCGCAGAGGACAGTTCCTCGACGACTGCCAGGGCCTCCAGCGGATCTGCCTCCGCACCGCCGTACGCCGCAGGGACCATCAGGTGGAACATCCCCGCCGCCCGAAGCTCCTCGACGAGCGGTGCCGGCAACCGACGCTCGCGCTCGATCTCGGCACCGTCCGCTGCCACTCGCCCGTGCAACGCCCGTGCTGCGCCCAGGAGTGCGGATCCGGCGAGGTCTGGCGACATGGTGTCCTCCGCGGGTTCGCGATCACGCAGGACCGCCCGCGTCCGGTCGGCGGCGGTAGAGGCCGGATGTTACTCGGCGGCGCACCGGCACTGGATCGGCGGGCAACCAGCCCCCCCGGCGCGCGGATGGAACCTGCGTTGCGGGCCAGCCTATGATTCCATCGCGGGACCGCCTCGGAGACGGCCGCTACTCCAAAGGACGCTCCATGTTCACCAAGATCCTCGTCCCACTGGACGGCTCCGATCTCTCGGCGCTCGCCCTCCCGAAGGCCGCAGAGCTGGCACAGCAGAGTGGCGCTTCTGTCGTCGTGCTGCAGGTGATCGATTCAGAAGCACAGCTCCTCGCCCAGGTGACCGGGATGACGATCGAGCCGATGCCCATCGGCGAGATCACTGTGGATGCCGCCCGCGCCGCCGTCGAGGCGCAGCGATCGTCGGCGAAGGAGACCCTCACGGCGGCGCTGGCGACGCTGAAGGCAGCCGGCGTAGCGAACGCGACCGCCGAGATCCGCGAGGGCCAGGCAGGCGACGCCATCGTCGAGGCAGCCGACGCACTGGACGCGGATGTCGTCGTGATGGGCTCGCACGGCCGCAGTGGTCTGAAGCGCCTGGTGC
>Ga0172380_10005169_pt1 | contig 16076 bp, 19 predicted proteins | sample Leawe162metaG_FD_119747 | JGI IMG/M metagenome (GOLD analysis project Ga0172380, IMG submission 119747) | Leachate microbial communities from a municipal landfill in Southern Ontario, Canada - Leachate well 162 metaG | ecosystem: Engineered > Solid waste > Landfill > Unclassified | place...
CCACATCTGCGCGATGACCGACGCGGTGAAGATCTGCCCCTTGCCACCGGGCATCACCGACTTGTCGCCGAACTTGATGGAGATGCTCTCGCGCTCCTGGTTGATCCAGATCTCCGTCACCGGACGACCGTAGTCAGACCTCACCGAATGGCGCGCCGCCGTGACCTTCCGCGCCATCTTGTTGAGCAGCCGCGCCTGGAGTCCTTGCTGCCAGTTCTCGGCGCTCTCCTCGATCTCCGTCGAAGGCGTCATGGCTGCAAGGCTGTCGATGATGACGAGATCCACGGCGCCCGATCGTATCAATTCGTCGTGGATGTCGATCGCCCCCTCCGCGGAGTCGGGCTTCACGATCAGTAGGCGATCCGGGTCGCACCCCAGCCGCCGCGCCCACACGTTGTCGAACGTGCCCTCCACATCCTCGAAGGCGACGCGGAACTCCTCGTACGAGTTCTCCATCCAGCGCTCGACGCGCGCCTTGAACTCGTCCTTGCCCTCGTCGAAGTGCGGCTTCGGAACGTGGAGACCAGCCTTCACGCAGTCGCATTTGGCGTGTCCCATGAGAGCGACCTCTCCGGTCTTCTGGTCCACAGACTCCTTCACCTCGATGCCACCCGGCGGGCGCCGGTAGCAGTTGGCGCACAGCTCCTGAGCCAGACCGGCGAGGCGCGTGGCAGCCGTTGTCTTCCCGCTGCTCTCGGCGCCGCGGAAGATGGTGACGTGACCTGCCGGGACGCCGCCCCCAAGGGCGTAGTCGAACGACAGGGAGCCAGTGGTCAGGCGCGCCACGGGAAGCGGCTGCATGCGCCCCGCCATCTCCATGGTGCCCACGCCGTACGACTTGTTGGCAGCTGCGCGCAGGGCGGCCAGGCGATCGGATCGGCTTCCAGTCAGCCGGACCTTCTCCTTCTTTTTCTTTTCGCCGCCCTCTTCCTCGTCCTTGTCCTTCGCCATCAGGCAGCCCCCCGCAGCCGGTCGCGCTCCGCGGAGATGCGCTGCGCCAGGTAGGTCTCCAGAGCATCCACCGCCGCGGCCGCGTCCTCGTCATCGCCGATGGGGCGCGACAGGCCGATGTCGATCTTGTGGCTCTCCATCTTGACCGCCGCGTTGATCGTGAGGCCGTACTCGACCCAGACCACCCGGTTCGTGCCTTCGAGCGCGGGCAGCTCCTCGGGCTTGCGCTGGGACTTGCGGACCATGGCCTCCTCGCGCGCCAGGATCTCGGACACGAACGCCTTCAGCTTGTCGTACCCGGCGTCGTACTCCGCGTTCGGAACCGGCACGAAGCCGCTCCGCGCTCCGATCTGGATGCGCACGAACTCGTAGTTGCCCAGCGAGATCGTCCGTCCCGCCGAAAAGGTCAGATCCATGGTATCGCCTCCCTCTTGCACCGCACCCGGACCGTACTCCCGAGCCGCATCCATGACGGGCTTCTCCGTCCCCTCGCGGCTGTTTTTGTACGTCTCCGTGTAGCGCTCGTTCCCCTGCGTCTTCGTCGGCATTCAACACCTCGGTGCGGCATCGCGCCGCAGTTCAAAAAGCGTCCGAACATTACGGTATCCGCGCGTGTTTGTCAACGCGGGACAGTGACCCCGATGCCCTCCCAGCCACTCCGGATCTCGTGCGTGAACTCGCGATCGTCGGAGGCAACGCGGCTGCGCTTCCCGATGGCGACCTGCATCACCAGCACCATGCCCTCGGTGTACAGACGGTCCCCCCGCGGCGAGCGGAACGGCGTCTGTGGCAGCAGTCCGATCCGGGTCCAGTAGTTGATGACGTCCTTGGAGCGCCGGATCTCGATGGCCACGCGACCCACGGTGTACGCGATCGTACTGACCCCTCCGACCGTGACGCGCAGAGGGGCACGCGGTCCGCCGGGGTGTGCCGGTGCGATCTTGCCTTCCTTCCGCAGACGCTCCCGCTCCCTGCGCTTTTTGATCCGGTACGCCCTCACCTGCGCGAGCATGGTGTCGCGGTACTCCGGGTCCTCGCGGTAGCGCCGCTTGCGCTCCTCCGACAGCTTGTCCCGGTTCTTCTCGTAGTACGCCTTCTGGTACCCGCTGCGATCCCGGTCGGGCTTGTCCAATGGCGACGGTGTATGCTTCAAAATGCTAGGCATGACAAACACCTCCTGCGTGCACATTACATTGTGCAGCAGGTTTTGTAAAACCTTTCCCGCCGAGCAGCCATTCCGCGGAGGCGCGGGATGCGCTCATCGACGACATCCGTCACGATCGGTTCTGGCTTGCTGGTGCACCTCCCCGCCCTCCATGGGCAGTAGTGCACGCACTCCGACGACGGTACGCACTCGCGCTGCACGCGGCCCGTTCCCTGTTGGACATCGCTGATCGGCGTGGTGAACATGATCACGTCCAGCGCCGGGATGTCGAGCCCCTCCAGGACCATCTGCTGTGTGGCGAAGATCGCGTTGGCGCTCTCCGCCCGGTCGAGGTCCTCCTCGGTCCGGTCCGCGAGCTTGGGATCGCCCTTCCGGTGCGACTTGGTCGTCGTGCTCCACACCTCGCCCGTGAACCACTGCCCGGTGTACGCGTCCAGGACGGGAACGAACGGCAGATCGAGGCTGCGCAGGATGCGACCAGTCTGGTCCATCATGTCCCGCAGGTGGTCCAGCCGCGAACTCACGACGATGATCTTGCGCTCATTTCGGACGGCCTCGACGATGTCGTCGACCAGTGACCGAGTCCGCGTCGCGTCCGCGCAGAGCTGGTTGATGATCTGCGCGCTGTTGAGGTTGTCCACCTTGACCTTGTACTCGCCGCGCGAGATAGCCCGGAGCATCGTGTCGGTGTAGAGGCGTCGCAGCCGCGGCCGCACCGACTCCGTCGTCGCCTCGTAGGTCACCTGAGAGATGTGGTAGAAGAACACGTTCTCCGCGCCATCCCGGCGCCGCGGCGTGGCCGTCAGGCCCAGACGGTAGGCCGACGAGAACTTGGGCATGAGGCCGCCCCACGTGGCCGCTCCAAGCCGGTGCGTCTCGTCGGAGATCACCAGGCCGAAGGTGTTTTGGTACATCTCCGCCGGATAGCGATCCCCATCGTCCCGCGTCAGCGACTGGAGCAGGGCGATCACGAAGTCGGGCTCCTCTCCGTCCTTCGTCAACTCGTACTCGCACTTGTCCTGCCGGATGATGCCGATCCGCGCGTCGGGCAGGAAGCGCCGGATGCGCTTGGTCCACTGCCGCACGAAGAAGTCCTGGTGCACGAGGATGAGGGTGCGCCGCCCCAGCCGCCGCGCCACCTCCAAGGCGACCACCGTCTTGCCGAACGCGGGCTGTGCCTGGAGCAACGCACCGCCCCAGTTGCCGTCTCCACCGTCGCCCAGCAGGTCGCGCAGGAGAGCGTCGATCGCCGTCGCTTGCTCGGCGAAGCGCCCAGTGAACGTCGCCGTGGACGTCAAAGGACGCATGGGGGCGCCGTATGAGACCAGCACTTCCTCGGTGTTGTTCCCGTTCGCCATGCTCTTGTAGAAGCCGCGTGGCACGCCGATCTTGTTGCGCGCTTCGTCGAGGCGATAGAGCTGAATCGGCTGCGGCGTCTCGTCCGCCACATCGCTGGTCTGCTTCGGCTGGATTGTCAGCCGGTCCACGATGTTGGATACCTGGCGAGGGGTCAGCGCCGCGCGATCGAGCCACGCGTATCCGGAGATCTCAACCTGCATTCGCTACCAGTCTTTGGCAGAGCGGCCGCCACCACCACCGCCGCCGCCGCGGAAGTCCTCATCGCCACGGAACTGCCCCTCGTCTCCCGGAGACGGACGGTTGCCGCCTCGCGACCCACCCATCGGGAGCTGGCCCTGACCCTGCGGCCTGCCCTGGGGCTGCCCCTGGCCGCCGTACCCGGCCCCCTCGGTGCGCGTGTTGCGCCCCTGGTTGCCACCGTTCGAACCGCCGCCCGAGTCCCGGTCGTCCCCGGAGCCCGCGATCCAGCGAGCCATCTCCGCGTTCTCGAACAGGAGGCCCTCCTCCATGTCGCGGATCGTGTAGCGCTGGAACAGGTTCTCCTTGTCCACCTGCTCCTGGGTCGCACCGTAGTGCATCAGGTACTCTTTCATGTCCTCGACCGTGGCAGGGACCACCTTGCCCACGCGCTCCACGAACTCCCAGTTCTCTCCGTTGGTCGGCGACTTCTTCCCCAGGCGCTGCGTGTCGTACACGCACCCGGTGAGATCCCCGCGCCGAGCGTGCTGGTCCTCGAAGATGGCCATCGTGCCCGGCTTGTCCTTGCCGCCCTTCTTGGCCACCATGAGGCGCCGCTGGAACTGCGACTCGCGCGCCTTGCCCTCCTTGTCGGTCCACGGTTCCGGGTAGAGGATCGGAGCCCCGCCGTCCTCGTACTCCACGTACCCCATGTCGATGACCGTGAAGTAGGCACCGTAGCTCGGGTACCACTTGACATCGCCTTTGCCTTCGCAGGGCGCGCAGCGATCCGCAATCCGGTTCTGCTTGAGGCAGATCGCGTTGAAGACGCCGCGCGGCACGTTGGGCATCTTGAACGTGCTGTGCTCCCACAGGTAGAACGGCACGCTGATGATCATCACGCGCTTGCGCGCGGGCTTGTTCTTCCGGAAGGGGTTCTTCTCCGGCTCCGGCAGCTTGAAGCGGTACGGGCCCCGGTTCCCACCGCCACCGCCGCCACCGCCGCCACCACCGCTGTCCCCCTTGAACTGGCCGTAGTCCTCCGGCGCATCCCACCCGTCGTGTCCGAAACCGCTCTGCACGTGATCCCCGATACCCATGGCTGGCCTCCTATGTGCTACTCAGAGCACCAATGCGGATCGCGGCGGTTGCCGCGCATATCCATTCTGCTTATCTTTTACCAGACGGAAGGAGTTTTGTCAACACCCCATTCAAGCGAACACGTGTTCGCCTCAGAACGGTACTGGATCGTCGTGGAACTCCTCTCCATCCTCGGGCGGTTTCTCCGCGAACTCCATCTCGTCGACCCGATGCGATCGAAACCGATCCTGCTCCGGGCGCAACCAGATCCCGCTAAAACGTTGACCAGTGCCTGGAATCTCTTCGGCAGGGATCGTGTACGCACAGATGGGCATGTCCGAATCGTCGAGCAGAATGCAGCACAGCAGGTCGAAGCGTTCCTTCCTCTTGTAGCTGAACCTCCAGCGCCGGAATCGGTCGGTGCGGGCCATGCGCGACGCCTTCACCTCCACCCGTTGCCCGTTCCACTCCCCATCGTGCTCGCTGTACCAGAACGGCGACGGTTCGAAGCCAGGAAGCAGGCGCGCCGCCATCGCAAGACCGATCTTTCCTCGTACAACACGCGGGTCCGAATCATTTCCACCGGTCGTGTCGTGCCGACGGGTAAGACTCATGTGGGCTCCGCGTGGAAGGCACTCCAGGTTCTCCAGTCGGTTGTCCTGTCGATTTCCGTTCCGATGATGAACATCACACCCAAATGGAACTGCACCGTGCGCCGCCTCATACATGAGGAGATGCTCTTTGACGAAACCATTGTGCGCGCGACGGTGGCCGGGACTTTTGACGCGAACATAGCCATTGGTGTCCACGTAACGGAAGCACGTGTTCCGCCTTCCGGTGGGACGCCTTGGGACATTGTGTCGGATCAATAGATTTCTTACCGTGGCAGGATCACACCCAAAACGATCACCGAGACTGGTCAATGTTTCCCCTGCGTCGTACAGGGCTAAGCATTGCGCCGAGGATGCTTCGCTAAAATGGGACATCGTCCTTGAAACCTTCCTCGTCATGGTCCTCCCGCTGCCCGAACTCCATTAGATCGAAGTCCCACCACACGTTCACGCTCTCCGTGGCGGACACGCCGCGGCGCAGCTTGAGCGGCTTGATCTTCAGCCAGTGGTCGGCCCGCATGTCCTTGTCCTGCTCCAGGGCGAACACGGCGTGCGAGTCCTGCCCGATCTCGTCGGCGAGGGCGATCGTGCCGAGCCGAACGCCGCCGCCCTTCTTCTCCGACACCTCGGCCGCGCGGTTGAGCTGCACGAAACCGCAGCCCGCGAGGTCGAAGCGCTTCACGGCGCTCTTGAACCAGTCCAGGGCGACCAGCAGCTTGTCCCGGCGCTCCCCCTTGATGCGGAGGTCGTACAGCGAGTCGATCGCCACCAGGCCCGGGCGGCACGCGCGGATCGCGGCCTCGATGCCCTTGGGCGTGATGTCGTCCTCGGCGTCCATGATCCACAGCCCCTCCGCCGCCTGGCAGATAGAGCTGGCCTCCTGGAGCCGCGGCATCTCGTACTCGCCCACGGTGCCCTTGATCATGTGCAGGTAGCTGACGGTGGAGTGGATGGAGAAGAAGCGCTCTGCGATCTCGATCTTGCTCATCTCGGGAGACACGATCAGCGTGCGCACGCCCTCCTGCCACGCGTGCCTTGCCGCAATCACAGCGACGAACGTGTTGTGCACCACGATGTCGTTCGCCACGAAGCTGTGCGTCCCATTGACCGTCAGGTCGTACACATCTTGCTCGCCGTCATCGGCCCAGTCCACAACCTCGTCCCAGTGGTTCTCCAGCAGGTGCCGGAACTCCACACAATCGAATGCATCCAGGAAGGCGGCAAACGTGCGACGACCGACGGTGTCCCTCCGGTACAAGTGACTCACTGAGAAGGCCGTCCGCATCCCCAACGCAGCCTCCATCGCACGGAAGCGGCGCGCCCGATCTGCTGGCGCGCATGCGGAGACGATCTCCCGCAGGCGCGCGGCGATGGAGGACGACATGGGCACGTTATCCACGTTCGGGTTCGACATCTTCGTCTCGTCCAGCGCCCGCTGCTTACGATGCACGATCGGATCAATACTGCTTCGGAACGCTTCCAGAGTTGACGAGTACACGCGCAGACGCCACGAGTCGAATACCTTCCCCTTGAGCTTGACCGGATTGTAGGCGACGTTGGACAGCACCCCGAAGCGCAGCAGAAGCTGCTGGATCTGCCGAACCATCTTCTCGGAAGCAAGCGTTATGCCCGTGTCGTGGCGGTCCACATACCCATCGCATCCCCAGAAGACGCCCAAGAACAGCGCCAGCTTCTCGTTGGACAACGAGAACACGCGATCGGGGATCATCTTCTCCTTGGCCAGCCTGTGCCCGCACCCGTATTTGTCGAGCAACACGCGCGCCGGGTTTGGTCCAAGATCACGTCCCCTGCCAAGCGAACGCTTCCATCGCACTGTCCACTCGCAACGACGCATTCCTTTCGTCTTTCGGAGTTCGATCCCGTACTTATCACAAGCGCCAGATACCAACGAAACCATCTCCGGATCTTGGTTCGAGAAGGAAACACTATCGGACGTGTATCCTCCTTCGGCAAGCAGCCCGGCCAGCAGGATGACCTCTTCGTCAGGGGGAGTCTCTGGGAAAATTGGCTCCGGAACACGCCGCACCGTTTCCACATGATGACCAATGGCAATCTCGTCCAGGCGACGCCACCCATCTACCGTCATCACCGGATGCTCTGGAGTTCCCGAGATGGTCCGACCGCTAGCCAGCCGGATCTGGATGCACCGCTTGCGTCCGGTGTACAAGAAGGCATCCGGCAAGACGGAGACGATGCGTCCATCGTTGCCACGCGACAGGACCATACGGCCATCGCGGACCACCTCCCGGATTGGGCGATAGATCCCATCGGTCGGGTCGAGGATGGGCGTGTCTGCGCGCACGCACTTGCCCACGCCCGGCCGCGCCACAAACATCGTCATGGTCTTGGGCCACATACCGGACGTCATCGCGTTGATCGTGGGCCAGGGCAGCGGCACGCCCGTGTATCCGTGCGCCACCCGGTCGTACATCTCCAGCACCTGGGGACCCATGGCCAACAAGCTCGCGGGCATGCGCGTCCGCGAGAGCGCCATCACCGCTTCTTCCAAAGGCGCAAACGCCGCGGTCAGCCGCTCGTCGTCGTGATCTCCGTACCCCTCCGCGACCAGGGCCTGCGAGCAGTAGATGACGCGGCGCACCGCGCACTTTTTCTTCACGATGTTCGCGTAGTGCTCCACGTTGGCCGTGGTAGCGCACGCCTCGGTCAGACCATCTAGCGCGACCGGACCACCGATCTTTTCCATGTCGCCGCGGGTGATCAGCTCGTTGCCCAGCGTCACGTGGTCGATCGCGACGCCGCGCGAGTCCAGAACCTGCATGGCCGAGAAGATCCGACGGTGCGATTCGATATAGAAGTCGCTGGGCTCGATGATCGATGCGACGATGGGGAACGCCTTACCGCTCAGCAGGATCGCGCCGAGGACCGCCTCCTCTGCGCTTTTGTCATAAGGGGGCACGCGTCCCTCGGACTGATACATCCAGACCCCTCCTACCTACTGAGCGGAAAACGCCGCCGCCATCTCACTCGCGACCGCATCCCTGCGATCGATCCCGCAAACGTGCACCGGCATCGCATGTTCCTTGAGCGAAGCCATCGACGACAGCTTCAGTTCCTCACCGAGCTGCTCCATGTTCATGTTGGTCGTCAAGATCGTCACCAGCATATTCGCATTCCGGTGCCGGATCAACTCGTCCAGCAACCGAGCGCCCAGGCCGGTCGAGTCCTGGGTCCCCTTGCCCACGTCATCCAGCAGCAGCACGTCCACGTTGAGAGCCCGATCCCAGAACGTCTGCTCCTCGTCGAACATCTCGCGCTCGATGACCAGGCGCTTCAGGTCGGCCGCCTCCACGAACAGCACAGGGTGCCCGCGGCGCCGGTACTCCTTGCCGATGCAGATCGCCATGCAGCTCTTTCCCGTGCCGTTGGTCCCGTACAGGATGAGGCCCTGGCCGGTGCGTCGCTTCTCGACGATCTGGTCCATGTAGTTCTTCGTCGCCGTCCGCGCGCTGATGCCGCCGACCTTCCCCGGCTGATCCGAGATCTGATCTGGCTGAGCAGTCCAGTACCGCTTCGGAATCCGCATCCGAATCAGGTCCTCCTCGGTCAGCTTGCGCCGGTATGCTGTCGTCCCTTCCATCATCCCCACCCGACGTCCATCGGCTTCTTGGGCGGCCGATACTCGTCCGAGTTCTTGTCCTTCCGCTTCCGACCTTCCTTCGGTTTGACGGGCACCGAGGCCACTCCCTGCACCTCCGCGAACACCCGTTCCCGAATCTTCCACAGAAGGCCCACGCCCGGAATCCCTCCCAGGCGTCCCTCCGCCGCCTCCACCCGTTGGTCCCAGGTTGAGCAGAAGTGAGCCACCGCCTTCTCGACCAGGGCTGGGTCGAACTGCTTCAGCAGCTTCTTCGCCAGGGCCATTTCGTGGACTGTCCACCACTCGTCCTCCGGCGGCATCGCGAACTTATCCCCATACAATCTTCGCAGTCCCTCTCGGAACCACCGCCTTACATCCTTGCATGTTATCGGACGTTTCTTGGGTTGTCCATCGTTTGTCAACGCCAAGGAAAACGACGGGACCTCGGGCTTGGGAACGGCCGCCTCCTGAACCTTGCGAATCAGGCGGCGCTCCGTGACCTCTTGCTTGGCCCCCTTCGTACGCGCCTTGGCTCGCTCCACGCGCGCTCGCAAGGCCAGCAGTCCTTCTCTACCCGATGCCATCACGCCCCTCAATCACCGTAATCTGCGCCAGCGAATACCGCCGCGTCCGTTGTCCCACACGCACCGTCACGCGACCCCACTCCGTCTTGTACTCGGGGCCGCACTCCATGCGGCACTGCTCCGTGAACTCCTTGGCCTCCGCATCGATCATCTCCAAGATGCGATCACGCCAGGAGGTGAACTCCTCAACGTACCCCACCCCATCAGGTGTCTGAACCTTGTCGCCGACGTACAATGCGCTCATGCAGCTGCACCACTTCCCCGCCAGCCCCGGTCACCTGGCGCCAGAGATCGTCGGCGTACACCTTCGCCCGAGCGCCTCCCAGCACCCAGTTGAGCAGCATCGTGAAGTACTCCGGATCATCTCCGATTTCGTTCTCGAATCCCCAGTGATCCGTCACGTAGTCGACTTCCCAATGTCCGGTGCTTCCCGGGTTCACCGCATGCGACCGGAAGAGCCGATCGCACCCATTCCCGATCGACACCAGAACGGTTCCGCCAAGCAATGCTGCTATCTGGTCCGGTAGGAACGTCGACTGCATCACGTACCGGGTCGAGTTCCCGGGCTCCCAAACGATGAGACCCACCAGGCCGGAAATGTATGTGGTTGTCTTACCGCAGGGGGGTTTGGACAGCATCGGCACCTCGCACCCGGATCGCTCGGGAGATCGTTCAACCGACGGAGATCATCGCTCTACTGCGGTCGGGAGTCAAGGAACAGCGACAGCGGGAGGTGAAACCCGCTCGCGCGCATCCGCCGCGGCCCTGGCGTTCTCCTCCTCGGTCACGTAGTCGAAGTCGATCTTGATCCGGTTCTTGCCCGCCAGGGCCGCCAGGAACGATCGCAGCGAGCACGAGAGGTGCCCGCTGCGGCCCACCACCTGGCCCACGTCGCTGGGATCCGTGAACAGCTCCACCGCCAGCCGGTACGTGCCGGGCCGGGTGCGCACCTCCACCTTGTCGGGGTGATCCACGAAGTGGCGCACGATGCCCACGATCTCCTTCGCCGCCGCGATCACCTCCGGCGTCACCTTGGAATTTCCCATGGGCAGTTTCCTTTCCCCGCTACGTCCGCTGCATCGCTTCCCGCGTACACTGCACCAGCTCGTCGAGCGCCGCATCCCCATGCAGGTCCACAAGATCGACGATCACATCCGTGTCCACCTGAACGTGCTTCGGCAACTCTGTCACACCGAGGCGCCGCAGAAACTCGGCACGCATCTCGCTCCGCCGCTTCTCGTACACGTTCTGCTGGTCCATGCGATCCTCCTTAAAACCCCAGATCGTTGCTCCGTGCCTGCTCCGCCGCCTGCCGGGCCTGCGCCCGCCGCTGCGCCTGCTCGCGCGTGAGGCCCAACCCCCGCAGCGCGTTGGTCTTCATCGCCCGCTCCCGAGCCTCGTGGAGCGCCTCCAGCTGATCGTGGTAGCGGCGGCACACGTCGTGCAACCAGCGCTCGTCCGCCGTCGGTACTGACCCGTGGGACTGGAACTGGACGCGGATCCGATCCACCCGCGCCCGCTCGGCGGGACGGACCTTCACGCTCCGAAGATCGCGCAGCATTTCATCAGCGGTCAACGTGCACCTCGATCGGCAACCGGTCCTCCCCCTTATAGCGGGAGGCCTCGTCGGTTGTCAAACGGCTTGCGCGGGGAAGGGGCGAACACGTGTTCGCGAGGAGGAAGACTAGGCGGCGGCCTGCGCCTCGACGTTGTCGAGCAGCGTGCCCGCGAGCTGCTGCAACTCCAGGGCGCGGTCCGCCGTCACGCTGGCGTCCTGCGCGAAGAGGCTGAGGGCGTTGGCGGCGCGCCAGATGTTGTTGCCCGGGGGCAGCATGACGACGTCCGGGGTGTTGTAGGTGTCGACCAGCGACTTCTCCTCGCCCTTGGTCAGCTTGCCGAGCTTGCGGAGGGCCTCGAAGGCCTTCTTGACGTCGATCTCGGTCTCGCTGGCGCGGCGCACCCGCCCCAGCTCGTCCTCGATGCGCGCCGGGTCGAACACGTTCTTGATGACGTCGGTCATCGCGCTGATCGTGGCCGCCGTGTCCAGCCGGTAGGTCTCCTCCGAAAACTCGAAGTCATCCGTGAGGCGCTTGCCGAGGTGCACCTGGCGGTAGAGGTCGTCGCGCATCATGCCGTTGAGGCAGACCAGGCGCAGCACCCCGAACCGCATCTCGACCTTGCCGTCGCCGTAGTCGCTGTTCTTGAGGGTGGCGGTGACGATGCAGAGGCCGCGGGGGTCGGTCGGGACCGGGTCGTAGACCGTGGGCAGCGCGACCGTGACCGCGTACTTCGTGTCGTAGGCGTGCCCCGAGGTCGGCACCGCGCCGAAGCCCTGGACCGTCTGCCGGATGAAGTTCTCGAAGATCGGGCCGGAGTCGAGGCGGCGGTACTTGTCGGTCAGGATGCCGCGGACCTCGCCGTGGACCGCGCGGACCAGCATGCGCTCGCGGTCCATGTGCTGGTAGATCGTGTTCAGGTTGAGGGCCATCAGGTCGGCCGCCCACTGCTCCTCCTGCTCCATCAGCTTGCGGTGGGTGGTCGCGCCGACGATGTTGGTCCGCTCGACGCCCTGCCCGAGCGCGTGCGGGTGCAGCGCCATCGTCTTCATGTCGCCGTTCTTGCCGATGTCGATCACGATCTTGTGGGGGTCGACCGCGCGGAAGTGGAAGCTATCGATCGGGACGATGTAGTCCTGCGGCCGCTCGGCCTCGATCCGCGTCAGCGTCTCCACCGCCTGCGCGCGCCCGTTGTTCAGGATCGCCTCGTACTTGGCCCGAATGGCCGCCACCTTGTCCTGCGCCGCAACGAAATCTGTCATGGGGAACCTCCTGGTTGGGGCCAGCAAACCGCTCGGGGTAATTCCCGATCCAGCGCCAGCCTGCAATCCCATAATAAGCCCTGGCGTGCGTTTGTCAACCAGGGAAGTGACGGGGGCCGGTCGATTTTTGTGGGGCCGAGATTCGGGACTCAGGCGATCGAGCTGAGGTCCGGGACCGCGGCGATGAGGAAGGCGCGGACGGCTTCCGGAGTGTCCAGGGAGATCGGGTACTCGCGCTCCCCGACGGTGAGGTAGAGGACGGGGCGATCGTTCATGGCCAGAACCCCGTGGCTTCCGACAAGGCCCACGAGCGGCTCCACCTCGCGATCGATGCGGTACTCCGCACCCTCTGCTATCCATTGAAGGGACGCCATGTCCTGGAACCACTCGACGATCTCCTCCGGATCGTCGCGTTCCTCTGAGTGGTACCCGCCGACCATGAGGCCAACCAGGTGGCGCATCACGCCAAAGGCGCAGGCATCGAAGGCGCGCACGGTCGTCCAGGACACGAACGCGTCGTTGAGGGGAACCTCCCCGGCGCTCTCCCAGACCGGACCCCATTGTGCCTTCGACGCAGGTACGTCATCCACTACGCTACCGTTCGCGTCCAGGGTCCTGATCCTCCCCGCATCCTGCCGGGTCCGGGACTGCCACTCCAGTCGGATCGCCTCCTCCGTCCGGACCGCCCGCACCCACATTCCGTTTGGGCTTCGAACGTAGTGCTCCAAGGGCAGCGCGCTCTTTCTCGCGGACATCGTCGTACTCCTTCTGCGACAGCAAGTGCGATCGGAGCACCTGCCGCCGCTTCCCCTCCAGGTCCACGAACGCCCAGAAGTCGCCGGGCTTGCATTGGTGCGCCTCGCTCCGCTCGACCCGATCCAGGTCGTCGCGCATGGCCTGCGTGTAGGCGGGCTTGCGGCACTTCGTGAAGCGGGGGAAGACGACGAACTGCCCCTTCCCAACGTGGAACGTCATCGGCTGCGACGTCCAGAGATCGAGGGCAGTCCGATCCGTCTCAGTTAGGTTTCCCTGGTTCCGTGGGGCCATCGATCTTGCCCGTCTGGACGAACCGCGCGCGCATCGCCGCCAGGTCGTCCTGTGCCTGCTTGTCCCCCGCAGCCTCCGCAGCCTTGACCTCTTCCGAGATCACGACGTCGCGCTCCGTCGCGCGGCGCTGCATGCCCTGCTGCATCAGCTCGCCCAGGTTCGCAGCCTCCTCGGGCTCCAGAGGGCCGTCGCACAGGGGCTTCTCCCACGCTTCCCCGGCGTCCATCTCTTCCTCGATCCCAGCGTTTCCGTACGGCAGGCGGGCCTGGTCCTCGGCCTCCGACTGCTGCTGCGCCATGTGGGCACCGGCATCGGCGATGCGCTGGCTCAGGTCCTCGCGCCGGGACACGGCCGCGGGGCTCCACGCGGCGCCCTCCTCCTCCTCCGGGATCTGCCCGAACATCCGGATCGTGCCACCCTCGGGGAAGGCCACGTCGGTAGACTCGTAGCTCGCCTTGGCGTCCTCCTCGTCGGCGAAGACCTCGATGATCGGAGGCTCCCCGTGCGGCTGCGGCGTCTCCATGACGTAGAACTGGAGGTCGGACCTCCGGATGTGCCCGGGAACGATCTCGTCGTCTGGCGACGTCGGCGCTGCGGACGGCGCGAGTCCCACCGGCATTTTGTACCCCGGAGGCATGCACCAGAGCATCGTCTGGGAGAGGTTAAGCTCCCTGTCGATCGACGGGTACAGCTCCACGGCGTCCGCCTGCGGGTGCACCAGCTCGTTCTTGATGCGCTGGAGGTCCCGCCAGGGCGGCTGCTTCTTGTCGTGCCTGGAGATGATCAGGTGGACGATCGGAACCCCCTGCGGGCTCCCGTCGGGGCCCTGCATGAAGAACCCGTTGCTCACCGTCCTGGACACGCCGACCACGTAGAGGTTGTTGCGGAACGCCGCGAGGATGCCCCGCTTCTTGTCCTCGTCCGCGATCTCGATGGGCATGAGCGGCTGCCAGGGGCCCTTGCGCATGGCCGCCGCACGGTTTCGATCGACGACCGGGTGGTGTTTGTTGTTGTGATCCTTCGCCATCGCGTCACCCGATCCGAGCGCTCACGCGCATGTCGAACTTCACCGGGCGGCCGTTGCGCAGCACCGCCAGCACGTCGATGGAGCGGTAGTTCTTCTCCATCCACGTCCCCAGCGCCTCCTTGTCGGCGAACCCGAACACGGACGCCAGAACCAACGGCGTGGTCGGCACTCCCGCCTCTCTGTAGATCACGGACCACGGCTGCGTCATCGCGTCGCGGATCTCCGACTGCGGGCCCGACAGATCGAGCACGCTTCCGAGCAGGTCCGCCGGGATCTGCAACACCAGCTTCGAACGGTCATCGACCACAACTTCCACGCTCCGGCTCATCTCATGCCTCCTTCTGGCGCTCGGCTTCGAGCGCGTCCATCCTGTCCATCAACGCAGCGTTCAGCCGCGCCATCTCTACCGCATCCATCTGCCAGCGCCGCTCCTCGGCGATAGCCCAGAACCTACCGATCAGCCACCCCACCAGGAGCGTCCCCATCAGGACCAGCGTCCATCCCCACCACGGCATTTCTCGCCTCCAACATCCGCCGCCACGCCACGATGCGGGTGCGGATCAGCTTGGCCGCCGCGTCCAGCGGCGACAGGGCCAGGCCAACCTCGGCCTCCATTTCCTCGCCTACGCGCATCGCCGGGTACCGGCACACGCCCGCGGGCTCGAACCTGGTAGCGCTCCAGGCCGCGATGAGATCCTCGTCCGCCCAGATCTCGCTCCCGAGCAGCGTGTTGACCTCTCGGAACAGCAACTCGATCATGGCCCGCGCGTTGTCGGTCTTGGTGACCTCCATCTGCGCGATCTTCTCCGTCGTCAGGATCTCGTCAGGACCCTGCTGGGCCGACAGCGTGATGTCGATGTGGACCAGCTTCCACACCGGAACGTCCTGCCGCAGCGCGTCCTTCTCGATCACCCTCAGGAACGCCACCTTGAGGTACACGTCCTGGCCACCGATGACCAGCTTGCAGGTGAACCCACGCAGGCCGTCCGTCGAGAACGCCGCCGCATCGATCTCGCGTCGTCGATCCATGGTCCTCCAGAAAAAAGCGGGGCCCCAAGGGAGACTGGATGTGGGGGGCATCTGGTGCCTCCCCGGGGCCCCATAAAACCTACCAGACCGTCTGCTCGCGGATGTCGCCGCCCATCTCCTGCACGATCCGCGCGATCTTCATCTCGTAACTCAGGCTGCGCACGTTGCCCGGCCAGAACGCCCAGGGCTCCAGGCTCCGGTACATGAAACGCCTGTAGACCATGCCCGTGATCACAGCCTTCGCACCGTCCCGGTCGCTCAGGATCTCGTCCAGCGTCGGGACGCGGCAGTAGAACCCGATGCCACACTTCTTGTTCCCCATGGGATCGATGATGCGCGCGTAGCGCTCCCAGACCTGCTGACCCAGCCCCAGGTCGGCGCCGATGTGAGCACGCGCCTTCTTCCACTTGGGGTCCTCCATCACGGCCTTCACGTCGTCCGCCGTCCACCGGTTGAAGATCCGATCCGCCGGGACCAGACCCAGCCCGCGCGCTGCCTTGCGGCTGTTCGGTCCTATGGCGCAGGAATCGCCACGGCTCTCAGACCAGATGGTCCCCATCACCGCCCAGGCCGGAATCCAGTTGATGTTGTACTCCCGCATCCCAGCCA
>Ga0172380_10005170_pt1 | contig 16072 bp, 23 predicted proteins | sample Leawe162metaG_FD_119747 | JGI IMG/M metagenome (GOLD analysis project Ga0172380, IMG submission 119747) | Leachate microbial communities from a municipal landfill in Southern Ontario, Canada - Leachate well 162 metaG | ecosystem: Engineered > Solid waste > Landfill > Unclassified | place...
CCCGATCTTCCTATATACGCAGCATCAAAGGCTGCTCTTATATCTTTAACAAAGAGCCTTGCCAAATCATATGCCCCAGATGTACGTGTTAATTGTATCAGCCCAGGATTCTTTAAAACGAATTTGGTAGACGAACCAACCCCTACAGAACTCATTCATACCATCCCAATGAAGTATGAGGAAGACCCAAAGAAGATCACTCCTGTTGTTGACTTGATTTGGAAGTCCCAATACATGACAGGGGCTAACATTGTAATTGATGGAGGGGTGTCCTTATGATTAATTCATTAACATACTTGACTCGTAGGTGTCCAAGGAAGTGTGCCTACTGTGCTTTACGTGATGCCAAAGACGTTGGAAAGGAATTGAATGTAGTAGACTGGATTGAGGCTTTCCGTATCCTAAAAGAGCTCGGTGTGGAATTTAACCTTATCCTCGGAAATGAGACGTGGTTGTTAGGGCATCGGATCCTAAGTATCCTCAACAGGAATAAGGTCCCGTACGCCCTTTATACCACCTGCCCAGAACCGACGTTCAGTAAGTACCGTACTTGGTTCTTTGAAGGATGCCTTGATAACTTATCCTGTGGGATGGATTACCCTGTCATGCCTGGATTAAATATACGGGATGATTCATATCATAAATCTGTATCTGCCCTTAAGGGGTTTCGATGGGTAAAGAAAAACTATCCTGAAGTAGATACGCATGCCACAATTACTGTTCACAAAAAGAACCTATCTTATCTTCCTATACTTGCAAAACAGTTGATTGAGCTAGGAGTGTTTTATGCAATCAATTTTATTCATTGGAACAAGGATGGAAAGTTCGATTTCTTTCCCAAGGCAAATGTAATAGGTGATCTATTGTTCTCTCCAAAGGATTATCCATTGGTTACAAAAGTATTGAACGAAGTAATGAGCATGCCAGGATCCTTACTACAAAGTCCTGAGGTTGTTGATATGGTAGCCAAAACTCCTGAGTTACTTGAAATGGGTTGGCACTGTCATGGAAACCCTTATGGTGGTCCTACTATTGATGCGGATGGTAAACTCCGCGTCTGTGGATATAGAAGGGGAACACATACACCAAAGTTTTCAATCTTTGACTTGCCACATCATATTTACGAGTGGAGAGAAGCCGTTAAGAAAGATGCAGAGGAGTGCCCAGGTTGTGTTTGGTTGTACCCTATGCAGTTCCACTATTGGAACGATACTGATGCCTCTATGGGACGAAATGTATTCGTAAAACATGGGGGTACACACATTGAAGAAAGTAAATGGTCAAAACGAATAATTGAATAATCATGTACAGTAAAGAAGTTGTAATTCTATTTAGTGGTGGGCTTGACAGTACCATCCTGATCTACATTGCACGAATGTTAGGCTTGACTCCTTATTGTGTAATAATTGACTATGGTCAAAAGCATATTAAAGAGATTGAGTGTGCCGAAATCATGTGTCGAGAAATGTTTGTTCCATACAAAATAGTTAGAATGGAACTACCTGTTGAATCAAAATTAACAGATGGCACAACAGGGAATTATGAAAACGTGTCCCCGTTTCATGTGCCAGCCAGGAATTTAATATTCATAGGTTTGGCTGCTTCTATTGCCGAAAATAGAAAGACAAACACTATTTGGTATGGAGCAAACTATGAAGACAGAGAAAAGTTCTTTCCAGATTGTTACCAAGAGTGGGTGTATAAAATGAATGAACTGTTAAAAACAAATGGTAGCATGGAAATCAAAGTCTATGCCCCTTTGTTAGGAATGCCAAAAGAAGTCCTTTGGCAGTTGGGTGAATATTTCAATATTGACAAATCTAAAATATTTAGTGGTTATGGAGAGCAACAGTAGCAGAGTTTTCACGAAGTTAGTGGACAAGCATTACAGTCCACTTGTGATAAGGAAATACACCCATTGGGGATTTCCTATCTATGTTGGTTTAATTACTGACAATGATCTAACAGACCTGGATGGTTTTGTCGTAGGGTTTATGAGAGAGAACATGACAGAAGGTTGGGTAAACAATATCCAAACGTTAAGAGATCTTGCAGGTAAACTTACTGAGCAGTTGAACGCATGTTATGACAAAACAGAAGGTGTGGCTGTCGTTTTCTATGTTGACAAATGTTTCATAAGTTCTCTCCATGGGGACTTTATGAATCACACTGCGTGTCGTGTTGAGTTTTATGGATTACTTAATATGAGTACAGGAGTATGAAAAAGTTAAGATTACTGGTTACGACAAAGTGCAAAAGAAATTGTGAAGGATGTTGTAATCATGATGTCAAACCAAGTGGGGTTATACACGTCTTTGAATTACTTGACCATATCAAGGCAGGGACATACAATCAAATTATGATTACTGGTGGGGAACCTTTGTTGTTCCCAGATCTGTTAATGGTGTATCTACAGACCATAATGCATACAATATGCTTCAAGATGAAAGACCCTAAATTGGAACCTGAGGTAATCTTATATACAAGTATGATACCTAAACACGTTGACAATGAGTATCTACTTTCAATTTTTTACCTGTTGGATGGGATTACTTTTACCATACATGACAAGTCGGGGATGGAGGACTTTCTGAGATTACAAGAGATCCTTGCAATGATGCATGACCAACCCAAGATGAGACTTAATGTATTTTGTGATGTACCTCTGTCCCCCATAAACCTGTATGGATGGGATGTCAAGTTTATTAAATGGATAAAGAATTGTCCTTTACCAGAAGGAGAAGAATTTCTAGCATTGGATCCATTATTTACATATGAATAAGGAATTTATAATTATAGCACCCCACGCCGATGATGAGATTATTGGTTGTTGGGAACTCTTACAGGCTGAAAAAGTAAGAGCGGTTGCGTTTGCCTCCAGTGATGCTATGGAAGGGGCTAAGGCTTCCTCCATTCGGTTTGGATTTTCTATACTCCACATTGATGAATTAGGATATGATGGTCCAGGGGTCATTTATATGTTCCCGGATCATACGTATGAATTGCATCCTCTTCATAGAAAACTTGGTGCCATAGGGGAAAACCTGTTAAGGAGTGGTAAGTGTGAAGTATGGTTTTACACAACAAATATGAATACTCCATATATTCATACACTATCCGGGGATTCAACTCACAATTTAAAATTGTTTGCGTTAAATCAAGCGTACCCTAACAAGAAATCATTGTGGGAGTATGACCATAAATACTTCTTATTTGAAGGGTATACTAAATGGATTATGAAATGGAACGATTAATCTTAGTGCCACAATACCCATCCCACTTGAGATACCAAGAATGGTGGTGGGATAGATTGCCCGAATGGTTTTCAAATTACTATGATGAGGTTTTAGTGTTAGGAGCACAAATCCCTCTTCCTGCTCCTATGCGGAATAGTTCAGAACAGTTTTCTTCCTTGAACGAATCTATAGAGCTGGAGGCTGAACAAATTTATGAATATTCAAACTTGGGTTTAAGAGACAATGACACTCTATTACTTTGTGATTTGAGTTACCCAGGGTTGTTTACAAACATTCTTCTTCATAAAAGACCTAAGAAATGTTTTGCAATCTGTCATGCCACAAGTCTAAACAGATTTGATTACTTTGCCAAGGTTCGGAAGATCAAATATCCAATCGAGAAGCACCAAGCCAAACTGTTTGATGCCATTTTCGTAGGATCATATTATCATAAGGAAAAGTTGAAAGACAAAGGATGGGATAACGTAGAAGTTACATATATGCCTTTTCCACCCTTTACAGGCAAGAACCTACCTAAGGAGTATAATATAACCTCTGTAGCAAGAAAAGGCAAGCAGAAGCGGAATGCTCACCTAGAGAAGGTTGTTAGTACTGCCTTTAACTGTGAGATTTATAATCCACAACCTAAAACCTGGGATGAGTATTATGATGCCTTGGCTAAATCTAAAGTCCTTTTGATTACTTCAAATGAGGAAACCTTCGGATATCAAGTCATAGACGCAATAAAGAATCGCTGTATTCCAATAGCTCCAAACGCATTCAGTTACCCGGAGTTAATATCAAAAGAATTTTTGTATAATAATACACAGGAGTTGTTTGATAAGATTGATAAGGCTTTGCGAGGGGAATTGAGTATTCCCAAAATCCTACCTCCTGATTCCTTTATGCGTACAATAACATTGATGATGCAACATATTTACATATGAAAAAGCCAAGAGTACTTTTAGACTCTGGAGCCTATACAGTCTCCAGGAAAGGGAAACAGATTGACATAAAAAAGTATGCTCGATTTATCCAAGACAATGGTAAGTTCTTCGACGGTTGTTTTAACCTTGATGTAATAGGGAACGGTAAAGCCAGTTATGAGAATTGGTTGAAACTGAAAAGCCTTGGTGTAGAAACAATCCCTGTATTCCATAACACAACTGATCCTAAGTTTTTGAAAAGGTACATGGACGAAACAGATTACATAGGAATAGGAGCCATTGCAAACTTGAATACAAACCTTAGGATATTGCATCTGAACAATCTATGGAACAATTACATTATTGATCCTGCCACAAATAAGCCAAGAGTCAAGACGCATGGTTTAGGCTTAACAAATGTATCAATAATGACTGCGTTCCCATGGTTCTCAGTTGACTCCTTTACTCCTGTTATATCAGCAGTCTGGGGTAGTATTTTACTCCCTACAATGACAAGTGATGGAAAGTTCGATTGGCTTGATGTAAACATATACCGCGTATCAGATCAGGCAAACGCAAAGGCAGGGACAACCAGAAACTATTTATCTATTCCTCAAAGGAGTCAACAAAGGTATGTTCAACTCATGGAAAAGTTAGGATTCAACCTTGGGCAAATAACGTATCAAGAAAAGAGACCCAGAAGGGGAAGAAAAGATAAGACTACGACATTGCCTGACACAATGTTTGATTTAACTAAACCCTCGGATTCATCTATCAAAACATTAGCCAACCACTGGGAAGAGAGAATGAGATGGAACCTAACCGTGTGGACAAGGTTGCAAAGGAGACTTCCAGACATAAAGACATACATGGGAGTCTCCACAACCACCCACTTGGGTATATTTGAGATGGTCAAACCCAACATTGACATCCTAATTAGTTACGCATATTTGAGTGACAATATATGGGAAGCAATAAAGAAATACATAGCATGAAATACACCCTCTCCGCTGGTATGGTGGTCATAAAGGATCGTAGGATCTTACTTGTCCATCCAACCAATGCCTCTTGGTGGAATACTTATTCTATACCTAAAGGTAGAGTTGAGAAAGGAGAATCACCTTTTGATGCAGCCTTACGTGAATGTGAAGAGGAAACAGGGATAAAGATTGTAAAGAATGAAACGCTTGGTTGTTGTGGAGAGCTGGAGTCTGCAAACGGGAAAAGACGTGTACTGTATTATCTTGTCTATTTGAAACGGGATGTCAAAGTCAAATTAAATTGTCCAGAGGAAGTTAATTGGGCAGGATTCGTATCTTGGGAACAGGCTCAAAAAAGGATCCTACCTATGTTCAAACCATTATTAGAATACATAAATCCAAGAATATATGATGAATGAAACAATGTGGGAGAACCCTAAAGTAGGCAAAGGAATGTTAGACGGAAGAAATAAGAACCTGAATGACATCAACAAGTATGTCAAGCCGAAACTAAATGAAATTGGATTGGATCTTGTTCCTCTTGCGGGCACACAAGCAGTAAGAGAGAACTTTCCTCTTGCCAAATACAAGTTTTGGAGTACATTGCAAATGAGATTTGAAAAGGACGGGAGTGGAAACATCCATAAGATATTTTCAGTAGAAGACACCACAAGGAATATTATATCTCAAATCTTTGTGCTTCAAAGTGCTTCTATTAAAGCCCTGGGGATACGTGCAAACTTCAACATTCCCCATAACATTGTGGAGATAACAAACGAGTATGATAGGATAATGAAAATGTTAGAAATCCTAGAAGGACTTGAATTGTATCTTTACTTGCATATTAAACCATCATTGTATGTATTGATTAAGTATTCAGACATTCCTATTGATGGCTGGGTTTTAACCTATCGTAAAAGCAGTGATAGGAAAAATAGAATGTATGTCAAATCAAGTTATCTTGAAAAACATTACAAACACTACTCCATATTTGAAAAAGATATGAAAGAAAAACTATGACACGGAAAGAACAGAAGGAACAACTAAAACAGAAACAGAATGAAAACAGAACCAAATGAACCAGCTAATCCATTCCTTACATGGAATGAAGGAGGATACGGAGATAGTATAGTTTTATACAATGACCATGGAGCGAAACAAATTTTACCTTTCAAACCTGGACTTACCAAGCGTGAATACTTTGCTGCTATGGCTATGCAAGGTCAATTATCAATGATGACAGGATTTAATAGCCCTGAAAATATTGCTTATCATGCTGTACAATATGCTGATACCTTAATTAATGAATTAAATAAAGAAGATGAAAACAAGTGAGCCGAAGCCGACTAAAGAACGGAAAATTGAACAGGAAGTAAGAAAGGTAATTCAAAGTGTTGCATTACATGGATACGACTGTGTACTTGCTGAAAAGGATATATTCAAAGCCGTACAAAAGTTTTATAATGAGAAACTAAAAGAGGAACTGGTAAGGTTTGCAGAATGGTATGATGGTGATATAATACCCAAATTGGTAGATGTTGAAAAATATTTAAAAATCAGAGAATGAAAATCTACATTGAAAGAAAGATCAACGGTGAGCAAGACTTGCCGAAAGAAGATGGTAAATATTTAGTTCATAAAACAGGCGATATTCATCCATGCTATTATTTTGGTTCAATTTGGCAGGGGTATATTTATAAAGACGCTTGGCTTACATATTACGACCATTGGCTTGAACCTATCGAGGTTTCAGATGAAGGGGCAGGAGAAATACTAAATAAACATCATGTATATCTTGCGGCAAGTGACTTTGCACCGAAAGAATTTAAGGATTCCATAGAAAGAGCAATGAAAGAATATGCCGCTATTCAGGTGGCTAAAGCACTTAACAGTGAAATAAAGAAAGAGAAATGAAAATAAGTAAAGAAGCATTACAAAAAGCCCTTGACATTGTGAAGCCTGGTTTGGCGTCCAGAGAATTACTTGCACAGACAACCTCCTTTGCCTTTCGGAGAGGTAAGGTTATTACCTACAATGATGAGATAAGTATTTCTTGTCCCGTTGAGGGAATTGATGAAGTACAAGGAGCGGTATTGGCTGAGAATCTATATAAGTTTTTGGCTAAGGTATCAACTGACGAAATGAATCTAGATATCAAGGAAGGGGAAATCGTTATGGCTATTGGAAGAGCAAGGGCTGGGCTTACATTTATGGAAGAGGTGACACTTCCTCTTGAAGAAGAATTACAAAACAGGGGTAAGTGGATGAAGCTTCCCAGTGACTTTTGTAAAGCAGTTTCATTCGTAATGACAGCCAGTGGGTCCAATCTTAACGAACCTTTACTCACTTGCGTTCATGTAAGTAGTAGTGGGTACGCTGAAGCCTCAGATGGATTAAGACTTGCCTGGCATGCCATACTTGATGAAACACCGGTCAAGGATATAATAGTTCCAGCTCGATCAATTGCCGAAGTTGTAAAATTGAATCCAACTCGTATGTCTGAAGGGAATGGTTGGTTACACTTCCGTAATAAGGAAGGAGTTGAAATATCCTGTCGTATCCTCAATGAAGATAAGTACATGAATACGGCTCCTTATGTGAACATGAAAGGAGACAAAATTATTCTACCTGAGAAGTTGGATGAAGTATTGGCAAGGGCTCAAGTGTTTGCAAAAAGGGAAAGCATACTTGAGGAAGAGGTACATATCACAATCGCAGGAAAATCCCTTACAATGAAAGCCTCTTCCGAATCTGGTTGGTTTGAGGAAAAGATAGAGATGAAGGATAACCTAAAGATTGAAAAGAACATTGTTATCCCTCCATACCTACTTAAGGAAATATTGAAAGAGACAATGATGTGTGAAGTCTCAGGAAACAAGATTAAGTTCCAAGGAGATCATTGGATTTATGTAAGCCTATTGAAAACAAACGCAAAGAAGTAATGGAAGGGTTCTTCTCAAAAAAAGAAACGTCATCTAAGACACGCCCAGGTGGGAAGATGTACACTTGTCATGGTTGTGGTCTTCATAAAACTTGTAAGTCTCCATTTATGAAACCCTATGGGAACTTCAAGAAAAAGATACTTAATATTGGGGAAGCTCCTGGGGAAGTTGAAGACAATACAGGAAAGCCTTGGCAGGGTAGAGCAGGTAAATTATTGCAATTAACATACAAAGGTCTCGGTATTGATTTGTTTGATGACTGTTTGAATATTAACGCAGTTTCATGCCGACCTTTCGATAAGGAGGGAAGGAACAGGACTCCTTCTAATTTTGAGGTGGAAAATTGTCGAAAGCGGGTACTTCATACAATAGAGGAATATAAACCCAGGGTTATTATATTATTAGGAAATCCAGCCCTATCTAGCCTCATAGGGCATCGGTGGAAAAGGGACCTCGGAGGGATTAATAAATGGAGGGGTTGGAATATCCCTGATCAAGATTTCAACGCCTGGGTGTGCCCAACGTTTCATCCAAGTTACATACAACGAGTGTTGGAGATTGATGATTCTTCTGTGGAGTATGTTATATGGAAAAGAGATTTAACACAAGCATTTCAATTACCGGGAATCTATCCCCGAAAGTATGTGGAACCTGAAATAGAAATTATTGAGGATTTATCCATACTTAGAAAAATAAACTCAAATGTAGTTGCGTTTGACTACGAAACAACTGGATTGAAACCACATAGGAAAGGGCACAGAGTAGTCTGTGCATCTGTTGCGGATACCGAGAACCACGCCTATGCCTTTATGATGCCCAATTCTAGGAAAGAGAAACAACCTTTCATTGATTTACTTCGTAATCCTAAAATACGTAAGGTAGCCCAAAATATGAAATATGAAGATACTTGGACAGACGTTCGATTAAATACTGAAGTAGTAAATTGGTGGAGGGATCCAATGTTAGCAACACATATAATGGACAATCGTCCTGGGATAACAAGTTTGAAATTCCAAGTATTCGTACAATTTGGTATCCCAGATTATGAAAGTGAGGTTTCTCAATACCTAAGTGCAGGGGATAGTAAGGATGGAAATTCAATTAACAATATTTTCAAACTCCTCACAAAACCCAAAGGAGCATATTACTTATTGAAATACTGTGGACTTGATAGTGTATATGAATTAAGGTTAGTCAATTTGCAACATTTAGACATCTTACCCTTTTAACTATGGAATACAATCCAAGATTTGAAGAAGCCTATCAGTTATTACATGAAGGTATATTGGCTTTGGCAAGAGCGGAGAGAGCCGGTATTCGTGTAGACTCAGATTACATTGAAGAGCAAATGGGGTACCTCAATATTGAAATAACTCAACTTGAGGAATCCATAATTCGAACGAACTTCTATAAGCATTGGAAACACTCAATGAAGGGTGCAATTAATATGCACTCTAATACTCAATTGGCTACATTTCTCTATAAGGTTAAGAGGTTAAAAATTGAAAAGGAGACCACATCTGGATTAGGGTCTACTGACGATGAAACCTTACGACAGTTAGCTACAAATTATGACATCCCAGAACTCGAAACATTATTGAAAGTTCGTAAGTTGAAACGAGTACGGGATACGTACTTATTGGCTTTTGAAAGAGAACAAGTAAATGGATATATTCATCCTTTCTTTAATTTACATTTGGTAACAACGTACCGAAGTTCTTCTGACCACCCTAACTTCCAAAATATTCCAAAACGGGATGAAGAGTCTATGCAATTATGCCGACGTGCTTTATACCCACGCCCTGGGCATCAACTGTTGGAAATAGACTATTCCGGTTTGGAAGTCCGAATTGCTGCCTGTTATCACAAAGACCCTACAATGTTAGAGTACATAAAGAATCCTAAGAGTGATATGCACGCCGATATGGCTAAGCAAATATTCCTCTTAAAGGATTTTGACAAAGAAACACATGGTGTATTGAGACAGGCAGCAAAGAACGGATTTGTATTTCCAGAGTTCTATGGAGACTATTATAAGAACTGTGCAATAAATATGGCTTGTGGTTGGGGAAAGTTGTCGAGAGGGGTATGGAACAAAGGAGAAGGGATCACAATTGGAAATACAAGTTTGTCAAATCATCTTATTCGTAAAGGCATCCGATCACTTGACTCTTTTGAAAACCATATAAGGAAAATTGAAAAGGATTTCTGGGGACGTAGGTTTTATAAGTATGCCCAGTGGAAAGATCAATGGTGGGAGGATTATAAAAAGAGAGGATATATTGAATTACTTACAGGCTTCATATGTAGTGGAGTCATGAAAAAGAATGACTGTATAAATTACCCTGTACAAGGAGCTGCTTTCCATTGTTTGTTATGGTCATTTATACAACTCGATAAGAGCCTCAACGGTGAACGTTTAGACACTCGTCTTATCGGACAAATTCATGACTCCATTTTACTTGACGTCCATCCAAAGGAGTTAGATTATGTTACAGAGTTAGCACATAAGATAACCTGTTTTGAACTCCCAGAAGTATGGAAGTGGATTATTGTTCCTTTAGACATTGAAGCTGAGTTGGCTCCAGTGGATGCCAGTTGGGCTGAAAAAGAGAAATACAAGTTCAAATAATTTTTTGTATAATAATAAGTAACAAATGAGTTTATATCAGAAATATCGCCCCCCAACCCTTTACAGAGTGAAAGGCAATGCAGATGTCCTGTCTACCTTGGAAGGCATGCTAAGTGACATTGAAAGTTGTCCTCATGCCTTCCTTTTACATGGACCCACCGGTTGTGGTAAAACTACATTGGCAAGAATCATTTCGAGTAGGTTAGGTTGTAGAGGATCTGATTTAAAGGAAATTGACTCTGCTCAATTTAGAGGGATTGACACTGCCAGAGAGATTAGAAGTCACAGTCAATACAAGGCTATTGAAGGGGAACGTCGTGTATGGATTATTGATGAGTGTCATAAGATGACTAACGATGCTCAGAATGGTTTACTTAAGATACTTGAGGATACTCCGAGTCATGTTTATTTCATACTGTGCACAACTGATCCTCAGAAGTTGCTACCAACCATACGGAGTAGATGTAGTATGTTTCAAGTTAAGCCTTTGTCCCAGGAAGATATGAGATCTTTACTGCAAAGGATTGTAAGGAGGGAAGGACAGGAACTCTCTGATGAAGTTTATGATATACTAATTCGTACGGGGCAAGGGCTTCCTAGGACTACCATACAGGCGTTAGAACAAGTGTTGAAGGCTGATCCGGAGAAGAGGGAAGAAATAGCCAAACAGGCTGCATTTGAACAATCACAGTCTATTGATCTTTGTAGAGCCTTGATGAAGAGAGCTGATTGGAAAGAAATTAGAACAATACTAAATGGATTGAAAGACCAAGAAGCTGAGGGGATTAGAAGGGTAGTGTTAGGTTATTGTCAAGCCGTATTATTGAAAGGAGACGTTGTGTTGGCAGGTAGGATAATGGAAGAGTTTATTAATCCATTCTACGACAGTGGTTTTCCTCAGTTGGTATTTGCGTGTTACTCTATTACTAAAAATAAATGATATGACACAAAAAGACATACGAGCTCAATTTAAAAGAGAGACAGGAAGATATTCCCCTTTTGAAACAGATGCTAGACTCCATTCTGAATGTGAGTATAAAGAATATGCAAAGTGGTTGGAGGAAAAAGTCATAGCCTTAGATCAGAACGTATATGACTTAAAATTGAAAATGTTACGTATGATAGAAAACCCAGTAAATATGTATTGACATGGCGTACGAAAAAGACATGCAGATTGATGAGTCTGCCTTAGACATGGAATGTTTGGAGCAGCCTCGTTTAATGGTTCGGTACTCAAGTTTACAAGCAAGGCTTGAAAAGGAAGAGGATTTGGCAAAGGAAGCCTTAGAGCTTGTAAAGGCTGAACTTGACAAAAAGATTCGGTCGGAACCGGAGGAGTTTGATATTGACAAGATAACCGAAGGATCCATTAAGAGTGTCATCTTATCCCATCCACGGTATAAGAAAGCAAGTGAACGGTATATAAATGCCAAGTATGAAAACAATGTAGCCAGAGGAGCAGTGAAAGCTGCTGAACAAAGAAAGAATATGTTGGAGACCTTATCAAGGCTACATGGACAGCAGTACTTTGCCGGCCCAAAGGTGGCAAGGGATCTGTCTGAAAAGAGGGCTGAGTTTGACAAAAGAATTAGTTCAAAAATATCATCAAATTTAAGACGTAGAAACAATAACTAAAAAAGAAAGAAAATGGTACAGAAAAGGAAAAGCAGTTTCAGCTTTAAAGGCAAGACATCCGCCAGAGCCGCACGAGATAAAAAGGAGGGTACTTCATACGGGTATCTATCGTTGCCGAAGGATGTCAGTGTATTCAGTCCTGAACCGGGATCAAGTGTAAAACTTGACATCATTCCATACGTTGTAACAACTGATACGCACCCCGACAAGAATGAACGGGATGGAGTGGCTCTTAAGGGGGATCCATGGTACAGGTATCCGTATTGGAGACATACAGGGCTTGGATCAAGTGGAGCTGATTCATGTGTTTGTCTTTCCACAATAAAAAAGAAATGCCCCATCTGTGAATACAGAGCCAAACGCATTAAGCAAGGAGCAGAAAAGGAAGAGACTGATGCATTGAAGGCCTCAAGAAGGGTACTGTACAATGTTATTCCGATTGGGCATGACAAGTTTGAAAAGAAATTGCACATCTTTGATATCAGTTACTTCAACTTCCAAAACCTATTGGATGACGAACTGAGAGAAAATGATGACAACAGTGTCTTCCCAAACCTCGTTGGTGGATTAACACTTAAGACACGGTTTGCTTCCAAAACCATAGCAGACAGTAAACCGTTCTCACAAGCAAGTCGTATTGACTTCCTTGAAAGAGAAAAGGATTACAATGAATCCATTTTGGACAAGGTAGTAAATCTTGATGAAATACTCCAGATTGAATCCTACAAACAACTCCAAGCAAAACTGTTCGAAATGGATTTGGAAGGATTGGAAGAAGGTGGGGTCTTGGAGGATATTGAAGAGGAAGAAAACACTCCCCGTCGTAAGGGTAAGAAGATAAAGGAAGAGGAGCCTGAAGAGGAAGAGGAAGACGTTGATAACGAGGAAGAGGAAGATGATGAAGAAGAAGATGAACCACGTCACAAAAGTAAATCTAAACCCTCTACCAAAAAACGTCCTGTGAAGGAAGAGGAGGAAGATGACGATGATGATGAGGAGGAGGAGGAAGAACCCCCTCGGCGTAAGAAACCTCTGGATCGCAAGACTGACAAAAAGAAGAAGTCAAAATGTCCGTATGGGCACACCTTTGGTGAGGACCATGATGAGTTTGATGACTGCGGAGATTGTGAAGTATGGGATGACTGCCTAGAAGAAAAGGAAGGATAAAATGGCTATCATTGGATCAAAGAGAAAAGATATGAAGTTTGTGGGGGTTCAAATTCCCCCACAGACTCATAACCATCTTACTCTCCATTGTTTAGCCAACGGTGTATCCAAAGCTCAACTAATCAAAAAGTTAATTGAGGATTGGTGTACAGTACAACCTGAGGCGGAAGGTGTATTAATTCAAACCATTGTAAAGAAGGCAAACAAAGAATGGAAGAGTTGGAAGAGGAAGCACCCTAGAGCCTCTCATTCCGAATTCAAGTCTTTACTACGAAAAGAATTGACTTGGAAAGGATTAAATACAGATCAAATTGATACAATCATATCTCAAATAAAAGGATAAATGGAAAGAAGAAGAAATGAACCACTTAGTACGCAAGTTAAGAGAAAAGTTTCATCAGCAAAAAGCACATTTGAAAAAGAAGAAAAGGAAGGTTCTTTTGCAAAGGGTCGTATCAGTACTGGGTCTACCTTGCTTGATCTCGCTATATCGGGAGGAAGAGTCTGGGGAGGTGGTTTGCCTGGTGGAATCTTTGTTGAGATATTCGGACCAGCTGGAAGTGGGAAGACAGTCCTCCTTTGTGAAATAGCAGGGGATGTGCAACGTAAAGGAGGGGAGGTAACATTCCATGATCCTGAGGCAAGATTGAATCCTACATTTGCCAAAATGTTCGGATTGAAAATAACCAAAGACAATTATAAAAGACCCAACGTTGTTCCTGAAGTGTTTAAGGCCGTACGAAAATGGGAACCTGAGAACACTGATGTAATCAATGGTATTATGGCTGACAGTTTAGCAGCTCTATCCACTAACTTAGAAATGGAGAAAGAAGAAGGGGATAAGATGGGGGGAAGACGAGCAAAGGAATTCAGTGAGGAGCTCCGCAGGACTTGCAGGATACTTTCGGAAAAGAATTACCTCATGGTTGCCTCAAACCAAATACGTGAGAACATGGATGCAGGAGCATGGGGTCCAAAATACGTTGTCCCTGGTGGTAAGGCAATGGAACATTATCCAAGTCTTCGACTTAAGGTACAGGTGAAAAAGAAACTGACAATTGAAAAGTCTTTCCATGGTAAGGCTGTAAAAAGAATTATAGGAGTTGAGTCAGAGGTTGAAGTGTATAAAAGTTCAATATGGAAACCATACCGTACCGCTCCAGTTACTATTATCTTTGACTACGGTATTGATGATATCCGACAGAACTTGCAATTCGTAAAGGAGTACTCAAAGAAAGGTGTTTATACAGTAGGCAGTGACACCTTAGATAAAAGCATGGATAAGGCTATTAGTATAGTTGAAAAGGAAGGTATGGAGGATGCCTTGAAGCAAGAAGTCATAATATTGTGGGGAAAGATTGAACATGAATTTGACAGTAGCCATCGTAAACCCAGAAGGTCATGAAGTTACAAAGAAAACAAAGTGATAAATTTACCGTACTAACGAATGATCCTTCACTCACTGCATGGGGTTGGGCTGTTATTCAAAATGGTACTGTTATAGGTACAGGTTGCATTAAGACACAACCTGAACAAAAGAAGCGCAGAATACGTAAAGGAGACGACACGATAAGAAGGATAAGCATAATTGTTGAAATCCTGTTTAATTTGATCAAAACACATCATGTCAACTTTGTATTATCAGAACTCCCACATGGTAGTCAAAACGCACAGGCGGCAGTTATGATAGGGGTAGTAACGGGTATCGTTCAAACAATGGTAGAAGTATTAGGACTTCCCGTTGAATGGTACAGTGAACAGGATAGTAAATCCTACGTATTAGGAAAGAAAGCAGCCACCAAAACAGAAATGGTTGATGCCATGTATTCTAGATTTGGACTGCCAAAAGACAAACCTAAATACGTTAAAGAAGCAGTAGCCGATGCATTAGCAATTTATTGTACGGCGTACAATCAATCACCTACTCTTAAAATAATGACAAAATGGACGAGGTAGTAAAACAACAGTTGATTGCACAATTCTTCAAAGAAGTTGATACTCTGCCTAGAGGGAATGATACAGTATGGACCTTATTATTCATGAGGAAACTTAATGATTTCATTGATTTCATTTATATGGAAGCGAGGAATGAAGGGTTCCTAGAAGGGTTGAGGGAAGGTAAAAAGATTTCAGAACGGGAACGAAGTAAACTAAATTAAATCATACAACAATGAAACGATTACTGTATTTAGGAATTGCATTATTCCTCATTGTATTTGAAGCCGTCCCAGAAGGATTGGCTTTGGCTGGACATAAAACTATTGCAGGAGTGATTGAATTCGTATTTCTTGCAGGAGTAACACTCACGGTGTTTGCATACTGGACTGCACAATATCCTAAACATAGAGATGGACTTTATACTCCAATAGGGAGTATGTGGATGTGGTATAATGAGAAATTTTGGATATATGTTGCAGGATACGTTCTCTTGCGACTTGCCCTGTTTGATATCATACACAATATTAGTGCGGGACTACCAATATTCTATATTGGAACAACCAAACTGTTTGACATCCTTATAATAAAGTTAGCAAGTTGGGGATGGTTTATGAGG
>Ga0172380_10005171_pt1 | contig 16070 bp, 21 predicted proteins | sample Leawe162metaG_FD_119747 | JGI IMG/M metagenome (GOLD analysis project Ga0172380, IMG submission 119747) | Leachate microbial communities from a municipal landfill in Southern Ontario, Canada - Leachate well 162 metaG | ecosystem: Engineered > Solid waste > Landfill > Unclassified | place...
ACCCCGAAAGAAGAATATGAACGAGCACGTGGCTTCCACGAGAAGGGTGCAGAGTCTCTTGGACTCACTCTCTAAGGTTTACTCACCAGGGCAGAATGAACGCAAGCGTCAACTCCTTCAAGAAGTCCGGACGGAAGCTCTGCTTTGCTTACCCAGGCTTGCCCAGCTCTTGGACCCGGTTGACGATCCGGAGCTGAAGGCTTTCCTTCAAAAAGTTCTGGATGATTATATGCTCAACGTTTGCAGGTTGGATCGCTATCGATGAAGCCACTTAGTTTCCATTCCATTTATTTCCGTCAAGCCATCGAGCTTGCTTCGAGGTCTCATTGCCAACGCAAACAAGTCGGCTGTGTTATCACGTCCCTCGACTTCGCTCACGTACTGGGAAGCGGGTACAACGGCGGGGCTGCCGGGCAGGACAACGTCTGCGACAGCCCGGAAGTCGAAGGTAACTGCGGTTGTTTGCACGCGGAGGATAACGCCCTCCTGAAGGTCTCCGCCCCTCCGAGCGAGCCCAAGATCCTTTTCTGCACGCACCTACCTTGCCCGTACTGCGCAAAGCGCATCGTGAACAAGAGAGGTTTCAAGCACGTCTGGTACCTGACTGCGTACCGAAACCGCCAAGGTGAGGAGATCCTCCACAATGCGGGCATCGATGTGATGCAATACCCCTCCTCCTACCTCGATCTTTCCGCGCGGGAAATACCAACTTAAAAAGGACAAGACATGCAAACTCCGACTTGGCAGAGAGAAGAAGTCCAACCGACCGCGCAGGCGTGGCTGGACTATTACGACGGGTGCATGATGTGCGCATGCGACCACGGATGTAATCAATGGATCGAGGAACAGAAGTACCGCACGTCTTTGCTGATGCGTATTTTGCTGACCCCGAACGCTACGACCTCGGCGGACAAGGTTGCGCGGCTACCGCTTCAACGGGTGATGAACATTTGGGTACGCCTAGAAAACTGGGAAAGCCAGAAGTGGAATCGACGCCTCCACACGAATTCCACGATCCTCGATGTAAACCTGAAAGAAAAGATCGCTGCCCACGACAAGCTCATCGAAGAGATCAAAGCGGACAAACGAAAAGTTAGGTACGGAAAGCCCAAGTTCGGACGCAAGGGTCCAGTTCTGTCCCCTCCACCGGAGGTGGAGTAGATGCGCGGCAGAGCGGAGGTAAAACGCTGGCTTGAAGCTGCGCTTAAAGACGGGTGGGTTCGGCTCCCAGGTGATTCCGCGTATTCGAAAAATAAAAAGCAAAAAGCCCAACTGGGCATTCAGGAAAACTTCTGGATCGAGAAAGACGGGTACAAAGCTCTCGTCTGGTTCACCAAGAGTTCCCGAAGTTGCAGCATTTCCAACATCCACTTTCCCGACCTCTCCATGCAAGAGAGTATGTATCTAGGTCAGGATAATGGTTACGACTTCCAGGAGATCGTCCGTCGAAGCACGTGGTGCGCGCACTGCCGCAAGGACAAAGGGAAAGAAAAGCTTAAACGCTTTGGCTCCGGGAACATGTGCCGGGCATGCATCAAAAAAATCAAAGAGTTCGCGCGCAAGAATCCCACCGAAGAACGCAAATACATCGGCGAGGCTGAAGTCGAGTTCCGCCACGTCCGGGGGGTGGTCGCCGCTGATAAAGTGAAAGCCTACCGCATACTCGCTAGATTGATTTCCCCGGGGAGTGCCTTCTGGGAACCCTATAACGGTAAAGTAAAAGAAGATGCGTACACCACGAGCCATGCGGTTCAAACTACCCTTTGGGTAGCAGGGTACAAAGTGAAGTACGTTGAGCACCATACCGATGACGGGGGTAATCCCGTCGAGGAGAAAAAACCATGTGGCAGGAGCTAGCGACGATGGGACGAGCGATCTACCTCACTGTTTCCGTGGTCTTCTTCATCTTCTGCCTCCTCGGTATCAAAGCCCTTTGGGACATCAAAACCGCCGTTCTTGAAACCAACCGACTCATCCGTCAGCAGATGATCTGGACTCTCGAGAAAGAAATCGAGATGAGAAAGTCGGAAATCGACGTCATGATTGAACAAAGAAAAACACAGCAGGAAAAACAGGAAATGATATGACGGACCCCTGCTCCCAACCGTTCGCCTTCCTCCTCCAGCTCTTGGAGCCGTGTATCGCGATAACCGGGTTCTTCACCTGGGTTTACTTTTTCTCCGGTCGCGGGGACATGTACTACGACGGGCGCTCAGAGAAACAAAAAGAATCGATCTGGAGTTGGATCAACTGGCTGAATGCCGACTGCTATGTCTGGGGGAGTACCGACGTCCCTTTGTGGTTCGTTCTCTTCGTGATCCCTTTGGTGTTTGCCTTCCCTCTGGTGATCGTCGGGGAAGCCTTTATGCGAGCCGCTTACTGCTAGCCCTCTTAAAGAAAGGTACCCCTTGCTCAAAGAAGTTAGAATTTACCTAGCAGCCCTTCCCTATTTTTTAGGAGCTACGCTCCTTTTCTTATCCCTCTTAACGATCGAGGCTTGCATCGCTTTCAAGTTTTGGAAAAAAATGGAAGTGGACTCTGTAGTAGATGGGCTCGAGCAAATCCTAGACACCTTCATTTCCAGCCGGTTTAAAGCCCGGGGACAAACCGAGGAATAGCTCTTAACTTGGCGTAACCTCTCTTAGATTAATTATATTGACAGTAGACGCACCACCCCGTATATTACCCCTCAAGGTTCAGGAGTACCGGCGGTGCCGCGTGAGAACGTAAAACTCCTACGAAGAAAAGAAGTTTCCCTAATCAACTTTCTTTTTATCGGTGTGTTCGGGTAAGCGCGGTCGACCCCTTGAGCAGCACACAGAAAAAGGAAGTACCCATGTCGTCCAAAACGACAAACAAAGATTTCGTCCGCCGCGCGCAAGCGCTCCTCAAAACCCAAGGGAACGATGTTTCTCTCGGGCATCTCTACGAGATGTTCGCGAAGCTCTCCGGTCACAACGACTGGAACACGGCGGCTGCCGCTGGGACTACGTTTGGATTCAACTCCGACGAAGCTTCCATCCGCGAAATCGTGAACCACATGCACCAAGAGAACAAGAGACTTCACGAGGGACGCAAAAACTTCCCCGTGATCGAAATGAGTCTTCAGTGCACGGCAACCGTATACATCCACCAGAGCTTCACCTGGGAGAAGAACGAAGAGGTAACTCCGGAAGTTATCGAAGCTGCGAAGCTCAAGTTCATCCAAGGGATCAAGGACGGTACGATCACCGAAGCCACGATCTCAGAACCTCCGGTCGAGCCCCACGATTACAAATTTGAAGACATCGAAATAGACGACATCACGACCTGCGGCGCTCAACAAGAAGCTTTCCTCGAACACCGTAGAGCGATGCCGTTCCTGGAGAAGTACAAACGTCTGGTCCAGTTGAAAGAGATCGAAGAAATAGAAGAGGACAACGGGACTCGTAGCCCGAAAAAGAAACAAGGATAGTTTCTACTTTTCTAGAAACAATTCCCCTGAATGGATTTGGGGGAATTGTTTCTACATTTCTAGAAAGAATTATTCCTCGCAATCTCCGGCGGAGTAGTACCGCTGACGCCAGTCCTCGGTTTCCTGTCGAAGGCTTGCGTTCTCCTGCTTGAGGTAGTCGATCTGTTTGCGCAAATCTTGAAGCGCGGTTTCTCTTTCCTGAACCGCCTTGAAGCATTTGTTCTGGAAGTCGAGCATGTCGGGCTGATGAAGATCCGGGAATTTCGGACATTCCACTTTCACGTTGGGCGCGGTGGTCGTGATCTCTACCACGGGCGGCGCGGGTTTATCCCCGCCTCTCGTACATCCCGCCAACAAAAGAAAGAGAACCCAAACCCGCAACCCACCCATGCTTTGATAATAGGCAGATTACCAGCGGCTCTCCGGGCATTTCCCTTCTATAAGCTTTGCTTTGACTGAACATACGCATAAGCACACCGAGCAGAGGTCGAGTTCCTCGCGGTACTTTGGGCACGCGTAGCAAACCTCGAGACGCTGCTCGGAAATTTGCTCAGGCAAGAGCATGCCTTTGTTCTCCCGAAAGCGAAACGCAACTCTTAACCCAGTGGCTAAAAAAGATCCCGCTGCGCGCAAGAAATGACGGAAGGCTTCCGGAAGAGTTGCTCTCATGCTCTGATTTTTACCAAATCAGTAATTGATTACCTGACTACTTATGTGTATAATCTCAGCACATATCGGAGGCTCTTTCCATGAAGATGACACAGTCTAGCACTTTGCCTACTGTATTGGTCGCGGGTTTTGATTCAGCGGAAAACCCAATCTCTAGGACGCTTAGGAAACAATACGGGATAAACCCTGATTGGTTAGAACCTGGAAAATCCATCCGACCTCATCTCTACGAAATTGCCATCATCGGAAAGTCCTTCATCAATACCTCGCGGTATCGGGAAGTTCAGGACGCCTTTAAGGAACAGAAAAAACCTGTGTTCATTACCAACTCCGGTTTTTCCGAAATCAAACAATCCCTCGAAGATCACTTGTTCGAACGTGGGAAAAAACAATTCGGAACAAAAAATGTGGTCCCAGTCGCAAGCGGCGGGAGACCTTTCAACTCCCCTCTCTTCGTTACGACCACTCAGGTTCGAAGACCCGCTCCGGCGCTCGCGGCTCCCGCAGCACCTACTTCTCCTCCTACTGTCATCCATACCAAGCCTACGCTCGTCACCACGCCAGCACAGACCGCCGCTTACACTCCGATCTTGGATGAGAACAACATACCCAAGCACACGCCCGAAAGACTCGAGAAGATCTACAAGATCGTTTACGAATGCACGAAGGCTGGAATGGGTGGACTTGAAACCGTAGAGATGCTCACCTTAGAAGGTTACAAGAAAGCATCGGGCGTGGAATACATCCCGCAAGATGTTTACTCCATGCGGTTGAGCTTGAAGAACCAAGACTGGAAACCTGAAGGAGAGACCGAGAATATCGGGAACTTCTCGAAACAAAAAACGAAACCTTTTCCCGCTGCTGCGGCAAACCCGGTGACACCTATGGCTACTCCTACCCCTGCCCCTGCCCCTACTCCTTCTGTAGTTCTCGCCCCGATTGCACTCGCCCCCACTTCCGCGAACCCCGCAGCACTTGCGATGGAGTTGATCGGGCACGTGTTGAACTCAGCACTCCCTACGGATCAGAAGATCGCGATCGTTCAGAAGATCCAACTGGGAGAGATCAAGTCGCTCAAGGAAACCAAGTTCGAAGTCGTCGAGATGAACGCGGCTCAAGGAATAGGTGTCAGCATGACGAAGGTTCTCGTCTACAAACGCATCGACATCTTGAACCCGGCGGCAGCAAAAGAACTCGTCCTCACGAAAGAACTAACCAACGAGCTTCTCAACAACATGGCGCTCCTTCACAAGTTCGTTACGACAGAGGCGATCTAAAGAATTGCTTTACAACCGCACGAGCTACTTCGTGCGGTTTGTAATCCCGCATGCAAGCGTGCGTGAGATCAGCAGGGTCTTGCGTTAACATGTTAGGACAAACCCCTTGGGGGTTTGCAGAGATCGCCGGATCTTCCTTGAAACAGGGTTGGCACTTCACCTTGAAAGAGGTGAAGTTCTCATTGTGGAAGTACCCCGCAGCCTCCGCTTGAGTGGAGCCCCAGAGGATTACCCCCGGGACTTGCCGTCTTCCCTTCCACATGAAATTAGTCGCGTGATTCGACCAACTGTCGACCCCCATGTGGGCACCAGCGTTCGCCAGTACCGCAAGGCTTTTCTCAAACGGAAGTCCGAGTTCCACGAGCGTTCCTGGAACTACGGCGTCATGAGCGCCCCCGATTTGAACAACCGGGATGTTCATCTCGCTCAAAGTCTTCACTACCTTTTCCCAATTGCTGGGGTGCCAGTTCTTGTACTTCGACCAGCCCGCTTGCGCGTGGAGGGTCACGTACTTCTCGGACTTCACTCCGATGTCCGGAAGAGGTGGCTTCGCGAGAACCAATGCGGGGAGATCGTTCGGTGAAATAGAAAGACCGAGTTCTTTCCCGAAGTATTGAAGGAGATGTTGCTTCATCGGAACTTTCGGATAGCCCTCTGCGAGAGGGTAACCGATCAAGGTATACTCTTTGTCACACGGAACTTCCGTGGTTACGACTTCATCGAACCCGGCTTCCAGGATGATGTTACGAATGAGGTTCGCGGTGGACTCATGGGTGCGGTAAATCAAGTACGCGTTCGGGTTGTCGGCACGGAATTTCTGCACCAAGTTCAACGTCATCAGGACGTCGCCGATCGCTCCAGGTCTATGCCATACGATTCTGTTCTTTTTTTTTACGTCTTTCTCAGCGGCGATCTCCGCAAACATACTGCTGCTGATCTTGCGCGTGAGTTCCTTGATACGGTTCTCCCACGGCTGATCTGTTACACCGATCTTCGGTTTCGCGAGCATCGCCCAACGAAGAGCATCTCCCATGCTTTCCAGGTGCTGGTACTCCCAGGAGATCCAGCGGTAGGGTTGGTCGAGGTACTTGTCCTTCTCCCGCCAGAGCATCGTCGGCGGGATCGGGAGATCCTTTGCTAACATCGCCCACGCGATCGAGCGTTCGTGGTTCCCGAGTTCGCCCTCCAGGTACGCAAGCTCCATCGGGAACTCTGCCCAATCCGAGCGCTTCGTCATGGCGTAGAGAAGTGTCGCCTTCGCTTGCTCGTACTTCTTGGTCGCGCGTTCGCAGCGAGCTTTGTAAAGAACCGAGAACCAATACTCGTCCTCGTAGCCATACCCGAAGTCCATCCGCTTCTGGTAAGCGGGGATCGCTTCTTCCGGGCGTCCGCCGTCCTTGTGCGTGTTCGCCAAATAGAAAGCCGTGCGTGCTGTTGGTTCCTTCTCCATCTGACGTTTCAGGATTCGAAGGTTGCGTGCGTTCGAAGTTTCCGAAGTGTTCGGAGCCGCATCGTGGAACACGCGCAGCTCCGGGTGGACCATATCCATACCGGACCAGCCCGGGTACTCGTGGCACCAGCCGTGGTACTTGATTCCATTTTTCGTTTTCCACAGGCGGTGGTGAGTCCACGCGGAACCACCGGACTCGATCGTTACTCCGTGCATGACGGGCTGCTCGAGGAACACGAGGTTCTTGATTTCTGGTGTCATGAGGATGTCGTCCGCATCCATCCAAAGAACGTAATCGAACCCTTGTTGTTCGATCAGGCGCACGTACTCATTACGAGCCTTCCCGAAGTTCCAAAGCTTCCAGTCCCCGTTCTCGTCTTTTTCGGAAGCATCGAAATAGGTTTTAATCGTCGCTGGAAACACAAACATGTAATCCGGGGCGGGCTGACGTTCCGCCCACTCGCGAGCGATCTCGAGCGTGTTGTCGGTTGAACCCGTATCCAAAAGGACGATGCCGTCAACCACACCCTCCAGCGACTTCAAGAGTTTTGGAAGATCACGCTCTTCGTTCTTCGCGATCAAACCCGCACAGATTCTTGGGCGAGTAACTCCCACCATCCGTTTGAGAATGAAGTCGCGAGAGTCCCCGACCTCGTAAGTCTCCTGCACTTTGAAGTAGGGGTTCTTGTCGAGTACCGCGAGGAAACGTAGAACGCTCCACTTATCCTTGGGCGCACGGATGAACACGACCCCGTCATCAGCAAGGTAGCACTTCGCTTTACGGATGAAGCTTTCGGCAGTGACATCATCCACATTCTCCCAACCATTGAGAGAGGTGATCGCGCTCACGAGATCGGAAGTTCCGCCCATGAACTCTTGAAAAGGAACGAGGAGAGAAGGACATCCTAGCTTTTGAAGCTCGTCAGTGAATTCCTTACCCGCGCCGGTCGCGGTCAAGTTCAAGGTGGTTACGGATTTCTTGAGCCAGTTCTTATGGAAGAGTTGCGCGAGATGCTGGCTCATTTATTCCACCGGTTCCTTTGGGTACTTTTTATTAATCTCGAGCATTTCAGCTTCACCTTCCAGCAGGTGCTCATCGTCTTCCTTATCGCGACGAACCAGCATCTCTTCGCGAATAATGGGGAGCCCTGTTTTGAAAAAAGAAAGTTGAGCTTCTTTTTTTTCACCTTCTGTCAAAGGTACGCCCTTGGACTTTTCCAGCTCGTAAAGATGAAGATGGAAATTGTGCATTAACGTGATTCCGATAAGAAATCCATCCATGGCTCCAGCTCCGTAGAAATGATGGTCGCGATACCTAGTAAGAACCACCATTTCGTAGTTGGTGACCAACTCGAAATATTTCTGCGGCTGATCTTCGATAAGTTGTTCAACCACCTCTCGAGTTTGCTCTTCCAAGAGAGGGCAGTGGTATTTGCGGTCCTCGTTTTTAACTAGAGATAGTTTCATTTAGTTGGTCCCTTTCAACTTTACGACGTGCTCAACCAGGCTAGGAAGTTGTTCCTTCATCGTCGCTTCGACTTCCGCGACTTCCGCGTCGTTCAAAGGACGACCCACTGACTTCGTTTTCCCGAAGTAGAGAGCGACGTAAAGGCTGTAGTACATCTCCGCGATCCGGAACCCGTTGTTCCAGCCCATCTCGTGGGCATGCTCCGGAAGGAGTTGTCGGACGACATTGATCGAAAGATCCGTCGCTTTTTTCGCTGCCTGCTTCACGTCCGCATCTGCGGTTTTAAAAATATCCATGACTTAAGTTTTACCAATCCAGTAAAGAGGAATGGAACCCATCCGGATTGTTTGTGCGGTCCGTTAAAGGAAGATCATGCTGAATGAACTCCATCGTCTTTTTTTCAACATCAGCCCGCTCGACATCGCTTTTTTGCTGGTGCTTTTCCAGCTTAAGCACTGGGTCGCGGATTACCCACTCCAGAACGAGTACATGCTTCAGAAATTTCTGGACGTGGGGTGGAAGCGCCCGCTTGCCGCGCACGCTGCTTGCCATGCAGCCTTCACTGCCGCGATCACGGTCGGGATGGGTGCTCCCCCTTTCGCCGTTGTTCTTTTGAGTATCTTCGACTTCTCAACACACTTCCTCGTCGACCGGTTCAAAGCGTCCTCAAAAATGCTCGGGCGGTACAAAGCTTTGGCAAGCTCCGAGTTCGTTCCGCTCAAGGTGGAACTCGCGCGCCTTAATACGATAGCACCCGAAGGGCACGTACAGATCGACGCCATTCACCGCAAGCTCAAAGGAAATAAGTACTTCTGGTGGGCGCTGGGACTCGACCAAGGGCTCCACCACCTGACCCACTACGTGATCTTGTTTGTGATTCTCATGTTCAATCAGCCCTTCAAACTCACGTGGTCGATTTCTTTTTCTTGGATAATCTCGAACATTTAACCAGGAATACCCGCCGGTAGACCTGGGGGAATTCACTGTGTATCCCGCTATGCCTTATTTTTAGGGCATAGGGGGAACTTTTTATGATGGAACTTTTGACGCAAATCCTTGAATTCGTGAAGTCGTTCGGAAGCATGGCACACCCGGAGCGCGTAGCTGCTACGCTGACTCTCTTGCTTTCGCTCTGGAAGTCTTCGCTCCTTCGTCCTTTCTGGGACAAACTCGGTGCTGCTCAAGCAGCGGTCGGTCCTCTCTTGGCGGTTGCTCTCGCACTGACCCAGATGCCCGCTCTTTCTCTTTCGAATCTCTGGGCTGCTCTCGCGGCTGGTGGTACGGCTGGTGGTCTCTCGATCGCCCTGCACGAACTCCTGACCATGCTGCAATCCGCTGCTTGGGTGGGTGAACCTCTCAAGAAGTGGGTCGCACTGGTCGACACCTTCCTGCGTCGCCCTGCGGTGAAAGCCGAAGAGAAAAAAGCCTAAGCGGCTTTGATCGAAAAAGCCGCCCCTTAAAAGGCGGCTTTTGTCTTTTCAACATAGGTGGTGAAGATGAAGAATTTCCGCGCCCTATTCATGCTGGCGTTCCTGTTCACGCTGTTCAAGTTCATGACTGGCTGTAAGAACCCGGACCTAGCTCCAGATCCTTATCCGGCTCCCGCCGATCGCACGATTAACCAAGCACGTCTTGAGTTCTCGGGCTGCGGGTACCAATCCATCGTGGGCACCGTTGGGTGCGCTCCTGGACAAACCGTAGCGGCGGTCACCGAACACGCTGGTCGTGTGCACTTGGTATCCAAGGGTGCAGGATGCGATCTCGAGAAGACGATCTCCGCAACTCCCCCCATGACCACTATCCAAGTCCCAAGCCGCCCGGAAGGCATCTCTTGCGCGGTCACCACCCTCTACCTCCCCGAGTACCCCAACGCCCCTTCAGGGGTCTCCACGGTCGCTCTCTTCGGCGAGGTGGTTTTTCTCCAGGACAACGCCTACCCCTTCAAAGGGAACCGTGCGTTGACCACCTACGAAACTCTCACGATCAAATTTGAAGGAGCCGTACGCGGAGCCTTCGCGACCCGCCAAGTGGACGACCCGATTTCTTTCACGGGAAATACGCTTTCGTTCTTCCCGATGAAACAAGGGACAGATTTCGTGATGGTGAAGGTCTGGGACGCGGCTGGCAAAGTCACCCAGGCGAGCTACACGGTGAACTACTATTCCCCGTCGGCGGAACCCATCAAGTACAAGAAAGCCCGCTCGCCCGCGAACGGAGCTTTGATCCTGATCTTCCCCGCCGAGGTCTCGGTCATCACCGTGAATCACGAGCCTTGGTTCTACAAAGAGTGGGAAGTCGATCCGGAGTTCGAAGGGATGATCCGCGCGTACACCGCGAAAGGTAGAACCTTGGTCTTTAAGATCGCGAAGAAAGGGAAGATCCTGTGGGTGAAGTAATGCTGAACCTGCTTGCAGAAGCTGCCGAAGAAGGTGGAAAGCTTGATTGGGCGGGTCTTTCGGATCTCGCCTCCAAACTCATGACCGCTCTTCGCGCGTACGGGTCCATCACCAAGCTCATCGTTGCCATCCAAGCCAACCCCATGATGTGGGCGATCGGCGGCGGGATCTTCCTCGCTATCGCGATCGGTGCGTACCTGTGGATCAAAGCGAAGATCAAGAAAATCGAGATCGACCAAGCCGAGAAGACGACCGAGCTGGACTGGAAAGATCAAATCGAAGAACGCACGCCAATCAACGAAGACAACAACATCAAGGACAACGAGAACCGAAACAAGCTGGACGCTCTGAAGTAAGCACCTGTCCCGCCTTGGTAAAAGTTATTTTCTAGGCGGAGGTGCTCTCGAATGGCTGCAACCGATCCTTCATCCGACGTCATCGCGGAGCTGACCGATCAAGCACGCATTTACATCGCGCGTGCGTCACTGGGTAATGTCGTGTTCAAGGTGGTTGGCTTCGGTCTCGGACGCGGAGGGTACGACCCTTCGGACTTCACTCAAACCGAACCCCTCGTCCCGGGAGACACCGAACTCGAAGACAAGGTCTACCCGGATGACGTCCCATTGTCCTACGAACCCCTGACTTCCACCGAGGAGACCACCGCTACCGTCCGCGTCTACAACTGCCGCGTAGGCGCTACCACGATCGCAGGGAATGCTGATTACGGGCTCGGAGAGTTGGGGCTCTACGCCGAAGTCACAAAATCTGACGTTCCTTCCGAGGTCGGATCGATCTTTCTGTTCGCGCATTCCCACTTCCCTGTTGTCTGTAAGACGCGTCGCGATACATTCTACCGCCGCGTCATCGTCAGCTACGGCGGTTCTTAATGGGTAAGTACCAAGAGATCACCCGGCTCATCGAACATTCGGTGCCGGATTACGCATCGCTTAAAATTGTTCCACGTGGAACACCTATTTTTCCTGACCTACTAATGTCAGGGAGGGTTCGATTTGCGCGGCGCACCGGAGCAAACTTCTCCGTTTTGAATCCTGACAACCAGTTTTTCTTGTCGGCTCCTGGTGAAGTGGACCAACAAACTTTGCCGGTGACGAAGATTTTGGACTGGCTCGAAGAGGGCGCTCTCATCACTTTCAACCGAACTGAAATGCTCGAAGTTCAAACATGGGACCCGACGGAGAAAACAATCCAGGTTGCGCAACGTCTTTCCGCTCGTCGCGAGACCGGGGCGCAAATCGATCTCTGGGCAACCCCGCTGAAGATTCACTTCGACTCTCCTTCCGGTACGACGCAGCTATACGTACGGTCGCGTTATCAAATCGTGAACGGGGACGCTATCACCTTCCCTATCAGTGAGAGCTTGAACTCGCTCCAACAGATCGATGTGCTGGATGCTTCCCAAGCAGGCACGGATCTCGACCCGGACTTCCCCTACATCTACACGCTCACTCTCGCACAAGCTTTGCCGATCACGATGCTTGCGGGCGTGAGCCTCTGCTATCTCCGTGCGTTCCCCTCCTACGTTTCCCAGGTGCTCAACGTCCCTAAACTTCGGAACGCGCAGATGGGACCGTTCCTTCTCGACTTCCTTGCGAGCCCCTTGAACTCGATCGCCCGCTACGATGAGACTTTCTCGATCCGCACGATCGCTTCCGGGAACACGATGGTCGAGGGTGGGATCAATTCCTTCAAAACCGTGAACCACAATCACCCGATCGTGAACCGTCCGATCTATGGCGAGAACATGATCTTCTGGAAAATGCGTCGAGGCTACGGCGGGTTCATCAAGCCGAACCGGTTCCGCATGGTCACGACAGAACAAATGACAGGTTCCACGGAATGGGTCGCTCGCGTGCAATCGCGAATGGTCCCGCCGCTCCCCGCAGGCATCCGGTACGACTTCCGGGTCCAGGCGACCACGGCGGGTAAGATCATCGCGATCCCATACCCCCACGCCCCCATTACGTTGAACATCGCGGCGAACACCCCAACCGTCTTCACGGTTGAGACCCCCAATGGGGGAGCCCCCATCCAGCGGTTGGATTTCCTTTTCACGACAACCAGGGAAAACACGGAGGTAACGATCTCGGACGCAACCCTTCCGGTTGATCCGGTCGTGGGTCAGTTCCAGTACCAGTACGTTTTCCGCGTGCTGGGTTCGACGAACTTCCAAGCAACGAGCGTTATCGTGAAGCCGTACTTCCTGTCCCTCGCGGATTTGTCCGCGCGCTACAACGACGGAAAGAGCTACAATTCAGGCTTCATTTACTTGTAGGTACGGGGGGTTATTTTAATCTTATGAAACGAGTATTTTTACTTCAATCCGCACTCCCGGAACTCTCCATCTTGTTGGAGAAAAGCCCGATGACTAGCGGTCTTAAGTTTCTTGCGATGGACGCGGACTTCTACCAAACGGTCCACGGTACGTCCGATCGTTATCCGAAGATCCGTAAGGGTGCGCAGAAGCCCGTGGTGGCGGCGACCGACCCGTGGTCCGAGATCGAGTACCAGTCCTTGTACCTCACCGACGAGCGCGAGGACCGGATCGTTCTCCAGGAGCCCTCGGTAAAAGATCCGATGGTAGGGGTAATGGTACTCAAGGCTTCAAGGCTTCGCGGAGAGTCCGGGATGGTTTACTGCGGGACTCTTGAGCAGTTGAAAACCTTCAACGCGCAACTCGCGGACTTCGAGCAGCGTGGGGAAGACCTGGACGAAAAAGAATTCCTGGAGTGCTTGGTCGACGCAGCAATTCAACATGGGCTCAAGGTGGTTTACCAACGCTTGTCGCTCGAACATGGCGGAGAGGATTACGATGGCGACTGATACGGTTCAAGTCCGAGGGATTGATTGGTCGAGCGCAGAAATCGCTGAACTCGGGAAGTTGTTCGAGGGTGGGGTCACGAGCCAAGCGTTCGACAAGATCTTCATTCGCAACTCGGCAGTTCTACAAAAGGGCTTTAAATCGGAAGCGGTCATGTCTCTCCATCTCGCGAAAGGTGACTTGGCTACGATCCATCTCACGCGAACCGGAATGGTGTTGATCGGAATCCTATGAGATACAAAGATTTCCGAACCCCTAGACTGGATGCGATATTGGCGGAATTCATGGGTCCGCTGTTCGATCACGCGACCGTTAAGCTCGAGGAAGAAACTCTGCCCGACGGCTCGACTCTTCCGAAACCCGAGACGGCGAAGATCCTCATCGAAAACCTTTCTGCCAAAGAAGCTGAAGGGGTGGGGAAGAAAGCAACCGTGACTATTAAGCACGAGTATGAGGATCAGAAAGCTCTCATCCAGCAGTACGAGTTCACGTTCTTGCTTGAGGATATTTCATTCGAACCTATTCAGAACGGAATGGTTCGCCCCCGTTTTAAACAAACTTTGAAGGAGTACAAACATGTCTAAGCTGCTGCAAAAGATCCTCGCCGCCGAGGGTGAAGAAGAAACCAAAGAGGTAGCCCCTGAAGCCGAGCCTGCGGAAGCGGCTCCCGGTGACGCGGAACCTGAAGTTCAAGAGCAAGCCATCGACGCCACCAAGTACCTTGAACCCTTCGAACTCGACAAGAAGACCTTGGACTTCATCGCGGAACATGGTTTCGAAGATCAGATCGTGAAAGACGAAGAGGGCGACGTCGCAACACTTAACGAAGCGACCGCGCAGGAGTTGGCGAAAACATTCGCAACTTTCGAGAAAGCCCAAAGCGACGATCACGGGCTCGCGGAAAGCTTGAAGGAAACTGTTATCGAGATCGGTAAGGAAGTCGCTCCCAACTTCACGTTCGACGTCGAAGTCACAGCGGAAGACGAGTCCCTCGGGAACCCCGCACACTGGATGCGTGTGACCTTGAAAAAAGGAAGCGCCGAAAAGGAACTCGAATCCGTTTTGTATTACACGTACGAGCCTGGGTTGAACCTCGCGGAAGGCGCGGAGTCGTGGAACTGGGCTGCATGGCTTGGTCTTCCCGACAGCCCCTTTTACGATGAGACCTTCGTTGAGATGTACGACGAGAACCAAGTCGGTCTTTCGATGGGAGAGATGCTCGCTACGCTCAACGAATCACAAGACAAGCTCGACATCGAGAAAGCGATCAAGTCTTTCGAAAAAGAGTACGAGCCCATCTACACGTACGTAATCGATCACGACGAGCGCGGAGAATTCCGGGCGACGGTTCGCGATGAGAATGACGAGACCGTGTACCAAGTAGGGAACAACGAAGACGGCGAGATCGAACAGGTCGAAGACGGCTTCATGCGCAACAAGACCGACATCGCGGGTCTTCAAAAGCATCTGCGCAACATCGACATCATCCCCAAAAACGGAATCATCGAGAAGGGGTAAGCCTTGCAGCTTGAAATCGGAGCCACGTACCAGCCGCACGAAGACGAGGTGTGGGTCGACTTTCGATCCACCGAAGATGATCTTACGACGGTAACGGTTGCGGACAGCCTGGAGCTACAGCTTCTGATCGAGTCGGTCGACTTGATCGGCACGGCAAGCTTCATCCCTTTGTCCATCCCCCTGAAGATCTCGGGGGATTACGTACGTCCCGATCGCAACTTCGAAGCCGTGATCCGAAACCCCGAGCGCAAGATGGATCTTTGGGTGGAAACCAAAGCCACCTTCGGTTCGGACATCTACACCAAGCGCGTAAAAGTCGGGGAAGCCCTCGACTCCCACAGCTCGATGGCACTACCTGATAACGTTCTTTTCGAGAAGGATGTCTTGGCTGAGCTGGAAACCGGTGGTGGAGAAGTAGCAAGGCTTCCCAACGAGAATGTTCTGGTTCTTGCGCCCGAGCTTCAGAACTTCGTCCGTGCTTACGACTTCACGGTTTCTCTTCCGGAGGAAGATTACTCCGGCATCACCTACCAGGGTGGCGGGAACCGTTTACTCATCAACAACCAATCCGATCAGTTTGAACTTCAGAATGTGAACGTAGCTCCGTGGACAATGCCGGGCTTCGCGTTCATGGAACCCGCAAGCGAGAACATCATCCCCAACGGATTCTTCCTAAACACCACGACCACGGGGAACACTCTTCCCACTGGCTGGTCGGCAACCTCTCCGACGGGAGCACTCTTCCAGTCCACGGTCGACTTCGATTACAAGGTCAGTGCCTCAGCAAAGATCTGGGCGATGCGCGTGAACCGTCAAGCTTCCGGCAGCATGAATTACACGGAGCTGGTGATGAAGACGAACGACGCTTTCCCCGTGGAAGAAGAATCCACGTACACCTTCTCGGTGTACACGCGGGTCCGCGCACTCACCCCGCAAACAAAAGTCACCAAGCTCAAGCTCGAAATGGAATGGCTCCTGGGTGAAACCGTGGTTCTCGTG
>Ga0172380_10005172_pt1 | contig 16060 bp, 17 predicted proteins | sample Leawe162metaG_FD_119747 | JGI IMG/M metagenome (GOLD analysis project Ga0172380, IMG submission 119747) | Leachate microbial communities from a municipal landfill in Southern Ontario, Canada - Leachate well 162 metaG | ecosystem: Engineered > Solid waste > Landfill > Unclassified | place...
GGCCGCACTTACAGGCTTCCTCATCCCCTTGATCCCTGGGGCTGGAAGCCTATGATCAATGCAGGGAGAGGGGGCTGATGGCTGATGCCCTCTCTTTGCCCCCTGACTATCTCTGAGGCCCAAGCCTTCATCTCTGCTCATCATAGGCATCACAGAGCCCCTTTAGGGGGGCTCTTTGCTGTTGGCCTTGAGAATGAGTCCATGATTGTGGGGGCTGCTGTCATAGGAAGGCCAGTGGCCCGAATGGCTGATGATGGGTATACGGCTGAAGTGACCCGCCTATGTGTTCTAGAAGGAGTTCCTAACGGGTGCTCTATGCTTTATGGGGCTTCATGGCGAGCTGCAAAAGCTTTAGGCTACAAAAGGCTAATCACTTACATTCTCGACACTGAGCCAGGGACCTCCCTGAAGGCAGCAGGATGGAAGCTAGTAGGTGAATCAAGAGGAGGGTCTTGGTCAAGGGAGGGAAGGCCAAGGGTAGACAAGCACCCAACTCAGGGCAAACTTCGTTTTGAAGCCTCATGATTCACTAGGCAGGAGCCCAAGACCTGCAGCCATCATGAGAGATCCATCTGCTGACCTCAGCCTCTCCCTCAGCAACGGCCACTAAGATCCACCCATGGCCCCTGGAAGCTTCCGTAATGTCGAAGCCCAGGGGCTCTATTCTGAGATCTCCTGATGTGGTCTGCAGGATGAACTCTGAAGACCAGGCGCTTCCTCCTGGTTCCTGACTGACCCCAACAAGGACCCCAGGAAGCCCGTCCCCATCTTCCCTGAACCCTACTACCACTTCAGGGTTCCCCCCAAGGGCCCGAGGGTTCACTGCATCAGTCAGGATCGCCACTTCTGTCCCCCAAGTCGAGCCATCATCATTGCTCAGTTTGGCATAGACGCTTCCTGCCCTTGAATAGAGGAGGAGAAGAGAGGCCCCTCCCGATCGGGGCAGGAGATCGAAGCCTTCAATGTCCCCTGAGACTATCAGCCCTTGATCTACTCCTGAGGCCCCAGGGTTCCTGAAGTCCCTCGCTGACCTGACTGAGCCTGCAGTCATCTCTGAAGCTTCCTGGTAGTGCATAGTCCTGACGCAAGCCACCCTAGGAGGGGAAGCAGGAGCCTGAGTGAAAAGGTGCCCTGAGAAGCCATAGACAGGCCTCACCTGGGCCGCAGCCCAGTGTCTGACTCTTAGCTCATGATCTTTGGCAAAAGAGCTAGGAAGGGCAAGGGAGGGCCAAAGACTGCCTATCTGAGTCCCATGAGTGCTGACCATCGCTCCCCCTGAGTCATAGAGGTCCAGCCAGCAGTCGAAACCCGCAAGCATTGAGCCCTTCCTGCTCCAAATATGCCTATCGAGGGTAGCCCCCAAAGAAGGCTGAAGAGTGACTGGGTCAAGAGGGGATCCCATCAAGTGGGGGTGTCTGTTTGCCTGCCTCCAGGACTTCAGAAGGACTGGGGTCTCTAGTGAATCTTCTGTCCCAAAGACTGGCAGCGCCCTGGTATCGAGTGCGGCCGCAGCAGAGAAGGTCAGCCCCTCTGATACTGATTCATTGATTGAAGCAATCTCAGTCAGGATCCCATCATCCGGGGCTCTTCCTTCGAGGACTAGCCTCTTCCAAACTAGCCAGTCAGGGTTAGTTGGCGGCCTTCCTGGCCACTCGATATAAGGCAGAGTTGCCGCCGTCGGCCAAGCAGTTCCCCCGAGTCTTGCCCACCTGTCTCCTGTCCCTACCCAGAAGGCCTCAGGGGATTCATGCCAGACCTTCAGGGCTGAAGACCTCGACAGAACAGGGTGGGTGATGGTGATGGTTCCTGTCCCTGTGATCAGGAGAGAAGCCCAGGATCCTGAGGCCCCAAGCTGATCCATCAAGGCCCTTTCAGCATCCACATCAGGCCAGATCTGATCAGTCTGCCCATCGACCTGAATGTCTGGGTAAATGTCTGAGACAGGGCTGAGTCCTGAATCGACAACTGCTCTGAGCCCCCACTCCTGGCCCCATGTGCCGCAAGGCTTGGGCCTCTTGAGGCTAAGGGTCAGGTCTATGACTCCTCCTGAAGGGAAGACCTCCTTCTGGTTGCCCATGGCATCCTGCAGGAAGTATCGAAGGGCTGAGCCTGTGACAGTCAGGCTGATCGAATCAGCTAGGAGCCCATAAGCATAGGGAGGGGCTGAGAGTGAGACAAGATCTATCTTTGCTGATCCCCCTGTGAAGGAAGCCCCCCCGGTGATCAGGGTCATGGCTCCTGCAGGAGCAGTGTAGAGGGCTGAAGATGCCGCAGAGTAGGAAGCTGAGGCAGTAGGGGTCCAAGCGTTGGGAATCGTGTGCCAGATCCCCGGCTGCCCGGTCAGGGTCCCGATCAGAGAAGCCCCTCCCATTTCCCCCAGCATCATCCTGTAGATCTCTCCACCTGAAAGCTGGCCCATTCTGTGCTTGACTGAATAGGTCACAGGCTGAACAACTCCATTTATGGAAGGAGTGATTCTAGGGCAAATGAAGGCCCCCCACCTGTGAAGGACCCCATCCATGCAGGCAGTCTGAGGGGTGACTGTCGAGCTGTTCACCCTTGTGGGCCACTCCCAGGAGTAGGATTCACTCACATAAGGGATGCTCTGATTGTAGGGCCCAGGGAATGGTCTTGGCCTTGAATCTGACTTGACATAGTTCACCTTGGCCCAGCAGGGATGATCTCTTGTGAGGAGGTCAGTCTCTATGGCCCCAGGAGTGTCAGTGAAGTCTGCAGCAGTTGAGGTCAATGCCGGCAGGACACTTCCATAAGTCAGGGCGCCAGGCTTCTCAGGGTAGGTGTAGGCTGGGTAATTATCAACATCGAGGGTGTAGCACTGCCCTGATCCTTCAACTAGGGGAATGGCTGCTCTGCTCAGCCTGCCCTCAGAGTCAGTGGTCAGCCTGTGAAGGACAGGCTTCTCATTCGATACCAAAGCGATCTCTCCTGACCAGGATTCAAGATAGGAGTAGGGGGTCTGATTGACTGGGGAGCCATAGACGGCCCAAGTTCTGTGATAGTAGGCTGAAGCTGAGAGTCCTGCTGAATTGGAGCCCCCGATCATCCCTGAAGGCCAAGTCAGTCCATAAGGCTTAGGGACCCCGGCAAAGGCAGGAAATGTCGAGGTGGCAGGGATGGCAGGAAGAGTGGTGGCGAATGTCGACCAGGAATCCCCTGAAGTTATCTTGAAGTCGAATCCCCCTTCTACGTGGGCTTCCCCTTCAGCTTCATAGGTTCCATAGGATGGAGGGCCAGGGGAGAATGAAAGGGTAACCGTGCCCGCAGTCAGGGCTACTGAAAGCCTCGGGCCCATCCCTATCGAGCCAACTCCCGCAGCCGTCCCACTTGAGTCAGTGAAGCTGATGTTAGTCGCTGAATGGTGAAGGACCCCTTCTCTGTAGACCTCTATGAGGGAAGCAGTCCATCTGAGAGTGCTGAGCAGTTTGAATCCAGTCAGGATGATCTGCCAGGTCCAGTCATCGCTATTTGCTCCCACATGAGAAGGAATCGACCCAGAAAAGCCTGCTCCCAGGGAGAAGGTTGTAGTAGTGGTAGAGGTTCCTCTTGCTGAATTGATCAAGAGCCCCAAGGCTTCCACGGTCGCATTTCGATACTTGCACTCCAGCCTTCCGGTCAGAAGAGGATCCCCGCCAAGGTTCGAATCTAAGACAGTCCTGAGGGTCCACCTAAGCTGATGAGCAGTCCAGACAGGGGAGGACATTTAGATCCACTTCCCATAGTCAGGTGAGGCAGGATTCAGGTCTTGAATGGGCGCCAGGATCTCTGCTGAGGATCCCTGAAGGCTTCTCCTATAGTCTCTTCCCCTGCTTGTCTCAGTAGGATTTGAGACAATGTCTAGCCCCTGCATCCTGGCCGCAATTCTCATGATCGTCTTCTCAATGCTTCGATCAGGTGGGATGAGCCCCGAGAAGTTTTCACCCACTACTACAGGATCCACACTCATAAGGGTCAGGTGATCCTTCATGAGGAAGGACTTGACCCCTGAGGTCTTTGCTGAAGTGACCAGGCACATGATCTGATTGCCTTCTTCATCGATCAGGAGGACTGGGTCATAGTCCCTCAAGGGCCTCGCCCTCTCCTGAAGAGTGTCAGTCGGGTCCATGATCAGTTGAGAGTGAGCCATCAAGCCATAGTCCTTTCGAGGGGTGGCAACGGCATCATAGAGCCTCTTTACAGTCCAGTTGACTGCGGCTGCCCCAATCAGCCCCCTATCGACTAATCGCACCTCTACCATGTGTCCGAGAAGGCCAGGGTAGTCAGGATCTAGGGCAGGAGCCCCGGTGTGGGCAGGGAAGGACTTGACATTCATAGCGTACTGCTGAACCATCCCACTCTTATCAGCCATGTCAGCCAGCCCGACCACCACAATGAAGTTCCCTTCGATCTTTCGAGTCCTAGACCACCAGGAGCCCTTCAGGATAGGTTTTGGCCGAAGGACTGCCCCTGAGGGTGAATGAATGATCTCATCATAGGCCTCAGGGGAGGAAGCTAGGCGCCCAGAAGGAGGCCCCTGCATTGTGAAGGCAGCCACAGGAGTATAAGGGGGCTGAGGAGCCAGGAGAAGTCTGTAGAGGCCATCTGTGCCTGCTGAGTCATCCCAGATGAATCGGCCCCCAAGATAGCCCTGAATGAGGTCAGCCAAGTAGGGGAGAAGTTCGACCCCTTGAGGCATGAGGTCCCTGACCTCTGAAGACCAAAGCCTGGTAGCAAGATCAGGGATGTCAAGACGGCTCGCCTCAGTCACAGACAGCATCAAGGTCCTGACCAGGTCAGTGATCTTGTAGGGAAGGCCACTGGCAGGATAGACCCAGTTGAATGAGGTCTGACTGAGCGCTTCCTGAACAGGGCGCCACATTCCTGCTAGATTGCAGTCAAAGGTTCGACCCCCAGCTACAGGCCAAGATGCCCCCTGAGATGGCGCGATCCTCTTCTCAGTGGGTTCTTCAATGAAGCCCCTGAAGAGGGTCACATCATCCTCCCCTTCTCTTTCGATGATGACCCTGGCAGGTATAGACCCTCGATTCGAAAGCCTAGTCAGATCCCCACCGAGGTCTACCAAGGTGAAGGAGGCTGCCTGCCCTGAGATGTTCCGTCCAGGGTGTTCGACTGAGATCTCAGTCAGGAACTCTTTCAGAAGGCCTGACTCCTCCCTTTCTTGAATCTCCACAGGGGTAACCGTGGGTGTTTCTATCAGGGCATCCCTGAAGAAGCGAAGGGTCCTGATCGTGGGGGTCTTTCGATTGTCCCCTGATGAGAAGAGGGTTGCCAGGATCCTGAAGTGCCTGAGCCCAACTGGCACAGGATAGGTCACTACCCCCCCAAAGTCTTCATCAGTCACAGTGCCACCTGAGAGCACTGTCCCAGTCAGGGGATCCTTGAGGACAATCGTGACTGAGGTCCCTGAGGGCTTGTCCCCGAACCAGGCAATGGTCAGGGGGACTGACCCCTTCAGATCACAGGGGTAGCTGATGATTGAATCATAAATGTAGCCATCATCAGGGTAGGTGGAGCCAAAGAGGGAGATGGTTGGGCGAAGATCAGCCCTGGTGTCTACTCTGATCTTGTCAGTCTGAATGGGGATCTGCTCTGACTGCCTAGGCTTGTAGCTGATTGTCCTGGCGCTCGAAAGGCCTCCTGCCACCCCATCGATCCACCTGTCCATAGGAGTGCCTTCCCTCCCTAGGGGCATCCCTGTGAAGGCGAAGACCATAGCTGTGCCAAAGTACTCCTCATCGACATTCTTGCCATCCATGGCAATCGTGATCCCATGATAGGCATTGAAGACCTGAGCTGAAGGGGCCCAGGTGAAGTCTTTGACCTGAAGCCAAGAGTCAGTCAGGTCAGCAGGGCTCTGCCCCCTTTCGAATAGGGATGCTCGGCCATCCCCATAAAGCTTGAGGGAGTACTTCCCCTGACCTTCCCAAGTGTCCCACTTTCCTGCTCCTGCGTTGAAGTAGAGAGTTATCAGGCCATCTGAAGAAGCCATCTCTGATTCAGGGATGAAGATCCTGATATGCAGATGATCCCCAGGGACGTGGTCTGAGGTTGAGACTATGATGCGGTCCATGACCACATTCTCTGAAGTCGTGTCAGGCTTTCCCAGGAGAGTCGTGTCCCCTGCTACTGACTGGCTCCAGGCGTCTCCTGCTGCCACCCTCTTTGTCATGGCAAGCATCCCTGAGGCAGGGGAACCCGCATAAGTGATCCCAGGCTTCTCCTTGAAGAGGGGGATCTCTTCCATGTGGCCGGCTGCTGTCAGCTTCCCATTCGAGACAGTCATGACCCCATCCTGGGCTACTGCCAGCTCATAGGTTTTGGAGAGGTCAAACTGATGAGCCTTCAACTGCCAGCCGATTCCATCAAGGAGGTGTACAGCTTCAAGATCAGCCTGAGGCTGAACCCCAATCTCTTCCATGTTCCGATCGATAGTGAAGAGCGCCCGCTGAACCATGGCAATATGCTCATCCAGGATCAGCTTTAGGCGCCAGTCTCCAGTAGGGTAGCCCTCGAAGTCTTCTGAGCCAAAGCCAGCCATCATGGAAGCCCTAGCCTCAAGTCATTCAGGTTGTTTGCAGTCTTGATCTTGTCCTCACCGAGCATCTTGGCCGGAAGGGCTCCTCTGGTCCTGGCTCCTCCTCCTGAGTAGCCTTCCCTGTAGATCCTTTCTGTTGCCTCAGCAGTCCGCTCAGTGGCCTTGGCGATCCTCTTCTGCTCATCAGCCTTCTGCAGGGCCTTTCTGACGTCATCGAAGGCTGACCCGAAGGGATCAATCTGCCTCCTGGCTGCGTCAGCCCCTCCCTGAGCCCATGAGTAGGCCTCATTCACCTTCCCCACCAAGAAGGACATGGTCTCTAGTCTTGAGTTGAGGGTGTTCAGGAGCCCGGTGGCCGCATCGATGGCAGGGGCAAAAATGGTCAGGGCATCTGTTGCCTTAGTCTTCGAGTACTCCCATTCAAAGGAAAGCCGCTCAGCAGCCTGCATCCCTGAGACAGGGGCCTTTCCTGAGAGCCCTGAGGCCCTTCTCGCCTGGTCTTCTGACCAAGCCCTTGTCCTGAGCAGGGAAGGGTCCCCCATCCTCTCAGCAGCCATCCTAGCAGACCTCTCATCCAGGCTCCTGATATGCCTGACCATGCTTTCGAAAGCAGTGACACTGTTCAGGTTCCCTCCCTGGGCTCTTGAGAGAAGAGACAGGCCAGCCCTGCTTGATTCAATCTGGCCGAAAGGTGAGCTCAGGGCTGAATCAACTGCACCCCTAGGATTGAAGCCCATCCTCCCATAGAAGAGGGATGCGCGAGGATCCCCTCCTGATAGGGCTCCTTCTTTGCTATAGCTCATCAGGACCTCAGTGGCCCCTTTCAGGGCAGTGCTGAAGGCAGCTACCGCCAGGGTGGCCCCTGCGATCAAGGCAATGCCACCCCCCGTCATCCCGGCCGCACTCGCCATCTTAGCTGCTGACCCTACAGCCCCAGGAAGATGACCTATCCCTCCCATGATCTGAGTCAGGTTCCCTGCCCTTCCTGAGTTGATCAAGGCCTTAATGTCCCTTCCAAGAGGCATCCCAAAGGTATTCCCCATGAACTGGCCAAATCTGGTCCGGTTGATTATGTCCTCGATGGAGTCCCCTTCCCCGTTGTAGCGCCTGATCTGAGATCTAGCCCTCTTGGCCGCATTCATGTACCTGATCGCTTCGAGGTCCCCACCCCTAGCCCTAGCCCCATACTGACCCTCTACCCAGTCAGGGCCCATCTTTTCGACCATCTTTTGGGGGCCGATGACAGGAGGCCTTTTCATGGTTCCTGATCCCCCTGCCCCCCCTGAAGCATCAGGCGCCTTGGCGCCCTTCATCTGCTTCACAACCGTGGAGAGTGAGTCAGAAAGGCTTTTTGTATGGCCAGTCACTGCGCTGATTGCCTCAGTCATTTCCTTGGCTGCATTCTTGGCTTCCACCCAGGCATCTTTCATCTTTTCTGCGCTTTTGGCGCTCTTCTCCTGAAGGGAATCCATCTGCCTGATTGCCGCAGAGGCATCCTTGAGATCAGCCTGAATAGGGATCGTAATCATTCTTCATTCCTGCTAGGGTTCTGTTCGATGATCATGGCCAAGGCATCGTCAATCACTCCGCCAAGATCGAAGGCTTCATCCTGCCCCTTGCATGGGTCTACTATACCAAGGCCCTCAAGGAGGGCAGCTAGGCGCAGGCAGATCAAGTCGAGGGAGTTGTGATGATGAGCCAGAACAAAGGGATGAGTCTGATATGCCCACTGAAGAGTGCGAGTGGTTATTCCTGTTGCATCTGAGAATCCTCTTCTGACTTTGGCGGAGCTAAAGGGGGCGCTTTCACTCCTGAGAGCATAGGAAGAACTGTCAAGAGCTCAGCCGCATAGTCGTCATGGCAGAGAAGGTACAGGATCTCTGAAAGCAGATACCTCGACTCCTCTGGGCCATCCTGAGCCATGAAAAGCTTGCATCCCCAGAGAAGGACATTCTCATCGAAGTCTTTGAAGCGTTGACCAGTAGGGAGAAGGGTGGGGTCTTCATACTGAGTCTGCAGGTCCATGATCTGCTCAGGGCTCATTGAAGCAGGGGGCCTCATGAAGATGGTCCAGAGGTCATCAGCCTTGGCCTGGGCCTGAGCCATCTGAATCTTTGCCAAGGGCTTGAGGGTCAGGGAAAGAGGCTGACCGCCTGCTGGCTTGATCTCGACTGCGAAAGGAGCCCGATCAGGGGCTCGAAGACTTGAGATGGAAACGCGCTCTGCCACGTTTCTAGGATAGCCGATGAAAAGACACAAAAAGAGCAGGAGGCTGGCGAGTGGCCCCCTGCTGAAGGAAAGAATGACTGAGCCTGTCTAGTCGAGCACGATGGTGTAAGTATCTGCCCCGAAGTCCGCGGGAACCAGGCTGATGCTTGAGGGCTGCTGCCCCTTTCCTGAAGCCTGGCTGGCCTGACTCCCTCTGGTGGCTCGAAGGGTATGGGTCTCTCTTCCAGGGCTGGTTCCCTTGATCCAGACCAGCTTGACCGCATCAGCAGTCATAGCCACATTTCTGATCTTATCAGGGCGAGTGCCATCATTCGTCTGATAGACATTCACCGTGATCTCCAGACCCTCCTCTAGGATGACCAGGTTCTTCTTCCTGGAGTTCATAGAGGTGATGTTTTCATGCTCAACCGTGATTGAAGAGTCAAACCCAAGAACATTCCCAGTGAAGGTAATGGGGGTCCCCTCAGTGACCACCCCGGCCAGACTGATAGTCAGGGGGGTCATGATAATGCTTGTGTGGTGCCTGCCGAGCAGTGGGTTGTGAACTAGTGAAATGGACACTTAGGGCTGATCCTCCTGGGGCTGAGGAGCCTCTTCAGGCGCCTGGGGAGTCGAGGGGGAGGTCTCAGGGATCACCTGCAGGAACCCGCCCGGGACGATGGGGTCTCTCTTGTCTTCAATCATGATTCAAGCCTCCAAAAGAAGGGGGTCTTCATTCTGCTTTCGACTGCATCCTCAGTGGCCTGAGCAATCGGACGTGAAAAAGCGTACCTGGTTCCCTCTTGAAGATAGTCAGCTACCTCAGAATCATTGAACACAAAGGCATGATAAGGGTCATCCCCCATCTCTTTCACCCACTGAGATCTAAAGCCATCTGTGGGGGAGTGAACATTGATGATTGAAGGATCCAGAAGGGGGGACCCATGCCTCTTGGCATAGGGATAGTCAGCCCACCTGAGTTCGGCCTTTGTCGTGTTCCCTGAGCTTCTTCTCCAGGCTTCCTGATAGACCGCCTCAGCAACTTGACTTACTGCCATGGCCGCCACTTGCTCCACAAGCAGTTCAATCCTCAGGGGGAGTTCATCCTGCCTGACTATCTCACCCTTCAGCATCGACCTCACCGTACATGAATTGAATGTCTAGGCACCCTGACTTATAGGGTAAAGCGGCCTGAGAAAAGTAGCGATTAGGGGCTGTGTCTAGGCTGGTATTCACCCTGGTCCCTTCATCCAAAACGGTCAGGTAGGTGAACTGATGAGCATAGAGGGCCTTTCGAAGATCATGAGCCTTCTGAGCAAGAAGGGCTGAGATCTCAAGCACGTCTCTGGCTGTGCCATCTTCAGCCATGATCCTCTCAGTATGCCAAGCCTGAGCCCTTTGCCCGAAGGTGGAAGCGTTCATTCCCCAGCCTGAAAGTGGCTCAGCAGAGAAGAGGTGGAAGACTCCCCAAGGAGGGGTGATTGCTGAGGGTTCCCCTCTCTCATACTTGGCGATTTCGACTCGCCAGTCAATTCTTTCCCCCTGATCAGCGGTGATGAAGCAATAGTCATCCCCATAGAAGGATCTGATGAAAAGTGTTAGCTCTTCTTCGGCAAGGGTCTGAATATTGCTCATGAGATCACCATTGGGGGCCTTGTGGTCTTCTTCATCAAAATCTGAAGTTCTTTGGCCCTGAAGATTCTAGTCATAGTCCCCCCGGCTGTCTTGTAGAACTCCCCAAAAAGAGGGTCCCCGGGGGTGATGTTTTCGACATACCAGCCTGACTCTATTTCCTGATCGACATGAAGCCTGAAGAGGTCAATGGTATCGAGAATATCAATGTCCTGGCGCCCGATCGGGCCAGGGCTGCTTCCTTCCTTCCTAGGCTCATGCCTCCCCCTTACATTCGAATAGGCCAGCTCGACTTGATCAGCGGCCCCTGCCCCAAGGGAAGAGGCTGCTGAATTGGCCCTGACAGGCCTGTAGAGGTTGAACCTGCCATGAAAGACAGTCTGCTGTCTGGGGCTGAGGGAGTAGGTCATCAGAAGACTGCCCTATTGGTGAGGCCTGCCATCAAGGACTTAGCCTGAGAGGCCAAGGCTAGGCCGGCCTGAGTTGTGAGCTCGAAGCCATAGTCCTCAGCAATGTCCCCATCCTTCCAGCCTGACATTCCAGGATGCCTTGAAGCTACTAGCTTGCTGACCTCTTCTCCTATGAGGCACAGGACTGCTCTTTTGGCTGAACTGCAGGGGACTTCTTCCCTTCCCCAGGATCCTGTGATCACTAGGGACTGAGGCCTCCCAAAGATTGGGAAGGAGAAGCGCATCAGAGTGAAGGTGTCCCCCATCTGACCTTCGAGCCAGTAGTCAGTCCCCTGAGTCTTGACTGTGCCCTCAATGGTCACTGAGGAGGCAGATAAGAGGCCTCCCCTGAGTTCCAGGAGGGTTCCCCCTCCGCTGAGGATCCCAGCCCTAGGAGGGCTTCCTGGGGGATTGAAGCGCCTAGTCTGAGTCTCGGCCTTGTAAGGGCGCCAGCCTGTCTGGGCTTCAAGCTGCTCGATGGCTGCCTGAAGGGTCTCTGGGGCGAGGTCATAGTCAAGGCCTAGCTCTTTCTTCACAAAGGCTCTTGCTTCTCCCATAGTCGGCCATGCCATGGCTTGAGTTTACACGAAGAAAGAGGGACCTATGAAGATCCCCCCCTTCCCTGACTGATCAGCTTCTACTCGAAGTCATCAGGAGGCTGGCAGCAGTTGGCGTCGATGGCCTTCTCTGAGAAGTCATTCAGCCCCAGTTGTTTTCTGGGGAACTTAGCCACCTCTGAGAACTTAGCCACCTCTTCGAATACAAGTGGATCTACAGGAAACTGCCTCAGTTCATCAAGCACATGAGGCGGATGAAAGACAGCTTCTAGAGCGTCTATAGAGAAGCCCTTTAGGTCCAAGATAGGATGACTTGAAGGCATCTCCTGGGATTCAGGAAGACTGACCTGGCTTTTGAATCCGGCCAGAAAGGTTTTGTACTCAGGAGAATGGCCTTCTGATTCCTTCACAGTCGGCCTGATCGGAACCTCTTCCTGCCGAGACTCAATGGTTACTGGTTCCCAAGGAGGCTCTTCTAGCCCTTCTCTCATGGGGATGTTCCCAACCTTGTAGGTGTTCTTCCTAGACTCTCCCCAGAGCTCATCATGAGCAAGCATCTGCTTTTGAATCGAGGTCAGCCCTTTGATGTGACCCTCCCCTCCTTGATGGTCTGAAGGCCTGAGAGTATCGAAAGGAAGCCCTGGGAAGCCTGAGGGGACAGTCCCTGTGGCAAGGGTCTCATAGTCAGTGACCTGCATGACCAAGCCTGACCGCATGACCGCATCCCAGACTTCCTGAAGCTTCTCCTTCTGAATCCCCCAAGCGTTTCCAGTGTGATGCTGAGGGCTGTCTCCCCCGAAGAGGACCCCCATGACCCCAAACATGCTCAGGGAGCCAGCTTGGTACTTGTTGAGGATCGTGTCTTCATTCTGGCAGCCAGGAAGGTTCCTCAGGCCGAACCCGATAACCTGATTGATCTGGTAGGGGGTCAGCCCATGAAGAAGGAGGGCCTTCATTGCCTGAGATCTAGTCATGGCTGATCCCCCTCGACTTCCTTCACTGACAAGTACTGAGACATGGCCTCTTCTGTGCTGAGCTTCTGATCTGCTGCGATTCTCATTTCTTCCATCCTGTTTGCTTCACTCCGGAAAGTGTCCTCTCCGCCAATCACGCCACCAAGCTGCCTCCAGCCCCTGACCTTCTTCAGGATGCTGTTATCAGCAAAGACCTGATGATTCCCAAACTCATAGACACACCCATTCTCGGCCAAAGCCGTGATAGTGCCATCTGCGCTTGAGGCAATCTGAGTGAATCTCACTTCTCAACCTCTGACTCTGAAGGGACTGCGCAGCGAGGCAGGAAGTGATTCATCAGTTCACCTGTATCATGAGAGATGTGTCGATTGATCCCGCGAATGTCATGTAGGAGATTGAAGTCATCAGCCTTCAGCATCTTCTGAAGGTCAAGCCTGCAGCCATTTGCGTGGCAGGCGCAGAGGTCCATTTCGATTCCCCTCAGATCCTCCTTTGTGCTTCCGTACATGAGAGAGGCTGCCTTCTTGGCAATCTTCTTGATCAGGGCTGAGTCCTTCTTTGGGACTGTGAATGTAAGCATGTGGCGTTTCTCCCTCTCCCTCTTCTTCCCCTCAGGCTTGAGACTAAGCGTGGGTGGGTTAGGAGCCACTGAGGGGCTAGTCCTCTGGCCAGAATCCTGGTCGGCAGTCCTCCTCAAATTCTGAATCATCACAGAGACTGCTCAGGAGTTCTTTAGCTTCAGCTTCACATGTGACAATCTCCCCATAGCCCCTCCTGCAGAGCCAGACCCCAATTCCTGGCTCATTCCAAGCCTGACAGTCTTCTGGCAGTTTGATGGTCTCGATAAACTGCTCTGTAGTGAACACCTTCTCCTGAGTCTGTGAGTTGCTGCTTTCCATTTCCTTGATCCTATCGGATATTGGTAAGTTACCCCTATCGGGGTAGGGTTGTCCAGGGGGCTGAGACATTTTGGCAAAATAAATCCCCCCTGCTCGAATCACTGAGAGGGGGGAAGCGCAGCCAGGTTTAATGACTGAGGGCTAGGCTGGTGGGACCTCCTTGGCTGGGGCCTCAGCTTCCTTTTCAGGGGCCTTGGCCTCCTTGATGGTCAGGAGGATCTTGGCCCCTTCCTGCCAGAGGCCATTGTTTGAACACTGACCTCTCTGAAGGTGGGGGAGTCCTCCACTGTTGACAACTCGCCAGAGGGGGGTAGAGACCTCTTCAGTCTGCCCTCCTTCCATGGGGGTCGTGCGCGATTCCTTCTCAGGGATCACGACTCCTGAGACTGAGACGCCAATGACTGTCACTCCTTCAGGGATGGGAAGGAGGTTCAGGCCGTTCCCTTCGAGGGAGATGCCTGAGGCTTTCTGAGTGCCCTTCTGTGGGGCAGGGACGGGGAGCATCATGATGTGTTCTTCTCTTAGACTGCGGTCAGCCCAGTGGACTTGGCGTAGACAGTTGCGTCATGCATCTTCAGGACCTCATAGACTGAGACCAGGAAGCCGAAGACCTGAGGAGTGTCCCACCCTGGGGCGATCTCTTGGGCTGTATAGCCCTGGATCATTTGATTCGGCGCCAGCTGAGGCAGCTGAACCTGAGGAAGGACTCCCACCTCAAGAGTAGCCTGACCAATGGCGTTCCTCTGAGCCCCGAAGATCATGGTCCCTGCGGGCACGAACCTTGAGACCACGATGCCTACGATTTCCCCAGTGATGGGGTGGACGTAGCCGGTCACGTGGGCTCCTGCCAGGGTCAGGTTCCCCTTATCCATCACCACTCGATGGATGGAGCCTGAAGCCAGGGCAATGTTCTTAATCGACAAGGCCTCCTGCGCGTTGCAAAGGATGTAGCAGCTTGATCCTCCCCTCTTCCAGATCGAAATGAGCTGAGCATCGATATGGGCGAAGGTCAGGGCGCCGACTGAGGTCTGCACCTGGCCTGAAGGGGTGCCGTTGGCAGTAGTGACCAGGTTCACCATGCCATTAAAGCCTAGGGCTGTCGTGCCATCTCCCCAGGGTGCGGCAGTGCTCGTGGCGCTTCCATTGATCAGGGCATTCTCCTCATTGAGGAGGGTGTTCATGATCGCGTTCAGCCTTTCCCGGTCGTACTGATTCTGGAAGTTGCGGCCAGTTGCCTGAGCAAATCCGGTCACTGACCCCCTCTGGCCGAGAAGCTTGAAGGAAGCTGACTTGGCCGCATAGACAGTAGTCAGTTCAGCGGGTGCGCCATTCTCAGCAAAGAAGACCTGAGCGGCCCCTGCTCCTTCTCCTGGCTGATCCCCAGCTGCCCAGCCTCCGCCAAGTGAAGTGATCTGACGCCAGGCAGTAGCCAGGCCACCAGGCTCCTCGACTCGGGGGACCATGTTTCGGAAGGGGGTCTCAGGTGGCACAAGGACCCTGACCTCAGACTCCAGATTCTCCCTGATCGGCAGGTTGGAAGTCGAGGAGAGGATGCCCCTTTGGATCTGCGCGGCCATGGCCTGAAGCTGAGTGGTGAGCTCAATCCCTGAGGGGGTCTCGCCCCTGACAATGGCATCGACTGAGCCAGCAGGAAGGGACTGCAGGACCTCAAGGGCATCAGCCCTCTGAACGTTCTGAGACACAGACCAGCCGGGAGGAAGAGCCCCCAGGAGGGGGGCAGTGTGCATGAAGATAGGTTGGATCATTAGTTTCCGCTCTTGAGTTGTGAGATTCTGAGGGAAGTGGCCTTGCGCTCCTCAGCGGTTGCGCCTGGCGACCTCTCCAATTCGGCAATCTGCTCAGCAATAGAAGACTTCTGAGGCTCACCTGTTTCATAAGCCATAACCCTCTCTACTGCCTTTGCGTTCAGAACTGGCCTCGTCTTCTCGCCTGACACCCCTTGAATTGGGGCAGACCTTCTGACCTCTGCCACTTCTGCAGGCTGAATCAATTCCACTGAGGGCATCGACACAGCCTCCATTGATCGAAAGATACCAGGATCCTGAGCCCTGGACACCACTCCGAGGACAATCTCCTTGAAGTCATCACAGGCAGCGCCTGCCCTGAGTGCCTTCTCTTCAGCAGAGATTTCATCCTGGCGCACGATGTCATAGAGGGCTGACCAAAGAAGGTCATGGGCTGCTGACCAGTCTCTATATGCCTGACCATCCCTGAAGCGATCCATGAGGCTTCCCCTATGAATCTTAGGCGCTGCCCCCCTCTGCTCATCAGATCCCCCTAGGGCCTCAGGCTTCGATTCGTTTGAATCCTCCTCAGATACTTCCCCTTCTGCCGCAATTTCCGTTTCTGCCGCAGAATCAGGCAAATCAGCAGAATCGAGTGGGCCAGGATCCTCAGTGACCTCAGCTTCAGCAGGGAGGGAGTCGAAGGTGCGGATCTCAGTGTAGATGGCATCCCAGTCCTTTGGCCGATCTACAAGGGAGGTCTCTACCCAATCGCACTGAGTGACTGAGAGGCCATCCATGACTCGGGGCACGACCCCAACGCTGAAGCCCTTGTAGACTCCTTCCTTCACCTTCTCCCAGGCCTGATCATCCACGACTTTGACCGTGAGCTCACAGGGGCCTGAGTCGAGCCAGTTGGCCCTCTTGACTGTGCCAACGGCTGAAAGCTGATGCATTTCCCTGACGTTTGCCCACTTCATGTAGCCAGGAGTGGCTTCGATCATAGAGGAGCGAGTCAGCCTGAGCCCACCCCCCCCCCCCCC
>Ga0172380_10005173_pt1 | contig 16060 bp, 13 predicted proteins | sample Leawe162metaG_FD_119747 | JGI IMG/M metagenome (GOLD analysis project Ga0172380, IMG submission 119747) | Leachate microbial communities from a municipal landfill in Southern Ontario, Canada - Leachate well 162 metaG | ecosystem: Engineered > Solid waste > Landfill > Unclassified | place...
AGACATCTTCACTCTCCAGATACTCTTCGAAGCCCATGGTGCGGTCAATAACACCGCCAGGAGTTATTTCAATAATCCGGTTGGCAACGGTCGAGACAAATTCGTGGTCATGTGAGGCAAACAGGATCACTTCGCTGAACGCGATCAGACCGTCATTAAGTGCGGTGATCGATTCCAGGTCCAGGTGGTTGGTCGGCTCGTCAAGGATAATCACATTGGCGGCGGTCAACATCATGCGCGACAACATGCAGCGGACCTTTTCGCCACCCGAGAGGACCGTGGTCTTTTTCATGGCCTCTTCGCCGGAGAACAGCATCCTGCCGAGGAAGCCGCGTGCAAAGGTTTCACCTTCCGTAGGGGGAGAATACTGCCCCAGCCACTCGATCAGGGTCATTTCCTTTTCAAAATACTGGCTGTTTTCCTTGGGAAAATAAGCGCTGGTAATGGTAATGCCCCACCGGAAGCTGCCGCTGTCAGGCTCAAGTTCACCGGCCAGAATCTGGAAAAGAGTCGTACGGGCAAGGGTGTTGCCGCCGACAAAGGCTATCTTGTCGTCCTTGCGCACGATCAGGTCAAAGTTGTTCAGCACCTTGACCCCGTCAATCTCCTTCGTCAGACCCTGGATTTCCAGGATAATATCGCCGCAAGGGCGCTCCGGCTTGAAGACAACGTGCGGATATTTACGGGATGAAGTCGGCATATCCTCAAGGGTAAGCTTGTCGAGCAGCTTCCTGCGCGAAGTTGCCTGCTTTGCCTTGGAGGCATTGGAACTGAAGCGCTGGATAAAAGCTTTAAGTTCATCGGCCCTTTCAGATACTTTGCGGTTTTCGTTCTGCTTCTGCTTCAAGTTAAGCTGACTGGCATGATACCAGAAATCATAGTTGCCGACATAAATCTGAATCCGCCCGAAGTCAATATCGGCGGTATGGGTACAGACCTGATTCAGGAAGTGACGGTCATGGGATACGACAATGACGGTATTGGGAAAACGGAAGAGGAATTCTTCCAGCCAGTTGATGGATTTCAGGTCAAGGTTGTTGGTCGGTTCGTCCAGCAGCAGCACGTCAGGATTACCGAACAGGGCTTGGGCCAGCAGGACACGAACCTTGTCGCCCGGCTCAAGTTCCTTCATCGTCTTCGTCCGCAGTTCCTCGGAAATGCCGAGGCCGTTCAGAAGTACTGCGGCCTCGGATTCAGCTTCATAGCCGTTCATTTCGGCAAAGTCACTTTCCAGCTCTGCTGAGCGCACACCATCGGCTTCGCTGAATTCGGGCTTGGCGTAAATAGCTTCACGCTCGATCATGATATCGTACAGCCGCTTATGGCCCATGATGACCGTATTGAACACGGTCTCATCGTCAAAGGCGAACTGATCCTGGCGGAGAACGGCAATGCGCTCACGGGGACCGACGATGACCTCCCCTTTGTCAGCATCCAGCTCACCGGCAAGAATCTTGAGAAAGGTCGATTTGCCCGCACCGTTGGCGCCGATCAGGCCGTAGCAGTTACCGGGGGTGAATTTGATGTTGACGTCCTTGAACAGGACTCTCTTGCCGTAGGAAAGGGTAATATTAGATGCTGCAATCATGCTGGTCTGATGCTCCTTTAGTAAGTTAAAAATCATTTTCTGCTGGTTGGGCAGAAATGATTTCGTTAACGCACTTATCCCGATTTATCGGGGCTAAGAAATAAAAAACCACAGGGCCTGGTGAGCACTGCGGTTCACTAACCAAGTAGAAATACCATATAACCTCGTAATTAAGCAATATATTTCGCTGACAATTTCCCGCCACATTGACTTTAGCGTGCCACAGGTGTTATTCAGGTAGACAGTCAAAACCGGTCGTAACCACGGATACATGGGATGAACACGGATATAATCCTGATGATACAAAAGTCTTTCAGCCTTTATCCGTGTTCATCCTATCCATCCGAGTTCAAATGCTTTTAAGGGGTTTCCGTGTCCAAGAAACATAGCCGTCTGTTCGAATTCATAGCCAAACATCCCCGCCTGATTCTGGCGCTGGCGCTGTTGTTCTCTGTTTTCTCCGTCATCTACACGGTCAGGAACATGACCTTTCTGACTGGCCGAGACGACCTGATGCCACGGAACGCCCCGTTCCAGGTTGATTACCGCGCCTACCGGGCCGAGTTCGGCGATCAGGAAGAGATCGTGGCGGTGCTGGAATCTGACGACGCGGTGAAATCCACCAAAGCCGCCGACGCGCTCTATACGGAGCTCAGCAAGGAACAGGGTGTGTTCCGCGAAGTATTCTACCCCGGCGGCCTCCCCTTCTTCCGCACCAACGGCCTGCTGTTCATGCCGTTGGAAGAACTGAAAAATCTGCGCCGCACCCTGACCATGGCCGCCCCGGTACTGAAAGACCTGGCCGCCTCCCCCTCGGTACAAACCCTGTTCACCAGCCTGACCGGACAGATCGACCGCTACCTGAAATCCAGTGATCCGAACGATCTGGCGAGCCTGACCTTCATGCTGACCACGCTGGACAAAGGCTTTGCTTCGGCTTCGCTCAGCACAAGCTCTTCGGCTTCTACTGCGGGAGAAGGGCCGGTCCCTGAGCGGAGTCGAAGGGAGGGGCTGTCCATGGATTCCTTCCTGAAGGGTAACGGCACCGGCACGCCGTCCATGCTGGAGAGCACGGGCAAGCAGCAGGTCATCTCCATGTTGCCGGTCAAGGACGAGACGAGCTTCGTCGCTTCGGAGAAATCGATCAAGGCGGCCCGGGCGATCCTGAAGAAAATCATTGCCAAGCCTGAGTTCAAGGGCGTCACCGGTGGCCTGACCGGCGTGCCGGTGCTGGAATATGAAGAGATGGCCACCAGCCAGCGCGACCTGCAGATCGCCACGGTCCTCTCCCTGTCGCTCACCATCATCCTGCTGCTGTTTGCCTTCCGCGGCCTGCTCAACGTCATAGCCGCCATGGTCTCGCTCATCGTCGGCATCTGCCTCTCTTTCGGCTTTGCCACCCTGGCCATCGGGCACCTCAACATCCTCTCCATGGTCTTTGCGATCATGCTGATCGGCCTGGGGATCGAGTACGGCATTCAGGTAGTGCTCCGCTATCAGGAGGAACTACGTTGCGGCGCGAACGGCATGGCAGCCATTGAAGCCGGGCTCTCAGCCAATATCCGTTCCATCCTCATGGCCGCAGCAACGACGGCGCTGGCCTTTGCCACCTTCTCCTTCACCGATTTCAAGGGAATCGCCGAACTGGGCATCATCGCGGCCGGAGGGGTATTCATCTGCGTCCTGGCCACCTTCACCGTGCTGCCGGCCATGCTGGTGCTGCTGGAGCGGTTCAGAAAGCCCTCACTTTCCCCCACCCCGGCCCCCTCCCCAACCCTCCCCTTTATGCCCCAGAGGGTACATAAAGGGGGAGGGAGTTTTAGCACACTATTCACCAGACCGAAAGCCGTCATCGCAGCCACGTTGCTGCTGTCCGCTTTCTGTCTCTACCCTACCCTGACCATGCGCTTTGACTACAATCTGATGAACCTCCAGGCCAAGGGACTGCAATCGGTGGAGTACGCCTACAAGCTGATGCGGAGCAAGGAAAACTCCGGCTATTTTGCCGTGGTTACTGCAAAGAACAAGGCGGAAGCGGAACAGCTGACCAAACGGCTGGAAGCGCTCCCGGCCGTGGACCATGTGGTCAGCACTCTCTCGTTCACACCTGATCACCAGTCAGAAAAACTGGCGGAACTGGCCGCCCTGCGCGCCGTCATGGCCGATGTCAGGCCCGTGCCGTATGAAGAGAACCTGCAGCTCATGGCGTTGCCGGCGGTGTTCGAGAATTTCCGCGACCGGGTGGAGAAGCTGAAGAACGCGTTGACGGCCAAAAAGGCTCCGGAAGCAGAGCCGGTCGGTACCTTTCTGACGACCCTTGACGGCTTTTTCAAAGCACTGGAAAAGGAAAAGGACAATAATGCCCTCGGTATGCTGCGCGATTTCCAGGGGGGAATGTTTGCCGAACTGCCGGACAAACTGACGATGATGAAGGAGAGTTTCGGCGCCGCCGAAATCAGGGACAGCGACGTGCCGACCGAATTGCTGAAGCGCTTTGTCGGCAAGAGCGGCAAACTGCTGCTGCAGGTGGCGCCGAAGAAGGAAATATTCGAGCGGGAACCGCTCCAGGAGTTCGTTGCCCAAGTCAAGAGCGTCGTGCCTGCCGCCACCGGCGAACCGGTCATGGTGTACGAGTCGCTCTCGGTCCTGCGTAGCGCCTATCTGAAAGCGTTCATCTACGCCTTTATCGGTATTGCCGTGCTGTTGCTGATCAACTTCCGGAGCATCCGCTACGCCCTGCTCGGCTCAGCTCCGCTGGCGGTGGGTCTTTTGCTGATGATCGGCGGCATGCGGTTGATCGGCATCAGCTTCAACTCGGCCAACATCATCGTCCTGCCGCTGATTCTGGGGGTAGGGATAGACTCGGCAATTTACATCCTGAACCGCTATCGTCAGGGAAACGAATCGCCGGAGAAGGTTGCCGCCAGCAGTGCGGGTGTCGGTGTATTCCTGAACGCGCTAACGATCCTGTTCAGCTTCGGAGCCCTGATGGTGGCACACCACCAGGGGGTCTTCAGCATCGGCGCGGTCATGTCGCTCGGGATGGTTGCGAGCGTGGCGGCGTTTTTGATCTTTATGCCGGCGCTATTAAGTTTGTGGGGGAAACGGTAGGTATTTGTTTGGCCAACAGATCCCTCTCCCCTAGTGGGAGAGGGTTGGGGAGAGGGGAGAAGGGGAGACACAGGCATTATAACCTCATGCACCCCCTCCGTATTCAACAGGGTTTCGTTATTCCAGAAGCGCTGCACCATAAAACCTTGGGAGTTCAGCCACGCCGTTCTTTCAAGGTCTTTTTCCCTTTCAACCGCGTGTTGCCCCCATCCGCTTAAATTATCAAAGCATGCTCGAAGCAAATGAAATCGGCAATAAATCTGCCGATCTGTTCCTGACGGCGGAACTTCAGGCCATGAAGCTGCTTTCTCCGCAGGTGTTTCCAGAGCAGTTGTTCCGCATCTGTGGAGTCTTTGCGCAATTTTCGCGCTGTTTCGGTAAGATTCATGGACATCTTCGCCTCTCACCCTCCCCCTGCCCCCTCCCATAAAGGGCGGGGGTGTTTTTTTGCTACACTTCCGGCGCTTCCAAAAGCTCCCTCTCCCCTCGTGGGAGAGGGCTGGGGAGAGGGGGAGCGTGTCTTTCATTCCACACCTCAATCAACTGCGTTGCCGTCGGGTGCCGATAATGGGTGAGGAAGAGATGGGAGCTCCCCTTGAAAAGCGGCTTGAATCCTGCGGTCATGTAACTTTTACCGAGTTTCTTGGCGATGGTTTTCTGTGCTGTTTCTGACAACCGGGGCAGCTCCCACACCCCCGCCGGGTTGTCAGGGCCATCGGGATTCATGGGCCACGGTTTTAATGCCACAATGTCCTGCTCGCCAAACCGCTCGGCAATCGCCAGCGCCAGAATGCCGCCCAGGCCTTGACCGCGATATTCCGGTTTCAGGATAATCGACTTGATCAGCACGATATTGTTGTAATCGCACAGTTCGTCTTCAACAGTCGGGATCAGTTCATCATCGGCAAACAGCTCTTCATAAAGGTTGCCCAGATCGTTTGAGAGCCCGTTAAAGATGTCGGACAGTGACCATTCATCGTCATTGGTAATCTGATCCATCCTGACTTCATAAACCTGGGCCTCACCGATAATTTCCTGATCGTCGCCGTGGAGGATGTCGATGTGGATGGTGGAGACGTAGTGATTCGGGGCATTCCGGCGGCTTTCTTTTCGTTCGACGTTACTATTTCCACATATCCTCATCCACCTTTTCGAACACAGCGGTGGCCCGCAGAAAATCGTCGCCTTCCTGACTGCTCCAGGTGCCTGCCAAAGAGTCAAGATCGTTGTAGACGGCGGAGCGTTTCTTTTTGTCGATTCCGAGGGATTCCCTTAAAATCCTGAGCATCACGGCATTAACGCTGGTTTCCTCCTGTCGGGCCTTTTCCTTTAATACTGCGGCAATAGCATCGTCTACGCCACGTAGCGTCATGGTTGTCATGGGTATCCTCTCCTTTATCGCAACGCCAGCAAAATGCTGCTGATATGTGTAAAATGATCGTCAAAGGTTGCTAGTGCCAGACCATGCTGCAATGCCGAAGCCGCCAGCCACAGGTCATTGGACGGGATCGGTCGCCCCTTCTGGCGCAATTCAGAAAACACCTGGGCATAGAACTCAGAAGTTTCATCATCTACCACAAGAAGGTTCACCCTGGCTGAATCCAGAAACCGGTCAAGCTCAGCCCTGTTATCCCGCTCCTTGTTGCCACAACGGAACCCGGCAAGCAGTTCGCCGAGAATGACCGTATTGACGCCGATATAATCAGCCCGTTGCAGAAGGTTAACGGCTTCAGCATCGTTTCTTTTAAAAGCCACATAAAAATTTGTATCTATGATGATCCGTTTCATATTTGAGCCCATGCAGTGATGTCATATTTTAATGTCATTATGCTATCACAATATGATTCTGTCAAATGAGTAACGTTGGTTTTGTCAATGTCAGTGCCTGAAACCTGCTGTTCTTCCGGTATTATCCTATTTCTTCTGGAGTGCAGATCATGATTTCATTCCCAAATATTTGGCTGAAAGTGTTTGCACCTATACTCTTTAATCAAGATACTACAATGTATTAAAGGCCACAAAACAAGTATTTTTTCCGAATCACCATAAAAAAACCGGACGACCATAAAATGATCGTCCGGTTAAGAGTACCGAGATATTTAGAGTGTCCTGACGGGACACGCAGGGATGACGCTTACTCCTTCAGCCGGTTCAACCGGTTCTTGTAGATATAATTTGTACCCTGGATGTATGCCAGCGCGTCCATCAACAGACCTTCCTCCGGCTTCAATACGGTAGTTGCGCCATCCTTCCGGATAAAACTGAAATAATCGGCCTGCCTTTTGGGGCCGAGTACCAGCATTTTGTCATCATGAATGAAGCCGAGTTTTTGATAAGTCGAGATAAACGCCCGCTCACTCCAGGCATCCGGGGTCAGGACATCCTTGCCGATGAACGCGCTGGTATAGCTGAAATTCAGCAAGCCAAGCACCGTCGGGGCGACATCGATCTGGCTCATCATCCGGTCGACGACCTGCGGTTTGATGATTGCCGGGGCATAGATAAAGAGAGGAATTTCATAGTTCTTTATCGGCAGCGCCAGTTTTGCGGCACTCCCGGCGCAATGGTCGGCGACTATGACAAAAATGGTGTCATTGAACCATGGCTTCTTTTTCGCCTCGGCAATAAGGCGGCCGATGGCATAATCCGCGTATTTGACACCGCCGCTGCGGCCGGATTTCGAGGGGATATCGATCTTGCCGTCAGGATAGGTATAGGGACGGTGATTCGAAGTGGTCATGACGACGCTGAAAAATGGCTTCTTGGCGGCATGCGAAAGATCAGCCTCCTTGACCACCTTCAAAAACAGGTCCTCGTCGCACACACCCCAGGCATTGGTAAACGTCACCTCGTTTTGGGAGAAGTTCGTCCTGTCAATCGTGGCAAAGCCGTTCGTCGCGTAAAAATAGTTCATGTTGTCAAAATAGCCATGGCCGGCATAGATAAACTTGTTATCGTAGCCTTTCTCCTTCATTACCGAACCCCACGAAACAAAGTTTTCATTTTTGGGGCGTTTCACTATCGAGGTTCCCGGCAGCGGCGGCATCGAGAGGGTAAGCGCCTCCAAGCCGCGCACGGTCCTGGTACCGGTCGCATACAGATGGGTGAAGAAGAGCGATTCCCTGGCCAGTTTATCCAGATTCGGCGTTATCCCTTGATTGTTGCCGAACGAAGTCAGAAAATCGGCGCTCAGGCTTTCTTCTACGATCAGCACGATATTGAGATGTTTTTCCGCTCCACCCGGCTGAACGACCCGGGAAACAGAGGGGCCTTCCTGACTGGCAAAGCGGCTGTTCTTTTCCTGCAGCATCCCTTTCAGACGGGAAAGCACCGCCTTGTCATCCTTGTTGACATAAAACTTGTTGAAATCCAGCTCGTTGTTTCTGAAGGCCGCAAAGAGGCAATAGACGCCGTTCCCGGCAAGTTCATCCGCGTAATTATTCGGAGATATCTGCGTCAGCGACAGATCAACCGCCGCAAATGAGATCACCGGGAGGAGGAGCAACAGAACGCCAACCTTCAGGCGACCAACGAAGCGTGATGAGTGGGAAAATGAATGGGACAGATGTTTTCGTACAGGTAGAAAGGCGCCGATATTGAGCAGCAGCAGTGCTGCGAGGATCGTGTTTACCGGGTACGACTCCCTGATATTGCTGATAACTTCATTGGTATAAATCAGGTAATCCACCGCGATAAAATTGAAGCGAGTGGCAAATTCATCAAAGAAGGTGTATTCGGCAACCACATTGAACAGCATCAGATAGGTAAACACAAATCCGGCTGTATAGGCGCACACCTTGAAAAAGGAACTGTTGAATATCCTGTCGGGCAGGATGATGGAAATCAGGACCACGGGAATGGCAAAATAGGAAAACGTCACGCAATCAAAGAAAAAACCGACAGCGTATATTTTCACCAGCAGCAGAGGATCCATGCCGATCTCGGAAAATGAGACCGCCAACAGGATCGTCCGGGTTACCGCCGAGAAAATTATGATGATCAACCAGAGGGTGTATAATGAATTAAATCTACTTCTTACCTGCATACAATTAAATTCCTTTTGCGTGTTATATTATCCAACATACTGGATTGCTTCATATCATGGGGCCGTTACGGTAATGACCTGGCTCCCCTCTCCTCCCGGGTTGACTATTTGAAGCCGAAAATCCTTATTGACGGGAGAATAGGGATGGCGCTGGTAAATCAGTTTTGTACAGTCGATATAGATCAGCTTTTCCCGCTCGGCCGTATCTTGGCCACCCTTTCCGCCAATCTGCATGCCATCCACATATACCGAAGAATTCTGAGTAAAATTTCTTCCGGAAATTATCAGTTCGTAATAGCTGACATGCTCATCACCGACCGTCACCTGGCCGATTTCCGGTCTTGTTTCAACAGCCAGGTTCAACGGGACTGAACTGTTTTCGGGAGCGTTTTTCACCTGCACCTGGTGTAGTCCTCCCGGCACGGCCGGAACAATAAATGAGATGGAATCCGGCGAAAGAAGGGTGCTGCCAAGCGCCGCTCCGTTAAAGAAGAGCATCGAAGTCTCACCAAAATTACTGCCGCGGGCAACTACTTCGCGTTCCTTTCCGGCAGCACAGGAGCTGATCGTTGCCGGCTGAAGAGAGCTCAGTACCGGGCGCACCGGAAGTACCGAAAAATTGTATGATCTCCCGATCGTGCCGTCGGAACGCTTCAGGTAAAGGGCGTACAGACCCGCCGCCATTTGGGGCGGCACATTGAATTCAGCCTGTTTCGCACCGGTTATCATGGCCGGTATTTCAACACTCCCCAGAAAAACGCTGGCTTTTTCCCCAAAGCCGTTTCCTGACAGCATCACCTTTACCCCCGGTTCGGCCTGGGCCGGGATGATACTGAGAATAGTCACCGGCGCAACCACCAGAACCGGAGCATGCGGCGCAGCGATCTTTACCCGCTTCTGGTGTTCAGCGGCAGACACATCGCACGTCAGACACAAACAGACCATGAAAACGAGCAGCCGTAAGAATGGTAACAACATGGATACACTCCAATCGTTTGGTGTAGTCGTGGCTTACCCTTTAACCTTCATCGACAGCCAGATTCCGCTCAGCATGAAAATTCCGTTTGCCCCCCAGGCGGCGACGACCGGCGGTAATATGCCGCTCCTCCCGTATGAGAGCAGTACGGCATTGACAACAAAATACGCAAACCCGATGCCGATACTGGTCCCGATACCCATGGCGATGCCGCCGGAGCGGCTGTTCCGCAGCGCGAAAGGAATGCCGAGCAGCACCATTATCAGGGCCGCAAAGGGTGAGGCGATCTTGGTATGCATCAGCGTCAGATAGCGGTACGCCTGATAACCGCCCCGCTTCAGGTTTTCCGCATATTCTTTCAGCGCCCGGATACTCATGTTATCGGCATCGCTGTCCAGAACCTGCAAGTCTTCCTTTTTCAGCTTGAGATCCAACGGCATCGTTTGCGCGGTTTTCAACACAAAACCGGCCGACTGGAAGTTTTTCATCACGGTAGCGTTAAGAACCCAGCGGCCATCCCGCAGAACTGCCGATTCAGCGTCAATCCTGCTGATCGGGTTCATCGCTTCATCAACGTCCCAGACAACAACCCCGCTCAACGTTTGCGTCTTCGGCTCAAACAGGCGAGCCTGCAGAATCATCGATTTGGAGCGGAACCAGATGTTGTTCCGCTTGAACGTGGCACGCTCCCCCTTTTTCTTGATCTTGATCCGGTCAATCAGTTCGGTTCGAGCATAACTGTGCGGCAAAACCAGCTCGGCGTTGATCAGCAGTAAAATGCTGGAAACAAATCCGAGCGCCAGCATCGGCAGCGATATTCTCAGCAGGCTGACACCGCAACTGCGCATGGCGATGATTTCGCTATCGCGTGAAAGCACCCCGAGAGTCAGCAAGGTAGCCATAAGAATCGAGAAGGTGGCGGTCCGGCTGGTCATTTCTGGCAGCTTCCAGATAAAATACTGCAGGATATCGTTCGCCGCTCCCCCTGCTCGCAGAAAGCGCGGGATCTTTTCAATCAGATCGATAACCAGATAGATCCCGACAAAACCGCTCAAACAGAGCGTAAGCAGGCGTAACCAGGTCCGGGCAATATATCGGTCGAGGATGGTCATTTCAGGACACCCTCTTGAAATAATCAAAAATATTTTTCAACGGTAACAGGGGAATATTTTTCTCCAATGAAGCCTGTCGCAACAAGAAGCAGCCGAAGCAGAAGAAAACCAGATTGGGAATCCAGAGCGCAACAACGGGAGGAATGGCACCCTTCTCCGCAAACGAGCGCAGAACCGACACCAGAACGTAATAGGAGAATATTATTAAAATGCTGACGGTAAAACCACCCGATTTACCCGATCTCCGATTCTGTATTCCCAGGGGAACCGCAAGGATTGCAAAAACCAGCGAGGCAAACGGAAAAGTGAAACGGCTGTGCAGCTCTGACAGCATTTTCAGACGGTCTCTTTCCGAAGTAGCCGGATCGTTGATTTTGTGCTGAAGCTCGGATAACCACATATCAGGCTCGTTTTTGGATATTACCGTGCCGTTCACCTTTTCGCCAACCGTCATGCTGTATTCACCGAAATGAACCACCCGGTAGAGACCTGCAGCTCCAGCCATATGAATCGAACCGTCATGCAATGACAAGAGCAGCGCCTGGCTGCCCGCTGACGTCGAAACGATCCCGTCCCGCGCAAAAATTGTCATGGGACGGTCCGGATTGCGGCCATCGTTGATGACAACCCCTTTCAGCGTGCGGCTCTGTTCATCATACTGATCGGTGTACATCACGACGCCGGGAATATCATCCCAGAATGTCTTTTCCCGAATCGTGGCGGTAACATTCCGCTTTAACACCTGAACACTGAGTTCCCTGAACGAACTGTTGCCCCAGGGCACACCGATTACACTTGCTCCCAGTGCCAGCAGTACTGCAACAAGAGCGCAGACGATCACCGGCGGCAGCATCTGAATGAGGCTTATGCCGCACGCCTTGATTACAACGATCTCGTTATCGGCCGAAAGCCGCCCGAACGCCAGAAGCACAGCCAGCAAAAAAGCCATCGGTATCGTAAAGACGAGGAATGACGGGATAAGATACATGATCATCCTGCTGACGTCAGCCAACGGGACACCGTGGGAGACAACAAGGTCAGTCAGCGTAATCAGACGCCCCATCAACAGAACCAGGGTAAAAATGACAATGCCAAGCAGGAATAGCGAGGAAATTTCGCGAACTATGTAGAGAGATAAAATGCGTTTCACAGACGGATGATACATGAGCGGGAGAAATGTGTAAAGGGGCGTAGAGAATGCTGCGTCCGGGCACAAAGCAAAGGACCCTCCGGAAATCCGGAAGGTCCTTTAACTGTACTGCTTTGAAGAGAACTGATCAGGCTTTGGCAGACCAGACACCATGAAGATTACACAACTCACGAGCAGTGACCGAGGAAGCGGAAACCTTGAAAACGGCTTCGGCAACTTCGCCCGGTTTGAGGAACTGGTGATAGGCTTTGCCATCAGCGACCAATTCGATCCACTCGATGTAATGCTTTTCTTCCATCGGATGAGGTACACTGCCAATGGTCACCTTGTAACCGCCATCGATTTTTTCGATGACCGGCACATGCTTTTCCTTGGCGGCATCAACAGTATTTTCAGTCAATAGTTTCATATCCTGGCCACAACAGGAAAGATCACCGTCACCTGCATGAAGAACCTCAACAATATTGCCGCACAGCTCGCATTTGTAAACTTCAAGTAATTTCGCCATAATCTATTTCTCCTTTGAATGAAATATCCCTTGCTTCAGGGCTCTCGTTGTTACCAGTTTTCACACAGCAGTTCAAAATGTCCCTTCGGATGCAAACAAGCGGCACACACTTCCGGAGCCTCTTTACCGGTGTGAAGATAGCCGCAGTTGCGGCAGCGCCAGATGACGTCACCATCCCTGGTAAAGACACGACCGGCTTCAATATTTGCCAACAGGTCGCGATATCGTTTTTCATGCTGCTTTTCGGCTATCGATATTGCTGTCCAGGCAGCTGCAATCGCCGGAAACCCTTCTTCCCTGGCTGTTGCGGCAAAAGCAGGGTAAAGCTGGGCATGCTCCTCATGCTCTCCATTAGCAGAAGCCAGCAGATTCTCAGCGGTTGTCCCGATTTTGCCGGCAGGAAAACAGGCGGTTATCTCAAGATCGCCACCTTCAAGAAATTTGAAAAAACGCTTGGCATGCTCTTTTTCCTGATTGGCAGTTTCTTCAAAAATGTCGGCAATCTGGATAAAGCCCTCTTTTTTTGCAACGGAAGCAAAATACGTGTAGCGGTTTCTGGCCTGGCTTTCTCCGGTAAAAGATTTAAGCAGGTTTTGCTCGGTAATGGTTCCCTTTATTGAATCTGCCATTTCCCCCCCTCATGCTCAGCTTTAAATACGACTGATATTGTCCTTTATACCGTACTTTTTCTTTTTTGCAACGAAAAAAAATGGGGATGCATTTCTGCATCCCCATTGGCGCCAATTAAAAAATGTAGACTGATCAGGACAGTTGACGTCCACCTTCAGCAGCCCATTTTTCGAGCATTGCAGTGGTAACGGACTTCGGACGCTCGATAGCGTAACCAAGGCCACGATCCCAAGTGATGTTTGCCATGCAACCAAGTGCGCGGCCTACACCGAACAGAACGGTGTAGAAGTCGAATTCGGTCAGACCGTAGTACATCTGGATAACACCGGACTGTGCATCGACGTTCGGCCATGGGTTTTTGGTCTTTCCGTGCTCTGTAAGAACGCCGGGAGCAACTTCAAAGATCATGGAAACAACCTTGAACAATGGATCGTCCTTGAGGCCGGGGGTGTTGAGGCAGAATTCACGCTGTGACATGTAGCGTGGGTCGGTCTTACGCAGAACTGCGTGGCCGTATCCCGGAATAACCTGACCGGCATTGAGCGTATCCCAGAGAGCAGCTTTGATCAGTTCTTTGGTCGGCTCGACGTCTTTGCAGTATTTCTCCTTGAATTTCAGGGTCCAGTCGAGAACTTCCTGGTTGGCAAGGCCGTGCAGCGGGCCTGCCAGGCCGTTCAGACCTGCGGAGTATGCATAGTATGGGTCGGACAGAGCTGAGTGAACCAGATGAGTGGTGTGAGCCGAAACGTTACCGGATTCATGATCGGAATGCAGGATGAAGTACATACGGGCAACGTCTTTGTACTCATCTTTCTGGCCGATCATGTGGGCAAAGTTGGCACCCATGTCCAGAGTCGGATCGATGGCAATCTGCTTGTCGCCACGATATTTCAGGTTGTAAATAAAGGCAGCGATAACCGGGATACGGGCAACGATGTCACTGGCATCTTCATAGACATATTCCCAGGCGGTCATCTTGTTGAATTTACCGGAGTTGTAAAAACCGGCAAATTTGGAATCTTTCTGCAGGGCAAGCATTGCAACGGAGAGCATAACCATCGGGTGGCTATCAATCGGCAGCGCGCGAACTGCGTCAAATACGTACTGAGGAACAACCTGACGTGTTTTCCACTCGGCAACAACTTCAGCAACATTCGCATCGGTCGGGACGTCGCCGGTCAGCAGAAAATACCAGAAGGATTCAACAGTCGGATACGTAGAACCTGCCGCCTTTGGCAGTGCTGCAAATGTTTCAGGAATGTTTTTGCCACGGAAGCGGATGCCTTCCTGTGGATCCAGGTAGGAGATATCGGTTACCAGTGAGCGAATGTCACGAGCTCCACCGATACACTGGTCGATGTTAACCTGATCAATGATGACCTTGCCGAACTCTTTGACGAGTCTGGTGATACGTGGACGGTGTTCCTCGATTTTCAGCTTGAGTGTGTCTTTCAGGGCCATTGTTTTACTCTCCTTTTCGTGGTGTGAGGGCGAACCCGGATAAAAAGCGCTTCGGCTTCTTAACATGTAATCCAGACGTCTAACGGGGGAGAAACGGGACTCTTTTTTAGCATACTGTATACAATTTTGTACGGCTGTTATACTCGACCGTATACGAAAAATGCAACAAAAATTTTGCATTGTGAAATCAGTTCAAAATTACCAGCTCGTCACTGGAGTGCGTAAGGCGCTTGAGCCCTTCATTAGCCATATAAAAGGTATTCTCAATGCCGATTGCACCTTCACCGGGAAAGACGACTTTCGGCTCAAAAGCAAACACCATCCCAGCTTCAAACGGCATCTGGTTGAAGCCGCGGGCGATAAACGGATATTCATCCATCTCCACCCCAAGCCCATGGCCGATAAAAGAGACTTGCGACCCCTTTCCTCCCATAAAACTGTCGGCATACCCCATGGTAACAGCACATGTGAGGCAGACATCATACAATGCCCCCCAACTCATGCCAATTTCGATAGTGCGCGTCATTAAAGCCTGAATTTCCAGCATGTCGTCATATGCTTTTCGCAATCGATCCGACAATTCTCCCACTGAAAACACCCTGGTCTGATCGCTCAGATAGCCGTCAACACATCCGGCGAAATCGATAATGACCGGCTCATGAGGCTCTATCAGCTTCAGACCGGTCCCTTGGCCAAAAGAGGGATTAAGCCCCATCCCCCCCAACGGAGTATCCGAATAAGTCGGGACGGCGCTGTCGGTTCCGGAGAATATCTGGCCGTAAAAGATATCGGAATTGAAACCTCTCATTCGTAAAAGACCCTGATGACCATCCTTGCGGGCGGTGTATTCGAGTTCGGCCGCCACATCAAGATCCGTCATGCCGACACGGATAATCTCCCTGGCACGACGATACACACGATCCACCTGATCGGCGGCGTCTTTCATAAGGTGGATTTCATAATGTGATTTGATCATCCGGACTTTGCGAATCAGGGGGGTTGCATCGGAAAAGTCGGCATCAGGGAAGAGTGATCGATACCGTTGATAGAAATTAAACGGCAGAACATCCAGTTCCAATCCGATCCGCTTCGGCACGGGGTAGCCGTACTGCGCAAGAACGGCAGGAATATCCTTCAGCGAATTAAATGGCACTACTTCCTTGAGACCCGATTCCATCCGTGCCCGCCCCGCTTCCTTGCGCACCATGAAGAGCGGCTGGCCTGATGCCGGAACGTACAGGTTGCCGCTCTGGACGGTACCGGTAAAATAAAAGAGGTCGGCATTCTGGACGATAATCACGGCATCAAGAGAACTCGATTGCATGTTGTCCTGAAGTTTTTTGCAGCGATATTCAAGCTCGGCGGCCGGGGTCAGACGCATATTTTCTCCTGTTTCTGTAGTTTCGGTGCACTGCTACCGCGTGGACGGAAGCGGCGGAGGCGTTGTCCCAAAAAGGACATCCAGTTCGTGTTGCTGTC
>Ga0172380_10005174_pt1 | contig 16059 bp, 11 predicted proteins | sample Leawe162metaG_FD_119747 | JGI IMG/M metagenome (GOLD analysis project Ga0172380, IMG submission 119747) | Leachate microbial communities from a municipal landfill in Southern Ontario, Canada - Leachate well 162 metaG | ecosystem: Engineered > Solid waste > Landfill > Unclassified | place...
GCGGGATGCAATGCAAGGCGCAAATTGCGCCGCGTGGTCATTCTCACGCAAGCAATTTGCAACGCGGCAGTGCGCCCGCTGGGGGCAATCCAACCGGACAATTTCCCCCGCGCAAGGCATATAGTAACGATAACGAAAAAATAGACATACGGTTAATCGACCACCGCATCGTCGGCCATGATTGGCTGACCCAGCCGGCAACCGGATGGCAGCCGCCGGCCCCTGCCCGCATCGTTTTTGCCAGCCTGAAAGGGGGCGTGGGACGCTCCACCGCGCTCGCCGTACTGGCCACCGAGCTTGCCCGCCAAGGGCGCAAGGTGCTGGCAATCGATTTGGACCTCGAAGCGCCGGGCATTGGAACAATGCTAATCGATGAAGAGAAAAAACCGAAATTCGGCGTGTTGGATTGGTATGTGGAACGTGGCGTAGGTAGTGTCGGCATGGACGACCGGGAGTTTCTTCTCGACATGATTGCGCCCAGCCCGTTTGGCCGAGGCAAGGGGCTGATCGACGTAGCACCGGCGGTAGGCAGCGCCTCAGACGCTTATCCCGCCAATGTGCTCGCAAAAATCGCTCGCGCCTATCTGGAATTGTCTCAGGAAAATGAGCAACCCTTGGGCTTCCTGCAACAAACGCAGGTATTGATAGACCAGCTTTCGTCCCTAAAACACTACGATGCCATCCTAATCGATGCTCGGGCGGGACTGAACGAAAGCACCGCAGCCGCCTTGCTTGGGCTGGGCGCGGATGTTTTGCTGTTCGGCGTGGATACGCCGCAGACTTTTGCGAGCTATCGCTATCTGCTTGCTCATCTGGCGCGCTTCAAAAGGGACGAAGATGACGATTGGCTCTATCGGCTACGCATGGTGCATGCCAAAGCATCCGCCGATGAAACACGTCAGGCGGCTTTTCGCGATCGCGCCTACGCAATCTTTTCCGAATTCTTATATCGTGATCGGGTGCTATACGCTGAGGATGGCAGCCCACTGCTTGACCGGGAAACCGGCAAGCCCATCACGACAGAGGAATTCGGGTTGAATGACGCTACGGGGCCGCATTACGCCTGGCCGATTTTGGCGAGTTCCAATTTTACCGAGTTTGATCCGCTGGCTGAGAATTCATTGTTGACCAAGCCGCTCTATGAGCAAACTTTTACAGGCTTGATCGGCGGCGTTGATGAATTGCTCGGTGTACAAAGAGGGGCGCATGAGTAAGGAAATTGACTATAGGAAAATCCGGCAGGCGCTCGCCACTTTGTCTCCTGCCCCGGCGCACCAAGCCGACACCCCGCCTGAGATCAAGGATATATTTGCCCCCCGAGGACACGAAGGGGCGCTGGACCCGGAACGGATTCTGGTTGTGGGAGGCCGTGGCGTTGGTAAAAGTTTTTGGTCCGGCGCCTTGCTTAACGACAATACCCGTGATTTTGTTTCAAAGTTCTATCCACGTCTTGGCCTTGACAGTTGCAGGGTGGCACTTGGATATTCCGGGACGGACTTGATCGAAAACGGCCCCCCTTCCCAAGAAATGTTAGACGATCTTGTGGAGAAGGATGGCTTCAAACCCGAAATCATCTGGCGTGCAGTAGTGCTGCATTGCTTGCGCGCGTATATCGACATCGAGCTTCCCGCCAAGTGGCGAGGCAAATCCGGTCTGGTTGCCTGGGCAGAGGAAGATGCCGAGCGATTGCAAGGAACATTGCGCGCAGCCGACCAGCGCCTTGTCAAAGATGGCCTGCGTTTAATCATCGTGTTCGATGCGCTGGACCGGCTTGGTGACAACTGGGTGCAAATCCGCGAGAGAAGCAAGGGATTGATGCGTGTCGCGCTGGCCTTCAGAGCCTACAAAGCGATTAAACTAAAAATATTCATGCGCGTGGATCAAGCGGAGGATAAATTTCTCGTCAATTTCCCCGATGCTTCCAAACTGATTGGTGCGAAAGTGGACTTAACTTGGGAGAGGAAGGATTTATTTGGTCTTCTATTTTCATTGCTCGTAAACCACACTTCTGCCGGTATACCTTTTCAGCAATTGATTGATGCCTGCCTGGGTAAAAAACCTGACGCCGAAAAAAGAAACGGCTTGCCCTTTGAATTAATGGAGAGCGAACAAAAGCAAATAGATGTTTTCACCATGATGGCCGGGCAGTATATGGGCAGCGATCCGCGGCGCGGCAAAACATACACTTGGGTGCATAACCATCTGGCCGATGCCTTTGGTTTGGTCAGCCCGCGAAGTTTTCTTGAAGCTTTTCGTGCTGCTGCCGAACGGGGAGATCAAGTGATCAATAAGGTTCTTGACCCCAAAGGGCTGCAATATGGCCTTCAAGTTGCTTCTGAATTACGGGTGACACAATTGCGCGAGGAATATGGCTGGATAGGTGCGGCCTTGGAACCGTTAGCCGATTTGCGGGTTCCCTGCGAAGAGCGCGCGCTATTCGAGCGCTGGCAGGAAAAAAACACCATTATCGAGATTGAGCGATCCGCCAAAAAAGAGGGCTTTCTGGAACCAGTTGAGTTTACTTCCGATGGCGGAGATTTACTCCGGTCTTTGCTGGATGCCATGCGACGAATCGGCGTGGCTGAACTGCGCACGGATGGGCGGGTCAACATGCCCGATATTTATCGCGTAGCCGCCAAACTGCTGAGAATGGGCGGCGTAAAGCCACGTCGGTGAACGATTTTAAAAAATTTGCGCGCTACTGTACTAGGGACGCGCCCCCAACGGCAATTTCACCAGGAATTCGCTGCCCTGGCCCGGCGCTGAAATGAGTTCGACTTTTCCGCCGTGAGCTTCGGTGACGCCGCGCACGATGGCGAGTCCCAGGCCGGTGCCGTCGCCGCGCGTGGTGAAAAACGGTTCGAACAGGTGCTCTTGTACGCTGGGGTCGATGCCGACGCCGTCGTCGGCGACCGACAGGATGGCTTCGTGGGTGGTGCAACTCCCGGTCAGGCGAATGGTGCCGCCTTCATGGCAGGCGTGCATGGCGTTTTCCAGCAGGTTGAGCAGCGCGCCGGTGAGCGCTTTGCGGCTGCCCAGCAAGACGGCGTCGGCGCACCGGTCGCTAACGATCAGCTTCAAATCCGGCGCCAGTTGCGGTTCGATCACTTGTTGCAGTTCGGCAAGCAGGGAGGAAACCGGGATGCTCTCATGGCCGGCGGTTTCTCCCTTGACGAACATCAGCATGTCCTGGATCAGGTGTTCGAGATAGCGCAGGCGCGCCAGCACTTTTTCGGCGAAGCGTATGCGTTCACTTTCCGGCAGGTTGGCTTTGCCCAGGTGGGCGGCGTAGAGCAGCGCGGTGGCGAGTGGCGTGCGCAACTGGTGGGCGAGGCCGGCCGCCATTTCGCCCATCGCGGAAAGCCGCTGGTGGCGCTGCAATTCGTGCTGGGTGGCGTAGGCTTCGGTGATGTCGAGAATGACCAGCACTTGCCCGCCGGCCAAATCGAGCGGGCTGCCGGTGATGCTGACCCGCTTGGGTTGGGCTGCGCCGGGCGCATCAAGCTCCCATTCGTTGGGCAACACGGTGGGGTGCAGGTCGCGCTGGGCGGTGTCGTTCCACGCGGCGCCCAGCAGCGATCCGGGGAACATCGTGTGCGCCGCCGGGTTGGCGTCTATGACCATGCCGCTTTGGTCGAGCACCACCACGCCCGCCGGCATGGCGGCGAGCAGGTGGGTCAGGCGTTGCGACAGGGTTTCTTTTTCCAGCAACTGGCGGCGCAATTCGCCATTGGCGACAGCCAGTTCTTCGGTCAAGCGTTCGACCTGCTGTTGCAGCTCCTGATAGGCGCCGGTCAGTTGTTCGGAAGCCAGATTGAACAGCGAGAAAGCCTGTTCCAGCTCTTCGGGGGCGATTTGTTTAGCGGTGGCCGGCAAGGTTGGGTTTACGGCGTAAAATAATTATTAAAGCATGATACACAAGGGGCGATCCGACGGCTAGGGATTGGCGGTCGGATGCCGGAAAAACCGGCGCTTGGCCTCGCGTTCGCGCGCCTCCAGACCCTAGCCCCCAGCCCCCAAACCCGCGTATCCAGGGTAAATTTGTTCTCAGAAAAAATGTAGGGTGGATAAGCGCAGCGCATCCACCTTTCTTGCGTTAGCACGGTGGATGCGCTGCGCTTATCCACCCTACGACTTTTTGGTTTTTGTCCGAGATTCATGAATGTTGCTCATCATTGATTTTCATAATGAATTTCTGAGAACAAATTTACCCTGCCCGCATATCCAGTGAAAATTAACATTCGCGATGAGCCATAGTAATATTTACCTTATTTTTTAAGGTATGATTATGTTATAAGTTAGCGGTACAATGAGGCTTTGCCTCGCACCCTACCCCCTCGCACATAACGAGATTCGAAGCATGACTTACGGAGTCGCAACATGTCGGAGTTGTTAAAGAATATTGATGCGCGCGCCAAGCTGGCGGGCACCAACAAGCTGGAGATACTGCTGTTCACCCTGGGAACGGACGACCGTACCGGGCGTAGGGAGACTTTCGGCATCAATGTGTTCAAGGTGCGGGAAGTGATGCGGGTGCCGTCGATCACCCGCGCACCGGAGATGCCTTCCTCGGTGGAAGGCATGGTGAGCCTGCGCGGAGCGCTGGTGCCGGTGGTGGACTTGGTGAAATACGTCGGCGTGCAAACCGAACGCAAACCCGAGATTATGATCGTCACCGAATACAATGGTCACACTCAGGGCTTCCTGGTCGAGGCGGTGGACACCATCTTGCGCCTCGACTGGTCAGCCATGAAGGTGCCGCCGGATATGCTGAACACCGAGTTGGGCGGGCTGGTGACGGCGGTGACCGAATTGCCGGACGGGCGTCTGGTGATGATGATGGATGTCGAAAAGGTGCTGTCCGAAACCGGGCATTTCGACGACAATGCGATGGTGTTCAATTCAATCAAGCCGTTGGAGCGCGAGAGCACGGTGTTTTTCGCCGACGACTCGGCGGTGGCGCGGCGTCAGATTTCGCGCACGCTCGACGCGATGAACGTAAAATACGTTTCCGCCAATAACGGCAAGCAAGCGTGGGAGGAGCTGCAAAGGATAGCCCAGCAGGCGGATGCCGCGCGCGTGCCGGCGTCCAGTTTGATACAACTGGTGCTAACCGACGTGGAAATGCCGGAAATGGATGGCTATGTGCTGACCAAATGCATCAAGAGCGACGCGCGTTTTGCCGGGATACCGGTGTTGATGCATTCTTCCCTGAGCAGTGCGGCCAACGAGAAACTCGGACGTGCAATCGGCGTCGATGAATACGTGCCGAAATTCGAACCGCACAAGCTGGCCGAAGTCCTGACGCGGCTGTTGGCTTGAAGCCGTATTCCAGCGCGCAGGCTAAAAAAACGAACGGAGGGTAGGGGAAGTGAATATGCAATCCAATCAGCTTCTTGATGCTGTGGACGCCAGGACTATGCTGGTGGGTTCCAACAAGATGGAGATTTTGTTGTTTTCTCTGGGAACCGGGGAGATTTTCGGCATCAATGTGTTCAAGGTGCGCGAGGTTTGCCAGACGCCATTTGTCACCAAGACCCCCTACATGCCGGAGGGCGTGGAGGGCGTGATTTCTTTGCGCGGCAACATTATCCCGGTGATCTCGCTCGCTAAATTCACCCACATGGACGGCGTGCCGGAAGATTCCGGCCATACCATGATCGTCACCGAATTCAGCCGTCATACTCAGGGGTTTCTGGTGCATGAGGTGGATCGCATCATCCGGGTCGATTGGGACAAGATCAAGCCGCCGCAAAACATGCTGTCCGGCAACGACGGGATGATTACCGCGATCACCGAATTGCCGGATGGCCGACTGGTTTCCATACTCGACGTGGAACAAGTGCTGGCCAGCGCCTTCGGCATTGAGGCGGTGCCGGAAATGCCGCCGGTGATGACGGAAAGGGACACCACGGTGTTCTTCGTTGACGATTCCGCCGTGGCGCGCAAGGAAATCGTGATGGTGCTGGACAAGCTCGGCGCGAAATACCAGCAAGCCACCAATGGCCAGGAAGCCTGGGACCGCTTGCAAGGTTTGGCCAATCGCGCGCAACAGGACGGCATTCCGGTTTCCGATCAAATCAGCCTGATTCTGGTGGATGCCGAAATGCCGGAAATGGATGGTTACGTGCTGACCAAGAATATCAAGGGCGACCGGCGTTTCGACGGCATTCCCGTAGTCATGCACTCTTCGCTCTCATCGGACGCCAATCGCGACATGGGCAAGCGGGTGGGCGTGGACGCCTACGTAGCCAAGTTTGATCCGGCGGTGCTGGCCGATACGCTACGCCCTTTGTTGCAGCGCTGATTGCATATTCGGAACCATGATACAAGCCCAAGCAATAAAGTTTGTCTTTTCGGAGTAGTTCATGCCTGACAAGAATCTTAAATTTCTAGTAGTGGATGATTTTTCGACGATGCGCCGCATCATCCGCAATTTGCTGAAAGAACTTCAGTTTACCAACGTGGATGAGGCTGAGGACGGATTGGTCGGCCTCAACAAGCTGCGCGGCGGCGATTTTCAGTTCGTGGTGAGCGACTGGAACATGCCCAATATGACCGGCATCGAAATGCTGAGAGCCATCCGCGCGGATCCCAATATCGCGCATCTGCCGGTATTGATGGTGACGGCCGAGGCGAAAAAGGAAAACATTATCGAGGCTGCTCAAGCCGGTGCGGATGGTTATGTGGTCAAACCTTTTACGGCAGCCGTTCTGGAAGAAAAGCTCAACAAGGTATTTCAGAAAAGGGGAATGTAGTGAGTAACGAAAGCGGAGATTCCGACGAACTGGAAGCGCTCTTCGATAGCATAGTCGCTGCCGGCAGCAACAGCAACAAGATGGATGTGGTCGATGCCGAAGTCGTGCATGAGGAAATCAGGTCAGACGCAACGCATGCCAAGGCTGAGGGCGTGACAGAAGAGGGCGAAGAAATCTATTCGCAAATTGGCCATCTGACGCGCAGGCTGCACGACACGTTGCGCCAATTAGGCTACGACAAAGCGCTGGAAAGCGTGGTGGAGGGCATGCCCGATGCGCGGGACCGCCTCGGCTACATCGCGAAAATGACCGAACAAGCCGCAGTGCGGGCGCTGACCGCCACTGAAATCGCCCAGCCGATCCAGGAAAAAATGGAAACGGATGCCAGCCTGTTGTACAAGCAATGGCAACGCGTGTTCGACAACCAACTCGGCGTAGACGAATTTAAGCACCTGGCCGAACACACCCGCGATTTCCTCAAGGATGTGCCAAAACGCACCCAGGCGACCAACAAGCAGTTGATGGAAATCATGATGGCGCAGGATTTCCAGGATTTGACCGGCCAGGTCATCAAGAAGGTTGTCGCAATGGCGCAACGCATGGAGCACGACATGCTGCAACTGCTGATCGCCGCGTCGCCGCCGGACAAGAAGATCGATGCGTCGCTGCTCAATGGGCCGGTGATCAATCCGGAAGGGCGTAGCGATGTGGTGTCGACCCAGGAGCAGGTTGACGATTTGCTGGAAAGCCTGGGCTTTTGACGATTTAACTTGAGCGCCGAAAACGCATTACTGGAGAACCCATGAGCCATTTCACTGGAATGGAAGAGTTGCTGCAGGATTTTCTGACCGAAGCCGGCGAGTTGCTCGCCGATGTAGACAACAAGCTGGTCGAACTGGAAAAGCGCCCGAACGACAAGGCGTTGCTGAACGATATTTTCCGCGGTTTTCACACCATCAAGGGCGGCGCCGGTTTTCTCAACGTCAATGAACTGGTGGAACTCTGCCATCGCACCGAAAACCTGTTCGACAAGCTGCGCACCATGGAATTGAAGCTCACGCCGGAAATCATGGACGTAATCATGTCTTCCACCGGCGTGGTGCGCGACATGTTCGGCTCGCTCGCGCAATCCCAGCTCCCCAAAGCGGCCGACCCCGCGTTGTTGAAAGCGCTCGATGCGGTGCTGTCCGGCAATCCGAACAGCGCGCGCAACCTGGCGCTGGCCGCACCGGCGGCGCCGACGCCAGCCGCATCGGCGCAAGGTGCGCCCGGCGGCCCCGATTGGGACTCCCTGCACCAAGCGATCACCGGTCAGGCGATCACCGGCCAGGTGATGGAAAAACATGTGGAGCCGGTAGTCATTCCCGACCCCGTGCTGATGGAACCCTCCCCCATACCGGAAGCCTTGCGTCCCAGCGCGGATGCCGGCGCAAGCCGTTCCAGGCCGACGCCGGTTCCCGTGCAAGTGGCCGCCAAGGAAACCACGATCCGCGTCGACACCTCGCGCCTCGATTTGGTGCTCAACCTGTCCGGCGAGATCGGCCTGACCAAGAACCGCCTGACCTGCCTGCGCGCCAATGTGCTGCAAGGCAAAACCGACAGCGACACGCTCAAGGCGCTGGACGAAGCGGTAAGTTCGCTCGACCTGCTGGTGGGCGACTTGCAAAACGCGGTGATGAAAACCCGCATGCAGCCTATCGGTCGCCTGTTCCAGAAATACCCCCGTCTGGCGCGCGATCTGGCGCGCCAACTGGGCAAGGATGTCGAGCTGGTGATTACCGGCGAGGAAACCGAAATCGACAAGACGATGATCGAAGACCTCAACGATCCGCTGGTTCACTTGGTGCGCAACGCGGTGGACCACGGCGTGGAAAGCACCGCCGAGCGCAAGGCTTGCGGCAAGCCGACGAAAAGTCTGGTCAAGCTCTCCGCGCAACAGGCGGGCGACCACATTATCCTGGAAATTTCCGACGACGGCAAAGGCATGCGCCCCGACTCCCTGCGCCGCAAAGCCCTGGAGAAAGGCTTGATCGACCTGGAAGCCGCCAACAGCATGGACGACCGGCAATCCCTCAACCTGATCTTCCTGCCGGGCTTCTCGACCAAGGATCAGATTTCCGACGTATCCGGTCGCGGCGTCGGCATGGACGTGGTGCGCACCAACATCCAGCGCCTTAATGGTCGCATCGACATCGCCTCCACGGTAGGCCACGGAACCACCATCACCATTTCCCTGCCGCTGACCCTGGCGATTTTGCCGGTGCTGGTGGTGCGCCTGGGCGATCAGCCTTTCGCCGTGCCGCTTTCCATGGTGCGCGAAATCATCCCGATCAACCCCAAGGAAATCCAGCAGGTTTCCGGTCGCGCCATCATGGTGGTGCGCGACGAAGTGTTGCCGATACGCTGCCTCGCCGACCTGATCGGCTGGCCGCGCACCACTACGCCGGCATTCGGCGTGTTGATGCAAACCACGGTGACGACATTCATTCTTGCCATCGATGGCTTCCTTGGACGCGACGACGTGGTAATCAAGCCATTGCACGACATCAAGCCGAGAGGCATCGCCGGCGCCACGCTGTCGGGGGATGGTTTGGTCGTGCTGGTGCTGGATATCGAAGAACTGTTGACCATGAATACGCTGGAAACGCGCGCCACGGTATTTGCCTGAGCCTACGATAAGCTTGTGCCCGCGTTTCCGGGTTTTGGCACATTGAATTCGAATTGGGGCAAATAGATAGATGCACGATCATGTTTTTCTCGGACGTCAGCCCATCCTCGACCGGCAGCAGAAAATAGTTGCTTACGAGTTGTTGTTCCGGCACAACCGCATTGCCACAGCCGCTGAAATCAGCGATCAGTTTGACGCCAGCGCCACCGTCTTCGCCAATATGTTGTGCGACTTGGGGACGAAGTGGGTATTGGGGGAAAAACTGGCTTTCATCAATGTTTCCGCTTCGATGTTGTTGGGCGGCGGCGTGGTGGAACTGCTGCCCCCCGGTCGCGTCGTCCTGGAGCTGCTGGAAACGGTGCAGCCCTCGACACAGGTGCTGGCGCGTTGCCAGCATTTGCGCGGCAAGGGTTTCCGCTTTGCGCTCGACGATTTTGTGCTAAACGAGCAAAACACGGCGTTGTTGCCCATCGCCAGCTATATCAAGGTCGATATACGCCAGACGCAGATGGATAAGGCGCGCCAGATGTTGAACGTGCTGGAAAAGCGCCAGCTTAGCGCCAAGCTATTGGCCGAAAAAGTAGAAACGGCGAAAGAATTCAAGGATTACAAAGCGCTGGGGTTCTCCTATTTCCAGGGCTACTATTTCGCGCATCCTGAAACCTTGTCGGCCAAGACCATCAATCCGGCCTATGAAAATGTGCTGTTGCTGCTCAACAAGGTGCGCGAAAACGCAAGCCCGCCGGAAATCGAGAAATTTTTCAAGCACGACGTGGCGCTCACCTTCAAGTTGCTGCGTTACATCAATTCAGTCGGCTTCGGCTTGTCCTGCGAGATCGAGTCGATACGCCACGCCATCACCATACTCGGCTATCAGCAGTTGTATCGCTGGCTCACGCTGCTGCTGGTCACCGCCGGTCAGGCGACGACCCCCCATGCGCTGCTGATTACCGCAATGACGCGCGGACGCCTCACCGAACTGCTGGGGCAGGACTACATGGAACAGCAGGATCGCGACAACTTGTTCATCGTGGGAATATTTTCGATGCTCGACGCCATCCTGGAAACGCCGATGGAGCAAGTGGTGGAAAAGCTATCGCTACCGGCGGCGGTGAGCGATGCCCTGCTAACACGGGACGGCATCTATGGCCCGTTTCTGGGGCTGGCGGAAGCCTGCGAGAGCGGAAATTTCAGCCGGATAGAGGAATTATCCACCTTTTTGCAACTCGAACCGAAAAAAGTCAACCGCGTCCACCTCGAAGCGCTTGCCTGGGCAGAAACTTTGGGTGTTTAGCGTAGGGGCTGCCTCGCATCGTTGCAATACAAAACTCAGTTGAACCGCAGAGACGCAAAGACGCGGAGAAATATAACGGAGGGTGAAACCACACCATTACCCTACAAAATCTCTGCGTCTCTGCGGTAAATATTTTTGGTTCCGGCTTGCCCGGCTTAGGATTACCGGGGAAACGGTTAAGTCAAATAACCTATTCACCGCAGTGGACGCAGAGGAAGAGCATGTGATTTCCCCTCCGCGCCCTCTGCGGTGAAAAATATCTCGTCATGGTGCTTGACGGTTGGGCGCCGTGCTAGGCCAGGAGGTTAGACACAGTCTATTTATTAGGCTAACATCATAAAATGAATACTGAAATGCATACCAGAAACGCTATCGTCGATCGCTTGCGGGAATACGGCATCAACCCAACGCATCAGCGCATCGAAATCGCGTACACGCTCTTTTCCCGGCAGGAGCACCTGTCCGCCGACCAGATACTGGCGGCAGTCAACACCCGCCATAGCGAAACCTCGAAAGCAACGGTCTACAACACGCTTAACCTGTTCGTGAAAAAAAAATTGATCCGCGAAGTGATCGTCGATCCCAGCAAGGTGTTTTACGACCCCAATGTCCATATCCATCATCACTTCTACAATGTGGAATCCGGCCAGTTGATGGATATCGACAGCGCCGCGCTGGAACTTACCGGCTTGCCCACACTACCGGAAGGACTGGCGATAGAGCGCATCGACGTGATCGTGCGGGTTTATCCGCAGCACCTGAATTCCTGAGCCGGACGGGGCGGCACGGTAGGCTGGGGGGCAGCGTCGTAGTTATTCATACGACCAACTGTTGCGCCATTGTTCCGGCTCTTGCGCCTTTTGGGTATGCAATATCCGGGCTGGGATCATACGCTCCAGCCGGGTGGATACTCTACTCTACAAAATCTCTGCGCCTCTGCGGTAAAATATTTTTGGGTTCCGGCTTAGGATTATGGTCACGCGCCGTATGTGCGTCTTGCCGCTACGGGTTGCACAATGCAAAAAGCCCGATGCGCATATTCATCGGGCTTCGGAGGGGGAGCTTAGAGAGTTTGGTGGTGATAGGTGGACTTGAACCACCGACCCCAGCATTATGAGTGCTGTGCTCTAACCAACTGAGCTATATCACCGGATACCCGCTTACGTTTGCCGCATTCTTTCTACGGCATCTGGAAGGTGCGTATTGTCCTTATTTGCGGGGCTTCTGTCAACAAAAACACAACACGAGCCTCTTGCGCTGTATAACCTTTCATCTGTGTTTTTGTAAAATCAATTGGTTACAGTGAAAATAATGCCAATAAAATATATATTGTTGTTAAGCTGCTGATATTTATGCCGGGATGAAAATTCCGGCATGATTTTTGAACCTAGAAACCTCCGTTCAACTGAGGAATCCAGGTTGAAGCTGCGGCTTCCCAGCCCGCCACCAAGTGTATAATTCGTAATTTCCCAAACAATTTCTTAAAAGACTACCATGGACGCAGAACACATCAACGCCATCGCCAACCGCCTCGCGGACTTATCCGTTCGTACCACCGATTTACGGAGGTATCTTTGACTACGACACCAAGCAGGAACGCCTGACCGAAGTCAGCCAGCTACTGGAAGACCCTTTGATCTGGGAAGACGCCAAGCGCGCCCAGGAATTGGGGCGCGAGCGCCGCACGCTGGAATCCATCGTATTTACGCTGAATGCGCTGGAGCAGGGTTTGCGCGACAGCACCGACCTGTTCGACATGGCCCGGGAAGAAGGCGACGACGCCACGCTGGAAAGCGTCGGGCAGGATGCCCTGAAGCTGGAGAAAACCGTGGCCGACATGGAATTTCGTCGCATGTTTTCCCATCCGATGGACCCCAACAACTGCTTCATCGAAATCCAGTCCGGCTCCGGCGGCACCGAGGCGCAGGATTGGGCCTCGATGCTCTACCGCATGTATGTGCGCTACTGCGAACGCAAGGGCTTCCAGGTGGAAATCCTGGAGGAATCCGACGGCGAAGTCGCCGGGCTGAAAAGCGCCACCATCAAGGTCAGCGGCGATTACGCCTACGGCTACCTGCGCACCGAATCCGGCGTCCACCGTCTGGTGCGCAAATCGCCGTTTGATTCCAACGCGCGCCGCCATACTTCGTTCGCCAGCGTGGTTACTTTTCCCGAGGTGGACGATTCCATCGAAATCGAGATCAACCCCGCCGATCTGCGCATCGACACTTACCGTGCTTCCGGCGCCGGCGGCCAGCACATCAACAAGACCGATTCGGCGATTCGCATCACCCATTTGCCGACCAATATCGTGGTGCAGTGCCAGAACGACCGTTCGCAACACAAAAACCGCGCCGAAGCCATGTCCATGCTGAAAGCGCGCCTGTACGAACTGGAACTCAGGAAGCGCAACGAGGAGAAACAGGCGCTGGAAGACAGCAAAACCGACATCGGCTGGGGCCACCAGATCCGCTCCTACGTGCTGGATCAATCGCGCATCAAGGACCTGCGCACCAATTACGAAGTCGGCAACACCCAGGCGGTGCTGGACGGCGACCTGGACGACTTTATCAGCGCAAGCCTGAAGCAAGGCGTGTGATCCTCCTTTACTTTTCGACAACCTACGTCTCATACCAACATGACTGATTTCGACCAACTGTTGCAACTCCCGCAAGGCAAGCTGACTCACCCGCTAATCGCGGAATGGGCTTTGACACGCCTGCAAGACCACGAAAATTCACCACGGCTGAATGTCATGGCGGATAGCTGGTTCCATGACTTGGTGTTGGCGCACTGGCTGGCGGGCGAGGGAAAAGACGATGAGATGACTTCGCTATTGTTGCTTTATCTCCCAACGCACCGGTTTGCCGGTTTTCTACCCGCGCTGGAAAGATTGTGGAATGGCGTGCAATACCCCCACCTTGCCGCCCGGCATCTGGTGAAGCTGGCGCCCGGGCGCACCGCCGAGCTGTTTCTGGAAGCCGTGCAGACGCCAACAGACCAGGGAAAGACGCTGGCCATCCTCGAACACTTGCCCGCGCTGGATGACGAAAGCCGCCGACGCTGTTTCGACGGGCTGCTGCAGCAATTCGATGCGTCCGGCGAAAAGGGCTTTCCGCACTTTGCAACCCACTATTTCGTTGCCGCCCATGCGGTCTCCCCGGAACTCTCCCTACCCCTGGCTGCGCGCTTCGTCGATCTGCTGCCGGAGGATGACGCCAATAACATCGAGAACCTGTTTTCCGTGTTTGCCCGGACGGCTTTCGGGCATGTCGGCTGGTTCGAGTTGGGCGCCCGCAAGCTGGAAGACAACACCCAATATCGTTTTGCCGATCTCGGGGATTTTTTCCAGCCCGGCGCGCCTCTCGATGCGATGGATCAGGTGATTTCTGGCGACGATCTCTTTGAGAAAGCGCTATCCCTGTTCCAGCTTGCCCCGCGTGATCATCCCGCCATCCGCTTCGCCCAATACCTGCTGGATCATTGTCGTTACGCCGGGGATAAAGCGCGTGAAGTGATGTTGCGCGAATACTTTGCGGCATTTTTACTGGCTGCCGTCGCTCATACCTTCGAACGCCCCCAGCCCGCAACGCTGGACATGGAAACGGCAATCCGCCTGCTAGGCGCGGATATCGAACCCATGCTGTGGCATGGAAAATTGCTGGAAACCCTGCTGCATGCGCCGCGCGAGGATGTCATTCCGGCGCTCATCGGGCGGCTGAAGGAAACCCGCGACACCTGGGGCGAGATTCAAGTCGCGCAAACCATGGGCGAGCTGGCTTATCCCGAATTTAGCACTGCGTTAATCGAGGCGGTTTCCGAGCAAGCCGGGGATTTAGTGTGCGAACAGGCCAAAAAGGCGCTCGAACGCATCGGCGAGCCGGCCTTGCCGTCGCTCGTGTCGCAGTGGGACGGTTTCGACAGCGCCCAGCGGATATATCTGCTCTCCGCCATCACCGACATCGGCGGCGCAATGGTTGCCGACTTCGCCTGCGCCCGTTTCAACGAGCTGATGAACGACGACCTGGAATACGCGCTCGAATGCGTCCTGTGCGCACCTGACCGCCGCTTTCTCCCGTTGCTGGCGCCTCAACTGAATCGGCGGCAATGGCTGATCGACAAGACCTACGTGGTGCTGTGCCGCCTGCTGGACGAACACCCGGAAGGTTTCGACGGCGTTGAAGCGCGCGCGCTGGAGGATTACCGGTCTGATCAGGAAAAGCACAAACGCTTCGATAGCGGCGATCTCTACCAGGATAGCTTGAGGGTGGAGTTGCGCTGCACCGCCTGCGGGGGCGTCAATACCTACAATATCCAGCAAATCCATATCGGCAAGGAGGAAGCTTCCGCCCTCCTGCCGGGAGAAGAATTCCCCTGCGCTTCCTGCGGCATTCCTGCCGAATTCGAATTCACTTCGTTGGGAAAAATGGCGGTGCTGGGAGGGCTGACAATGCTCGTTTCGCAACGCAAAGACGAGCAGACCATCCTGCCGCACAGCATGTTCCAATCCTTCGAACTCCCTTTTGAAGGGCGCTCGCGCGCCGTCAGCGAAATCGTCATGCTTTGTCGGCAACGCCTGGAGCAAAATCAGGACGATGTGCGTTCTCTGCTCATCCTGGGGATATGCTACGCGCAAATTCAACATCCGGTGAAGGCGCGGGAACGCCTGTTGCGCGCCCACCGCTTGGCCCCTCTCGCCGCCGAGGTGTCGCTCAATCTGGCGCAAGTGTTGGTCGATAGCGGACAGAAAAACGAAGTGGGAAAACTGCTGGAGAATTTTCCGCAGCAAGCCGCTAAGCTTCAATTCATTCTGAGCGAATATATTCCGCCGAAACAAACCGCCACCGAACTGGCGCGTCTGTACAATGCCGTGCGCCCCCACGGCGCGCCCGCCTTTCACCCCGGCGCCCTCGCCGCCCCGGCAAAAGCCGGACGCAACGACCCCTGCCCCTGCGGCAGCGGCAAGAAATACAAGAAATGCTGTGGAGGGGCTTAGAAACTATTCAACAATTATACTTTGCGCGGCCACGATTTGCGGATTTAGCCGCGTCTCGCGGGATGCGATTGCTGCGCAGGTTCGCGCCCATCAGCAACGCACGACATGGGCCACGGCGTGGCGCTCGGCCAGTAGGTCGAAAGGGATGTCGTTTGTGCAGGAGATGCCATTTTCGGCAAGCAATTCGGGTGCCATGATGTCGAGTTTTTCCATCATCCTAAGTGAGTACGTTCACCTATCGTGATGTAGAAATGGGCATTTTTGGTCAAGTTAAATGATGGGGAGCATTACATCTTGATGATTTTTTGACATTTTCACGATCAATGATGGGATGCGAGATTCC
>Ga0172380_10005175_pt1 | contig 16059 bp, 13 predicted proteins | sample Leawe162metaG_FD_119747 | JGI IMG/M metagenome (GOLD analysis project Ga0172380, IMG submission 119747) | Leachate microbial communities from a municipal landfill in Southern Ontario, Canada - Leachate well 162 metaG | ecosystem: Engineered > Solid waste > Landfill > Unclassified | place...
CCCTGGTTTATTCTGGCCAGCATTCCGTCAGTACATCTTTGTTTTCTGAGGGCGTTGTCATATTCCGCGGCTCCGGCCAGTACTGTTTCAATGAATTTCTCGGCCGGCTTATTGCCAATAGGCTCGGTAACGGAATGAAGCATCGTCCCGTAATTCATAAGGATTTTCCGGACGGAAAAATGGTCTTCGGTATTCCGGGCGAATCTGTCGACCCGCAGCACGATAAAAGCCTGTATCTGGCTTTTGTTTTTGCGGCAGAATTCCAATGCTTCCAAAAACTTCTTTCTGTTGTTCAAACTCAGGTCTTTGGCGGTTTCTCCTTCTTCCCGGAAAACTGCCACGATTTCAATGCTTTTCTGCTCGCAGTACTTGCGACAAAGTTCCTCTTGAAATTCCAAAGAGGTTCCTTTGATTTGTTCATCGCTCGATACTCTTGTGTAGATAATGCCTTTCATGGATTGATGATGGGATTATGTTTAGGCGGATCGACGGTTTCATCGTACAGGAAATCTTTTGATTTGTTAAGAGGACTGAAATCGGTTTTTTCCTTGGTCTGTTTTTCATACAACCATTGTTCAAAGATTATTTCCACAAGACTGTGAAACCCATCTCTGATTTCTGTAGCTTCTTCATCGGACATATTCGGGTCTTTTAAGATTTTCTTTGTTTCCTCAATGCTCAACATGCTTTAAACCTAACGGAGAATCGAAACTCGAAAAAGACGGACAAAAAAGCACTGAAATACAACATCAGCAGTCTTCAATGTGGAAAACTTTTCAGGCAAAATAAAGAAAGGGGTCAGAAACAGAAAAATTTGCCGGAGTAGCTCAGGTTATCCACTTCAAAGGATTATAAACTTGCACTCTTGTGCATTTTTTTCTGTCTTGTGAGGCTGACTCTTTCTGATAATTTTAGATTATATACAAAAATAAATTGAAAACTTTATGAATACAACAAACAAAGAACCCAAAATCAATAATCGTCTCCGGCAATGCCGGAAGGCTTTGAGGTATACGCAAAAGGATGTCGCTTACATTCTGAAAGTTGGACCGGGAGTTATTTCCAAATGGGAAAGGGAAATTACGCATCCCACTCTTACGAATGTCCTAAAGCTTTCTTATGTCTACAACCGCCTGGTTGATTATCTGTACGACGATTTCTCAAGGACATTCCGTCACGAGATAAAACAAAGAAGGATGGAATTATTACCGCCCAATGAATAATAACAACCCGAAAAATAAAACCTGGTGGAGACCTCTATGGGCCGGCATGGTTAGGGACTCCGCAGGCAAACATTCAAGGAAGCTAAAAGTCAGTGTCTGGCTGTTTTTATACCTTCTTCTTTCAGCCGATTATGGCACCGGAGTTTTTTCCGGAAGTTATTCCGAAATCAGCTGGAACATGGGCAGGAGCAAAAGCACTGTCAGAAAGTGGCTGAAGACCCTGGAAAGATGCGGATATGTCACCGCAGTCCGGCAAGGGAAGAAACTCCTTATCCGCGTCCAAAAGTGGAAAGTTATCCACAAGTATCCAGATTCGGACAACGTTGAAAAAGAAAGTGCCCCGATTAGGACAGGTAATGTGTCCGAATTTGGACACATTGAAGAATCGCTAAAAGGTCGAAAAGAATACAATCTGAGCCAAAAAATCAAAAACAAAGGTCGTTACGACGGTATAGATAATAATATAAATAATAACGCCGTCGTTCGTAATTCAACTTATATGGATAACGAAAACGTTTCGCTCTACACCAAAGACGAACTCCTGGCCATGGAAATCAGTCAGGGACTTAATGATAAAGAAAGCCTACGGGCCTACCTCTCCTTATGCCGGAAATATCCGGAACCCTTTTTAAGAAAGGTTTACAAAGAGGTAAAAGAACTGCCGATTGAAAAGATTAAGAAATCAAGAGGCGCATTATTCACTTACTTAATTCAAAAATTATGCCGAGAAAAATAAAACACAAAAAGCCAAAAAACCAAAGAATCTTAGCCATTGACCCGGGAACCCGTTATTGGGGAATAGCCATCTTTAGGGACAACGATCTCTGCGATTCTATGGTCAAGGTATTGAAAACCAAAGGTTCGCCAAGAAAACGATTAGAGGAGGTAAAAAAGATATTTCTGTCCCTACTTAACAACTACGCTCCCAATGTTCTGGTTCTTGAGAAGCCGTTTTTCTTCTGGAGCAAGCAGTCCCGGTTTCTGGATGTGGTGGTTGAAGAGGTCAAATCTCTGGCCAGAAAAAACAAAATGAAGGTTTATGAGTACAGTCCCAGAACCGCCAGAAAGATTGTCTGCGGCGACGGTAACGCTTCAAAAAAGGACACCGCCCGGTTTCTGACAACAGTTTACCCTGACCTGCATATTTGGCTCAATCAGGACAGAAGATACAAAGAACTCTATTGGGGACATATGTTTGACGCGGTGGGATTGGGGGTGTGCTATCTCAAAAAGACGAAAGAGCAGTCCTAAAAAAATTGATTTCAAGTTTCTGTAAAAAACAATCGAAAACCAAATAATTATTCATACCCCTCTTGTTTTTTCTAGCAGATATTCTAGAATTAAATTAAATGAATTTTTCTAAGTCACACAAAGGTTTCACCCTTATGGAGATGTTAATTGTCATAGGGATTATTGCCGTCTTGGCCGTAGTCGTCGTGACAGTTCTAAATCCAGTAGAATTTCTCAAAAAGAGTAGGGACGGCAGACGAATGGTTGACCTTCAATCCTTAGATAAAGCTTTACGCTTGGCTGATTTTGATAATATCTCCATGGGGGCAGCTAACGTGGTCTATGTTTCAATTCCTGACGACACCTCTGCAACTTCAACTTGTCCGACTTTAGGTCTTCCAGCCTTGCCGGGCGGTTGGTCTTATCAATGCTCTAATACCGCCAATTACCGGAAAGCTGACGGTACTGGCTGGGTGCCGGTTAATTTTAATTCCTTGACCACTGTTTCTAGTCCTCTGACTCTTTTACCGGTTGACCCTACCAATTCTACCTCTACCAATCTTTATTACTCCTATGTTTCTGGCTCCTGGGAACTGACCGCCTTATTTGAAACTACTGGTTACCAAACCAAATACGCATCTGCTGACAACGGCACTTCCACTGTCCTATATGAGGTAGGCAACCATCTTAAGATTACTCCTAATGCTGTTGCTAGCAGGACGAACACAGGAGGCGGAGGGGGAGGCCCAACTGTTACTGTCCCAACCTTAACTACTAGTGCGGCCACAGACCTGGCTGCTACCACTGCTACCTTAAATGGTTCTATCACAGCTGAAGGAGGAGCTTCTTCCACTATCGTTGGTTTTCAATACGGACTAACCACCAGTTATGGCTCTGAAGCCACTTCTACTTATACAGGAGGGACAGGAGCTTTTTCTAAAGCCATTACAGGTTTAACAGCCAGTACCCTCTACTATTTCAAAGCTGAAGCTAAAAATTCTCAAGGTTGGGGTTATGGAAGTGATGCGACATTGACGACAGGGGCGCCTGCTCCTCAAATAGGATATGTTGACCCTAATGGAGAAGTTAGCCATAATGAGTTGTGGGCTCGCCCAGTAATAGAACCAAGTCCTCCTGATTATTTACCTATACCTTATTATATTTTTATAGACGATGGGATAAGACAACCAAATACACCAGATACATCAGATTATCTTGAAAGCAGTGGTTATGGTGATGTAGTTTTAGATATGTCCACAATCACAAACGTAGCATCAGTAACTAATGTAACTGTATGGGCATACGCAAACGGGCCGGATATTATTGTTCAGGGGGCTATTAAAATGAATGGAACTTGGACAACTCTAACAGATTTTGGTTTTACCTCTTCTGCGTCATGGAAGAGTGTGTCTTTCAACGGAACATGGACACAAACAGATTTGAACAATTTACAGGTTAAACTTAACGTTCCGCAATGGGGAAGTGGTAATATTTATGCTATGTACGCCGTCGTAACCTACACCCCATAAGAATTTGATATGGTCGCGTGTTGCGTTCGCGGGTAATAATAATTTTTTCTTAACGGTTCTAATTAAGGTTTTGCTGGTGTGTTATTTGAAAAAAAACAAATAAGAACAGAAAACCCTATTTCGGAAATTTGCGGTTATGGATTAAAATATAGTTTTGGTTTCGAAAACCGGCAACAGAAAGAAACTATGCCTGTCTTGAAATGCACCCGAAAGCTTGTCAGGGCATTGGGCAAAAGCGCCGATAAGTTATTCTCGGCAAATCCCGATAACGATACCTCTATCCTGGGATGCTGGAGCGCTCACCTTGTCATATTCTCAAGGATACGGTTCGTACTCTTCATAAATGCAAAAACGCTACTGACGATATTCATTCCCTTCAAACCAAAAGAAACTTTACTGGAACGATTCCGGCAGGCCTTATTCAAAGAATTTCTCCGGCTTGGCGTAGCACCTGATAAAGCAACGGAAGAAACCCTGAAGTTCCAGAATTTTACGCTGGAAAAAAACACGGACCGGAGTGTCATCGGTTCAATGAACGAAATGGCCTTTCAGTATAAGTTCCTTTTGGCACTACATCTTGAAAGATACGGATCATTCAACCTTGAAGTCATCCAGGCCTTAGCCAATGAGACGCCTCATGTAAAACGAAAAAACTCTATTCCAGAATACTACATTCAGGAACTGTTCGGTGTTGAAAGACAGAAAGTGAGATTTCATTGACAGGGGGTTGCCCATGATATGTCCTCACTGTGGACACAAGAACGAAGAGGGAATTAGGTTCTGTACCGGCTGCGGAGAACTGCTGAGTAAACGAGCACGGGGACGGACGGCGGAAAAACCGACAGCGGGAACATCGACAACAAGAACGCCGGTATGGATTCAATCTGTGATCGGAAAAGGGTTTTTATTATTTCTTGCCGTAATTGTCGTTTTTGTGTTGATCTCAATAACTTTAGCCATACATCGGGCTTCGCATCGTTCTGTTCCTCCAGTAATTCCTTCTTCATCTCTTCCCGGTTCTCCTGTTTCATCAAACGAACTGCCTCAAACACCAAACGAAAGTTCTAAAACTATACCCATTGTGAATGTGTCCGGAACATGGAAAGGCATCTATACTTATCAAGACACCTCTCTTATTCCCCATACAAATGAGTATGAATTAAAAATTTGTCAATCTGGCCCAGAGTTTACCGGAACGTTTACCGAACCAAACCCGCTGAAAGATTTCTCGAAACTATCGATGCGTAAAGGTATAATAAAAGGCACTATCACCGGAAGACAAATCGTCTTTGAAAAACGCTATACAAACCTCGAAAGTTCTCCTGTAGCTTATGCGGGTACTGTGAATATGGACGGCACCATAGCCGAAGGTCGATGGAATATACCAAATGGTCCTGGCAATACTTGGACGGCGACAAAAGTTTCGAAACCTTCTCCGCCCCCTATACCCTCTTCTTCTAAAGCCGCAGAAACGAAACCTGCTGTTACGCAACCGAAACAGCAAAAAGAAAAGGTTATTGACAAACCAGCCCTCATGGATCAAAACTTGGACAGATTCATTAATCTTCCGGCAAAGACAGAAACAGAATTCAAGAAATTTAAGGAAGCAGCCGCTTGGCAAATGATGCAAAAAATTGGCCTGAATATTCCATTTGACCAAATCTGCCGGAAAGCCGAAGACGCTAACAAGAATCACGATTGGCAGAAAGTGATAGACCTCTATACGGAAGCGTTAAAAACCTATCCGTACTATGATGCTTCTTTTCGGATAGCCAACAGTTACAACCAACTTAACCAACCGGACAAAGCGTTGGGGTGAACATCTGTAGGACTTCAGAACTTTCGATACAACTTGCTTTATGAAATCGCGGCCGAGGCTTATTACAGAAAAAACGACGAAACAAGAATGCTGGCCTGGCTGGAAGGTGCGCTCAAAAGCGGATTCAAGACAAGCAAGGAAGATTTGGATAGAACTTTTTCCCGATACAAAGATGATTCGCGATATTTATCGCTGCTTCAAAAATACAAAATATAGTGTCTTTGGGTAGAAATTTCGGGAAGTTATAACTAAGGTTGATTGTACAAGAATTTTCAGGGAGGTTTAAATGGAAAAGATGGGGGTAAAAACGGCAATTAAAGTATTATTGATAGGAGCGGCGGTTTTTCTTTTGGCCAAACAAATAAGGGCAGACGAATTAAATGCTGTTAAAGACGGATGCAAATTCTACTGGTCAAACATCAAGGACGGCAAAGGAAGTTGCACGGTAACAAGACAAAATTTCTCACCGGATAATCCCACGATTCCTCAGAGCGAAATAAAAGACAGTTTTGAATGGATGTTTGAAGGTCCAAAAATAAGATGCAAGAAAATGAATGTGTCCATGACAATCAACGGACAAAAAGCATGGCCTGCCCGTGAAGAATCTGCTACTGAAATCTATTTTGACGGTCAAAAAATTACTGCCGGTGGAGGAAAAACTTTCGTCTTACGCAAGCCAGATTATTCAGATTTCGGCACGACTAATGAGTGGGACCCAAGGCTTATGGTAACCGGAAGCACAAGACCGGGCAAAGACTGGGAACCGATTACCTTCTGGGATTTTCAGGGGAAGGGGAATTACGCTGTTATTGGGAAAGAAAAGATTAATGGTGACGAATGCTATGTGCTGGAAACAACCATAGAGAAGGATTTGGAGAAAAATGGCGGATCGGTCCGCCGCAACTGGTTTAACATTGACCACGATTACTGTCTTGTCAGAAGTGAGATATGGTTCTCTGTTGGTAAAAATCAGGTTATCCCAAAAGACCAGGAATGGACAAAGGACGCCGGAAAATATTTATCCAGCCGCACCAATATAGAACTCAAGAAATACGGAAAGAAACTGTGGGGACCCAAAAAATACGAATGGGTTCAGTATGCCCCAGACTCAAAAACCAAGACTTTTTGTGTCCTTAACAAGACAACGAAGATTTATGACGATGCCTGCGCATATAACCTGGGGCTGACCGAAAATGATTTGAAGATTGCCATACCTTCGGATGCCACAATTTACGACGCGTCCAAATATTCGGAAGATTATGTAAAACCGAAAGTAAGCATAGAATTCCGACTCGTCAAAAACGCCCCTGCGCCAGGTTTTACAGAAACTAAAGCCTCCGATTCTAATCAAGATATTTATTATGTTGCCAACAAAACAGAAATAACAGATGCAGACATTAAAGGCGTTAAGGTAAGTTTCTCAATGCAAGGATTTCCCCAAATTGATATTCTGTTTACAGACGAAGGTGCAAAAAAATTGGCCGAAGTGACCGGGAAACATATTAACGAACGAATGGCGATTTTCGTAAACGGCAAATTGAATAGCGCACCGATTATCAAAGAAAAGATTCCCGGTTCCCATTTACAACTGTCTGGTCACTTTACGGAAGCGGAAATTAGGCGAATTATAGGGGAAGAGACCAAATAATATTAGATTCTTCGAAATTGTAAGACGGAAGGAGGTCTATGCCAATACTGAAAAGAGACGAAATCAAAGAGGAGTGGTCGGTTTTAATAGAAGGCGCCCAGGGAAGAGCCGGATATATTTTGGGCACTACGGGAAACGCCATAGACCAGTCAAATGTGCCGGATATAAACGTTGAAAAAAGGAAAATGGCCATGAGTTTGCTGGGATTTTTCGGAGACAAAAGAGATTTTTTGATTGTTACCAACACCAAAAATGCAAGACTCAGACCTTTTCAAATGTTTATAGGCGCAAGAGATTACGGCAATTATCTCGACGTGTTATGGTTTGTAACCTACCGGTTCCGTTTTTTTGACAGACTCTGGGATGCCATTGCAAAAATTCCCGTTTTAAACCTCATTCTTATACCTTTTTCATTGATGCGTATGCTCGGCGGTGCGGTAAAAGAAAAGAAGATCGGGTATGGCCTTGACTTTTTCGACGAACAAGACTTGCGGGCATACCTCACCGTTGCTCATAAATGCGTGCAGAATGCGGTCGACAATTTAATGCTGGAATTGAATCAGGACCCGTCAAAAATAGACAGAAAGTCAAGGGGATTTTTGGGAATTTCGTAAGGATTAAAAAGAAAATGCGGACAAAAAAAGGGAGAGAGATAATGCGACGAATTAGCAGAAAACTGGGAATCATGGTTTTGGGTCTTTGCCTTGGTGTAGCTGGTTGTGCAACTGGCTATCAGAAAGTCGGTCTCACTGGCGGGTACTCCAACATGAAAATCCAAGACAATATTTTCAAGGTACAATTCAGGGGGAATGCCTATACGAGCAGAGAAAAAACTGAAGATTTTGCTTTGCTGAGATGTGCAGAAGTGGCTCTCGAAAACGGATACAGATATTTTGTGGTTCTCGAAGAAAAATCAAGCTCGAAAAAGGGTGCTTATACTACGCCGGTTCAGGCAAATACATACGGCACTGTCAATGTTTATGGAAATTCGGGAAGTTATCATCAAAACACCACCGTCACAGGCGGTCAAACCCATTTCTTTTCTAAGCCCTCAACTCAAACCACAATTCAATGCTTCAAAGAAAAACCGGAAAATATTCCCGTGATTGTCTATGACGCTGAACAGGTAAAGACAAACACGAAAGAACATTACGGCATTAAGTAAAATAGTGCGCTTGTTCTACAAGGAATTATTCAATGGATGACATTCAAGAAGAAGCTATTAGATTTCTCGAAGAAGGGAGAGAGATTCAATCAGCTCAATTATTACGAAACTGCACAATGGAAGATTGGGCAGTTGTCGATCATTGGATGGATGGCAACGAACAACTTGATGGAATAGTCATTACAATGAAGTGCCCCAGAACCTCATATGAAATACTGGTCGATTCCAAAAACCCTTTTACCCGAGAAATTCAAAATGCCTTTGAATCCGTAATGCCTCATCGGTGTTATTTGAAAAAAATAAAAATTCGTGCTGAGAGTGCTGCTCCTTTATTTTCGGAGAAAAGTTTGGCAGGAACATCTGCATCAGAAATTAAAGAATTAATCAGTTTAATCGAAAAACAAAAGGCTATTATGATCAGCGTTGCAACTGGAGGTCCGCGTATTCAGCAAAAAAACAATGAATACGCTTCGCAAAGACACACAATCCAATCAAAATTATCTAAGTTAAAAATAACCGACCCCAATCCATATTCTGATCTTTGGATATGGTATGGAAAATGGAGTGATGGGAGCCTTCCAACCTACCAATCTCGGCGAATATACATTACCAATCTATACCAGCCCATTCTCGATGCCCTTTTATTACGTGTAAGCAAATCATCTTCGGCTCAACCTCCTGAACCGACCGGCTGGGCCCGTGTAGATAGATGCATAGAGAAGGTTTATTCCGCCATAGAAAAAGCGGAAAACGAAGAAGATTTTCAAACAATTGGCTTGCTGTGTAGAGAAACCATTATTTCCCTTGCTCAAGCAATCTATACTGGAAAAACTCGCAACACAGTCCCTGGTCCTGTGCCTAGCGATACAGATGCAAAAAGAATGCTTGAAGAGTATCTTAACGAAGAGTTTCAAGGAAGTTCTAATGAAAATGTTCGAAAGTTTTCAAAAACAGTGTTTCAGTTAGCCGTTGAACTTCAGCATAAGAGAACTGCTAATTTTAGAAATGCCGCGCTTTGTGCAGAAGCAACACGAGCCGTAGTAAACACAATTGCTATCATTTCAGGACAAAGAGATCCTGCTGAACCAAGCATATAGAAAAATTAGTTCTGGCAAAGATTTTCGGTGTTTCGAAAAGAAACAGAGGTGAACCATGATTTTTAAGGATATCGATCAAATAACAGAAGAAGACCTGCGTACATTGATCGCCAATTCAGTGGCAGAAAGAAAAACCCTGGAGTATAAACAGACGTTACCGGGAAATTCTGATCCAGAAAAGAAAGAATTTCTTGCCGATGTTTCATCTTTTGCAAACGCCAGTGGAGGCGACATAATATACGGAATCATTGAGGACAGAAATACTGGCTTTCCTATTGAACTCAAAGGAATCAACATTGAAAACTCGGGCCAAGAAATCATCAGGCTGGAAAGTAGCATAAGGGACGGAATAGAACCCAGAGTATCAGGCATAGGAACTCGGCCTATTGAACTTTCAAATGGACAAACAGTCTTAGTTGTCAGGATTCCTAAGAGTTGGATCCCTCCTCACCGTGTTGTTTTTAAGGGACACAACAAATTCTATTCAAGGGGTACGAACGGTAAATATCAAATGGATGTTACAGAATTACGAAACGCCTTCAATTTATCGACTAGTCTTACGGAAAAGATTAGAAAATTCAGGGAAGATAGAATATCAAAAATATTGGCCAATGAAACCCCGGCGCCTCTCAGCGCAAAAGCAAAAATAGTTTTACATTTGATTCCGGTGGTTTCATTTAACCCCGCACAAACCTACGAAATACACAGAACAGAATCAGATAAATTACACCCTATTGGCGATTCCGGTGGGAGTCGCAGATATAACTTTGATGGTTTGTTGGCTCATTCTTCCATGCAAGACGGAAAAACGTCTGCCTATACGCAGTTTTTTAAGAATGGAATAATTGAAGCAGTTGAGGAATCTTTGTTAGATAGCAAATACCCGGATGGACGTCATTATATTCCTTCGGTTCTTTTTGAAAAAGAACTGATAGATTCACTTTCTAATTACCTCGCTGTATTTAAGGGTTTAAGTGTTTCCCTACCAATTTTTCTTTTTTTGTCGCTCTTGCAAGTCAAAGAATACTCATTGGCTGTCAATCCTCGCAAAACTAATAAAATAAGAGTTGACCTAATTGATAGGGATATTCTTTGTGTTCCTGAAGAAGTAATTGAAAGCTATGATATGACCTCATCAAATATTTTGAGACCTTGTTTTGATTCTATTTGGAATGCGTCTGGATTTCCAAAATCGTTAAATTATAACGACGCTGGAGAATGGGCAGGGTAATTACATATGAACTTTTGGAAAAGATTGGCGGGTGAATCGAAAGAAGAAGCGGCGGAAACGGAAAAAGATGTTTCTGTTGAATCGCCTTCCGAAGAATCTCAGAATACCCTTGACCTTGGCTGGTACTGGTCGGAAAATAAGAATGAACACCAGATGGCCAAGATTGCCGAGGAGGATAGACGAACCCATTTCTATGTCATCGGCGCCACCGGGACCGGCAAGACAAAGTTTCTGGAATTTCTGATTCAGCAGGACATTGAAAAAGGCAACGGATTCGGAGTGATTGACCCACACGGTGACTTGATTGAGGACATCAAGGGCTTTCTGGCCTGCCAGTACAATGCGGACGATAAAAAGAAAGAGCTTTCGGAACGAATTATTCTGATCGACCCCACTGACCCACACTCCACCGTTACTTTCAATCCTCTCGAAAAACTTCAGAATATTACCATTCCAGAACAGGTCAGCGAATTCATCTCTTCTTTCAAAAAGATGTGGGCTGATTCCTGGGGAGTGCGAATGGAAGACCTGCTGCGGAATTCTCTGATTGCCCTGGGCGAGGCTGAATATACTTTATCAGAACTTACTCTATTTTTGACTGACAGACCTTTCCGACAAGCAGTATTGGAAAAAGTATCCCATACCGGAGCGCGGGAATATTTCAAGAAATTTGATTCAATCACTGACAGAGGACAAGTTACCTGGATTGAGCCGATTACCAATAAAATCAACGCCTTCTTTGCCGAAGAAAAAATCCGGCAGATGTTCTCCTCGCCCAAGAGTTCTTTCAATATGCGGGAAGCGATGGACAACCGGAAGGTCATCCTTATCAAACTGGACAAAGGACGTTTGAAGGATACGGCGGACATTCTCGGTTCTCTTCTTCTGGCCAAAATTCAAATGGCGGCCTTCTCAAGGTCTGACATATCCCAGAGCAAAAGAACTCCTTTCTATCTCTATGTTGATGAATTCCAGAACTTCGCCGGCGATTCATTCGCCACGGTCCTTTCGGAAGCCAGAAAGTACGGACTGTCCCTAATTATGGCTCATCAGACCCTGGCCCAGATTCCTTTGGAGTTGAGAAGTCTAATTCTGGGCAATACCGGTATCCAGGTCTATTTCCGGGTCAACCGCCAGGATGCCAATTTATTAGCCAAGGAAGCGTTTGAATATTCCGGGTTTGAAATTAAAAGCGTCCATGGCGCGACGCCCAGGCATTGGAGTTATGCTGAAGAATGGGAACGCAACATTGCGCAATTGCAGCACCTTTCTCCGCGCATCTGCTACGCCGCACACAAGATTGAAGGCGGAATAATACCGATTCAGACGGCAGACGTTGAACCGGCTTGCGAAGTTTTGGGTATGGATGAGGATAAATACCAGGGATTTCTGAAAGGTCTTCCCTTCGGCAAGAAATACCTGATTTCCAGAAAAGAACTGGCCGCTTCGGCAGAAGAAAGACAGAAACTTTTCCGGGAAGGGATCATTAAGGCGAAAAAGGAGCCGGTTGAGGTTGCGACACCGACAAAAGAGGTTTCGGCCTCAAAACGACCTTCTCCGGCTGAAAAAGAGGCCAAGGAAACCGGACCCCTGCCGGAAGAGAGGGGCTTTCTGGAATTTGTCTCAAAGAATCCCGGAATGTTCGTCACCAAGGTATATCAGGGTCTCGGTTTAAGCGGCTACAAGGGAGACCGGCTGAAGCAAGCCTTGATTGATAAGGGTTTAATCAAACAGGAAGAGACGCGGGAAGGAAATAAGGGACGATTGGCCAAGGTTCTTACTATGACCGATAAAGGTTCGCTGATCCTGAAGGACACGATTCTGGCCGGCAAGGGCGGAGAGGTTCACAAGCAGTTGCAGTTGATGTTGAAGGAGCAGGCGGAACTCTTCGGCTGGAAGGCCGTAATTGAAGAACGGATTCCCAAATCTCTGGAGAGCGTGGACGTGGGTTTGAGAAAAGACGACATCAAGGTGGCGATTGAAATTTCTCACACTTCTAAGGTGGATTACGAAATCGCAAATATCAGGAAATGTCTTGAGGCAGGTTATGATTATGTGGTGTCGGTCTGTTCGGATGACAGGTTTCTGGTTTTGCTTAGGATAGAGGTTAAGAAGGCCTTCTCGTTTAAGGAGCGGGAACGAATCCGGTTCTTTCAGCCGTCTCAGGTAAACGCATTCCTGCAGTCCATTTCTCCGGCCATTGTTTCTGAAAAAGGCATTGTTTCTGGCCAAATTACAAAACAGAAACTGTTGTTGGACACAACAGAAGCATCGGAGTTTTTGGGAATCAAGAAGAACACTCTCTACGAATGGATTGTCCAAAAAAAGATTCCTCATCTCAAAGTTGGCCGTCTGGTTAAGTTCAGAAAAGCGGACCTGGAGGCCTGGCTGGAAAAAAGGAGTCAGGAAGAAAAAGAGAATCTGTGGTAAAATATTAATTTCAGGAGTAATAAATGGGAATATTTCAGAAATCCGATAATTATTACATTGATTATTACGCCAACGGAAGACGAAGAAGGGAAAAGGTTGGCAAAAGCCGGAAACTGGCCGAGACCGTCCTGGCGAAACGGAAAGTGCAGGTTGCCGAAGGAAAGTTCCTGGACATAAAACGGAACGAGAAGATTAAATTTGGTGAAATGACTTCCCTTTATTTGAAAAGTTATTGTCAGGTCAACAATAAGATTTCTACCGTAGAGCGAAAGGACGGAATTATTAGCCATTTGAACAGCATCTTCGGTCTAAAATATGTTTATGAGATTACCACTCTGGATGTTGAAGAATACAAAAGAAAGAGAATTGAAGAGGGAAAAGCGCTGGCAACGGTCAATAAGGAGATCTCTGTGTTACGGAATATCCTGAATACTGCGGTTGAGTGGGGAAAACTAAGGATCGCTCCACCTAAAATAAAATTGCTGAAAGAGAATAACCAACGCATAAGATATCTGGGCAAAGGTGAGGAAATATTGCTGTTAGGCGCCTGCCCCGAGTTCTTAAAACCCATTATAGAGATTGCTTTGAATACCGGAATGAGAAGGGGTGAGATTCTGGGCCTAAAATGGCAGGATATAGATTTTGACCAAAAGAACATAACCCTTTCGGACACCAAAAACGGTGAAAGAAGGCAGGTTCCGATGAATTCAACCGTGGTGGATATTCTTTCGAGTACAAAAAGGATACCAGAATCTGATTACGTTTTCCCGGGAAATAACCTTGGAACGCACATAAGCAAAAGCTATATCAGCCATAAGTTTAAAAGCATAGTCAAACAAGCTGATATAGAAAACTTTAAGTTTCACGATCTAAGACATACCTTTGCTTCCAGATTGGTCATGAGGGGGGTTAACCTAAAGGCCGTTCAGGAACTACTTGGACACAAGACTTTTAATATGACTTTGCGTTACGCTCACCTCTCACCGGACCACAAGAAAACAGCCGTGGAACTCCTCGTTGACAAGAACCGAAAAAGTTCTGGAATGGACACTATTTGGACACCAGAACAAAATGAGGTGAGAAGGGAAATTGCGAAAACTGTTGTCAATTAATAATCTGGGCCGCTAGCTCATCAGGTAGAGCACCGCCCTTTTAAGGCGGGTGTGGCAGGTTCGAGTCCTGCGCGGCCTACTGTGTAAATCCTAGAGCCACAATGCTTTCAAGCGTTTTTGCATTGTGGCTTTTTTTATTTTAAATTGGCTTGTGCCTAAATTGTGCCAAGAGACAGGATAGAAAATGGGGGCGATTTTTCAGTTTGTTGTTTTTAATGCCGGCGGGTACCTTGACCAGCATTTAACGAAGTGGTAACATTTGGATAATGCGAAAAAATAAGGAGATGATACGATAACAGTCAAATGGTGAACTCTCCGTCCCCTTTTGGTAAAATAATAACCAACGGGTCCGGAGTAGATAGGTTATAGGTTGTATTTTTCTTTAGGGCTTAATTGACCCCGTTAAGGAGATTAATCGAACCTATAATCGAATAGTCACCATAGGCCGTAAGAAGAGCCTGGATAGGAGGATGGTGTTCACCAAACATAACTCTACTCCGAGTGACCTTCCCCCCGAAAACTGTACCGCTTGAAGGTAGAATCCGGCCGTGTTGTGACATAAGAACCAATGGGGTACGGGCTGATAGGATAGTAAGGGCAGATTATTATTAATATCGCGAATGAGTCAAGGGGTGGACAGCACAAAGACGAAAAAAAGGTCAGTCCAACTTCTGAAGCTCCACGCTGGGCCTGGTATTAACAACCTCAATCTGGTAGGGCGGAACAATTCCGAATTCGTCTTGCCGAGGCAGAGTTACCCGGTACCTAACGACGATGCGGTCCGGTTTCTCTTCAGTCTTTACGATTTTATACTCGCGTCCGGCCTGATTGGTGGGAAGAGCAATAACCATCTGTTTTTGGAAGTCCACTTCCGGGAGGGGAAGGGACAGTTTCTGGCTGGTGTTCTGCAAATTCCAGGCATTCTCCCAATCAGTCTTATTGTGGATAACCAAAACCCGGGACTCTTCCCCCACGGAAACCTCATCTATCTTTCGGAGAGCGACAGCGGCCTTGCCGGCTTCTTCTTTCTCCAAAACAGCTGCGTATTCATTTCTCGAATAGGAATCAGCGACCTTAGAAACAGGCGAAGTCACTGGCTTAATTTTACCTTCCGTTAAAGACGGCGCCGGCTCTTGTAACTGCCCTCTTGAAACAGCGGCCAAACGTCCCAACGGTTTTTTCGCGTCTTTATCCATTAGAGCATCCGACCCAAGAACAACTTTCTGTCTTGTTAATGCCAAGGACTTTTGCCCAAAAACGGGTTCCGTTTTATTTCGTTCCGCTACCAAATGGCCGGGTATTGGTTTCGAGATAACTTCTAATTGAGGCGGAAAAACCGGTTTCTGAAGATAAAGAACTATCATCAGAAGCAAAGCCAAACCGGCCAGACTATAAGAGGCCCGGCGCGACCAACTCCGCAAAGCAATAACCTTGGGCTTCTCCCTGACCCGGCTCAGAATCGCGGTCTCAAACCCCAGGCCGGGGTGTTTCTCCGGAAATTCCCGCAAAAGTCCACGCAAAAATTCCATTTCCTGAAGCGCCTTTCGGCATTCCGGGCAAGAATCCAGGTGCTCC
>Ga0172380_10005176_pt1 | contig 16056 bp, 17 predicted proteins | sample Leawe162metaG_FD_119747 | JGI IMG/M metagenome (GOLD analysis project Ga0172380, IMG submission 119747) | Leachate microbial communities from a municipal landfill in Southern Ontario, Canada - Leachate well 162 metaG | ecosystem: Engineered > Solid waste > Landfill > Unclassified | place...
TATGGAGGCGGCAGCTGAGTACAACGGCAGCCGTATCTCGGTGGTTGAAATCGGTGGAACCAACGGGGACTTCCAGAATGCGCTGTTTATTGAAGCGGCACGAGTTATGAAAATGCAGCATCCGAACGATGTGCTTTTCGTGATGGTTTCGTATCTCCCGGTCCCGGGCACTATCGGCGAGATGAAAACCAAGCCGACGCAAATGGCGGTCCGTGATTTAAACAGCTACGGCGTGCAGCCAGACTTTCTCGTTGCGCGCTCTACCCACGCGCTCGACGAAAAGCGTAAGGAGAAGCTGGCGATCTGGTGCAACGTGCGCAAGGAGCGCATTATATCTGCGCCTGATATCAGCAGCATCTACGAAGCGCCGCTTAACTTCGAGAAGGACAACTTGAGCGACATGTTGCTCGACGCGCTGCACCTTCCAGAAAAGCGCAAGGCATCGCTCGCAACGTGGAAGAAATTTGTTACGGCAGCAACCAACAAGAAGGCGCCGGAGATTAAAATTGCAATGGTCGGCAAGTACTTCGATACGGGCGACTTCGTACTCTCAGACGCCTACCTTTCCGTTATTGAGTCTGTGAAATTCTCTGCGGCTAAGCTCGGTAAGCGGGCAAAGATAAGCTGGATTAATTCAAAGGACATTGAAAAAGGAACCCTTAAGGTGGCGGCACTGGCAGAGTACGACGGCATCATAGTCCCCGGCGGCTTCGGTGAGAGTGGCGTCGAGGGCATTATTAAGGCGATCCAGTTTGCTCGTGAGCACAAGATCCCATACTTTGGCCTCTGCTACGGCATGCAGCTCATGGTTATAGAATATGCACGCAGTGTGCTCGGGCTTAAGGAAGCGAACACAACCGAGATTAATAAATCAGCGACTGACCCTGTTGTTGACGTCATGCTTGAGCAGAAGAAGCACCTCTCAGAGAATCAGTACGGCGGCACGATGCGCCTCGGCACGTACCCTGCCTACCTTAAGAAGGGCACGATGGCCCGCGCCGCGTACAAGAAAGAGCTTGTGGAAGAGCGCCACCGCCATCGCTACGAGATCAACCCGGTCTACATCAAGCGTCTTGAAGAAGCCGGTCTGGTATTCTCGGGCACCTCACCCGACGGTGTCTTGATGGAGATTGCGGAGCTCCCACGCACGGCGCATCCCTTCATGCTTGCGACGCAGTTTCACCCGGAGCTCCAGGCGCGTCCGCTCGACCCGCACCCGCTCTTTACGGAGTTTCTTAAGGCCGCATCGTCACACAAACGGTAATTCGCATCATGGACATAGAGCAGTGGAGGAAACAGCTTAAAGAGCTTAGTGGGAACCTCACCACAAACACAGCAATGCCGCCCCAACTTGCGGAGAAGTTGCTGGAGGAGGACATCTCACTGAAAGAAAAACTTTCTTTCACGGAAGTTACATTTCCGAAATTCAATGGTGCGCTCGATAGGGTCGATGGTCTGCAGATCATTGCGGGGCTACAGAGTAAGTCGGGTAAGCCTGGCTGTCTAACTCTGTTTCGCGCTATCCGTTTTCCTACCTATAAACGAATGCATGAATTGGTATATGAAGGTGGCTACGTTGTCTCAAACTATGAGCAAGAACGAATCCTGGAGTTGTACAAAGACCAAGAGTATATACAGAAGAGAGAAGAAATGAGGGGCGATGAAAGGTTTTGGACGCAACCACAGGAGAGGGTTGTGCACGGTCTGCCGCTATTCTCGCTAGTGAATGACGCTCTCCAGATACACCGAGCATATCGTGGAGACGATGACCTTGCGGTCATTGTAGCGTTGCATATCCCGCATGAGCTTTTTGAGGATCGACGAATCAAGCTCGTTGCCAATACTGCCATAGATCTCGATTATCAGAATGGTGATAGGGATTTCGAAATACAAGACTTTAAGAGGGACGGCGACGTGTACGAGATTGATTACGGGGCACTACGCGCGCGTGGCATAGACTTGCACGAAATGTACACAAGGGACCTGCCCCTCGATCCAAATGATATTGAAACACTCGGCATCACGCAAGATTTTTATCTTTTGAATATCTATAAAATAACTGATTATGCGGCGGTAACGGCAATTTTCAATGATACGGCACTGCTCAAATCGAGTCGTCATTTCCTGCACGGGTTCTTTGGAGATCAGAACATTTTTGGCAGAAGGCGGTCGTACTACCTGCCGTACAAGTGTCAGAAGATAGCTAAGACCATATAGGGGCTTACTGCTTCAAACCGAGGCCTTTGTTGAGAAGGTGTACGTTCACCGCGAGGAGTACGGCCATGAGGCCGAGGAGCACCAGCACGCAGGTTAAGGGTGAGACATCGCTCGTGCCGAGGAAGCCGTAGCGGAAGCCGTTGATGATATAGAAGATGGGGTTAAATTGCGACACTGTCTGCCAGAAGGGAGGGAGCGACTGAATGGAGTAGAAGACGCCGCCCAGGTAGACGAGCGGCGTGAGCACGAAGGTCGGCACGATAGAGATGCCGTCGAAGCTCTTGCCGTAGATGCCGTTGATAAGGCCACCAAGGGCGAAGACGAGGCTCGAGAGGAAGAGGAAGAGTATAACGATGAGCGGGTGTGCGACCGAAGGGAGCGCAAAGAAGAGTGAGACGAGCATCACGAGTACGCCCACGAGCATGCCGGATAACGCCGTTGCCGACGAACCCTGCAATGATGATGGCCGGCGGGGTGGGCGAGACGAGTATCTCGTCGATGATGCGCGAGAAGAACTTCGAAAAGAAGAAGGTCGACGCTACCTCCATGTAGGAGTTGGTGATAACCGAGAGCATCACGAGCCCCGGTACGACGAAGAGGATATACGGCACGCCATTGAGCTCGCCGATGCGTGAGCCTAGGATAGTGCCGAAGACGGCAAAGTACAGTACGGAGGTCACGATAGAGGGGAGGAGGGTCTGCGACCAGATACGGAAGATGCGTTGTACGCCTTTGCGCAGAATGGTGTAGAACGAGATGAATTGTTTGTCGTACGGCATATTAGTTGTTGTTGGTGAGCTGAACAAAGACCTCCTCGAGGCGTCCACCGCGATATCCCTCTTTCGACTGGGTGCCGTCGTGCATGGCCAGGATCTCTTCCATGGTGCCCTGGGCGGCTATTTCGCCTTTGTTAATGATGGCGACGTGCTTGGCGAGCTGCTCGGCCTCTTCGAGGTAGTGGGTTGTGAGAAGTATCGTAATGCCTTCCTTGGTGAGTGTGGTGAGGTACTCCCACATCGAGCGGCGTAGCTCCACGTCGACGCCCGCCGTCGGCTCATCGAGTATGAGAAATTTGGGCTGGTGTATGAGTGCGCGAGCGATCATGAGGCGACGCTTCATGCCGCCGGAGAGGCGGAAGCCTATCTGGTCGGCTTTGTCGCCGAGACCCAGGTCCTCGAGTAGTTTCTTCGCGCGAGGGATGGCAACTGAGCGAGGGATGCCGTAGTAGCCAGCCTGGTTGACCAAGATGTCGAGCGGTTTCATCCATGGGTCGAAGTTGACCTCCTGCCCGCAGAGGCCAATCATCGAGCGCGCCTGGGATGCTTCGGTAACAATGTCATGGCCAAATACTTTAACCTCTCCCTCAGTTTTAGTAACGAGCCCCGTCACAATGCCTATAATGGTGGTCTTACCTGCGCCGTTGGGCCCCAAGAGCGCGAAGAAGTCGCCGGCGGGCACGGTAAGGGAGACACCCTTCAGTGCCTCGGTTCCACCCACGTAACTTTTTTTAAGGTCGTGTAACTCAAGTGCGTGGGTCATATAATTTTGCAAAATTATGTCGCGTAATTGTCCATTGAGACGCGACGGGGCTTGTGCCCTACAGTATAGCAAACCCACGGGGCCACTACTTCTTGAGATAGTGCGCGAGTATCGGCGGGGTTATGAGTGTGGTGAGAATCACCATAATCACAATTATCGAGAAGAGGCTCTCTGAGAGTACACCGAGGCTCATGCCCATAGAGGCAAAGATAAGCCCCACTTCGCCGCGTGGTGCCATACCGAAGCCGATAACCTTCTTGTTCAAGCCCTTGCCTGCAACAAGGCTCGACGCGTATTTGCCAATAAAGGCAACGAGGGTCACCGCGAGCGCGATGCCCAGAATGGTTGGCGAGAAGAGCGTCTCGAGGCGCACGCCGATGCCGGTGAAGACAAAGAAGATAGGCACGATAAAGTAGCCAATAGGCTGGAGTAGATCCTCAATATGCTTCTCCGTGTAGTGCGCCGCGGCTTCCTCCATGTGCTGTCGATCGTTGCCATTAAGGTGGGTCGCATACTCCTCGAGCTCCTCGGCTGGCTTAGGCTTTTTGAAACTGCGGAAGTGTACGGGGTCTAAGATAAGCCCTGCAGAGAACGCACCGATGATAGGAGCAAGGCCAATAAGGCCCGCAAGGGCAGAATAAAAGAGGGCAAAAACGATAGCGAGAGTGAGCTTCGCCCCTGCGCCCGTGTGGATGCGGGAGAAGAGTCGGCCAATGTAGGGAGCGGTGTATGTGCCGATAAGAATCGAGCCAACAAGAAAGGCAAGTGCCTTAAGCACAATTGCTGCTATGGTGCCCGCGCCTACCGACCCAAGAGTTACGAGTGCGGAGACGACGGCAAGGATAATAAGGCCGAGAACGTCGTCGATGACGGCCGCGCCCAGCACGATCTGTGCCTCAGGGAGGTGCAGCTTGCCCAGGTCTTTAAAAACTCGTGCAGTGATGCCCACCGAGGTGGCCGTGAGTGCTGCACCCAAAAAGAGGTGTGCATTGAGCGACTCGAGCGGCAACAGCCACGGCCCGACCACCCACGTGCCTAGGAAAAAGGGGACCACCACACCGACCGTAGCCACCGCGAAGGCGCGCACACCGACCTTTCGCATTGAGGCAAGGTTTGATTCGAGCCCTACCTGGAAGAGCAAGATGATGACGCCAATCTGAGCGAGAAATTCTATGAACACGTCTGACCGTATAGGCTCGAAGGTGTGGATGCCGAGCAGGCCGAGGTTGCCTATGGCAACGCCCATGAGTAGCTCACCAAGCACTGAGGGCTGGCCTATCTTCTCCACCAGTCGTCCGAGCAGTGCGCACAAGAGAATAAAAGCCATCCACAAAAGTGTCTGTATAGGCCCATGGCTTGCTGCCGCGCCTGCGTCGCCACTTGCCGTGGCACCCGAGGCGTACAGTACCGAGAGTAGTACGGCACTCGCGATGATGATGGTGCGTGCGCGAATAATGGTAGGGATTGGTAAAAGGGCGGTGAGTGCATTCATAGTATGTCGTTAAGGTGACAGGGTATCACGACGCATGCGTCCTACAAAACCGCGCACGTATTGAAAACGTTGATCGTACGGTGGTTCTCTGTCGAGCAGGGGAAACCTCTGGTGGGTTGTCTACAGCGCAGACACCTCTTTCAAATCATGGGAGAGTATCTTCGCTGAGTAGTCAGCGGTTGAAGGCCTGTCAAACAGGAAACTGCCACTGAAGAGCTTGTCGGCAAGCATAAGAGGGAACCAGTACTCGTCGCTCGACCACATCTGACTGAAAGGTATCTCTCTGAGGTCAAACCACTCTGGCCGCATCTCCTCGCTCTCAGAAGGTTCGCCGGTGAAGCTGCTCACCTTAAATATATGCACCTCGAACACTTTCGGATCGCTTTCAAACGAGAATTCTAGGATACCCACCTTCTGCATCGCTGTCGGTACAATGCCGGCCTCTTCTTCTACTTCCCGCAGAGCGGCTACCTCGATACTCTCTCCCTCTTCAACCTTGCCGCCAAAGCCGTTCCAGCTCCCCTCGGCGAAGCCGCGCTTCTTCAGGCCAAGCAATATCTTGCCCTCGCCACAAACCATGCACAGAGTCATGATCTTCTTCATGGGCTTATTGTAGCAAAAGTTCGAGGTGCAAAAACTGAAGGATTTGTTACAGTTCAGGAGTTACGAATCGTAGTAATTGCCAGATCTTCTAATGGTAGGAATGTGGACTCTGAATCCATCAATCTAGGTTCGAATCCTAGTCTGGCAGCCATTGACAGCTAGACCGATATGTGTAGAAATACGCACGCGGGTTAGCTAGGAAAAAAGAAGGTCGGTATACTTTCTCGCCAGGAAAAGAAGCGAATCTGGTGACGGGTAGATTGAAAAAGATGCTGCGCAGGACATAACCCTACCGATGGGAACATGGAGTTGAATCTAAGATCGGCGACCAACGAGTGGATCATTAAAGCAGGTCTAGTACACCTGCCTGTTAATGTACGGTATCATCGAGGACATGAGCGAACGTCAGCCCAAAACACCACTGTCCACGGGTGAGAAGCGAGGTGTCCGGATCGTATCTCCTCACGAGATTACCGGTTGGCTACGCCAACTCCCTGCGCTTAAGCTCGGCCTGCATCGACAAAAATTGAGAGTGGCGCGGCTCGAAAGCAGCCCTGGAGCCGATGCGGCTCGTCTTGCAGAGCTGCGAGACGACGTAAAGGACCTTGAGCGTGAGATTGAAGGGTGGGAGGATGTGTTTGATATGCAAGAGGAGCGGGGTGTTATAGAAACCTTGGTAGCAATCGAACGCGCGCCGACCGTAGAAAAAGTACGAACTTTCCTCGAAAGGTTTATCAGAGGCGAGAGTTTCGAAGAGGAGTTAAGGAGAGAAGATGGGGAAGGGCTGTACCTCTGGGACATCAAACTATCTACACCCGACATCGAGGGATGCACCGTAGGGTACTCGTACATGCGTGCTGGGAGATATCCTGAAGGGGAAACGTCGGAAACGGCGATTCATATGACTCACTATAATCGTGAGGGATTTCCCCTAGGAGGACAGTCTGTGGCCAAATACCGCAACGGGCGATGGGTACTTACACCGTAAGTCCAGCTCGATCCTATACTGCTCTCACGTACGGCTGCGCGTCGAGCCGATCCCTGCGCCGAGCTTGAGGCTGTGTAGGTCCGGTTGGCGTTCTGGTATAGTTGTTCATATCAATGGACATCCTTCCGCAACTCATCGTTAATAGCGTTATCGCCGGTGCGATCTACATGATGGTCGCACTCGGATTCAACCTCATTTACGGGACGGTAAAGTTTTTTGACATTGGGTACGGGGCGCTCATTACCGTAGGGGCGTACAGCGTGTTCTTCTGCTATAAGTCCCTCGGCCTGGACCTCTCACTCAGTATCGCTCTGGGCGTGCTGATAGCCGGCGGGGTCGGGTACTTGATCAACCATTTCATCTACAAGAAGCTGCGCGACCGGAAGGCCTCAGGTATGGTGCTGCTCGTGGCCTCGCTTGGCGTGCTTACGGTGCTGCAAGCGATTATCGCAATGCTGTTCACTAGCCAATTCCAAACCCTTTCGGTAGGAGGCGAGAGTCGAGTGTATGTAATAGCGGGCGCAGTGATCACTCAGGTGCAGGCGATCATCCTTGCGACCGGCCTCTTGATCATGGTATTGCTCGGGCTACTTATTAAGTACACCCTCTTTGGTAAGGCGGTGAACGCGGTGGCAGACGACGAAGAGGTGGCGAAGATTGTGGGCATCAATACCAACAAGATTATCGGCTCAGTATTTTTCATAGGCTCGATGATTGCCGGCTTGGCCGGTATATTTATCGGTTTTGACACGGGCATGGAGCCGACCATGGGGATGTCGCTTCTCTTGAAGGGCGTGATCGCCTCAATCATCGGCGGTATAGGCAATATCTACGGGGGAGTCTTGGGCGCCTTTCTCCTTGGATTTGTCGAGAACTTTGGTATCTGGAAGATCTCGGGTGAGTGGAAAGACGCGATCGCGTTTGTGGTGTTGATCGTGTTCCTCCTCTTCCGCCCCCAAGGGATCTTGAAGAAGTAATATGGAATACCTCATCCATCTGGCTATTCTCGGGAGTATCTACGTGATACTCGGGCTGTCACTCAACTTGGTGGTGGGGTATACCGGCTTGCTCTCGATCACCCAGGCGGCCTTCTACGGTATAGGTGCGTACACTACGGCGATATTACTCACGGTCTACGACGTCAACTTCTTTATTGCGCTTATCATCGGCTGTGTCATCACTGCGGGCATCAGTCTCGTGATCGGCCATGTACTGAGTAAGTTTAAAGGCGACTTTTACGCCCTTGGGTCGTTCGGGTTCAACATCATCGTCTTCAGTATCTTCCTCAACGCGCAGGAGATCACGCGCGGACCGTTGGGGATCCCTGGTATCGGCCGCCCCGAGCTCTTCGGGTTTTCATTTTCTGACAATCTTTCGTTCCTGCTGCTTGTGGTGGTTGCTGCCGGCATAACCTTCCTCATCTCTCAATTTATCACTGAGTCGTCGTTCGGTAGGGTGCTCAAGGCGATACGTGAAGACGAGCAGGCGATACAGGTCTTCGGGTACAAGACGCACCACTACAAGCTCGCGATATTTGTGGTGAGTGCGGCGATGGCGAGTGTGGCGGGTGCCTTCTTCGCCAGCTACATCACCTTCATCGACCCGTCTACCTTCACCATCAACGAGTCTATTTTCATCCTCTCAATCATCATCCTCGGCGGGCTAGCGAGCCTCCGCGGCTCGGTACTGGGTGCGCTATTCCTCATTCTCTTGCCCGAAGCACTTCGCTTTGTCGGGTTCCCGTCCGATATCGCTGCCCAGATGCGCCAGCTTGTGTACGGGGCCTTGTTGGTTATACTGATGCTGTATCGACCTCAGGGACTGGTGGGCGAATATAAACTCTAATTTTTTTCTATGAAAAAGTACTTCTGGGTTGGCGTGGCACTCATATTGGTTGGTGGATTGCTTGTCTGGCGTCAGAATAGCGCTCCAACTCCTCTTGCCGGCGAGCCCATTAAGATAGGGTATATAGGCCCTTTTACTGGACCAGTAGCCGGGACCTCTGGTGAAGATGTGGCAAATGGTTGGAAGCTGGCGGTCTCAAAGCGTCCGGGCGCAGCAGGTCGGCCGATAGAGGTCATCTACGAAGACGATGCCTGTGATCCAAAGCAGGCGGTAAATGCTGCACAAAAACTCATTAACATCGACAAGGTCAACATTGTCGTTAATGGAGTCTGTAGCGGCTCTATGGTAGCGGTGGCACCGCTCACCGAAGCCAAAGACCTCATCCTTTTTACGCCCGTATCGACATCGCCCAAGATTAGCGATGCGGGTGAGTATGTGTTTAGAACCTCAGGGACGGGTGTTAATACAGCATCAGCACTAGTGAGCTCGTTGGAGAAATTTGGCCACACCAAGGTAGCCGTGCTATTTGAGAAGGTCGAATACCCGATTGGTATTAAGGACCCGTTTGTTGCAATGTTTTCTGAGAAGCCAGGCAACGCTATTCTCATAGAAGAGGGAGTGAATGTGAATGAGACCGATATGCGCAGCCAACTTTCAAAGGTCGCCCAGACGAAACCTCAGGCACTCGTGGTGTTGACTAACTCTGCGATTACGGCAAATACCTTCGTAAAACAAGCTAAGGAATTAGGCATTGCCATCCCAACCTTTGCGAATGAGTACTTTGCGTTTGATGTGGTGGTATCTAATCCAGACGCAGAGGGCATCTGGGCGGCCCAGTATAAGTATGAAAAGGAAAATCAGGACTACATAAATCTCTTACGGGATTACGAGGCTGAGTATGGCAAGAGGCCGAGCCAGGCAATATATGCGGCGCTGCCTTTCGACGGGTATAACGTGCTTCTTGACGCCATAGATGCTTGCGGGGGAGACGAACCTGCGTGCGTCAAAGACGCTCTCCATAGGGTTGAGAACTACAAAGGTATCACAGGTGCGATAACGATTAACGATAAAGGAGATACAGATAGAGTATTTGTCCTCCGGCAATTGGTCGGCGGGAAGTTTGTCGATTAGCTTAATGACGGCTCTTTCGACCAGGAACCTGCAAAAACGCTTCGACGGGGTACACGCGGTGGACCACCTTTCGGTGAGCTTCGAGCCGGGGAAGATCACCAGCTTGATCGGGCCAAATGGTTCGGGTAAATCTACCCTGATCAACACCATCACCGGCATACACAAGGTCGATGGCGGTACGGTGGTAGTGGGAGAGAAAACCGCTCTCGCTACGGTAGTGCCGCACGATATCCCAACGTACGGGATCACGCGCACCTTCCAGGACGTGCGGTTGTTCGAGCAGATGACGGTCCTCGATAATATCCTTGTAGTCTTGACCGAGCGCGGAGCGCTCGGTGCTCTCTTTGAGAAGCACAAAGCCTTTCACTTAGAAAAGGCAGAGGAGGTGCTGCAACGCGTTGGCCTGTGGGATAAACGGACTGAGTTCGCCTCGAGCCTCTCATACGGACAGAGGAAGCTGCTTGAGGTCGCGCGAGTGCTCGCGATGACGCACTCACCAACCGGTGGGGTAGAGATCATCTTTTTCGACGAGCCATTTGCCGGACTCTTTCCGGAGATGGTCAAGATCGTGACTTCAGTAATTAAAGAATTGCGCGAGCAAGGCAAGACGATCGTCTTGGTCGAACACAATATGGACTTGATCCGCGAGCTTTCCGACCACATCTTCGTACTCGATGCGGGCAAGCTCCTCGCCGAGGGTGTACCAGAAGAGGTCCTTGCCAGAAGCGAAGTTATTGAGGCATACTTAGGTGAATAACCATATGAACATGAACCAAACGACCAAATGGGCTATAGCGGCAGTTGTAGTAATCGTACTCGTAATCCTAGGGATCACTTTTGGATCAAACCGAGAACCTGAGAATACTCAGGCAATAAAAATCGGCGCACCACTCGGGCTTACTGGTAGTTCGGCCGTAGATGCCCTCAGCATTAAGCGCGGCATCGATCTCGCTGTTACCGATTTGTCCAAGAAAGGGGTCGTGATTGATGTGGTCTATGAAGACGATGGGACCGATCCTAAGCGCACAGTCTCTGCTGTTACTAAGCTCATAAACGTAGACAAGGTAGACTTCTTGATTGGTCCAACCTGGAGCTTCTTGACCGACGCTGCTAGCCCGGTATTCAATCAGGCTAAGGTCGTTTCGTTTGCGCCCGCTAACACGTCTGAGTTCAGTAATGGCGGACAGTATGGCTTCTATGGTGCTACAAAAAATGCTCAGAAAAGAGCCCCTGTTACGAAATGGTTAAAAGATAACAATGCTACTAAGGTCGCCATTATCCTTGACAAAGGTGCCTGGGGCGCAAGCAATCTCAGTGTCTTTAAAGCCGCTGCGGCAGATGCGGGGGCTGAAGTTGTCTTTGTCGAAGAGATCCCCTTCGGCCAAGAGTCCTCTATTCCGACGATCTTGACTAAGATGGTCAGTGCAAAGCCAGACGTGCTGCTCACGACTGGGTATGACCAGGGCATGACGCTTACCATAACCAAGAGTCAGGAGTTGCAGATCAATATACCAATCCTCTTTGCTACGGAGATCGTAACCGGGCTTGTTAAAAACAAGATCGTTACACTGCAATCCACAGATAACTTCTACCTGACCAACTCAGTAGTCGATAATTCGTTCCGTGCAAAATTTAAAGAAGTGTACGGTGAAGAGCCAGGATCGTACGCTGACCGTGCCTATGATGGCGTAATGCTCCTTGCAGAGGCTATGCGTAAAAAGGACGCGGGCCAAAGCCTCGACGATTTCTTGCGAAAAGAGACCAAGTATAAGGGATATGGGGCGGTATATGACTTTGACGAGAAGGGAGATATTGTCGGTGGTGAGTGGGTGATAACCAAACTAACACAGTAGACCTTGTCCGTACCTAAGGGAATAATCACATGAACATGAACCAAACGACCAAATGGGCTATAGCGGCAGTTGTAGTAATCGTGCTTTTAGGGACAGCCTTTATTTTCGGTGGTCGCCCAAATCCTGGTGACATCACCGGACCAATCAAAATTGGCTGGATGGGTCCACAGACCGGCCCTAGTGCAGTGCTCGGTATGGACAGCTATGTGGCCGCTCAGATCGCTGTTGACGAGATCAATGCTGCGGGTGGCATCGATGGGCGTCTGGTCGAACTCTATATCGAGGATGATCAGTACAGCACTGAGAAATCAGTGCTTGCATACAACAAATTAGTGAACGTTAATGAGGTGCGAATCATCATTGCCAATACTTACAGCAGTGTGTTTGCTCTGGCCAAGCGAGCTGAGGCCGATGGAGTGCTGTTGATCGATCCTCTAGATTGTAATAATGAGTTGGCGGAGGTAAGTGAAAACGTATTTTGTTTGGCGACTGACTCTGCGAGCGTTGCAAAGGTCTTGGCAAGAGCGGCAACTGAAGGTGGGTACAGTAAGGTCGGCATACTTCATTTCACGAGCGACCTCTTTATGCCCCTGGTTCAGAAAGTGTTCAAGGAAAGTTATAAGGGCAACATCGTGTTGACGGAAGCGTACCCTGCCGGTACGCGAGATTTCAGAACTCCTCTCACGAAACTGGTCAGTGAGGGCGCAGATGCGATTGTGTTGCTTGGGTACGACGAAACGGGCAATGCGATGAAGCAGGCGCGTGATCTAGGTTTTAAGGGGCAGTTCCTTACCACGGGTACGGTTACGAGCCCTCCACTACAGGCTGCTGCACAGGGAGCAGCTGAAGGGACACTGTTGGCGTTCTGGACTGCAAACACTAATTCGTCTTTGTATGAAACGTTTACCAAGGAGTTCCAGAAGCGTCAAAATCGTCCTCCCATATTAGACTTGGCGACCTACCCTACGTATGACGCAGTTAAGGCTCTGGCTCGGGCTATAGATAACGCGGGGAATAGTTCAGTGCGCGATGTCACTCGCGAGATTGCTTCCATAACGGATCTTGAAGGTATAACGGGTACCATAACCTTTAATGCCAACGGGTCGATGCTTATCCCTGAAAGCCTCTTCAAGCTCACTGGCGGCAAGGTTATACCACAGTAGTATTCAGCAAAGTCGTGGTCAAATGAATCCAGAGACTCTGCTCAAAGTCGACGATGTGCACGTCCACTACGGGGGCGTGAAGGCTCTTGATGGTGCCACCATTGGGGTGGATGAGAGCGAAGTTGTGGCGCTCATGGGTCCGAATGGCGCTGGTAAGTCGACAATACTGAAAGCAATCTTTGGTATCGCACCAATAGCAAAAGGGAAGATCTTGTGGCACGAAAAAGAGATCAAGCCCGTCTCACACGAGATGGTAGAGCGGGGTATCTCGTTTGTCCCCCAAGGCAGGCGCGTCTTCAAGTATCTCACTGTTAAGGAGAATCTTGAGGTCGGCGGCTATGTGGTCAAAGATCGAAAAGTAATCAAAAAGAGACTCGAAGATGTTCTCGAGCTCTTCCCAATGCTTAAAAGTAAGCTGAATGATAAGTCGGGGGCACTCTCAGGCGGTCAGCAACAGATGCTCGCTATCGCTCGCGGCCTCATGGTAGACCCAAAGGTCTTACTTCTCGACGAACCGTCGCTCGGATTAGCGCCAAAGATAGTGAAGGAAGTGTTTGGAAAAATAAAAGAAATAAGCGAGAGGCGGAAAACCGCTATAGTAATCGTCGAGCACAATATAAAGTCACTCCTTGAGATTGCAGGACGCGCCTACGTGTTGGATAAGGGTAAGGTGGTTGCGTGTGACACTCCTGAGAATATTGTTTCTAGCAAGGTTCTTGAGAAGGTCTTCTTGGGTGATACTTAAGCTTTTGCAGCTTTCGTACAGTCGGACGTTTCTGCTTTTCTCGCGGATCTCAAGAACCTAGCGGTCTAATCTGCCGACAATTCAACTACGGGAGTTGCGCAGACCATAAGGGGTGGTCACAAACCAACAGAGAAAAGAGGCGAGACCCACAATAAAAAAGGTTGCCGCAATTTTGACGTACACCTCCGATGAGGGCTCGCCGCCCCAGATAAAGGAGAGTACTAGGCTCGCGCACCCGGCGAGACAGATGAGGAATATGCGCAAGGTTATCTTCTCAATCATAGTAGTGATAACACGCCGTGCGGCAACATAGTTGCAAGCCGTGTATCTCACGATCGGAAATTGAAGGTGATACACTCAGTGCACCATGAAAAATATTGCAGTAATCACGGGGATACTAGTGGTGGTGCTCTCCGTAGTGGCCTGGGTTCTGGTTACGCAAGTGACGCAAGATACGTTACCCACAGTCGCGTCGGACTACAAGAACGCGACGTACACGATCGCCGGGGTGCCGGTCACGCTCGTCGACGGCGTGGCAGCTTCGCCAGTGGGGGCGGGCTCGTCTGCGGTGGTCGACACTCGTTATTTTGGTAACGAGCTTCTGAAGGACCTCAACGACGACGGCAGAGACGATATTGTCTTCTTGCTCACGCAACAGACTGGCGGGAGCGGCACCTTCTTCTATGTGGTCGCCGCGCTCAACACCGAGAGCGGGTATGTGGGCTCGCATGCGCTCTTGCTTGGTGACCGTGTTGCGCCACAGACAACAGTTTCTGGGCCAGGCAAACAGGTAATCGTGACGTACGCAGAACGAGCGCGTGGCGAGCCAATGACAACCCCGCCGTCGGTGGGCAAGTCGCTCCGGCTGATTCTCGATAGTGGGTCAATGCAATTCGGCGAAGTGGTAGCGGACTTTGAGGGCGAGGCAGACCCTGCGCGCATGACGCTCGGCATGAAGACGTGGATATGGCAGAGGACAGACTATGCCGATGGGCGAACGGTAGTGCCGAACGTGTTGGGCTCATACACGCTGGCGTTTGCAAAGGATGGGCAGGTAGCCGTGGGTACCGATTGTAACCACGCGGGTGGCGAGTACACGGCATACAATAACAGCCTCACCTTTGCCAATATGCGTACGACGCTCATGTATTGCGAAGGGTCCGAAGAGACCGTCTTTATGAAAATTCTCCAGGAGACCGGCTCATACCGCTTCACCAGTCGCGGTGAGCTCGTGCTTGGTCTCAAGAACGACGGCGGGACGGCAACCTTTAGGTAGGCGCGCTCGCTCGGTAACGAATTTGGCCCCCGCACCTGAGAGGGTGGGGGGCCGGGGCTACGCTGCGAGGGTCAGGAAGAAGAAGGAAACTGAACTTCGCCAGCATGCCCGAACGTGCCATAGGAAAGATCAGAAAGTGGGTACGACGGGGGCCGATAGGACATGTGGATGAAAGGATTCATGCCTACCGGACTCCCCGCCGGAGTGTGCGCACACCCATGCGCACAGTACCGTAACGAGCAACGTTTGCCAAGCCTTTCGCGGACCCTGCCCCTGGGCGCAAGGGCGTGCGAGCACGAGGTGTGCTCTGATATACTGAGCGCTATGAAAAAATATTTTGTCTTTGCAGCAGTGGTCTTGCTTGGTGGCGTCATCCTTATTGGCTATGCAATGCGTCAAAGGAGCGCCGAACCCTCGGTGGTAGCACCGACCGCAACCACCACGCAGATAGGGTTGGAGCCCGAGTCAGCGGCCCGTACCTATACGCTCGGCGAGGTGCGTATGCATGATGGGGTAGCGAGTTGCTGGGCTGCGGTCAACGGGAAGGTCTACGACCTCACATCGTTTGTCTCTAAGCACCCAGGGGGAGACCAGAACATATTGAACATTTGCGGCAAGGACGGAACGGCAGCCTTTGCAAACCAGCACGAAGGGGACCAGAAGCCGAATGAGCTGTTGGCCAGCTTTTACCTCGGAGACCTCAAGTAGGAGTGCGGTGGCCGCGTACGCGCTCGCTCCGGCTTGTGCCCGGCACCCGCAATGTACGCGAATAGCGTAACCTGTAGTACAGTAAAGATTCTGAAAATAGTTAAAATTCTCGCCGTTGCGCTCGTGCTTATCTTTGCCTGCATCGGGCTCCTTTTCACGAGCGTGTTTGTGGCGATGCAGTTTGGTTGGCTCAATGTGCGCGGCTCTATCGAGGCTCGCAATAACTCAATACTGCCCACGAGCGACTCGCCGGGCTCGCTCATGGCGCTTATTGCGAACGCCGTACCCGGCGGCCCCGCTGCTCCAGACCTCTCGTGTGCCGATGGTGGTGCGACGTGTGCGTGGGACGCTACGCGTGAGTGGGGAGTGGTCGCGGGCGGGCTCGCCAAGGACCTCCCCGTCATCGAGCGCGTTGCCCGAGAGACCGGCGTCTCACCGCGGCTTATTGCCGCGGTCGTGGTCCCCGAGCAGATACGTTTTTTACCGCCAACCGAGA
>Ga0172380_10005177_pt1 | contig 16046 bp, 16 predicted proteins | sample Leawe162metaG_FD_119747 | JGI IMG/M metagenome (GOLD analysis project Ga0172380, IMG submission 119747) | Leachate microbial communities from a municipal landfill in Southern Ontario, Canada - Leachate well 162 metaG | ecosystem: Engineered > Solid waste > Landfill > Unclassified | place...
ACAGCTCGGCTTGGTATCACGGCAAGCAAGAAAATCGGATTTGCAGTTGTTCGTAACCGGGTGAAACGATATCTGCGTGAGTTCTTCAGGCATAATCGCTCTACCATGGCAGCCGTGGATATTAACGTTATTGCGCGACGAGAGTCGGCACAGATGACGTATGCCGATATGGTTCGGGAACTCAATAAAGCCTTCCGGTTTATAGGCATATCCCCATGTTCAAGAGCAGTTTGCTCCTTGTAATCAGGTTATATCAGAAGATGGTTTCGCCGCTTCTTCCCCAGACCTGTCGCTTTTATCCCTCCTGTTCCGAGTATTCCCGAGAGTCATTAATTCGGCATGGTGCTGCCAGGGGTTTGCTGCTTACCTTCGTCAGAATATGTAAGTGTCATCCATTTCATCCGGGCGGCCATGATCCGGTGCCCTAACATAATAAGTGAATAGATAGTCAGGAGCCTCGATGGAAAAGCGCGCTTTTATAGCTGTAGGTCTTTCAATTGCTGTTTTTTATCTGTTCTCCATGCTGTTTGGTCCAGACAAACAGAAGGTCGAACCGTTGGCACCCCAGGGTACGACTACAGTGGCAAATACTCCCGCTGCGAATAGTCAGCCGTCATCGGTGCCCCAGAATCCTGCGCCGCCCGCGGGGCAATCGCTCCCGACCAACGTCCCTCAAAAAGACATCAGTGTCGATACTGATCTCTATACTGCGGTATTTTCTTCCAGGGGTGCGAGCCTGAAGAGCCTGACGCTCAAAAACTATCGCGAGGAAAATTCACCTGCTGCAAAAAAAGTTACCCTTGGCAATGACGCCGACCCGAACGTCCTCTCATTTTCAACAAGAGCTTCCGGCATCAATCTTCCTGACAGCACGGTATTTATTTCTGATGCAGACTCTCTGAAGGTTGATAAAAGCGGTTCCAAGCAACTTACCTTCAACTACATTTCCGGACAGGGATATACGGTTCGCAAGGTATATACCTTCTCTTCGGGTGAATACGGCATCAAACTCGAAACCCAGGTATTTAACAATTCTGCCGCTCCTCTGGTCGGCGCCATTCAGCAGGTAATGACCTACCCTGCCGAGCCGAAGGTAAAAAACAACCGTTATGATACCGCCGGGTCATACCTTTTTTCTGACAATACCCTCCAATCAAATAAAATCAAAGATGTCGCCGCTGCCTCAAAGCGCTATGACAAGTCAATTCTATGGTCGGGTTTTGCCGACAAATATTTTCTGAACGCAATTCTGAGCGAAAAAAACAGCATTGCTTCGGTAGAGCTGAAGAAGAACAGTGCCGGTTTTTTTGAGTCGATAGTTTCTTCTCCTCAGTTTATCGTCAATCCGGGTCAATCGGTTACTATTGCGAATCGGCTGTTCGTCGGCCCCAAGGATATCGATATTCTGAAAGGGCAGGGCAATTCGTTGGTCCAGTCACTTGACCTGGGTTGGTTTACCGTCATTGCCAAGCCGCTGCTCTATACCCTGAAATTCTTTTACCGCTATGTCGGCAACTACGGCATTGCGATCATAATCATCACGGTCATTCTCAAGGCGCTCTTTTTCCCGCTCACCCACAAGAGCTACAAGTCAATGAAGGGTATGCAGAAAATCCAGCCTGAAATGACGAAGCTCCGGGAAAAGTATAAAGACGATAAAGACAGCATGAACAAGGCGGTCATGGAGTTGTATCGGGAGCACAAGGTTAACCCGATGGGCGGTTGTCTGCCGATGGTCGTACAGATACCGGTATTCTTCGCGCTCTATAAATCGCTGATGTTTTCCATCGAGCTTCGCCACGCACCGTTTTTCCTCTGGGTGACCGATCTTGCCGATAAAGACCCCTATTATGTTACGCCGGTTATCATGGGCATCACGATGTTCGTTCAGCAGAAGATGACGCCTTCACAGATGGATCCGATGCAGCAGAAGATGATGCTGGCGTTGCCGGTAGTATTCACATTCATGTTTCTCAGCTTTCCTTCCGGACTGGTACTGTACTGGTTGGTCAACAACGTGTTAACCATCGGTCAGCAGATGTATATAAACAAGCTGGTAAAAGATTAGTCTGCGGACTTCGGAGTATCATTCATGTATATCCGCGACACGATAGCGGCTGTCAGCACCCCTCCAGGCAATGGCGGCATCGGTATAATCCGGGTGAGTGGTGATCAGGCTGTTGCGGTTGGAAATGCTGTTTTTAAACCTGTTTATGACGGTGGCCTCGTGAGCCACCGTTTTTCTTTTGGTACCATTCGTGATTCAGCTACCGGCGAAATTGTCGATGAGGCCATGGCCGTGTATATGCGCTCTCCCCGCTCATATACTCGCGAAGATGTTCTTGAGCTGCATTGCCATGGTGGATGGCTGGTTGTGGAAAAGGTCTTGGCCCTGGTTCTTGCTTGCGGGGTCCGTTTGGCAGAGGCGGGCGAATTTACGCGGCGGGCTTTTCTAAACGGACGAATCGACCTGGTGCAGGCCGAAGCGGTCATGGATATCATTGCTTCAAAAAGTGAAACCGCCCTGCATCTGGCCCAGGTTCAGCGAGAAGGTGTGCTTTCGAGCCGCATCGAAGATGTCCGGGGTAACCTGCTCCGTGCGCTTGCCCTGGTGGAAGCGTATATCGACTTCCCGGATGACGATCTTGGTGAGACGGATTATACGGCGATTCTTGATTCAGTCGGGGAGGCGCGGAGCATAATTTCCGGTTTGCTGCGCACCTTTGAAGAAGGTCGGATAATGAGGGACGGCATATCCGTCCTGATTGTCGGTAAACCAAATGCCGGCAAGTCAAGTCTGTTGAACTGTCTGCTCAATGAGAACCGTGCGATTGTTACCCATATACCCGGTACAACCCGTGACATCATTGAGGAGACCATAAACTTTGAAGGACTCTCCGTCCGGCTGCTCGATACCGCCGGGATTCGCCATACCGATGATTTGGTTGAACAGGAGGGTATCAGCAGGGCCCTGGCGAAAATTCCGGAGGCTGATCTTGTCCTCGCCGTATTCGACGCATCGCGGGAGTTCAGCACGGAAGATCAACTGATACTTGATGCCTTGGTTGATCGTAAGGCGATAGCGATTCTTAACAAATCGGATCTTACCCGGTGCCTTGTTCTGCCCGATGAAGAACGCTTTGTTGCCATGGTGCATATTGCCGCACTTTCAGGTGATGGTGTTGACATGTTGAAGCAGACGGTTTGCCAGCAGTTTCTGCATTCTGCCGCTCCTGACTCCCGTGAGTTTGTGGCGCTCTCCCGGGCCCGCCACCGTGACGCGCTGGTATCAGCGGAGCAGTCGCTGCGACAATTCTCAAGCGGCCTTCAGGATCGTAATCTGGAGCTGCTTGCCTTGGATCTTCAAGGGGCGCTTCAGGCGGTTGGCTCTGTAACCGGCCAGACCGCTACCGACGAAGTGCTTGACCTGATCTTCTCTTCATTTTGCATCGGGAAATAGGGGCATGTTTCACGTGAAACCTCTTTAGTAAGTTAGAAGTTAGTTTCTGCGCTTTTTAGGCAGAAAATAACTTCGTTAACACACGTATCCTGTTTATCAGGGTTAGGATAGTGGACCACACTCATGATGACCTATGATCAGATATATGACGTAATTGTTGTCGGTGCCGGACATGCGGGATGCGAAGCCGCCCTGGCTTCTGCCCGTATGGGAAGTCGTACGATGCTGCTGACGATCAACCTGGATGCGATTGCCTTGATGTCCTGCAATCCTTCGATCGGCGGCCTGGCAAAGGGGCACCTCGTCAAGGAAATCGATGCCCTGGGCGGCGAGATGGCAAGGAATATCGACGCTACCGGCATCCAGTTTCGTATTCTGAACATGAAAAAGGGCCCTGCGGTCAGGGCTTCGCGGGCTCAAGCCGACAAGCAGCTCTACCGGCTGCGCATGAAGCGGATTCTTGAGCAGCAGGAAAACCTGGACCTCAAGCAGGGAGAAGTTACGTCTCTCTATCTGGAAGATGGTGAGTTGCGTGGTGTCGAGCTCCGCTCCGGCATCAGATTCCTCTCGAAAACGGTTGTTGTTACTACCGGTACGTTCATGCGCGGGCTTATCCATATCGGACTTAACAACTATCCCGGCGGACGGGCAGGCGATCAGCCATCTGTCGGTCTTTCGGATCAATTGAGGGTGCTCGGTTTCAACGTGGGCAGACTTAAGACCGGAACGCCCGCACGCCTCGATGGCCGCTCGATCGATTTCTCGAAACTGGAGACTCAATACGGTGACGATCCGCCGCAGCCGTTCTCCCTGTCAACCGACCGGATCAGTATGCCGCAGATCCCCTGCCACATCGCATATACCAATCAGCGCTCTCACGACATTATCCGGTCCGGGCTGGATCGTTCGCCGTTGTACTCGGGCGTAATCGAAGGGATTGGCCCGCGCTATTGCCCTTCAATTGAAGACAAGGTTGTGCGTTTTCCCGACAAGGACCGGCACCAGACATTCATCGAGCCGGAAGGACTCGACACGGTCGAGGTCTATCCGAGCGGCATGTCGACCTCGCTTCCGATTGATATCCAGATCGCTTTTTACCGCTCCATCGTCGGTCTGGAACGTGTCGAGATAATGAGACCGGCGTATGCGATCGAATACGACTACGTCGACCCGATCCAGTTGCATGACTCTCTTGAAACGAAACTGCTCAAAAACCTGTATCATGCCGGGCAGATTAATGGCACTTCCGGCTACGAAGAGGCTGCTGCGCAGGGACTTGTAGCCGGTATTAACGCCGCTCTTCGGGTACAGGGGCGTGATCCGCTTGTTCTGGGAAGGAGCCAGGCGTACATCGGCGTCATGATTGACGATCTTGTCACGCTCGGCACAAAGGAGCCGTATCGCATGTTCACCTCGCGGGCCGAATACCGGCTTTTATTGCGTGAGGATAACGCCGATCTACGTCTGCGTGAGATCGGACATCAGCTGGGGCTTGTAACCGAGTCCGAGTTTGCCGGCTTTTGCGAAAAACGGCGTATGATCGCTGAAGAGCTTGAACGCATTGCGGTTACCCGGTTGGGGAGTTCCGAGCATGAGCGCGAAGTACTCTCCCGGCGCGGTCTTGAAGATATCCAGAAGGGAACTACGCTGGAGCATCTGCTCAAACGCTCGGATATCTGTTATGCCGATCTGGCTGAACTTGACCCTGTTTCACGTGAAACATCCGCTGCAATACGGGAGCAGGTCGAGATTCAGACTAAATATAAGGGGTACATCGATCGGCAGATGGAGCAGGTAGAGCAATCAAAAAAGATGGAATCTACCCGCATTCCCCTGAACATAGATTATGCATCCGTGAAAAGCCTGACAACGGAAGTTCGCGAAAAACTCTCGAAAAACAGACCCGATACTCTGGGGCAGGCGTCCAGGATCCCGGGAGTTACACCGGCGGCCATTTCAATTCTGGCAATAGCCTTGAAATCTTCTTCCTGGAAGGGCGATGCAGAGTAATGAGTTCCATAATTGGTGAAATAGTAGAGCATGAAGCGAAAATCATGGGACAGTCGCTATCGACTCATGAAATTCATTCATTTGAACTCTATGCTGCAGAACTTAAAAAATGGAACAGCAAGGTTAACCTTACCGCGATAACCAAAGACAAAGAGATCGCAATCAAGCACTTCATTGATTCCCTCAGCCTAGCCCCGTATCTGTCAGCAGGTGATCGCCTTCTTGATATCGGCTCGGGGGCAGGTCTTCCGGTCATTCCACTGAAAATAATCAGGCCTGACATTGCAATGGTCTCTGTCGATGCAGTGGCAAAAAAAATACATTTTCAACGGCATGTGATCCGCATCCTGAATCTGCAGAATATGGAAGCGCTTCATGCGCGAATCGAAGATCTTCACAAAACAGATAGCCACTCGTTTACGGTTATTACCTCACGTGCATTTACCCGTCTTGATCGTTTTGTCGCTTTGGCCGCACCGCTCCTAAAAGAGAACGGGATGTTGATCGCAATGAAAGGTGAACAGGCAGACGATGAAATTGCAGCGAGTGGAGAAGTTGTCAACGCAGCCGGCTTTACGGTAACTGCTGTGCATCGCTATTCTCTGCCTCGGGGCATGGGGGAGCGGGTGCTGACATTCATAAAACAGAGCAAAGCCCCATAAAATAAGGGCTGGTGATGCGCAGTCCCAAAAACAGTTTCTGAGGCTGCAACGGCGGGATCGAAATAGCGTAACCAGTATTTTGTTCGTATTATCGTTACAGGCAATATTTGGACGATTTTGGGCAGAAAGGCCGTTTTGGCTTGAAAATGTCGAGAATAAGTTGCAGATGAATGGAATCTGCACTAGAGTATTCGACTTAACATACGCTACACAGGAAAGTACGGGGTTGCTACATCGATGGAGATACGCATATATTATGAGGATACCGATTCCGGGGGTGTCGTGTATCATGCCAATTACATCAAATATATGGAACGGGCACGGACGGAGTATTTTCGCAGTCACGGTTTCTTTGTCGCGGAACTAGCCAAAAATGGTTTCGTGTTTCCGGTTGTACGGCTGGAAATCGATTTTAAATCCCCCGCACTTCATGATGATCTTCTTGTTGTTACGACCACTCCGCTCCGCGTCGGTGGTTCATCCATTACGCTCAGCCAGAAAATTGTACGACAGATCGACAACAGACTGCTGGTTGACGGGGTTGTGACACTGGCCTGCATCAGTCCGGCCTTGAAAGCCCGGCGCATACCGCTGGAGATCCGCACGATGCTTGAAGCCGAACAGGAGAAAGTTGCTTGAAAACTTTCGGTGCGGACAGAATTGAGCGTGAAGCGGCGCTTGACCTGTTGATCAACGGGGATTTGCTGGCCATTGGCAAGAGTGCTGACGAAATCAGACGACGTCTTCACCCTGACGGCATGGTTACCTTTGTTGTCGATCGCAACGTCAACTATACCAATATCTGTGACTCGAAATGCTCTTTCTGTGCTTTTTACCGGACCAAAGATGCCGCTGATGCCTATGTGCTGACCCGTGACCAGATTTACGGAAAGATTGCCGAACTTGTCGAGCAGGGGGGGACCCAGCTGCTGATGCAGGGCGGACTCAACCCCGACTTGAAAATCGACTTTTTCGAAGAGCTCTTTCGGGAAATCAAGATGAGATTTCCGACAGTACAGAATCACTCGCTGTCACCGGCCGAAGTGACCTGCATTGCGGCCAATTCGGCTCTTACGCTCGATGAGACCCTGCTCCGTCTCAAGAACGCCGGTCTCGATTCAATTCCGGGGGGGGGAGCCGAGATACTGGTTGACGAGGTACGCAGCAGCATATCGCCAAAAAAAATCGGCTGGAAACAGTGGGGCGAGGTAATGCTGAAAGCGGCCCGTCTCGGCATGCCGACAACCGCCACAATGATGTTCGGCAGCAGTGAAAAACCGGAAGACATTGTCGAGCATCTTTTCCGTGTCCGTGAGTTGCAGGATCAGGGGGGATCGTTTACGGCATTTATTCCCTGGTCGTACCAACCGGGCAATACCGAGCTTGGGGGAACCACCGCTACAGGGGTGGATTATCTGAAGGTATTGTCCCTGTCGCGGATCGTGCTGGATAATATTCCCAACATTCAGGCCAGTTGGGTTACGCAGGGCGCCAAAATGGCTTCGGTGGCTCTTTTTTTCGGAGCGAACGACCTTGGCGGCACCATGCTTGAGGAAAATGTAGTTGCAGCAGCCGGCTGCAGTTTCTGCATGTCGCAGCAAGAGATGATAACCCTGATACATGGAGCCGGATTCCGGGCGGCCCAGCGTACCACAACCTATTCAATCATTAGGGAGTTTCCGGTTTGAGTTCTTTCCATAGGCAGGCTGGAACCTGCGAAATCATTACCACCACGGAGCGGTTAGCCGAAGTTGCCGATGTCCTCTCACAGCAGACAGAAATTGCTGTCGATCTGGAGATGGATTCTCTCCATCACTATCGCGAAAAAGTCTGTCTTGTCCAGGTTTCAACCCGTCAGGAGAGCTGGTTGATCGACCCGTTGGCGGTGACGTCCCTTGAGCCGCTGGCTGCTCCGTTAGCCAATCCGGACATTGTCGTTGTCATGCATGGTTCCGATTATGATATCCGCTCACTGCACCGGGATTTCGGCATCGAAGTCACGAACCTGTTTGATACGATGATTGCGGCTCGGTTTCTCAGGATCGCGGAGTTTGGTTTGGCCGCACTTTTGAAGGCTCGCTTCGGCATTGAACTGGATAAAAAGTACCAGAAGGCTGATTGGAGTAAACGCCCGTTGAGCCGTGAAATGTGTGCCTACGCAGTTGCTGACACTTCGGATCTGCTACCGTTATACGATCAATTCCGGGCTGAACTGGTACAAAACGGCAGATTATCATGGCTCGAAGAAGAAGGAAGGCTGGTATGCCAGGCTCGGGTTTCGGAAAAAGATGGCCCACTGTTTCTCTACTGTAAAGGTGCCAGCAGGTTGAAGGGGCATACGCTTGCTATCCTGGAAGAATTGCTGCAGATGCGGGATCGACAGTCGGAACTCCTGGATCGACCGCCATTCAAGGTGCTATCGGTTGAGACCCTGATTGAAGTTGCTGAAACAAGACCCAGGTCGCTCCATGAGCTGTCTCTTGTCAAAGGGATGAGCTCCGGTCAGCTTCAGCGGCATGGTGCCGGCATGTTGGCTGCTGTTGAGCGGGGGCTTGCAATTCCTGAAAACGGACTGCCCAGTTTTCCGCGGAGCGGAAAAAAAGAGGTGCCGGAGCGTGTCAAGGAGCGTCTCAAAAACCTCAAATCATGGCGGGAGAGGTACTGCATCGAACTTGGTCTTGATCCGGGTATCCTTGCTCCCAACTGGCTGCTGGAAGCGGTTGCCGACACGCAGAGTGCGACAAAAGAAGAGTTTGATGCCATATCCGGAATGAGGGAGTGGCAAAAACAGCTTTTCAGTGAAGAGCTGATGCGCATCCATGCAATGGTCTAAACAGATGAGCCTTCCCGCCATCGGTTCAGATGTGGCACGGCCGGATCGGGATAACGGCAGTCGGGCGGGTTTTACCCTGATAGAGATTGCAGTGGTGATGGTTATCATCAGTATGGTGATGCTGCTGGTCCTTCCGCGACTCCCTTCGTCAGACCAGGAAAATCTCAAGATATCGGCGCGGACCCTGGCCTCGACTCTTCGGTACATGCACGAAAGGGCCGCAACGTCTCGAACCGGCTATTATCTTACTCTGGCGCCGGGAACAGATTCCGTAAAGATAGTCGAGATCGGTGGAGACGGGAGCGCTAAAGAACCAACCGACCCGCTTTTGCAGAAATCGCCGGTGAAAGAGGGTATTACCGTAGCAGATGTACGGATACCCCGGCTGGGTAAAGTCAGTGAAGGTGAGTTGCGGGTGGATGTCGGTGTGGCGGGAGTGCGGGACTTTGTCACTATCCATCTTCGTTCAGCGGAAGGGCAATTCTGGACGGTGATGGCGTTTCCCTCGGGCGGCAAGGTAAAGGCCTTCGAGGGATACCACGAGGATCCGCCATGAGAGGTTTTACCCTTCTTGAAGTCATGATCTCCCTGGCCATCATGGCCGGAGTCATCCTGACGGTACTGAGCTCTGTTAATTATCATATCGGAATTATTGCTAATGAGCGTGATAACACAACGCTGACACTGCTGGCTCGAAACCGTATGGCCGAACTGGAACAGGCACCCGCCAAGGGAGAAGGTACGTTTGCACCTTCTCATCCGGAATTGAGCTGGAAAGCAGATCTGCTGCCGGCTGATCTGCCCGGCCTGCGGAAACTGATTGTCAAAGTGAGACGGGGCAGTGACGGCAGGGAGGTGGCGCTTGTCCGATATCTCCCGCAATAGCGGTTTCACTCTGCTGGAAGTTCTGATCGCAGTGGTGTTGCTCGGCATCCTCTCCGCAGCGCTTTATGGAAGCTATTTTGGCGTCATGCGGGCCAGGGACCGTGCTTCATCCGGAATGGAATCGCGGCGCGAACTGGGCGCCACCCTTGATCTGATCCGCCGTGAAGTCTCCTCGGCACAGTATAAAAACAACCGTGTGGACAAGCGACTCCGGTTTGTAGTGGAGGATCGTGACAATTTTGGCGCCGCGTCATCGACTCTGGAGCTGACGACGCTGGCACCGCCAGAGGTACAGAGTCGCAAAGAGTCGGGAATCGTCATTGTCACCTATAAAATATCAGAGAAAGATAAAAAACGGATCCTGACTCGCCAGGAACGTGATCTCGTTTCCGAAGAAACCACCATCCCCGCCTATCCACAGATGGAGCAGATTAGCTCTTTTCTGGTAGAGTGCTATGACGGGTCGAAGTGGGTCAAAAGCTGGGATACTGCGATTAACCTCAGAATGCCAAGCAGCGTGCGGGTAACCGTCCAGGTCGATGAGGAGGGAAAACCGGCAGAGTTTACGATGCTCTCCGCACCGCGAGTGAGCGGCTTATGACCGGGAGGCTGAAAAACGAATCCGGGTTCGCCCTGATTTTGACACTGGTTGTAACGGCGTTGATGGTGGCGATAGTGGTCGAGATGATCCACCAGGTGTATGTGGATACCTCGCTCAGCCGTGGCTTTCGTGACGGACAGCAGGCGTCGATACTGGCTGAATCCGGTGCAACAGGAGGTGCCAAGCTCCTGCAGATGGGGCTTTCGGGCCGACGTTACACCGCTCTTTCCGACCGCTGGGCAACACCTATCAAGCTGGATGACGAGGTCGGCTCGCTGGAGATAACGATCAGCGAGGAAAGCGGCAAAATAAATATTAATGACGTTGCACAGCCGAAAACATTGGAGACCCTGCAACGACTCGGCACGAGGCTGCAACTGCCGGGAGACATATGGAGTGCAATAGCGGACTGGATCGACACTGACGATATGCCTCGCTCCGGTGGTGCTGAATCAAGCTATTATCGCACCTTGAAACCACCGTATAACGCTCGTAACGACAAGGTGATGACGCTCAAGGAACTGTCGCTGGTCAAGGGAGTTACACCGGAAATTCTTGGCAAGCTGCGTCCCTATCTGACAACCTTTTCAGAATATGCTGCTTCGCCGTTGTCTCCGGTCAATATTAACACCGCTCCGAAAGAGATCCTGGCGGTGCTTGATGATGGTATTGATGACCGGATGGCAGAGCGAATAGTGCAAGAGCGGACGTTACAGCCATTCAAATTATCGACGGGGGAACTTTCCCGGGTTCCGGGTCTCGATGCCGGTGTTGTTAGCCGTCTGTCCGGTTCCGGCTTTCTTACCATCAAGGGGAGTCTTTTCAGAATAACATCCGTAGCCAGGGTCAAAGAATCGGGGCGAACTGTTGAGGCTGTTGTGCGGTTGTCGGGTGGTACTCCGGAATTTTTGTCATGGCAGGAATATTGATCCGGGAATGAATTCGCTTATTAAGCAGGTGAGGGTGCAGCGTACATGGATTATCTGATTCTACAGGCTGAAGAAAAGCGGCTGACCGTTGCCCATTTCGGTGTGTCCAGGCGTTCCACGGAACTGGTCGGCGCGGCTTCGTTCGTGCTGGACGAAGAACGATCGCTTGCGGATGCTGTCCAGCAAATTGCCGAAAAAATGACCGGATCTCCGCGCGTAATCCTTTGCCTCCCGCCGGCACTGTTTGCGCAACGCCCGGTAGCGCTCCCGTTTAACGATCTCCGCAAGGTTCGAGAGGTTCTTCCGGCCCAACTGCAGGGCGACATTGCATTGCCGGTCGAGGAGCTTGCCCTGAACGTCATGCCGGTCGCTGCGGGTCAGTTTCTTGCACTGTGGGCACGCAAGAACGATATCGGCCGCGCGATCGAGCAGTTCCGGCAGGGGGGGATCGAGCCACAGGTCGTCACTTCACTCCCGTTTGCACTGGCCGAGCTGCCTGGAGTACCCACGGAGTGCGCCATATGCGACGGAACGACGCTGGCGATATTGAACGGTGGGCGGTTGACCTATTTCCGCGCCTTTAATTCCGACGTGACCGCTGCGATGATATCTGCCACCCTGTCAGCCCTGGAATTATCCGGAGGGGCGCTCCCGCCGAGACTCTGCCTGGTTGGGCCCGGAGGTGTCGGGCTTGCTGATGCCGATACGTTGCCCATACCGGCAGAAACGTTAGAAGTGCCGCCTGAACTGGGGCACCTGTTCAAAAACGATGAAAACTTTCATCAATTGGCAGAGCTCTATGCCGTGGCACGTGCCAGCCATGCCGGCACACTCCCTGATTTTCGGCAGGGAGAGCTGGCATGGACCGCCGGGGATGCCAAGCTGCGCAAGAAACTGATCGTGACGGCAATCATGGCTGGGGTCATCATTGTGCTGCTGTTCGTCAGCAAAGGGCTCCAGTATCGAGCTGCCGTAACCGATACCGCATCCCTGAACAAATCAATTGCGACGATGTATCGCGAAATCTTTCCGGCGCGGGCCAAGGCGGTTGATGAAGTTTCCGAAATCAAAGGTGAGATCAGGAAACTGGCCGGAGTCGAAAGCTCAAGCGGGTTTCTGGATCTCATGAAAAAGCTGGCTGAAGCGAAAGGAAGCACCATCAATGGCCTGTTTGAAGCTGAACTGGAGGGGCGCAATCTGCGAATAAAAGGGGATGCCCGCTCCGCCCAGTCGGTCAATCAATTTAAAGCCGCGCTCGCCCCCCTGCTGGCCTCTTCCGAATTGGGTGAAGTCAAGAGCCGTCCTGATGGCACGGTCGGCTTTACCTTGACAGGAACGCTCAAGGAGGGGACGAAATGAGGCCTCTGGAGATCGTACGCGACAGGTGGCAGGACCTTGACGGCCGGACACGCCTCTGGCTCGGTTATGCCCTGATCGTGCTGCTGGCTGTGGCGGTCGGGTGGTCGGCGCTGAGCGCCAAAGTTCAGGCGCTTGAAAAGAAACGCGCTTCCCGGGAATCAGTGCTGAAGGAACTGCTGCCGCTTAAAGCTGCATACATGTCAGCTAGGAGGTCTTCGGACCAGTTAAGCGGGCGCATGGCTTCGCTGCTTCCTGACGACTCGCCGGCAAAAATCATCGAAGAAATCGGCATTAAAGGCAAATCGGTTAAAATAGTTCCGGTCAAGGGTGAAGATCGGAGCGGTTTTGTCGAGGATGCGGCCGATATCCGTATTGAAGGCGTAACGCTTAACGAAGCGATTAATCTGCTTTACCGGCTTGAAAAGGGGAGTCGTCCGCTGGTAATCAAAAAATGCAATCTGCGGGTTCGTTTTGATGATCCCTCCCGCTGCGATCTGTCTCTGATTCTGGCGCTGCTCAAGCCGGCACCCGGTCAGGTAAAATGATGAAAGCCACGCTGCTGGCACGACGGGCCGCCCTGCTGGCTGGGGTTCTGGTGCTTTTTATACTGTTTTGTTATCTGCTTTTTCCGACCTCAAAGATCGACGCCATAGTTACCCAGGTTCTGTCCCGGCAGGGATTAACGCTTACTCCGGCGGTTCATAAAACTCTGCTCCCCGGTCTTGCATGGGACAGGCTTCTGCTTTCGTCAGAACAGGGTCCCCTGTTTCAGAGTGACCGGCTGCAGATCAGAGCGTTGCTGCTTCCTCTTTTTACCGGGCGGGCTGTTGTTTCCGGGGAGGCAACGATTGGCAAGGGGCATCTGGACGCCAGATATGCTTTCAATGGCACATCCGCTCTGGATCTTGATGCAGACGGCATATCCCTTGCCGACATCCCCTTTTTCAAGAGCGTTCTGGGGGCCAGGGCGGGAGGGGCTCTTTGGAGCCGTGGTACGCTCCGGCGCGGCGCAAAAGGTTTGAGCGGCGACGTTAAAGTCGAGTTGAAGCAGCTTGAATTTTCCGGTGTCAAGCTGGGTGCGTTCCCGCTCCCGGATGTGGCCAATCTGAAAGCGCAGGGGATGGTAAGGGTTAGCGACGGCAAAACACGCCTGGAGAGCTTTACGCTCGAAGGAGACGGCATTTACATGCGCCTTTCAGGAGATCTTCCCTCGGGAGCCAACGCGGGTATAACGCCGCTCAACATGAGTATGGAGATTATGCCCAAACCGGAGTTTCTGGAAAAACAGAAGCTGGTTTTCATGCTGCTGACCAAGTTTATGACCTCACCGGGAGTATATACCGTACCGATCAGAGGCACGCTGCTAAAGCCGGAAATTCTGTAGTGTTGAAGACAAGTGAGGAAATAAATGGCAATTAAACTGGGCGAATTATTGATAAATGAGAAAATCATTACTTCTGAGCAGCTTGATGAAGCGCTTAAAATTCAAATGATTTTTGGCATCAAGCTGGGCAGCAGCTTGATAGAGCTTGGTTTTGTTGATGAAAAGGACCTGTCGCTTTGTCTTAGCCGGAAGCTCGGAGTACCGAGTGTGGGCAAAAATGTATTAACAGCCATTCCTGCCGAAGTTCTCGAAATAATTCCCGCGGCACTGGCGGAAAAATACCGGGTTGTTCCGATCCGAATTGAGAACCGGCGTCTTGCCGTTGCCATGGTAGATCCTTCTGATCTTGTGGCAATAGATGATTTAGCGTTCGTAACCGGCCTGACGGTTGAACCCCATATTGCACCGGATCTGCTTATCTCGTTTGCTTTGGAGCGCCATTACAATGTGAAACGGGATATGCGTTACGTACGGGTTTCCGGTCAGCGCTATGGACTTGCTCGCGGTAAAGTGGAGCAGCAGCCCATAGAGACAACAGGGCCGTTCGATATGGCGCCATCCCCGACAACTCCTGACACGGAAGCGAAAGACAGTGCCGTGCCAAAGAACGATGGAGGGTTGCTTAACATTGAATTTCCATCGGAGTTTGAAGGTTTTGGAAGCCTGCCGGACCTTCCGATAGAAGAGCCGGCAATAACCAGGTACAGTATTGACAAGTTGTCGATGGACTTTGCCTCCGCAGGGACTCGTGACGATGTGGCCGATGTGTTTATTAAATACCTGGGCCAGGAGTTTTCAAGTGGGGCGATCATGATAGTACGCGGTAAATCAGCTACCGGGTGGCGAGCAGTACAAGACCGGGACAAGATACCTGATTTTGAGAAGCTGACAATCGTGCTCGATGATTCATCGGTGCTTAACACAGTGATTACAACGTCTCACTTCCACATGGGTCCGCTCGATAACAGTCCGAGAAACAAGCAATTGACCGAAGCCATGAAAAGCACTCCGGAGCGGTCTCATCTTATAATGCCGGTAATTATGCTCAACAAGGTGGTTGCCGTTGTAATTGTACTTGCCGACTTGGATGCGCTCGGCAAGAGGTTGCTGGAGCTTCAGAAGCTGGTATACAAAGCGTCGTTGGCGTTCGAGATGCTGATACTGAAAAACAAGATTCTGATGACATGAAGATAGGCCTGCTGGGAGGGAGCTTCAACCCGATTCACAACGCCCATCTGCGCATTGCCGAAGAGGCGCGGAGCGCCTGCCGGCTTGACCGGGTCATATTCATTCCTGCGGCCGATCCTCCGCACAAGCTTCTGGAGGGTGATGTTTCCTTTACACGTCGCTCGCACATGGTCAGCATGGCGATTGCCGACCGATCCGCTTTCGAGATGTCAACGGTTGAGGCGGAGCGGGGTGGCAAGTCCTATTCCATTGATACGATCCGGACGTTTCGAGAGCGGCTCCCGGAAGATGAACTGTATTTTATCATCGGTGCGGATTCATTTCTTGATATCGGTACATGGCATCGCTATGCCGAGATATTTTCGTTATGCAATCTGATTGTCGTCGAGCGTCCCGGCTGTCGGATAATCAACCCTCTTGAAGCTCTTCCGGAAGCTGTCAGAGGCGTGTTCACTCTTGATGGTAATACAGGCAGACTCATGCACCATTGCGGCACCACGGTCAATTTTATCAAAGGATCGCCGTTAGAGCTCTCTTCAACTGAAATCAGGCGGCTCGCCGCCGCCGATGCCGATATCACCCGGTATGTACCATCCGACGTAGCAGCATATATCTCGCAGCAAAGGATCTATCACCAATGCCAGTAAAAAAAACCAAAACCGTTGAAAAGACAACCCTGACTCCCGTGGAGCGCGCTCTTAAATGTGCCGAACTGGCGTATGACAAGAAGGCATA
>Ga0172380_10005178_pt1 | contig 16043 bp, 13 predicted proteins | sample Leawe162metaG_FD_119747 | JGI IMG/M metagenome (GOLD analysis project Ga0172380, IMG submission 119747) | Leachate microbial communities from a municipal landfill in Southern Ontario, Canada - Leachate well 162 metaG | ecosystem: Engineered > Solid waste > Landfill > Unclassified | place...
CTGAGCAAGTATTATGCGTTCAAGGGGTGGAACAGCGAGGGTATCCCCACCCGGCAGACTCTCGAAAATCTGGATCTGGCTTACGTTGCCGACGATCTGGAGCAAAGAGGGATCCTAGACCCACGCGATGGAGGTTTGCAGTGAATGCCGGACTGAAGACGAAAACCGTCCAGGAAATCCTGGTCAATGTCGACAAGTGCACGGGCTGTCGCGCCTGCGAAATGGCCTGCTCGGCATTTCACTCCAATCCGCCGTTTAGCAGCATCAATCCGGCGAAGGCCAGGATACGCGTGGTATCCAATGAAGTCACCGACGAGTACGTGCCGGTTTTCGCGGGCAATCACACCAAGTCCGGCTGCGACGGCAGGCATGTCTACACGATCGATGGCAAGACCTACAGTGAGTGCAGCTTCTGCCGGGCTTCCTGCCCGACGCGGGATCATTTCATCGAGCCCGACTCCCACCTGCCGCTGAAGTGCGACATGTGCGAATCCACGCCGCGGCTGAAACAGCCCTGGTGCGTCGAGGTGTGCGCAGAGGGCGCGCTGGTCTATAGCGAGCGGGAAGTGGAACGGGACGAGCCGTCGCTGGCGCCGCTCGGGCAGCTCGAGGTCGGTCTGGAATCACTGATGCGGCAACACGGGATGGAGGCAGTCATCGCCCGCTTGCAGGAGTTGGCCAAGAAGAAGTAGCCAAGAATCATCGCAAAGGCTCGAATCTGGCTGCCCGTCAGAGTTCGACACTTACTCGGGTACAATAACCCGCTGAGACGTTTGAGCAGCGCGCGGTCACTACGCACCGCTGCCGCGGCGTCGGGTTTGCGATGCCCGCAAATACCTGTCCGGGCGCAGTCTGATTGCGGAGGTCCGCGCATGATCTACCTGAGTAACGAGGATGTCTCGCAGCTATTGACGCCGAAGAACTGCATTGAAGCGCTGGAAGAGGCGTTTCACGTGCTGGCCCAAGGTCGGGCAATTTCGCGGCCGAGGACCGATGTGCTGACACCCTGCGACGGCAGCGACGGCTACCACCGGTGGGCGACCATGGATGGTGCCATCGAGCCCTGGGGTATCGTCGTCTCGCGCATGAAGTCGGACATCCTAACCTGGACCAAGGAAGGCACCGAAGAACTGCACTGTGTCCAGCCGGGCACCTTCAGCGGCTTCATCATGGTGTTCAGCAGCCGCAACGGCGAACCGCTGGCGATCATCAACGACGGCGCCCTGCATCATCTGCGCGTGGCCGCTGGTGCGGCTTTGGGCGTCAAGTACCTGGCCCGGGAGGACGCCTCGGTCGTCGGTGTGCTCGGGTCCGGCGGCATGGCGCGCTCGTATCTCGAATGCTTCCGCGAGGTGCGGACGATTTCCCGGGTCAAAGTGTACAGTCCGACCAAAGCCCATCGCGAGGCTTTTGCCGCAGAGATGAGTCGGGAGCTGGGGATTCCGGTGCAGCCCTACGATAGCGCCGAGCCGGTTGTCCGCGGCTCGGATATCGTCGCCACCTGCACCGATTCCAACAGGCTGGTTGTCACTGATCCGGCCTGGATCGAGAAAGGCATGCATCTGGCCAATTTGAGCGCCATGGAATTCTCCCTGGATGTGGTCCAGCGTTGCGACCGCGTCGTGCAGATCGGCACCGAAACGCTGGGGGCGAGTGGCAACGATGCGGAAGAGCGCAAATATTACGGATGGGCGACGTGGAAGATAGGCCGGCCCGACGAGATTGCCCGGATTCCGAAGCACCCGGTAAGCAACAATGATTTTCTGAAATATCCCGCCTTGGCCGACCTCTTGAATGATCCAGCCAAGCGCCGTACCTCCCCTGACCAGATCACGTTCTTTCACAACCTCGGCCTGCTCGGATTCCAGTTTGCCGCGATCGCTGGCAAGGCCTACATGCTGGCTCGGGATAAAGGGATGGGAGCGAAGCTGTCGACCGAACCGTTCCTGCAGAAGATAAGAGATTGAGCCGCGCCGGCAATCTGCAAACAAGCGAAACAACCCCGCGATTCGGCTGTCCGCCGCGTCCCGAGCCGTCAAACAGACAGGTCCGGTGGCATCAAAACAATTGGGAGTCAGGCATGAAGAAGTTCTTGATCAGGTTTTCAACGTTGATGCTGTTGGCAGGCAGTCACCCGGCGCTGTCGCTGGCGGCCGAGCCGGCCAAGGGACCGGCAGCAGACCACGCAATTGCCATGTACCAGGGCGCCGACCGTCACGAGCGCCTGGTCGCAGCCGCACAAAAGGAGGGCGAACTGTCGGTCTATCATGTGTATCCGAACCTGACTGTCGTGATGGCGGCCTTCACGAAGAAATACGGCATCAAAGTCAAGGCATGGCGCTCCGGCTCGGAAAGCGTTTTGCAGCGGATCGTCGCCGAGGCACGCGGCTCCCGATTCGATGTCGACATCGTTCAAAACAATGCGCCTGAAAACGAGGCGCTGCATCGTGAAAAGCTGGTGCAGGAAGTATGGTCACCCTATCTGACCGATCTGATCCCCCAGGCCAGCCCGGTACACAAGGAATGGGTCGGCGTCACGATCGATGTGTGGGCCGCCGCCTACAACACCAACAAGATAAAGAAGGAAGAGCTGCCAAAATCCTATCACGACCTGCTCGATCCAAAATGGAAAAATCGGCTGGGCATCGAAGCGGACGATTCCGGTTGGTTCGGTTCGCTGGTCGACGCGATGGGAGAACAAGCGGGCCGCAAGCTATTTGCCGATATCGTCTCCGCCAACGGGATGTCGTTCCGCAAGGGACATTCGCTGCTGACGACGCTGGTCGCTTCGGGCGAGGTGCCGCTCGCTCTGACCGTCTACAGCTGGAATCCCGTACAGTTGAAACGCAAGGGCGCTCCCGTCGAGTCGCTCTTCCTGCCACCGGTTCTCGCCCAGTTCAGCACGATGGCCATGCTCAAGAAAGCGCCGCATCCAAACGCTGCTGCGCTGTTCTATGACTTCATGCTGAGCGATGGTCAGCAGCTTCTGGCCAACCTGGACTATGTTGTGGCCAGCAAATTGATTCCGACACATGTCGGCACGGTTGCGCTCAAGTTCGTCGACCCCGGGCGGGCGTTGGACATGCAGGAAAAATGGACGAAAATGTACCAGGAAGTCCTGGTCAAGAATGCGAGGTAAGGCCTGAGCGGCAGGCGGTCGCCCGGCAGCAGGTCGAAAGGAACGCCTGCATGAGAACCGTCGTTCAGCGCGTCAGCGAGGCAGCGGTAGCGGTCGACGGGCAGGTCGTGGGGCGGATCGATCGTGGACCGGGCCTGCTGATTTTCGTCGGCTTCGAAGCCGACGATGAAGCGGCGGATCTGGATTGGATGGCGCAGAAACTGATCCGTCTTCGCATATTCGCCGACGGCGAGGGGGTGATGAACCTCGGCATCGTCGACGTCGGCGGTCAGATTCTGGCAATTTCCCAATTCACCTTGTATGTTTCAGTAACGAAGGGGAACCGCCCGTCCTGGAGTCGTGCCGCACATGCAGATGTATCGCAGCCATTGTTCGAACGCTTCGTCGAACGCTTGTCGAAGGCCTTGGGGCGTCCCGTGCAGACGGGAAGCTTCGGCGCTGACATGCAGGTGAGCCTCATCAACGATGGACCGGTCACCATCGTCATCGACTCGAAGAATCCTGAATGAGCGCCGGCAAGGCTGAATTCGGGCGACCGAACCCCAAACTATCGCAGCCCCCATCGACATCGAGTAAAGCCGCCATGGACGCCATCCAGTCGCCAGATTTACTGCCCGCCGTCGAAATCGAAACCGGTCCGCAGCCCAGGTACGCGGTCATCTGGCTGCACGGCCTGGGTGCGGACGGACACGATTTCGAGCCCGTCGTCGACGCCTTCGATCTTGACCGGCTGCCGGCAATCCGCTTCGTCTTTCCGCACGCGCCGATGCGCCCGGTGACGGTCAATGGGGGCTTCGTGATGCGCGCCTGGTACGACATATTCTCGCAGGATCTGGCGCAGAGGCGCGAAGATGCGCAGGGCGTGCGGGAATCGGCGCGGCAGCTCGTGGCGCTGATGGCGCGCGAGAACGCACGCGGCATCGCCGACGATCGCATCGTGCTCGCCGGGTTTTCCCAGGGCGGCGCCGTTGCGCTCTATGTCGGATTGCGGCACCCGCGGCGGCTGGCCGGCATCCTTGCGCTATCGACCCGTGTCCCGCTGGCCGACACGCTGGCCACGGAAGCCCACGCCGCCAACCGGGATATACCCATCTTCATGGCGCACGGCCGCGACGACGGCGTGATTCCCTACGCTGTCGGCGAACGTTCGGGTGCCTTGCTGCGGGCGGAAGGTTACCCGGTGGTCTGGCACGGCTATCCGGCCGAACACACGATCTGCATCGAAGAACTGCGCGACATCGAGACCTGGCTTCACGATGTGCTTGCGGGTGCCGCCTGACAGGCAGGGCCCTGATGTACTTCAGGGCTACCGGCGATCTTGTAACGAAGTCCAAGCCAGCTACCGAGTATTGACAGAGAGGACCACCATCGTGAGCGAAGCAATCTATCAAATTCCCTTGCGCCTGATTGACGGTACGGAGACCACCCTCGGAGCCTATCGCGGCAAGGTCGTGTTGATCGTCAACGTCGCGTCCGCTTGCGGGCTAACGCCGCAATACGCCGGTCTGGAAACGCTCTATGAGGAGAAGCTCAAGGACGGACTCGTCGTTGCCGGTTTTCCGGCCAACGAATTTGGTGCGCAGGAACCGGGGTCGAACCCTGAGATCGCTCAATTCTGCACGACCAAGTTTGGTGTGACGTTCCCGATGTTTGAGAAGATCGTCGTGAAGGGCGAGGGGCAGCATCCGCTGTACCGGGCGCTGACCAGCGCGCAGCCGCGCCCCCAGGAAAAGCCGGGAAGCGGCTTGCGTGCCAAGCTCCTTGAGCGTGGCAGAAAACAGGAAAACGAATCTGACATCCTTTGGAACTTCGAGAAGTTCTTGTTGAGCCGCACCGGAGAGGTGGTCGGCCGCTTTGCGCCCGACATCGCGCCGGACGACCCCTTGCTCAGGATGGCCATCGAGAAGGAACTGGCATAGTTGTGAGGCAAGAGGCATTGTTGCCCGGGTGTGGCGCCCGTGATCCCTTTCTCCATCCTCGGCCTATCCCCAATCACTGAAGGTGGCGAACATTCCAGGGGAGTCCCCGATGCTGCCCACCCGTTGCACCTTTGCAGTCGTCGCACTGGTGCTGGCCCTCGCCGCCGGCGACACATTCGCCGAACTGAAGGAAGGGCGTGATTTCGAGACCCTCTCCCAAGCGCAGCCGACCGACGCCATAGGCAAGGTCGAGGTCACAGATTTCTTCTGGTATGGCTGTCCGCACTGCTACGCCTTGGAGCCCGTGCTCAACAAGTGGCTCAAGGGATTTCCCAAGGACGTTGTCTTCCGCCGGGTCCCTGCGGATTTTGGCCGATGGACGCAGGGCGCCAGGCTTTATTACGCACTGGAAGCGATCGGTGAGGAAGGTCGGCTACGCGCCGAACTCTTCGATGCCATCCACCTCGAGCGCCTGGGCTATACGAAAGAATCCGATGTCACCGACTGGCTGGTGAAGAAGGGCGTCGATAAAGAGCGGTTCACCAATGCCTACAATTCTTCCGCGGTTCAAAGCAAGGTCCAAGGCGCCAAGCAACTGACCCAGTCCTACGGCGTCGATGGTGTGCCGACATTGGTTGTGGGCGGCCGCTACCGAACTTCACCGATCACCGTGGGTGGCCACGACGCGATGCTCGCCGTCGTCGACGAATTGATCGCCAAGGTGAGGGCTGAACAGGCCGCAAAGAAATAGTCAGTCCAGGCTCGCCGCCGGACTCTTGACGATCTTTGCCCATTTGACCGTCTCGCTGCGGATAAGGGCGTCGAACTGCCGCTGCCGGGTGAGGCATCGTTGCCGCTGTGCCTTGCTCAATGCACGCGCTCACGATCGCGCTGATCGACCCTGGCCAGGATAGGGGCCAGCGAGTCTCTGACGAACTGCGCGGTCGCCGGATCTTCGATGCAGTCCGCGGCGGAACTGGCCAGCAGTATCCTTTCCGGCGCCAGGGGCCGTGAAACCACATAGCCCTGCACATAATCCACGCCCATTTCCGCCAGTGCCTCGAGAGTGGCGACATCCTCCGCCCACTCGGCGATGCTTTTCATGCCCAGATTGAGGGTGAGTTCGACGATGGCCTGGACGATCGCCTGATTGGCCGGATGGGCAAGCAAATCTTTGACGTAGGCGCCGTCGATCTTGATGGAATCTGCCGGCAGGCTCCTGAGATAGGAGAAGGAGGTGTAGCCAGCGCCGAAATCGTCCAACGCCAGTCGCGCGCCGTATTTCCTGATGCCGTCGATGAAATGCCGCGTGTTGTTGAGGTCCTGCAGCGCCACACTCTCGGTGATTTCGATGCAGAGCAGCTTCGCCGTGGAGCCGTATCGCGCCAGGATAGAAAACGCTTCCTCGATGAATTTTTCGTCATTGAGCGACCCGCCACTCAAATTGACCGACACATAGTTGGTATTGACCAGATGGCCGGCATTGGTGCTGAGCCATTCCAGCGTGGTCGTCAGCACCCATTTGTCTATCGTCGCAATTCGGCCGTTGCGTTCTGCCGCGGTGATGATCTTGCTGGCGGGCACGATGGAATCATCCGGATTGCGCATGCGCACCAGAACTTCGAAGTTGAGCGAGCCATAGGGATCTCGCAGGGACATGATGGGCTGCATCATCAGGAACAGTCCTTCCGGCTGGGGCATGTCCAGGCGCTGGATCAGCCGCAATTCCTCCGCGCGCTCCGTAAACACCGACATGTCCTGCTGGTAGATCACCAGGTGGCTCATGGGCCCGCTCTTGGCTTCTCGACAGGCTCGGTCCGCCAGAGACAGAGCATCGTCTTCCTTGGTTCCGGCGGCGATTTCGACCAGGCCGATCGAGCACTTGACCTGAAATGCCTGCTCCCCGATCACAAAAGGTTCGCTGGACACCCCCAAAATAATGTGCCGGCATAGCTCGGCGGCCGACTCAATTGCCCTCCCCTGAAAGATGATCACGAACTCGTCCCCGCCGACGCGTCCGATTACCTGCCCTCCAGTGAGAATCCTGTTGATGCGCTCGCAGACCTGTCTCAATACCATGTCCCCCGCAACGTGTCCAAACAGGTCATTGATGAGCTTGAATCGATCCAGGTCCAGGTAGGCCAGCGCCATCGCATTGCCGTTGGCAAGCCAACGGTTTGCCTCGTCGAATGCCTTCTCGATGCCGCGCCGGTTGAAGATGCCGGTCAATGGATCGTGGTCGGCCAGGAAGCCCAGGGTTGCGGTCGCCTCGACGCGCACCGTGATATCCTGCAACGAACCTTCGATTCTCCCCTTCACCCGGGTCGCTTTGACCAGAAAGCTGCGTTGCCTCTCGCCGTGGCCAGCGATGCCTTTCAACTCCAGGTCCTCGCCGGTTGTGCTGGCGGCGAGGGCCTGCAAGCGCTCCCAGGCACCCGCCTCGAAGCCATCGGCCCAGTGAGCAGACGTCGCTGCATGAATCCCCAGCATGCTCTCATAGGCAGGATTGACCTTGACGATCCGCCCCTGTTCGTCGAGGGAAAACAGCCCTATCGGAATGGCTTCATAAGTATTTCGCAGATCATCCTGCGCCTTCCTCCGCTCCAGCCGTTCCTGCCGCATCTGTTCGGCGATGGCGATTGCGGCCAGTAGGCTCGACGACAGGGAGGCCGTGACGCTATTGATGCTACCGATCAGGTTGCGATAGCCCAGCGCAGCGGCCACGACTTCGTTGAGACTGCCAAAAAGAGCGATTAGCAGCCCCGCCCCATACCACATCGCCACCCTCGAACGCGTCACGATCAGGATGCGGATCAGAAGAAAGACGAGCACTGCAACCGTATATGCCGTCAATACCCAGAGCAAGGGCAGGAAACTCGCGTAGGGGAAAGTCATGGCCGCGAGCAGCAAGGGCAGGCATGACAGTTGGTCGATGCGCAGCAACAGCCCGTATTTCGCCCGCTTCAGATCTTCGGAAAATAGCCTGCTGAACAGCGTGATGGTCAGAACGTAATAGGCAGACATGCTGAACTTCCGCAACGGAATCAGCCAATCGGTCGGTATGGTGCGCTCCAGCCACTGCGTGTCCCAGCCGGCGGAAAGTGCCGCCGCCCGAAGGTTGGCGACCAGCCAAGCGGCGAAGAGGACGTACAGCCACTCGCGGTTGACGATCGCAGTGATCAAGACGAACAGAGAGAGCACGATGAGCCCGCCGTCCAGCATGCCCGAGTTGCGATGAAACTTCATTTCCGATAGATGGAACTGCGGCACCGGCCACAGGATCACCGAAATGGAGGCCGGACCGGTGTGCCTGGCCCGGCACAGGATCCGGGTCGCCGACGGTAGTGGCCCGAGTTCGAGCGCATACCCGGTCTTTGCCGACTTCATCGCACCCTCTGCCGGGGCGTGACTCGCCGAGCCCAAGGGATGCATGTCGGCCGCATTCCAGCAAGCCGCTTCAAGGGCATGGCGGGAGGGGAATTCCACTATCTGCGGCTGCTCGCTCGCAGGTACCACGAAGCTGAACCAGAACGGCGCTTCGGACAGGTGCGTCTCGCGCGAGGGCGTGGTCGCTTGGTCAGCCAGGCGGGCCAGGGCCTGCCCCGGCGTCAGAATCCGGTCTTGTTCCAATGAACTGATTTCGAGCTGACTGGCGTCGTCCAACTCATACTGATTCTGCAACAGGGACAGCGCCGCCAGGGATGCGAGACCGATGGCGATGGGCACGCCATAGGCCGAAAGCCGGTACAGAAACATATCGACTGCCGCACTGAAACCCGATCCAAAGAGTCGACGCATAGTTATCGATCCGCAATAAATTGCGGTAGTACCTCCGCAGTTGCCCACTGCGATTTTACGGCAACGCTTCCTAAACCAACATAGCTGTTCCCTGGTTCTGCCGGGGAGACATTAGAAGTTTGACTTATGCGGGAGTCCAGCGAAGAAACCGCTGAACGCGAGCCGCCAAGCTCGCGCAAGGGAGTTCAACGATGGAAGAGCACGAAAGCCTCAATCATACGCAGTAGAAGCGCAAATGCCACGTGGTGTTCATTACCACGTACTACCGAAGGACGCTGTACCCGAAGTTGAGAGAGCATCTTGGAGAAGCGTTTCGCCGATTGACGGAGCAGAGAGAAACCATGCGAAAAGAATGGTATTTGATGTCCGATCACGTGCATGTGATGGTCGTAATCCCTCCGACGTATGCGGTGTCGCAGGCAACGGGTACATCAAGGACAAGAGCGCGATTTACCAGGCACGGGGTAGAGAGAAGAAGCGCAACCGCGTCGGGCAGCACTTCTGGGCAAGAGCCTACTTCGTTTCGACGCTAGGCCGGATGAAGAGGTGAATCGGGGCCGCGCGTTAGCGACCCCGTCCAGCCGCTCAGCGCGGCTCACAAACCAAAACCCCCGCTTCTTGCCGGGGGATACTCACCTGCACATCTGCTCCCACCTCCCTGACAATGCGTTCACGAACGATTTCCCGGAATCTGAAGAAATGCTCTCCCGCACCGCACATGTTGAGATAGAGCATGAGCAGTTGCGGTTTCGTCAGTAGAATCCCGGCAAGCTGCAGCCAGAACTGCAGCCGCACGCCCTTCGTCCGGATGCCCTGACGCCACAATAACCTCGACGCGAGGTGTGCCGCTACCCGGAACGGTCCCCGAACGTTTTGACGGAACGGATGGACCACGCGTATGCGCCGAACTTGCCGATAGCAACGACGAAGGTAGGCGCTGGGCTCATACAGCTTCCAGGTCGCTTCAAGGAACTCCTTGGCAACTTCACGGACAGGACGAGTAGGTGTGAAGTTCGGCAGGCCAGCCGAGTCATTTCCCAAGAAGGGCTTGCTCCTGTCAGCGACCAACAACAGTCGCCCTTCGCTTTCCAAGCGCTTCCACAGAGGCGTGTTCGGAACTGCTTGGAGAACTGAGAGCAAGGCCTGCGGGATAGCGGTTTCTTCGACGAACGATTGGATGCGATCGCCGGCGCCAGGCCGCTCGCCATCGAAGCCAATGATCATGCCTGAGTGGATTAGTATGCCAGCCTCGTTGATCTTGCGGCAGGCGTCGATGAGCGGACGACGAACGTTGTGCTGCTTCTTGGTCATCTTGAGCAAGTCGACGTCGGGCGTTTCGATGCCCAAGAACATCGCGTGAAAGCCGGCCCGTGCCATCAATTCGAGCATTTCGGCGTCTTCGGCAACATTCACGGAGGCTTGAGTGAGGAAGTCGAAGGGACGTCGGTGCTCGTCGTTCCAGCTCGCAAGGGCCCGTAGCAGGTCCTTGACGTGCTTCTTCGAGATGATGAAGTTGTCGTCGGTGAAGAAAATCGTTCCGCGGTAACCGAGTGCGTAGATCGCCTGCAACTCGGCGATAATCTGCTGGATGCCTTTTGTCCGCGTTCGGTGCCCGTCAAGCAGCGGAATCTCGCAAAACTCGCAGGTGTACGGGCATCCCCGATTGGTCTGTACCGCCATATAGTGGTAGGCCTCTTGTTTGAGAAGGTCGAAGCGCGGGACCGGGCACTTGGCTAAGTCGGCCCATTCGCCGCAACGGAAAGTGCCGGTCTGGTCACCACGCCCGACCGCCTCGACAAACTGAGGAATGGTGCTTTCGCCCTCACCGAGCACCAAGTAATGTGCGCCCGAATCTAGGGAAGCCTTGGGAATGGAGGAGACGTAGGGCCCGCCGACCGCAACCTTCTTTCCCATTCGCAGGGCCTTGGCGATGAGCTGGTGATAGTCGGCCTGCTGGCAACGCATCGCCGAAATCATCACGATATCGCACCAGGCCCAGTCCTCTTCGGTTTCATGGCTCACGTTGCGATCGTGCAGTCGAAGCGTCCAATCATTGGGGAGTAATGCTGCCGCCGTAATGAGGCCCAAGGGTGGTGCCAAGGCCTTCAATCCTGACATTTCGAGAAAGCCGCTGTAGTGCCAAAAGGAAATCGGGAATATCGGAGACAGAAGTAGCGCTTTCATGTGTCGCCCCTATTTGAGATTTGTGGAACCAAGCAAAGTGTCGGCCCACGGGCCGCCATCAAACGCGGCGTCAAGCTCCGCTCGTTGTGCCAATGAACTGATGCCGAACGGACTTACGCCTTCCAACGGGTTATGATTCTGCAACCTGACCAGAGCCACCAGCGATGCGAGACCGATGGCAATGGGCGCGCCGTACGCCGAGACCCGGTACGGAAATGTGCCGACTACCGCGCTGATGCCTGAAGCGAATGGCCGCCACACAATCTTCATTTCCGAAACCACAGCAGCAGAATCGCGGCTGCGTCGCGCCGCGATTCTGCTGCGGTATTTCGCCCAGCTTAATTGATGCTGGCGGTAGCCGGGGACGAAATCTGACTGTTGGCGATCGGTAGATAGTCAGTCCCAAGTATGCCAATATCCGGATGGCGTGTATGGAAAAAGAAGCCGTATAGGGGATGCCTGGCCTGGCACCAATCAGGTTCCACGTGATCAACCTTGAGCGCCAGTACCCGGTGCGGGATATTTCCGACGTGGCGCATCGGGGTGAACTCGCGACCCGGGAGGACATCCTGGAACAGCAGCGCCTCATACTGCCGATCCAATGGCGAACGGGCTGTAATGACCATCCAGTCGATTTCCTCCAACATGCAATACTGATAGTAGGCCTTGAACAGCGCAGTCTTGACCAACCGTCCCATGCGGTTATTCGTCACGCCAAGACGGGTCGCTTCGGCCTGACTCGTGCCTTGCAGCCACGAGGGCAACTCGATCGACTGTTCGACTGCCAGCTTGCGGTAACGGTTGGTCTGGATGCGCATCGTGCCCAGAGGCGAGCCATCCAGCTTCGATTCCGCCAGTAGTACCGCCGAGCCTGGCTCGCTGTCGCTGGCCTCCGCCTTCTGCAGCAGCGCCGCCAATGCGGGGATGTGACGGCCGTAAGCTGAGTGGCGGATCGAGACCGCCTTGTCGAGATCCTTCTCGGTACGCGCGATCCTGACGCTGAACGGCAACCTTTCCTCGATCATACGCGCTTGCGATAGCGTGTCTTGCTTGACGGACAGAGAACCGCCAATAGGCTCTATCCCAAATTTATGTCCGGCTGCAACAAGAGTGTTCAGTTCCATTTTCAGGCCTCCTCGTCATTTCAAAAAGTGGCATTGCCACGGCTATATATCCATATCTGTACGGCAGGGCTGACTGATGCCTGGGCTGGGCGCGTCGGTGACGGTGCAGCAGATCGGAGCAGTCATTCCGGAATGGATTATGCAGCATTGGCAGCGACGCTGCATATAGTCATATAACAAATAGTGGTGGGGGTCCTCATGGATGGCGGGGAGCCGCGCGGAGCGAGGCAAGTGCCTGGGCAAAACAAGGTCGGTCTCGAACGACCAATATCGGCTGGCGAAGCCGCCAGCGCCACCCTACGTCAGCGCCGACGGACAGCGGCTATTGACCGATTCACTTCTGCAACATATGTTATATGCATGTTTTCGCATGTTTTCGCATGTTTGCGTATCTTTACATTGCTTTGTCCAGTCAGCTAGAATCGCGCAGACGGGTCAAGCTGCGTCGCTGATCCATAATAGCTAGAGGGGACCAAAGGAAATGAACAGTCTACGCAGCTTGAAGATTTGGATACGCTTGGTTGTGGGCATCTCCGCCCTGCTGATCGTGGCCTGGGCCGGGATCGTCTGGCTGGTGGCGGTACAGCAGCAGGAAATGGGCATCAAGCAGGCACACGATTTTGCCTCCAGCGTCAATCAGATGACCATCGCCGCCATGACCGGCATGATGATCACGGGCAACATCGACGATAGAGCCGTCTATCTGGAGCAGATACAGAAGACCGCGAATATCACCGAACTGCACCTAGTGCGCGGCGAAGGCACGAACAAACAGTTTGGGCCGGGCAAGGCCGGAGACGCCAAGCCCGATGCCGTGGAGCAGGAGGTACTGGGTAACGGCAAACCCCATTACAGCGTGCAGCAAACGGCGCAGGGAGAGGTCCTGCGCGCCGTGATCCCGACGCTCAATTACAAGAACTACTTGGGCAAGGACTGTACGAGCTGTCACTCTGTGGCTGAGAACGCCGTGCTCGGGGCGGTGAGCATGAACATTTCGCTCGCCAGCATCAACCAGGCGGCACGCGAATCTACGCTGAAGGTGATGGGGGTCGCCATCGGCATGCTGGTGCTGCTCATAGCCTTCATCTTCTGGTTCGTCAATCGCTCCGTGTCGGTTCCCCTGGATCATCTGTCGCAAAACCTGGCGCAGATCGCCGAAGGCGAGGGCGACCTGACACGCCGCCTGAAAGTCGAGCATCAGGACGAGATCGGCAAGACGTCGATCATCTTCAATACCTTCATGGACAAGATCCAGTCCGTCGTGACGGACGTCAAGAAGAGCGCCGAGCAGGTGATGGCCACGGCTCACCAACTGACCGCGGCGGCGCAGGAACTCACCGGCAGTTCCGATCAGCAGAGCGAGGCGACGGTGGCCATGGCCGCCGCGATCGAGGAAATCACCGTGAGCATCGCCACGGTTGCCGACAACGCCGGCAACGCCCAGAACATGGCGATCGAGGCGGGACATCTCTCCAGCGAAGGTGCCGAGACGGTGCGCAGCGCAGTCGGCGAGATGGGCAAGATTTCCGAATCGGTGGGGCATTCGACGCAGATGATCCGGGAACTCGACGCGAAATCCACGCAGATATCGAACATCGTCAACGTCATCAAGGAGATCGCCGATCAGACCAACCTCCTGGCCTTGAACGCGGCCATCGAAGCGGCGCGCGCCGGTGAGCAGGGCCGGGGTTTTGCGGTGGTCGCCGACGAGGTGAGGAAGCTCGCCGAACGTACCACGGTATCGACGCAGGAGATCGGCAAGATGATCGCCGCCATCCAGGCGAGCACGCAAAGCTCGGTGCAGGGCATGGATCTCTCCAGCGCCCAGGTGCAGGAAGGCATGCGCATGGTGGAACGCTCCGGGGACTCCATGACCCACATCGAGGGGAGTACCGACAAGGTGCGGGAAGCGGTCAATGAGATTTCCTCCGCCCTGCGCGAACAGAGTTCTGCTGCCAACCAACTGGCCCAGGAGGTGGAAAAGATCGCCCAGAAGAGCGAGAAGAACGGCTTCCTCGCCAAGCAATCGTCTGGTGCGGCGAAGCACCTGGAAGAGCAGGCCTTGACCCTTAAACAGGCCGTGGACCGTTTCAAAGTCTAGGCCAGCAGCGCTTCCAGGTAGATGTCCACGCCGGCGGCCGGCTGAATTGCCGCCGCTGGTATCGCCACACCCGATCGCCATGCGGCGACCGCCGCCGCCTTGGCTGCGCCGGTGACCAGGAAGATTACCTGGCGCGCCGCGCCCAAGCGCCTGACACTGAGCGAGACCCGCATGGGCGGCGGCTTCGGCGCAGCGAACACGGCGAGCGCGACCTGCACCGCGTGGACCTTGACCTGTCCTGGAAACAGGCTGGCGGTATGCCCATCCTCGCCCAGGCCGAGCAGCACCAGATCGAACAGCTCAATCCCGGCAAGAGTGCGCGCATATTCCGCCGCTGCGACTGCGGGGCCGCGCTCGGCGGCGATGGGGAAAATTTGCGCCGGAGGAATCGCCACGCGCGACAGCCAGGCTGCGCTCGCCATGCGGCTGTTGCGTTCCGTATGGTCCGCCGGCAGGCAGCGTTCGTCGCCGAAGTAGATGTGCCAATGTTGCCAGTCGGCAGGCTCGGCGGCGAGCATCTCGTAGATGCGTTTGGGCGTCGTGCCGCCGGCCAGAACCAGGTGAAAAGCGCCGCGCTCGGCGATCGCCGCCCGCGCAGCAGCGAGTATCGCCACTACAGCGGCTGTGGCCAGGCTGCCGGGAGTATCGAAGACGTGCCAGCGACGCTGCTGTGGCATGGGTGGAGTTCGCATGGGTTTTTAAAACCGGTTTATAGTACATGACCTGAGGGGGTCATTGGGATAGAGAAAGAGAAAATGAAAACACTGGATGCCTGCACGCTGGTCATCTTCGGCGCTGGTGGCGACCTCGCCCAGCGCAAGCTGATACCCGGTCTGTTCCACCTCGACCTCGTTGGCCGACTGCCGGAAAACATGGCCATACTCGCCTGCGGTCGCAAGGAGTGGAGCCGCGAGACCTGGGTCGACGAAGTTCGCCCGCTGATCGCGGCGAAGTACCCGGCCGAGATGCTCGACAAGGGCTTCGCGCGCTTCAGCGCGCGGCTGCAATACCACTGCATTCCGCGCGAGGAGGGCAATGCCTACGAGACCCTGCGCGACCGGCTGGAGACCGATCCGCAGCTGCCGCGCAACGTCGTCTTCTACATGTCGGTAAGGCCCGGAGAGTTCACGGCGATTATCGACAAGCTGGGAGACCGGGGCCTGCTCAAGGAGATCAGCGGCTGGCGTCGCGTGGTCATCGAGAAGCCCTTCGGCTACGACCTGCTCAGCGCCCAGACGCTGCAGCGCAGTCTCTATCGCCACCTCAACGAGCCGCAGATCTTCCGCATCGACCACTACCTGGGCAAGGGCACGGTGCAGAACGTCATGGTCTTCCGCTTCGCCAACATGCTGCTCGAGCCGCTGTGGAACCGCCACTACGTGGACCACGTGCAGATCACCCACTCCGAGACGCTGGGCATCGAGGGCCGCGCCGGCTACTACGAGGGCTCGGGGGCGCTGCGCGACATGATGCAGAGCCACCTGCTGCAGTTGCTGGCGCTGGTGGCCATGGAAGCGCCGGTGTCACTCAACGCCGAGCACCTGCGCGACGAGAAAGTGAAGGTGCTGAAGGCGATCCGGCCGATCACCCAGAACTCGGTGCACGCCCACGCCTTCCGCGGCCAATACACCAGCGGCACCGTGGGCGGCGAATCGGTGCCGAGCTACCTGGAGGAACCCGGGGTGGCCGCCGAGAGCACCACCGAGACCTACGCCGCGCTAAAGCTGTTCATCGACAACTGGCGCTGGGCGGGCGTGCCCTTTTATCTCTCCACCGGC
>Ga0172380_10005179_pt1 | contig 16040 bp, 19 predicted proteins | sample Leawe162metaG_FD_119747 | JGI IMG/M metagenome (GOLD analysis project Ga0172380, IMG submission 119747) | Leachate microbial communities from a municipal landfill in Southern Ontario, Canada - Leachate well 162 metaG | ecosystem: Engineered > Solid waste > Landfill > Unclassified | place...
ATGCGCAGGCTAGTGTCAATGGAACTGGAGATTTCTCGTTCGAAATATTTCTGCAAGCGGTTGGTGGTTTCGGCGACGGAGCCAGTCGCCAGCAACCGCTGCCCCAATTTCGCCTTATAGATGAGAGGAAACTGCGGCGGACGCAATATGTTCCAGCCTTTGCTCAAATAGGCAGAATTGGTGACAATCAGGATGGTTTGCAGCGGTGCGTTGGTCCTCTTGGCAATCAGTGCGGCGCCGGGTTTGATAGCGTTGACCGGTTGGCGCGTGGTACGGGTTCCTTCGGGAAATGCCAGCAGGAGATTGCCCCGCTCCACTGCCATGGCGGCGCTGCGCAACATCCTCCCCGTGTCGCGGTTTGATACATAACCGGCAAGATGGGCGCCGACAGCGAGAAAAATATTGGTACCGATACTGGCCCTCATGAGGCAAATCGAACGCCGCACCCGGGATATAACGAGAAAGACGTCGATCATGCTGGGATGATTGGCCACCAACAGCATCTTCCGTTGTCGGTTTAGCACATCCAATCCGCTCAAATCGAGGCGCATCAAACCGCAGCCTGCGGCACCAAACAGAAACAGGCGAAAAATGCCGCTGATAAGCTGCTGCACGATGGGTTCTCTGAAAGCCTTTGGCGTCAGGAACAACGGCAGACACCCGGCATTGCCGACCAGCAGCATCAGCCCGAGCCAGACCAGCATCAGGTAGAAGAGGCAGACTTGCCCGATCCGCAACAACAAGCCTACATTGCCGTCCATGTGAGTTCTGAGCTTCCCTCTGTTTTTCGATTTCCGATGCACCGGCATTATGCCGCCAATTGTGTTGATGCCGGGCGCTGATGGCCGGCTCAAGCGATAAACGGCAGGCCCAGCCTCCAGCTCGCTGGCTTGGCTTCCGTCACAACCGTTGCATATCGCATTGTTTAGCCAATTTAGGCGGCTTCTCCGGTACAATTTACCGAAACCGCGGTATCGCCATATGTTAGAAGGCATTATAAAAAGCTATCTAATCGACAGGGCGGGTGTAGATCCGGCCAAGTTCGACAGGCCCGATCTGCACGTCTCCGATCTGGAGCTCGATTCGCTTGGCCTGATCGAAATGCTGTTTGAAGTCGAAGACCAATTCGGTTTTCAGATTCCAGAGCCCATGCGCTTTCTGACGATGGGCTTTGCGGAAATGGTGGCTGCTATCGAGGCCACCGTGCGCGACCACCATGATGGGCAATTGCCGGCGATCAATGCAACAAGGGCTAGCGATTGAGTGAACAGGGTACTCATCACTGGCTTAGGGATGATTTGTCCTCTGGGCACCGACAAGAACAGCAGCTTTGCCAGCGCCTTGGAGGCCCGCAGCGCCATTAGGCCGGCCCCTGCCGATATCGCTACCCGGTTGCCAAACGTGCTGGTTGCCCCAGTTGCCATCGATCCTGAATCTGTTCTTGACAAGAAATATTCCGGACTGGACCGCGCCACCCAGTTCGCATTGGTGGCGGCGCACGAAGCCATGACTGATGCACGAATCACAACGCCGCCAAGGGATGCAACGCGGTTTGGTGTCTTCGTGGGCATAGGGTTTGGCGGCGCGCAGACGGTAGATGGCCTGTACTCGCGTTTCTTCAAGATGCTTCACGATCCCACGCAAGCGCACAAGAACCCCACCGTCATGCACCCCTTGTCGGTGCCTCGCATGATGGCCAACGCAGCCGCGGCGACGGTGTCGATGCGCTACGGCTTGCGAGGACAAAGCAGCACCTATTCCGTCGCTTGCGCATCATCGGCGGTCGCAATCGGAGACGCGTTTCGCGCCATACGACACGGCTACCTGGACGCAGCGGTCGTGATCGGAACAGAAGCCATGCTGACACCGGGCTCGCTAATGGCCTGGAATGCGCTTCGGGTCATGGCCAAGCCCGACCCGACGGACCCCGCCCAAAGTTGCCGCCCGTTTGCGCATGACCGGAGTGGCTTTGTTCTCGGCGAAGGCGCTGCTGCCTTGGTGATGGAAAGCCAAGCCCGAGCCACGAGTCGCGGACCGACCGTTTTCGCTGAAATGGGCGGTTATGGCTGCAGCAGCGACGCGGAGCACTTGACCGCACCATCGGTGGACGGGCAAGTCGCTGCGATGCGGCAAGCCCTCTATGAAGCGAATCTTGCTCCCGAGCAGGTGCAATACTTGAACGCCCACGGGACGGCCACGGATGCGGGAGACGTGACTGAAACCCAATCCATTCGCACGGTATTTGGCCGATCCGCGGACAAGCTCGCCGTGAGCTCGACCAAGGCAATCCACGGGCATCTCATTGGCGCCGGTGGCGCATTGGAGTTCGCGCTCAGCATCATGGCGATGAACAGCGGTTCCCTGCCGCCTACCGCCCATTTGCAGAAAGCGGACCCACGCTGTGACCTCGACTTCGTGCCTCTGCACGCCAGGCACGGCTGCTCCATAGAGGCCGTGATGTCGAATTCCTTCGCGTTTGGCGGCAGCAATGCTTCATTGCTTGCTCGCCGTTATACGCCATGACGGGGGAAGTCCTCGACTACCCATTCTCCCTGGAACGTCCAGAGATCGAGAGGCTGCTACCTCACCGAGGGGACATATTCGTATGCCAGCATCTGCTCGTTGAAGGCCCGCACCATTTCACGGGCATCGCGCGGTGGCCGCTCGAGAACGCCGTTATACAAGGCCATTTTCCCGGGCTTCATGTCGTACCCGGCGTGTTGCTGATTGAGACCATGGCGCAACTGGCGGGAGCCGGCTTGCTGGCGGGCGACCCCTACGTGAGATCCTTGACGGGAGATCTGGTTGGCGTGCTCGCAGCGGTTCGCAAGTGTATTTTCAGGCACGCTGTGCTGCCTCAGTACGGTGTGACGTTCGTGATTCAATGCCGCCAGATGGCCCCCATGGCAGTGCAGGTGGGCGCCAGAGTCAATGTCGACGGCGCGGAAGTCGCCGAGCTCGACATCCTGATGGTCTACACGCCCAGGCAGCAGTTGATTGCCGCCTTGAGCGCTAGCGGCTAGGTCTTGACCGGCAATGGCGGCCCCCAGGCGAGATGCCGGGGCCACGCCAGAATGCACCGGCAACATGACGAAACAATTTGGCTGTCCCCCGCGGCGGTGGCTCGATCGTTATGGACTCATCGACCTGAAGGGATGAAGATCATGAAGCTCTACCGGATCGCCAAGACTCTCGCGCTCGTCTCCTCCATCGCCCTGTTCGGCGGACTTGCCAGCGGCACCGCCGATGCCGACGACCGGCACGAAAGGCAGGAGCGTCCCGGCCGACATGAGCAGCACGAACGTCGCGATGCCCGCGATTTCTATCGCTCGCCGCACATGGTCTACGACAACCGTTATCACCACGGCCGCTACTACCCGGCGCCCGGCTACTCCATGTCGGTGCTGCCTCCGGGCAACATCGGCATCCGCTTTGGCCGCGGGCGCTTCTTCTTTCACGGCGGCGTCTGGTATCGGCCCGGTCCCGCCGGTTTCGTCGTCGTGCGGCCGCCGATAGGCATCGTCATCCCGGTCCTGCCCTTCGGCTACAGCACGCTCTGGCTGGGCAGCGTGCCCTACTACTATGCCAACGACGTCTACTACACGGCGGGCCCCGGCGGCTACCTCGTCGTAGAGCCGCCGGCCACGGCCATGGTCGAGCAACCGCCCGTCGCGGAGATGCCCGCGCCGGCCACTTCGCCGTCGGCGCCGCCGCAGGCCCCCGGCACCTGGTACTACTGCGAGTCGGCGAAGGCCTACTACCCTTACGTTGCCGAGTGCAATGAAGGCTGGAGGCCGGTAGCGGCAATGCCCCCAGCGACCAAGTAAAGATACGCAAGGGGACAAAAATCGCCCATAATCCGCGCTGAGAGAAACGCTCGCCACCCAAATAATGCATAGCGCCGTGGAGTTGTTCTGAGCATGGGCAAGCCACTCGGCTGCGGCATCGCCTTGGCGATGCTCGCGTTGTCTTCCCTGCCCTGCCCGGCAGCGTCGGCAAAGAAATCTTCGCCGGCGCTCGCCGACCTGGCGATCCAGGCGCAAAAGCACGGCATCGACTGCCCCCTGCCGAGGAGCGGCGCCTGCGCGATCAAGAAACCGGTGGGGCCCCGCTACCGGGTATTGACGCCGGGCGCCAACCTCGAGGATATGGGCGACTACTGGCTCGCCGATTTCGCCCGGACCAAGGATCCGAAGATAAATCGCATGCTACTGCGGGTCCTGGGAGAAAACGGCGACCTGCACGAGATCGAAGTTCGCTTCCCACCCGACCCGGCGGCGAAGGAAAGGCCGCCGGCTTCGGTACCCGACAAGCCGAAGGAACCGCCCAAGGAAGAGGTGAAGGAAGGCGCAGCGAACTAGGGCCTGTCAGACGCGCTCGTGGCGCTGCAGCGCAGTCAGCGCCGGTCCCCAGCAGAGGAACAGGGCGGCGCAAAAAATCGCTGCAATCGCCCGCGACATCCCCGGATAAGCCAGCGCCGCCAGCGCGACCAACAGGAAACCTGCGCCCAGTAATAGCTTCAGCGTGCCGAGGATACGGCACCAGGAGACAGGGTCATTCAGGTCGCGTGACCTGAGACTGGCGATCAGATCGTAACGCGAACGATAGCGGATCTGGTAGCCGCGGAAGAGAAATGCGGCGGCGCAAGCCATGAGCATGAAGGCGCTGACGGTGACCATGATTGATGCCCCTTTGCCGAACGTCGACGTGACATTGGCATATTAAAGCAGACATCGAATTATTACAACAGCATTGTTAGCCCTCGCCGCCGGGCACTCCACGGCCGGGGGGATGCCCTCTACCTAGCTCCTCTGCGTCGACGCAACCAGCGCCAGGCTGCGAGCACGTAGCCGGACAAGGCGTAGCCAAGAAAGAGGGCGAAGAGCACGCCTTCCGGATAGCTGGAGAGCAGCACGTAACCCAGCACCATCGCCGGCACGACGATGAAGGGCACGCTGCGCCTCAGGTTGATGTCCTTGCCGCTCCAGTAGCGGACATTGCTGACCATGGTGATGCCGGCGAAGATGGTCAGCACGCAGGCGTACCAGCGCGCCTGCTCACCGCTGTAACCGAGATCGAGCATGACCCACACCAATCCCGCGACCAGGGCCGCTGCGGCCGGGCTGGGCAGACCCTGGAAGTAGCGCTTATCGACGACCTCGAGATTGGTGTTGAAGCGCGCCAGGCGCAGGGCGGCGCCGGCACAGTAGATGAAGGCCGCGATCCAGCCGAGCTTGCCCATGCCCTTCAACGCCCATTCGTAGACCACCAAGGAGGGGGCGGCGCCAAAGGACACCATGTCCGAGAGCGAGTCGTATTCGGCGCCGAAGGCGCTCTGCGTGTGGGTGAGACGGGCGACGCGACCATCGAGGCCGTCGAGCACCATGGCGATGAAAATGGCCACGGCGGCATGCTCGAAACGCCCGTTCATGGCCTGCACGATGGCATAAAACCCGGCGAACAACGCCGCCGTGGTGAACAGGTTGGGCAGGATGTAGATGCCGCGCCGGCGCAGCTCCGGGTTCATCAAAGCCTTGCGCGGAGTGATCACCGGCATGGCGTCAGGGCAGCTCGGCTAAGACGGTGACGGCGGCGCTGACCTTGTCGCCGATGGTCACTCTGACCCGGGCCTGCGGCGACAGATACACATCGACGCGCGAACCGAAGCGGATGAAGCCATAACGCCTACCCCGCATCAACTGCGCGCCAGCGTCGACATAACAGAGGATGCGCCGGGCAATCAGCCCCGCCACCTGCACGCAAACGACGTCCTCGCCACCGGCAGTCCTGATCCACAGGGCGTTGCGCTCGTTCTCGGTCGATGCCTTGTCGAGGTCGGCGTTGAAAAACTTGCCCGCATGGTACCAGCGCTGTTTTACCTCGCCGTCCACCGGGCTGCGGTTGCTGTGCACGTTGAAGACGTTCATAAAGACGCTGATCTTCAGCGCGTCCCTTTGTAGCCAAGGATCGCGGACCGGCTCGATGGCGACGATGCGCCCGTCGGCCGGCGCCAGCACGGATTTGGCATCGCCGCCCACGGTCCGTGGCGGGTCACGAAAGAACTGCAGGCAGAATAACAGGAACAGCCACAGCGGCCAGGACCAGGAGAGGCCGCCAGAGCCCTCCGCGATCATCGCAAAGCCGAGGGTCAGGCCGATGAAAGGCCAGCCCTCGCGGGCGATCAGCGGATGCGGGTAGCGGGGATCGGCCACTAGTTCTTGGCCTGGTCGACGAGCTTGTTCTTGCGGATCCAGGGCATCATTTCGCGCAGCCGTTCGCCCACCACCTCGATCGGATGCGCAGCCAGGTTGCGCCGCTGCGCCAGCAGGGTCGGCGCGCCGGCCTTGTTCTCGAGGATGAATTCCTTGGCGTACTGGCCGCTCTGGATCTCCGCGAGGATCCTCTTCATCTCGAGCCTGGTCTCGTCGGTGATGATGCGCGGGCCGCGGGTGATATCACCGTACTCGGCATTGTTGGAAATCGAATAGTGCATATTGGCCAGGCCGCCCTCGTAGATCAGGTCCACGATCAGCTTGAGTTCGTGCAGGCACTCGAAGTACGCCATCTCCGGCGCGTAGCCGGCCGCAACCAGGGTCTCGTAGCCCGCCTTGATCAGTTCCACCGTGCCGCCGCAGAGCACCACCTGCTCGCCGAAAAGGTCGGTCTCGGTCTCTTCGCGGAAGGAGGTCTCGATAACGCCGCCGCGCGTACCGCCGTTGGCCGCGGCGTAGGACAGGGCCAGATCGTGCGCCTTGCCCGACTTGTCCTGATGGACGGCGATCAGAGAGGGTACGCCACCACCGGCGACGTAGGTCGAGCGCACCAGATGGCCGGGGCCCTTGGGCGCGATCATGATGACGTCGATATCGTCGCGCGGCACGACCTGGCCGTAGTGAATGTTGAAGCCGTGGGCGAAGGCCAGCGTGGCGCCCTTCTTCATGTTGTCGCGGATTTCCTGGGCGTAGACGCTGGCGATCTGCTCGTCGGGCAGCAGGATCATCACCAGGTCGGCTTCCTTGGCCGCCTTGGCGATCTCTTCCACCTTGAGACCAGCCTTCTTCGCCTTGTCCCAGGAAGCGCCGCGGCGCAACCCGACCGTGACCTTGACGCCAGAGTCCTTGAGGTTCTGCGCGTGCGCGTGGCCCTGCGAACCGTAGCCAACGATGGTAACTTTCCTGCCCTTGATCAGCGACAGGTCCGCGTCTTTGTCGTAATAGACTTTCATGGTTCTCCCTTAGTAAATCGCCACGGCAGCTGAACGCTACCTCGCCTGCCGCGGCGTGAAATCAGACTTTCAGTATCCGGTCGCCGCGACCGATACCGGAAACACCGGTGCGCACCGCCTCGAGGATCAGGCTGCCATCGATGGCCTCGATGAAGGCGTCGAGCTTGGCCCCGTTGCCGGTCAACTCGATCACGTAGGAGGACTCGGTGACGTCGATGATGCGGCCGCGGAAGATGTCGGCCACCCGCTTCATCTCCTCCCTGTCCTTGCCTACGGCGCGCACCTTGAGCAACATCAGTTCGCGCTCGATGTGCGCCGCCTCGGAGAGGTCGACCACCTTGACCACGTCCACCAGTTTGTTCAACTGCTTGGTGATCTGCTCGATGACGTCGTCGGAGCCGATGCTGACGATGGTCATGCGCGACAGCGATGCGTCGTCGGTCGGTGCCACGGTCAATGACTCGATGTTGTAGGCACGCGCCGAGAACAGGCCGGAGACGCGCGACAGGGCGCCCGCTTCGTTTTCCAGAAGTATCGAAATGATGTGTCTCATGGTTCTACAAATCCTCGGCGAGTATCATCTGCGACAGACCCTTGCCCGCCGCCACCATGGGAAAGACGTTGGCGGTCTGGTCGGTGATGAAGTCCATGAAGACGAGGTCGTTCTTGTGTTCGCTGAAGGCGCGGCGCAGTGCCGGTTCGACATCGGCCGGCTTGGTGATCTGCATGCCGACGTGGCCGTAGGCCTCTGCCAACTTGACGAAGTCGGGCAGGGCATCGACGTAGGACTCGGCGTAGCGGTTCCCGTGGAACATTTCCTGCCACTGCCGCACCATGCCCAGATAGCGGTTGTTGAGGTTGACGATCTTGAGCGGCACGCGATACTGCTTGCAGGTCGACATTTCCTGGATGCACATCTGGATCGAGCCTTCGCCGGTCACCAGCGCCACCGTTGCATCGGGATTGGCAAAACGCACGCCCATGGCCGCCGGCAGGCCGAAGCCCATGGTGCCCAGGCCACCGGAGTTGATCCAGCGCCGGGGCTTGTCGAACTTGTAGTACTGCGCCGCCCACATCTGGTGCTGACCGACGTCGGACACGACGAAGGCCTCGCCGCCGGTGACTTCGTAGAGCTTCTCGATCACGTACTGCGGCATGATCAACTTGTCGCTCATCTTGTACTTGAGGCATTTCTTGCCGCGCCACTCCTCGATCTGCTGCCACCAAGCGGCGAGCGCCTTGGCGTCGGGCTTGCCGTCGGCCGCCTCGAACTGTTTCATCAAGTCGTCGAGCACGTCGGCGACGTCGCCGACGATGGGCACGTCCACCTTGACCCGCTTGGAGATCGAGGACGGGTCGATGTCGATGTGAATGATCTTGCGCGCCACCTCATTGAAGTGCACCGGGTTGCCGATGACCCGGTCGTCAAAGCGGGCGCCGATGGCCAGCAGCACGTCGCAATGCTGCATGGCCATGTTGGCCTCGACCGTGCCGTGCATACCCAACATGCCGAGGAAGTGCTTGTCGCTCGCCGGAAAACCGCCGAGGCCCATCAGGGTATTGGTGACCGGGAAGCCGAGTGACTTGACCAGCTTGGTCAGTTGCGGTGCCGCGTCCGAGAGGATGACGCCACCGCCCGTATAGACCATCGGCCGCTTGGCGTCCTGCAATAGCTGCACAGCCTTCTTGATCTGCCCGGCGTGTCCCTTGACCACCGGGTTGTAGGAGCGCATGGAGATGGTCTTGGGATAATGGAACTCGCACTTGTGGGTGGTAATGTCCTTGGGAATGTCCACCAGCACCGGCCCCGGACGGCCTGTCTTGGCCAGGTAGAAAGCCTTTTTCAGCGTGGTGGCGAGATCTCTTACGTCCTTGACCAGGAAATTGTGCTTGACACAGGGACGCGTAATGCCCACCGTGTCGCATTCTTGGAAGGCGTCCTGGCCGATGTAGGCAGTCGGCACCTGTCCGCTGATGACCACCAGCGGACTGGAGTCCATGTAAGCGGTGGCGATGCCGGTGACGGCGTTGGTGACACCCGGTCCCGAGGTTACCAGGCACACGCCGATCTTGTGCGAGGACCGCGAATAGGCGTCGGCCGCATGCACCGCCGCCTGCTCGTGGCGCACGAGAACATGCTTGAACTTGTCCTGCTTGAACAATTCGTCGTAAATGAACAGCACCGAGCCGCCAGGATAGCCAAAAACAAATTCGACCTTTTCTTCCTGCAAGCACCTGATTACAATTTCCGCACCCGTTAATAACATCGTCTCACCCGACACCAGAATTTCGTTTGAATAAGCGCGTAACCTTACTGGCTAGACCCGATTTGGTCAAGGCAAGCCTCGCTTGCGGGACCGGTTGCGCGCCGCATTCCCGGTCCGATTGAGCACCGAACGAGCACCACCCCTAACGATAGAGGATCCCCCTGGCCACTCGCAGCGAACTTTCGGACTTTCTCGCAGGCGTCGAGAGGCGGGCCTACAAGCAGGCGCTGTTCGCCGTGCACGACGAGGCTCAGGCGCTCGACATCGTCCAGGACGCCATGCTCAAGCTCGCGGAGAAATACGGCGATCGACCGGAGGGCGAGCTGCCGCCGGTCTTTCAGCGCATCCTGCAGAACACCATTCGGGATTTCTACCGGAGAGCCAAGGTGCGCTCGCTGTGGACCACCCTGCTCTCCTCTTTCACCCCGGCCGATGACGAAGACGCCGATCCGCTGGAAACGCTTCAGGCCCACGAAGGGTCGCACATAGCGACGCCGCACGCCAGTTTCGAGCAAACGCAAGTCCTTGCCATTATTGAGAAAGAGATCGAAAAACTGCCACCGCGTCAACGCCAGGCCTTCCTCATGCGTTACTGGGAGGACATGGACATTGCCGAGACCGCAACGGCGATGGGTTGTACCCAGGGCAGCGTGAAAACACATTGTTCGCGGGCGACGCATACACTGGCCGCGGCGCTGAAGGCAAAAGGTATCAGCTTATGAACAGTCACGACGAATTTGAATTCGCGCGTAAAGTCGCGAAAGTCCTCGACAGCGGGGTGCAGGGACTGGCCCGGGATACGCGCACCAGCTTGATGACGGCGCGCCAGCAGGCCCTGGGTAGGCAAAAGGTGGCGGTGGCCGGCTTGAGTCTGGCGGGACTGGGCCATTTCACCAGCGATGTGCTGCTTCCCCATGCGCGTATGATGGTGGCGATGTTCGCTCTGGCCCTGGGTGTCGTTTTCAGCTACTACTGGAACCACTTCCAGCAGGCGGCGGACAACGCGGAAGTCGACAGCGCCCTGCTGGCCGATGACCTGCCCATCAACGCCTACTTGGACCGCGGCTTTCGCGCATGGCTAGAACGTCCCTCGCAAGCGCCGCAGGAATAGCGCTGTGCCTGGCGCTCACGGCGCCGGCAGAGGCCGTCGTTACCCCGCTGAAGCAGCCGAATTGGGTGGAATTGACGCCGCAGCAGCGCGAGATACTGGCGCCGCTCTCCTCTGAATGGAACAAGCTCGAATCCTATCGCCGCAAGAAATGGCTAGGTATCGCTCAGCGCTATCCAACCATGTCGGCGGAGGAGCAGCAGCGTCTGCAGCGGCGCATGCAAGCCTGGATCAAGCTGACGCCGGAAGAACGCAAGCAGGCTAGAGAGCGCTACAAGAACCTGCAGAAGGCACCGCCCGAGCAGCGCCAGGTGATCAAGCAGAAGTGGCAGGAGTACAAGGATCTGCCGCCGGAAGAGCAGGAAAAGCTGAAGCAGAACGCCACGCATAAGGCGCAGCCCAAGACGGCGGCCGGAAAGCCGCCGCCGCAGACGAAAACGCCTGTAGCGCCATCGACTGCCCCAACACCAGTCCCAGCCGCACCCGCGGTCCCCGCCGCCGCGCCGCCAGCAGCGCCGTCGCGCTAGCTCATCTCCTTTCCACCCACCAGATCATCCCCGCCGCCAGCAACAGGAACAAGGCGCTCGGCGTGATCGCCGAGTAGAAGGGCGCCCAGCTGTTGATCACGCCCAGGCTGGAGAACAGTCCGTTGAGCATGTGGAAGGTGATGCCGAGCATGATGCCGGCGAAGACCTTGATGCTCACCGCGCCCATGCGATCCTGGGCATAGGCGAAGGGCAGCGCCAGCGCCATCATCACCAGCACGGCGAAAGGATAGACCAGCTTCTTCCAGAGCGCGATGATGTAGCGCTGGGCAGTCTGCTGGTTCTCCTCGAGATGGCGGACGTAGAGGACGAGATTGACGAAGGACATGCGCTCCGGCACCACCAGCAATACCGAGAGGATGTTCGGATTGAGCGCCGAGTGCCACATCATTTCGGCCTGTCGGGTGACCCTGGCCTCGTCTTCCCCGAACTCCGTGCGCACGACCCCGGTCAAGCGCCAGCGGCTGGGCGGCAGATACTCGCCGGCCTCGGCCTCGGAGATGGAACGCAGGCGTTGGCTTGCATCGAACTCATAGATGCGCACGCCGCGCAAGTGAGTGTCGGGCAGCACTTCGCGAACATTGACGAAGCTGTGTTCGTCCTTGACCCAGAGGCCTGAACGAAATTCCTGCGCCACCAACGAGCTGAGCGCCTTCAACCGCAATTCCTGCGCCGCTTTCTCTGCCGGTGGCGCGATGAACTCGCCGAAGACGAAGGTGAGCACCATGAAGAGCAGGCCGATCTTCGCCAGGGTCTTGAGCAGCGCCACGGTGGACAAGCCCGAACAGCGGAGGACGGTGATCTCGGAGTGGCGGGCCAGCAGCGTCAGCGCATAGAGCGTACCGATCAGCACGGCGATGGGAAACAGCTCGTACACCCGCCCGGGCATGGTGAGCAGGACGAAGGCCAGCGCGTGCTGCAATTGGTAGCCGCCGCGGCCCAGTTCCTCGAATTCGTGGATGAGGTCGAAAAAGGCGAAGAGCAGCAGAAAGGCAGCGAGCACCAGCGCCGTGGCGCCGTAGATCTCCCGCGCCAAGTGGCGCTCGTAGACCTTCACCGCCATAGCCGCCCCCAGGAGAACACCACCAGGCGGCGTGAGAACATCGCGGCGAGCAGCAGCAGCATCGCCGCATGCACCATCCACAGCCCGAACTCGAAACGCAGGCGTCCCTGTGCGACCCAGGCCTGGCTGATGCTGATGAGATTGCTGTAGATCATGTAGGCGAGCAGCGCAAAAATCAGGTTATTGGTGCGTCCCGCGCGCGGATTGACGAAGGAGAGCGGAATCGCCAGCAGGGCCAGGTTCATCGCCGCCAGGGGTATCCCCAGGCGCCAGATCAGTTCGCCGAGATTGGGCGGCGTCGGATCCTGCAGCAGTTGCCCGAGCGGCAGGCTCTTCGGTGTCTCGGCGATACCTTGCACCTCGCGCGTCTCCACGCGCACGGCGTAGCGTTCGAACTGCATCACGCGGAAATCCGCCTGGCCGGGATTGCCTTCGTAACGGCGTCCGTTCTCGAGTACCAGAAAGCGGTCCCCGTTGGCCATGGAGTGCTGGCTGCCCTGGGCTGCCGCCATGATGCCTAAGCGGCCGTTCTGCAAGGAACTGATGAACACGTTCTTGACGCGCCCCTCTTCGCCGGCGATCTCCTCGACAAAGAACACCCGGTCGGCCGCCGCCGACTCCTTGAAGGCGCCGGGGGCTACGCGCGACACATCGTCGCGATTCTCCATCTTCTGTCGGTACTCCAGGCTCTTGGCCAGCGCCCAGGGCGAGAGAAACAGGGAGAGGGAGACTATCAGCAGGAGCAAGGGCGCGGCGAAGATCAGTACCGGTCTAACCCAGGCAGTGAGCGGCAGACCGCTCACGAACCAGACGATCATTTCCGAATCGCGGTAGGAGCGCGACAGGGTCAACAGAACGGCGACGAACAGGGTCAGCGACAGCAGCACCGGCAGGTAGCTGAGCGCGCCAAAGCCGAGCAGCGCCACCACCGCCTCGGAAGCCAGCTTGCCGCCCGCCGCCTGGCTGAGCAGGCGGATCAGCTGCGTCGTCAGCATGATGGCGAACAGCGCGACAAAGACGGCGACTGCGGTGTTGGCGAATTCGCGCAGGGCGGCGCGCTGGAAAATCATGTCGGCTTTGACTTTTGGCGAGGAGTCTGGGGATAATCCAAACTCTTGGCCCATTCGTTGAATATCTCTGGGCTTTTCCCCAGCAACCGTGAGGAGCTTGGCGTGGAATTTAGCATAAAAAGCGGCATCCCGGAGAAGCAGCGCAGCGCCTGCGTGGTGATCGGCGTGTTTGAACCGCGCAAACTTTCCCTGCCCGGCGAGATTCTCAACAAGGCGGCAAAGAATCATGTGTCCGACCTGTTGCGGCGCGGCGACATGGAAGGCAAGGCGGGCACCACCCTGCTGCTGCATAACGTCCCGGGCACGCTCTGCGACCGGGTCCTCTTAGTCGGGCTGGGCAAGGAGCGGGACTTTCGCGAAAAGGAGTACCGCGATGCGATCGCCTGCGCCGTGCGCACACTCAACGAGACAGGGGCATTCGACGGTACCATCTACCTGACGGAGTTGGCGGTCAAGAAACGCGATATCCCTTGGCGCATTCGCCAGGCGGCGATGGTGGCGCTGTCTACGCTCTACCGTTTCGACCGCTTCAAATCGAAAAAAGATGAGGTAAGACGACCCCTGCGCAAGCTCACGCTCGCCGTCGAGAGCCGCGCCGATCTCGCGCAAGCGGAGAGCGCATTGGCGCAGGGACTGGCCATCGCCGGCGGCATGGGCCTGGCGCAGGATCTGGGCAACCTGCCTGGCAACATCTGCAACCCGACCTACCTCGCCGAGCGAGCGCATGAAATCGCCGAGGCCCAGGCGCTCACGCTCGAGGTGCTGGAACGCGCCGACATGGAAAAACTCGGCATGGGCTCGCTGCTGTCCGTGGCACGCGGCTCGCGCCAGCCGCCCAAGCTGATCGTACTGCGCCACAACGGTGGCAAAAAGGGTGAAGCGCCCATCGTGCTGGTGGGAAAAGGCATCACCTTCGACTCCGGCGGCATTTCGCTCAAGCCCGGCGCCGAGATGGACGAGATGAAATACGACATGTCCGGCGCCGCCAGCGTCCTCGGCACCCTGCAGGCGGCGGCGGCGATGGCGCTGCCGCTCAACATCGTCGGTATCATTCCCAGCGCCGAAAACATGCCCGGCGGCGAAGCCAGCCGGCCAGGCGACATCGTTACCTCGATGTCCGGTCAGACCATAGAGATCCTCAACACGGATGCCGAGGGACGACTGATCCTCTGCGATGCGCTCACCTACGCCGAGCGCTTCGAGCCGGAATGCGTCATCGACATCGCCACTCTCACCGGCGCCTGCGTCATCGCCTTGGGCCACATCGCCAGCGGCCTCTTCGCCAACAACGACAGCCTGGCCCGCGAACTGCTCGCGTGCGGCGAGGACGCCTGGGACCGTGCCTGGCACATGCCCCTCTGGGATGACTACCAGGAACTGTTGAAGAGCCCCTTCGCCGACATGGCCAACATCGGCGGGCGCACCGCGGGCAGCGTCACCGCCGCCTGTTTCCTGTCGCGTTACACCAAGAAGTACCACTGGGCGCACTTGGACATCGCGGGCACGGCATGGAAATCGGGCGAGAAGAAGGGTTCCACGGGCCGCCCCGTGCCTCTGCTGACGCACTTCCTGCTAGCCCGGGCCGGACTGCTCACGGCGTGACCAAGATCTGCTTCTACCACGGTGTCGATGATCGGCTGCAGGCAGCCGCGTCCTGGCTAGCCCAGGCCTACGCGCGCCGCCAACCGGTGCTCGTCTATGCGCCCGACGCCCGCACCGCCGACAGCATAGATCGCCTGCTGTGGACCCAAACCTCAACCTCCTTCCTGCCGCACTGCCGGGCCGATGGGCCGCTGGCGGCGCAAACGCCGGTGCTCATCGCCGAAGATCTGGAGGCCATCCCCCGGCAGGACTCCCTGCTGAATCTCGGCGACCAGGTGCCGCCGGGGTTCTCGCGTTTCGCCGAGGTGGTGGAGATCGTCAGCGGTGCCGAGGAGGACAGGCAACTGGCGCGCAGCCGCTTCAAGTTCTACCGCGATCGCGGCTACCCGCTTGAGAACCAGCGCTTCACGGCAATGCACGAAGGCCAACCATGAAGAACGGGAGCACCGCCCTTGCCGCCGGGCCGTCCCAAGGCAAGGGCAGCGTAGGATGCGGAGCCGCGCAGCGGCGAACCACCGTCATCCCCTCGCGTGGCGAGGGGGCTGGGGGGAGTGCCCAATGAGCGGCGAAGACATCCTGCTCGGCAAGGCCGACCAGTTGATGCGGCGGCACCGCAGCTTCGTAGCCAGCGCCAAGAGTAGCTCCGGCGAGCCGGCGCAGGAAGACGATCTCGACGAAGACCTGCCCCTGCTCACCGAGGTGGTAACCGCTGATCAGGGGGCGCAGGTCGACGGCGCGCTGCGCCTGCGCCTCGAGCAATTGCTCGCCGGCGAGCGCGCGGCGATACGGCGCGAGTTCGAGCGCTGGCTGGACGAGCAACTGCCGCAGGTGGTGACGAGCGCCATGGACGGCATCACCGACCGCCTCCTGGGTCTGATCACCCGGCGCGCCCGAGCGCAGTTGCTGCCACGCCTGCAGGCGATGGCCGCGCAGACCGACAAGCGGGAAATGCTTGGGGAGGACAGCGGCCGGACGGACAGCGGCCAGCCGGTATAATCGCCGGCTCGCGCGCTGCCGTCGTCGTCCCTTCTTCCCGTCACTTCCTCTCCCTCAATGCAACTCGAAAAAAGCTTTGATCCCGCCGCCATCGAGCGGCGCTGGTACGAAACCTGGGAAGCCCAAGGCTACTTCGCCGCCGGACTGGACCAAGCCAACACCTC
>Ga0172380_10005181_pt1 | contig 16038 bp, 17 predicted proteins | sample Leawe162metaG_FD_119747 | JGI IMG/M metagenome (GOLD analysis project Ga0172380, IMG submission 119747) | Leachate microbial communities from a municipal landfill in Southern Ontario, Canada - Leachate well 162 metaG | ecosystem: Engineered > Solid waste > Landfill > Unclassified | place...
AAGAATCGTCTTCGATCGGTTTCAAGTCTTCCGTAGCCTACGGGCTAAAGACTTTATGGATCATGGCGCTTTTTTGTCTCCAAAAGATGAAACTGGCGCATTCGCCCATCTTTAACCGGAAAGAATCTTAAAGGCATGAAGAATTTCAGGATCCCCGCCGCCCTGGTCGCCCTGATAATTATTGTCTCGGCAGCATTTTTGCCTTCTCTGGGGAACGGTTTTGTCAACTGGGACGACCAGCTGTATGTTACGGAGAATTCCGCGGTGGCGGATTTTTCTTTCTCCGGAGCGGAAAGGATATTTTCTTCTTTCTTCGCCGGCAATTACCAGCCTCTGACGATCTTTTCCTATTCCCTTGACCGCCTGTTTTCCGGCCTCAACCCCTACGGCTACCATCTTACCAATCTTATCCTGCATTTATTGAACTGCCTGCTTGTTTTCTGGTTGTTTTATCTTCTTAGCCGCCTGGAAACGGTAGGACTGCTCACCGCGGTTTTTTTCGGCCTGCATCCTTTGCGCGTAGAATCCGTGGCCTGGATCAGCCAAAGAAAAGATTTGCTTTACGCCTTTTTCTTCCTGGCGGCGCTTATTTTTTATCTTTACTACCTGAGGAAAGATAAGAAGGAGAGGTTGTATTACTATCTTGCGTTGGGGTCGTTTTTATGTTCCTTGTTGTCCAAGGCGATGGCGGTAGTGCTGCCGCTGGTATTAATGGCGACGGATTATTTTATCGGCCGCCCGAAAGGCGAAAGCCGGATAAGGGATAAGATACCGTTTTTCGCGTTGTCCGTTATTTTCGGAGCGGTCGCGCTTATGGGGCAGTATTCCGACGGGGCGGTGAGGCCGGATATGCCGGGAGGCGCCTGGGGGATGCTATCCGTCCCGTTCTACGCGGTATTTTTTTACCTACAGAAAATATTCTTTCCGGCGGGTCTTTCCTGCCTTTACCCGCGTAACGATATCCATTTAAGTTTTGGATTTTTTCTCTTGCCCGCCGCTTACGTTGTTATCTGTATCTTATTGTTTCTTCTGAACAAGGGAAGAAAAAAAATTGTTTTTTCCAATCTTTTCTTTTTAATCTGCCTCTTGCCGGTCCTGCAGTTTGTCCCGCTCGGGGAAACGATGGTCGCCGACCGCTATACTTATCTTGCCTCCGCGGGGATATCTTATCTTTGTGCGGCGGGACTGGTTTTTCTGTGGGGGGCCGGGAAGAGGTATCCAGGCGCGGCGCGGGTTGTTATTATCGCAACTCTGGTTTTCCTGTCCGGTTCGATGGTTTTTATGTCTCGGCAAAGGTGCCGTGCCTGGCATGACAGCCTGACTCTTTGGAGCGACGTCCTGGAAAAATACCCTAACGCGGCGATGGCTTATCATAACCGCGCGATAGCGTATAATGAGAACAAGGAATATCCTGAAGCGATCCTGGATTTTAACCGGGCCGCTTCCTTGCTTCCCGAGGAACAGCGGCGGATGATCTATCTCTATCTTATCAGGCTTTATCGTGAGGAAGGCAGGGAAAAAGAGGCGGAAGATTTATTCGAAAAAATAAAAAAATCGGATGCCGGAGTTTTCAGAAGGTATTACCAAAACGCCAACAGGCTGCGGGATGCCGGGCGCTACAGGAAGGCAATCGCCCTTTATCAGGGAGCGCGTGAATTAAACCCGGAAAACCCGGCTTTGGATAATGATGAGGGGGTCGCTTATTTGTATTACGGTAAATTCAAAAAGGCGGCGGTACTGTTTGAAAAAGCGCTGCGTTTGGGGCTGGATCCCGGCCTGGCGCATAATAACCTTGCCTTGGCATATTATTACGGGAAGAATTACGCCGCCGCAATTGAACATTGCAAGCTGGCGATCGATTTGGGGTATCCGGTTAATTCTCATTTACTCTCTCTTCTCCGGGGACGTCCCTTAAAGGGACACCCTAATGATTTATAAGTAATTAAGGAGCATAGGGTTGCAGTGTCGGTTTTAAGCAGGTGTCTCCCGAAGCAGCTACGGATTACCCTCTTCGTAACTATTTGTATTTTAAACAGTTATAGAGCAACAGGGTGTCCCCTGAAAGGACGTCCCCGGAAAAGGCTTGACTTTGAATAAATGAGATAGGAAAATATAAAAAAAGGAGGGGTTATGGGTAAACTCAACACGAAAGCGTTTGGTTTGGCATGCGGAGTTTTGTGGGGATGCGGTTTATTGCTTTTGGGGTTAATCGATACCGCTTCGACCTGGGGGGATGAGTGGGGAAGAGTAGCTTCAAGCGTTTATCTGGGGTATACCCCTACCATCCTGGGAAGTATTATCCTGGGGCTTTGGGGATTTGTGAGCGCGGGTATTTGGGGGCTTATTCTGGCAAAGTTGTATAATAAGTTTTCCAAATAGTAATTTTTTGTTTGTTTTCTAAAAAAGGCCGGACTTAAATCGTCCGGCCTTTTTTAGTCGGTTACGGTAAAGCGGTTGACAACAGCAGTATTAGTTTTATAATGTCTTCTGATAACAGGAGTTAAGAAAATATGCCCGGCCAGGAACTCCCGGTTTTCCCGGGGCCGAAGCCGGCGAGAATCTAAGGTAAAATATGGGCGGTTTTTGCGGCAAAGCGGTTTTTATCGTTTATACGTTATCGGTTTTATTCCTTTCCGGATGCGCTTCCACTTCCGCTTTCAAGTCTTATCCTTCGCAGATTGATCCGCTTATCCAGGATATCAGGGCCGACCGGAATATCGATCTTGGCCGGACTCTGGCGAACAAAGTAAAGTGCGGCGATAAGATACTTTATCTTATGGAAAGGGGCCGCATCGCCCAGATCCAGGGGGATTACGGTTTAAGCAGAAAAAATTTCGAGATGGCAATGCAGGCGGTTGAGGAAAGCGACGGCAAAGCTTTGATCAGCGCAACCGGCGCGGCAGCGCAGGCATCTTCGGTCATCGTGAACGATAATACTATTCCTTACCGTCCCGCGGGTTACGAGCGGGTAATGCTTTATCACCTCCAGGCGATGAATTATCTGGCGCAGGGGGACCCGGAAGGGGCGGGGGTAGAGGCGCGCCGGGCAGGGGCTGAGCAGGCCGACGCGCTGGCGCAGCATGAAAAAGAGATTGCCCGGGCGCAGGAACAGGCGGACAAAAAGAAACTTCCCCTGGAGGGCGCCGTTTCGCAAGTCGACAATGTTTACTCTTCGATGGATGCCGCCATCGGCAGGGTAAAAAATTCTTTCCAGAACGCTTACGCTTTTTATCTTTCAGGGCTGGTATATGAAATGCTCGGACGGCCCAATGACGCTTATATCGATTATAAGAAAGCGATTGAGATCTGTCCGGATAACCGCTATCTTCGCAGGGACCTGGTGCGTTTGGCCGAAAGGCTTAAGATGAATGACGACCTGGCGCGTTACCGTAGCCTGTATCCGGATTCTTTCCGGCCCGGAGCGCCGGCCCGGAGCGGCGAATGCGTCGTGTTTTTTGACGACGATTTTGTCGCCAGGAAAAAAGAAGTCAAGATACCGGTGCCGGTATCGTTTGAGACCCTTAATTTTATTTCAATCGCTTTTCCAATATATACGATCCCGCCTTTTAATCCGCGGCCGCTGGTAATTTCGGAGTCCGGAAAGGAGCTGGGGGAAAGCGAACCGCTTGTCGACATCGACGCCTTGGCGCTGAAGGCCTTAAAAGAAAAAGTCCCCTCTCTGGTGGTCCATCAGCTTCTGCGCGCCTCCGCCAAGACCGTGATGGCCAAGGCCGCCGAGGACCAGGGCGGATGGGTAGGGTCGTTGGTCGCTTCCGCTTACAATATTATCAGCGAAAGCGCCGATTTAAGGAGCTGGTTGACTTTACCGGCGGATGCGCAGGTGGCGCGTTTCAGGCTTAGCCCCGGGGAGCACGATATAGTATTTTCGCCGCGGGATAACCCGCAGGTTTCCGCGGCGGTAAGCGTGAATATTCCTGAAGATGGTATCGCGGTAATATATGTGGTGTCCGCCGGGGAAAGATTGTATTGCCGGGTTTTCCCGGTCCGGGCGCCGCAAGAAGTAAAATAAAAAACTTACCGAAGCCGTCGCCGGTTTTAGTTTGAATTTTTCGAAACGGAGAAAGAAAGGAGAAACCATGATGAGAATGAGTGGTAGTGTAATTAAAAATCTTGCGTCCGGATTAATCCCGGCGGCAGTTATGTTCCTGGCCGTTTTGACGGGCGGCTGCGGCACTTCCGGTATCGTCGGCTCGGCTTCATCCATGCGGGGGTCCGGCGGCGATATCCGGGAAAGCAAAGTAACGGTTTACAATCCTTTGCTTGCGCGTTATATCAAAATAACGGAGTTAAAGACCGTTTTTACGGGAGACCTGCTGCAGGCCAATGTCACGGTTTTCTCAAAATCTTTAGATACTCTTAATTTACAATATAAATTCCGGTGGTATAATTCTGAAGGTATGGAGGTGTTGCCGGAATTTTCGCCCTGGCAGCCCCTGGTCTTATACGGTAAAGAGACCAAGGGTATCCAGGCGCTGGCGCCTAATCCCGAAGTCAAGGAATTCAAGATTGAAATAAGGTCCAAAGAATAAAAAGGAGAGTGTAAAGATGAGAAGAAACCTTTTATCATTTTTTGTCCTGGCGGCTTTTGCGGTCTTTGCCGGATGCGCCAGCACCCCGGTGGTCCAGTACGGCGACGCGCAGTCCCTGCAGACGGTTTCCACCGATTTCAGTTCTTCCGACCTGCAGCAGATTGCCTCTTCCATGGTGGATTCCCTGCTGGTTTTTCCTCCGATCGTAGAGGCCACCAGCCAGCGCCGCCCGGTAATTACCGTCGACAGTATCAAGAACAAGACGATGCAGCATATCGATACGGAATCGATTACCGATTCCATCCGCGCCAGGCTGATCCAGTCGGGAAAATTCCGCTTTATCGACCGCACTACCGATGAGGCGGCGCTTGAGGAGATCCGCACGCAGCAGGAGGGCGGGATGACCGATCAGGCTACCGCGGTTAAATCCGGAAAACAGATCGGAGCCGAATATATGCTTATCGGGAATATCTCGGAGATTGAGCAGAGGAACGCGCGCCTCAAGGATGTTTATTACAAATTTACTCTCAACTTGAAAAATCTTTCTACCGGGATCCTTGAATGGTCCAGCGAAAAGGAGATCCGTAAGACAAGCAGGAGAAGGACTTTTGGCGGATAATCCAGCCCGGAAGCAAGAGGACTGTTTTCATCCAGGAGGGTGAAGTGAAAAATAAAGAGTTGGTCATATTGCTGGTAGTTTTAAGTTTACTGGTCGCTACTTTTATTTTCGCGGGAACGGTTGTTTCCCGGCCGGTAAAGCGTTTCCTTAAATCTGTCGTCCCGGCGGAAGAGCCTGTTACGCGGGAAGAGCCGTTAATTTCCAAATCTCCGGCAGCGCCGCAGCCGCGCATTACGGATTTTACAGCGGCCCCGGACTCTGCGAAAGAAGCTCCTGCGCGCGCCGAAAAGCCCTCCGGGAAGAAATGCCTTGCCGGAATAGAATTCCTGACGGGGTTTGCGACGGGGCACCTGGAAGGAAAAGGCAAATACAGCATGATCCCGTTTTTTCTGGACCTGGATTTCGATATTAAGCCCTTTTTTAAGAGGATAGGGATCAATCCTCCCGGTCTCCTGCAATTTGTCGATGAACCTTTTATTTCCGCGGTGACCGACCCGCATGGGAATATCGAGGTCGGCAATAATTTCCTGCTGAAGATCGGGTTTCTTCCGGAGAGTTCCCGTATCCAGCCTTATTTTAAAGGCGGCGCGGGTTTCCTTTATATTTCCCAGCATACCCTGGAGCAGGGGACACAGTTTAATTTTAACGAATATGCCGGATTCGGGGTGCATATCTTCCTGAAGAAGAACGTCGCTTTTACCGCAGAATACCGTTATCGGCATCTTTCCAACTCCGATATAAAGCAGCCGAATAAGGGTATCAACAGCGGTTTCGGTGTCTGCGGGTTGACGTATCTTTTCTGATTATGTTAAGAGGGGGCGGAATGATAAAAATTTTAACGGCGGCCTTCGCCATGATCTGTATTTTTGCCGGGTTTGCGGAGAGTTCTTTTGCCGGCGAAACAGCGGTCAATCCCACGCTGCGCACGATTTTCGAACGCAAGAGCGTGCGCGCCTATCAGCCCGGTGAGGTTACTCCGGAACAGCTGATGCTTTTGGTGCGGGCGGGAATGGCGGCTCCTACCGCGGTTGACCGCCGGCCATGGGATTTTATCGTAATTACCGATAAGGAGGTGTTAAAAAAGATCGCTGCGGCGATGCCTTACGCCAAGATGGCGCTTGAGGCCCCGGCGGCGATCGTGGTTACCGGGGATCTTAACCGGCAGTTCGGCGGGAAAGACGCTTCTTTTTGGATGCTGGATTGCAGCGCGGCTTCGGAGAATATCCTGCTTGCCGCCGAATCGATGGGGCTGGGCGCGGTCTGGACAGGAGTGTTTCCCGACCCGGAACGTATCCGCGCCCTGAGGAAGATCCTGGGCATCCCGGAAAATGTCGTACCGCTTAATTTTATCCCCGTAGGCCTGCCTTCCGGCAAAGATAAGCCCAAGGATAAATTCAATCCGCAGCAGATCCATGAGAACCATTGGTAAGATAAATTATGATGCCGGCCTTATCCGAAAAATAAAACCGTTTAACTTTATTCCAAATGTCCGCGCTAAAAAAACATTTAAAAGAAGGCGGGATGGCGGAGGTAATCGCGATCTCCCTGCCGATGGTTATTTCGCACGCCTGCGATACGGCGATGGTTTTTACCGATCGTCTTTTTCTGTCGCATCTGGCTCCGGACCTCATGAATGCCGCTCTTGGCGGGGGGCTGACCTGCCTGATGTTGATGGCTTTTTTTACCGGCCTGGTGGGGTTTACCACCGCGCTGGTCGCCCAGCACCTCGGCGCGGGGAGAAAAAAAGACTGCAGCCTGGTGCTTACCCAGGCCATGATTTTTTCATGTCTCGCCTATCCTTTGGTGCTTCTTTTGCGCCCGGCGGCCTACCGGATGTTCGTTTTGATGGGGCTGGGCCCGGGCCAGCTTATTCCGCAGGATGCTTATCTTAAGATCCTGCTTTACGGTTCGATCATCAGTCTCCTGCGGATCAGCTTGAGCGGTTTCTTTTCCGGGATCGCGCGCACCAGGATCGTGATGTTCGCTTCCGTAGCGGCGATGGTCACCAATGTAGGGTTGGATTATGTCCTTATTTTCGGGAAATTCGGTTTTCCTTCCCTGGGGATCCGGGGAGCGGCGTACGCTACGATCTCCGGCGGCCTGGTAGGTTTATTTATTTTATTTACCGCTTATCTCCGGCGCCGCAACCGCCGGGAATTTGAAGTAAGTGCTTCTTTTCGTTTCGACCGCCCGCTGGCGGGAAGATTGTTCCGGTTCGGTTCTCCCACCGGCCTGGAGATGTGCCTTAATATCGTCGCCTTTAACGCCATCGTGATGATTTTTCATTCCCTGGGCCCGGTAAACGCTACCGCCGCGACGATTGTTTTTAACTGGGACCTGGTATCTTTTGTTCCGCTGCTCGGTTTTGAGATCGGGGTTACCAGCCTGGTGGGCAGGTATATGGGGTCGGGAGAACCGGATAAGGCGCATCGTTCGGTGATCTCGGGACTGAAGCTGGGGATGATCTATTCGGCATTTATCTTTGTGCTGTTCCTGGCGATACCCGGCCGGCTGGTGGAGGTATTCCGTCCGGATGAAGTAAGCGCCGTATTCTCCGCGGCGGTGCCTATCGCGGTTTTTATGGTGCGCCTGGCCTCGGTTTACGTGCTGGTGGAGGCGATGCTTTGTGTTTTTATCGGGGCGCTGCGCGGGGCGGGGGATACTTACTGGGCGATGCGGATGTCGGTCCTGCTGCACTGGATGATGGTGGGGGTGCTTGCTTTTATCGTGCGTTTTCTGCGCCTGCCGGCGGAGACCGGGTGGGCGGCGGTGGTTTTATTTTTCCTGGTTTTTTCCGGGATCGTCCTGGCGCGTTACCGCCAGGGAAAATGGAGAAAGATGCGCATGGTGCAGCCGCAGGTCCCGCTGGAAATCATCCCCGAGATCGGGGAAGTTTAAAATCCAATTCAACATATTCAAGGAGGAAAGATGGGGTTATTAGATTTTTTCAGGAAGAAAAAAGAGCTGCCGCAGAAACCCGCTTTTGTGGAGAGAAGGTTCCTGCCGAGATGGAAAATTTCCGCTCCCGCCAAGATCAAGGCCGCCGGGGAAACGGATTATACGCCTTGTGAGATCCGGGACCTCAATATGCGCGGTTTTTGCCTGGTAACTTCCGAGAAAATCCACGATTACAATACCCGCGTCGAACTGTATTTTAATGATAAATATTTTTTCCCCGCCGATATCACCGTTACCTGGCATAAGGAAGAGGAGGGGAAACAGATTTACGGTGTGAAGTTCGAACAGGTCCGGGACGCGGACCGGGAAAAGATCTACCATATGATGAAGGAGAACTTTTCCTCCTGTTTCGGCAAGCTGATCTGAAGTTATTTAAAAGGCGTTTTCTTCTTGCCGGGATCGATACTCCGTCAAAGTCAAATCCCGCCCCGAAAGGGCAGGTAAGAAGCGGGGTTAGCGTCAATCCTGAATGTAGTCGAAGGGTTGACTTTTACCGGAGGCGGGGTTATTATTTAGGTGGGAGTTGAACGTTTCCAAGGAGGAACGATGAAAAAACCTTTTGCCGGGCAGGGCACCATGGAATATCTTGTTATCTTCGCGATCGTGGTCGGGGCGTTCATCTTATTCGCCAATGGGGCATTGAAAGCCAAAGTCAAAAGTTCTTTTACCACTTTGATCAAAGGTATCCAATCCAAGCTTTAGCGATTTCCGGCGCCCGCCGGGCCGCGATCACAGGGGTGTCTTATGTTTGAATACCGCAAAGGCGGTATCCCGTTTTCGATAATACTTGTTTTTCTTTTTTTTGCTGCCTGCCTGTTCCTCTGCAAGTTTTCTTCTGTTTTAGCGGGTTCTTTGTCGGAAAAAATTTCATTACCTTCCGGATTAAAAGAAGCGGTTTTCTGGCAGGATGCCGGGGGAGGTAAAGTGCAATGCCTGCTTTGCCCCCGTAAATGCCTTATCCCTCCCGGCAGGAGCGGTTTTTGCCGGGCGAGAAAAAATATCGGCGGCAGGCTTTATACTTTAACTTACGGCCGTCCGGTCGCGCTCCACCTCGATCCTATCGAAAAGAAACCCCTTTTCCATGTTTACCCCGGCACGAGATCTTTTTCCATAGCCACCGCCGGATGTAATTTAAGGTGCAAGTTTTGCCAGAACTGGGAGATTTCGCAGCTGGATCCCGGGGCGGTCAAAACCGGTTTCGTTTCTCCCCGGGAGGTTGTGGAGCGGGCTAAGGCAAGCGGAGCCCGGACTATCGCTTTTACCTATACCGAGCCGGCGATTTTTTATGAATACATGCTGGAGATCGCGGAACTGGCGGGCGAGGAAGGCATCTCCTGCGTGATGCATTCTTCCGGTTTCATTAACGAGAAACCTTTGCGCCGGCTGGCGCAACACCTCACCGCCGCCAACATCGACCTTAAGGGTTTCAGCCAAAAATATTATTCTTCTTTCTGCGAAGGAAACCTGGAGGATGTTTTAAGGACGCTGAAGGTGTTGAAAGAGGAGAAGGTCTGGGTGGAGGTGACCAATCTTGTTATCCCCTCGGCTAATGATTCCGAAGAAGACCTCTCCGGGCTTTGCCTTTGGGTAAAGGATAATCTCGGTCCGGATACCCCGGTCCATTTTTCAAGATTTTTCCCGATGTATAAACTCGCCGATCTTTCTCCGACCCCCGTCCGCTCCCTGGAAAAAGCCGCCAGGATCGCGCAAAAGGCGGGACTGCGTTATGTGTATATCGGCAATGTCAACAGGGACACCGGGGAGAATACCTATTGCCCGGTCTGCGGGAAACTGTTGATCAGGCGCCGCGGTTATACTATCCTTGAAAATAATATTAAAAAAGGCAAATGCGGCGGCTGCGGCGCTGTGATTGCCGGGGTCTGGGATTAGCCGCGCAGATTCCTGAGCGCGAAAACGATATTCAGGCAGGAGATAAGAAATAATGTTTGGAGGATCCCGAAAAAAGGGATCATGATCACCCCGCTTGCCAGGGTTCCCAGGAATGCCCCCGCCAGGTCGGAGGAGTAAATTTTCGCCGCGATGTCCGGTCCGGGGAATTTCTTTTGCAGAAGGCTTTCAGCCAGGAGCGGGTAGGCGTATCCGTTAACGATCCCGCAGAGCAGGGAATAAAAATAGTAGAATCCTTCCGTCCCGGCGCAGCCTGCGGGATTTTTCAAGAGCATAAAAAGCCCCCAGGAAAGCGCCGCGCCTCCGAAATATATCACCGGGATCAGCTTCCGGTGGTTTTTTTTAAACCTTTCACCGCAGAATACCCCCGCGCTTATACCTGCCATAAAAAGTGCTACCAGTATCCCCAGTTTCCAGAAAAGGGCGGCGCAGAAAATCTGAAATAATACGTAAGTAACCGAGCTCAGTCCGATCGAGGTAAACCCTACCGCACCCGCGTTAAAGAGAGGCAGGTTCCGGGGAGACGCCAGGCTTAAGGCGATAATAAGCGCCAGCCCTGCGGCAAGAAGTAGTGTAAAAAGAGGGTTTAGTTCCGGGCCCGCCCTAAGCCCGGGATAGAATTTATTCTGTTCCAGCACCAGCCAGTTCAGGAATCCCGAAGGGTTAAGATCGGTATTCGCAGGGACGTTTTTATCCAGCATGCTTTCGGTGTATGCGCGCATCGACGGTTCAAGGTAGTCCCGGAAATGGTAGGGTGTGAAAAATTCCATTTCCATGCCGGCGCGCTTGAAATTCGCGAGCATCGTTTCGCCGGAGATATTTTTTTCTTCAGTGGCAATGACAAGCATTGAGTCGGACGGCACCAGCAGGCGTTTAGGGAAGACTTTATCCAGGGCGTTGAGAATGCTGGAATCGAAACGGGCGAATTGCGGGCTGAGGATCTCGCGTTTGGAAGGAATGAAGAATGAGAATATCCCCCCGGCGTTCAAGCGCCTTTTGACCATCCTGAAGAATTCTTCGGTAAAATAGCGGTTCAGGGTGAGATTCGCAGGGGCGGGCATATTCATCAGGATTATGTCGTATTGTTTAGCGGAATTTTTAAGATAAGCGCGCGGATCCCCGGGGATAAAAGAGGTTTTTGCCTTCAGTCTTTCCGGCAGTCCTTCTTCGGAGATCTTTTCGATCAGCGGGTTTATCTGCAGGCAGGTAAGGGATGAAAAATCGTATCTGGCAATTTCATCCAGTTGCCCGGATACCGCCGGTCCGATAAAAAGGATATCTTTATCCGGGGCCTGTTTCCCCGCGGACATGCTGATGTGTATGAATTCTTCATTGGCCTGTTTATCCTGGTTTGTCGCCAGGAGCGCGCCTCCCGAGAAAAGGGATACCAGGTTATTTTTACGGACGGCGATCACCGGCCCGTAGCGCGACCCGGCGTTAAAAAGGACCTCGTTCCCGGCAAATTCTTTTTTGATCACCGTGTTAAACCCGCAAACCGATATCGCGGCGACCGTAATTACCAGCAGGGCGGATGAAATCTTGCGGGTATTGTTTTCCAGCGCGGGCAGGAGGATCAACGGAAGCAGGGAGAAGGCCAGGGGGTTTCCGTAATCCCCGAAAAAAAGGCTGAAAGATATCCCTCCCAGGAAAAATCCCGCCGCCTCCCAGGCGAAAAAACCGGCGTAAACATTTTCAGGGCGCGGGCTTTCTTCGGCCTGTTTACGGCTGAATTGGCGGAATGCCAGGCCGATGATATAAGCTCCCGGTCCGACCAGCGCCAGGCTCAATAAGAAGGTTGTCCCCAGGCTTAAGGCCTGGTAGTATTTTATTCCGAGCAGGGATTTGGAAAGATGGGTCAGACAGACCGAAAAGGAGAAGCATAGGGCGCAGGCCCCGGGGATATCCACCCGGCGGGTGAATCTGTCCGGGAGTTTTATGATACTTCCGAGGGAGCAGAAGATTATCCACACCCCGGCGGCAAGCACCAGCCCGAGCTCCTGCTTGGCGATTGTGAAACTGAATTCGCGCAGGAGGACAAGCTGGAAGATCGAAGCGACTATCCCCAGCGATATGAAGATAAGCATGGACAATCTCCTTTTACGCCATTATATTAAACCTGTGATGAAAGAAAGTCTATATTATTTATTCGTTAGCGGCCTGATTCTCGGCTCCGGGCCCTGTCTGGGGTTCTGCCTTCCGGCGCTTACCGGTTTTATCGCCGCCTATAAGCCTTCGGCGAAAAAAGCTTTTTATGCTTACCTGTTTTTTTCCGCCGGCAGGATAACCGGTTATATTATGCTGGGGGCGCTTTGCGGGGTGTTCTCCGGGATACTGAAAACCGGATTTTTTACTTATTACCTTAATTTGGTTAATATCCTGCTGGGGTTTTTTGTCCTGCTAATCGGGGCGCTGACCGTGATATTTAAAGAACCATTGACAAGCAGGTATTGCTTTTTCCTGCGCCGGGGAAATCTGGGTAACGCGGGAGTGCTCGGGCTCCTGGCGGGTTTTTCTCCCTGCCTGCCGCTTTTAGGTATCTTGAATTATATCGTGGCGGTATCCCGTTCGGCGGCGGAAGGCGGAGTTTACGCTTTGGCGTTCGGCCTGGGGACCGTGTTATCACCGGCAATTTTTATCGTCCTTCTTTCGGGAAAACTCTCGGGGTTCTTTCTGGAAGGGAGAGCGCGGAATTTTATCCGGATCGGGGCGGGAATACTTTTGGCGGTTTTGGGTTTAAGGATAATATTTACGGGATTAGCGGGCAGTGCAGGCTAAACAAGCTTAAAATCCTAAAAAACCAAAAAACTATTCAATATAGCAGGATCAAATATTACTATCCTTAACTATATAGCTTTATTTTGTCTTTTGCTCTCTTTACCTTTACCTATACCTGTTTTTCCTAGGTTATTTTTATTCTTTGATTTTGTTCTTTTGGATTTGTTTAGCCTGCCGGCAGTCAGGGATTTCGGGTTTAGAGTTTAGGATCTAGATCTTATCTTTAAAGGGTGTCCCCTGAAAGGACGTCCCCAGAGGCTTGGATTATCTCCTTCGTAACTATTTGTATTTTTAACAGTTATAGAGCAACAGGGTGTCCCCTGAAAGGACGTCCCCGGAGGCTGAAAACTGATGACTGACGCCTGTTGTCTTGAACGAGAACCGAACTGAATATTTATTTGTAATCCCTCAAATTATTGGTTATAATTGTCTTGAAAACACAGGCATCCCGTTTTTCTTCATTCAATATTTAAACCCGCGGCGCAAGCCGGGTAAGAGGGGGGGTAGAGAGATGGAAGACTGGGCATTGTTCGATATCGTCCGCGTTATTATCTTCTGGACTAGTCCGGTAGTTTTTGTCCTGGGGCTGATCCTTTTGACTTACAGTAAATATACCAAACTGGAGGAGTTCCTGGCCAAGGAGTTCGGGATGCGTAAGAAGATTTTTCCCGGCTTGGAAAAGAATATTTACTTACTGCATAACTGGTGTCTTAAGAAGCGTGTTTTGATCGGAATAGCCTGTATTATTTACGCCCTGGTTGTTTTTCTGCTCCTGCATAATTTTTCTTCTCTGGAAGAGGTTATCGGGGAAGTTTAATGATCCGGGGTTTTTGGTATATTAAGAATGGAGAGCGGTTATGATCGAGATCGAGGCTTTAAGAATGGCTCTTGCCAAAGAGCAGAACGCGGTAAGAATATACCAGGGCCTTTTGGCGCAGCATCCGTCATTGAAGGAATTATTTTCGTTTTTGGTTACCGAAGAACAGAAGCACGTTTTAATGATCGAGAAGAAGATCGGCGAACTCTCCAGATATTAAATACATTCGGCGGCGCTCAAGCCCCGTTTCTTTCAGGACGGGACTAGCTTGCGCCGTTTTTTTAGTAGCAATCCTTAAGCATGCCTTGTGCTAAAGCGCAGGGCAGTTGAAGGTTTTATCTTCCGGCTTTGTTCCGGGATAACTTGAATTTGTAAAAACGGCCGCCCTCGCAGAAGCGGCCGTTTCTGCGTCCAGAGGCCTACTGGGGGTCTCTTTAATACACCCTTGACAAGGGTTATTTTTTATGCCATATTATTAATGGCATTAATATTTAATGTGGTTAAATATTAAGGAGATTAAATATGACTCAGGATGCGGTCCGGGATTTCGCCCGGAGATTAGAACAACTCTTGCCTCAGGTTATGCGGGGTTTTGTGCGGCGGCACCATTGCTTCGCATACAAAGATAAAGTAACCTTGTCGCAGATGTTTATTCTGGAATATCTGCAAGAGCACAGCCCTTCCAGGATGACCGAATTGGCGAATTTTATGAAGGTAAGTGCCGCCGCCTCCACGGGGATGGTTCAGCGGCTGGTGCTTTTAGGTTATATCCAGAGGGAATATAACCAGAAAGACCGCCGGGTAGTTATGATAAGAATCAGCGCTAAAGGAAGCGAGTTTCTAAAAAAGATGAATCAGCAACGTTTCCATATGATTAGCAGTGTTTTCGGTAAATTGACCGAAAAGGACCGCCAGGAATACCTGCGCATAATTACACAGGTCAGGGATATTTTGGAAAAAGAAGATAATTAATGAAAAAATTAATTTTAATATTTGTTTTTTTAACTTTAATTACGGCAAATGATTACGTTCCTGATATGAGTTCATTGTCTTTAAGTTTTATGGGTTCAAAGGAAAACCGTGGCTTTCTAGCCTCCGGCTTTGCCAGAATGATGGCAAACCGTGGCTCTCTAGCCTCCGGCTTTGCCAAAATGATGGCAAACCGTGGCTCTCTAGCCTATGCCGAAGAAGAAATTAATCTTACTTTGAATGAAGCGGTGGCGATCGGCTCGAGGGATAACCGTGATATCCTTCTGAAGGAGCAGGATGTGGAGAAGGCAAAATTTAAGATAGCTTCCGCTAAATCGGAACTTTATCCTACTCTGGATTTGACCGGCGGATGGAATTATACTAAAGGTTACTATGATAAGGATTTAAGCGAAACTATCGGGCAGGTTACTTTGCGCCAGGAGCTTTTTACCGGGGGCAGGATTTTGAACACCATCAAATATAATGGTTATAACTTTGAGGTCGCGCAGGCTATCCTTGATAAGGCCAAGCTTGAGGTAATTCTGGATATCGTCAAGGCTTATTATACTCTCATGCTTTCCGAAGAATATGTGAATCTGAATAAGGGTATTCTGGAGAACAGCCGCCGGCATCTGGAATATATCAGGGAACGTTATAAGGCCGGTGAGCTTTCTCATACCGATATTCTTGAGGCGGAGGCTTCGCTGGCCTCGGTGGAGAAGGCTTATGATTCATCAAAGATGCAGCTGGAGAATACCCGGGTGTTGTTGAATAATCTTCTATATTTGGACAAAGATGTTAAGATATCCCCGGAAGAGAAATTTGCCTTCGAGCCTCGGGATGTGGCTTTCGAAGAAGGTTTCTTGAAGGCGATGCGTTCTCGCCCCGAAATAAGACAGTTTGAGGCGCAGATCAAGGCGGATGAAAGAGCGGTGGAAGTAGCAAAGGCCGGCGGGCGCCCTGAGGTTTACGCCTCTTTTGATTATTACAGCCGTTCGCGCGCGGTGCAGACTACCATCAATACCAAGAATTGGAATGATTACGGCGTGCTGGGGCTTACGGTATCCTGGCCCGTCTTTGACGGCTGGCTTACCAGGGCCAAAGTGGAACAGGCGGTAGTGGATCTTAAGGAGTCGCGTCTTAACCGCCAGAAAACGGTACAGGATATCGGCCGGGAGGTTAAAAGCGCTTACCTTTCCTTGAAGAACGCCATCGAGGAGATAAAATCTTCCGGGGCGGACTTGATGTTTTACAAGGAAAATTCTTACACCGCCGAAAAGAAATACGGGCAAGGAGAAATCAGTATGTTGGATAACGACGATGCCGTCTTAAAATACCGGGTTTCCGTTTTTAACCGGGATCAGGCGGTCTACGATTACATTATCGCCAAATTTACCTTTGATAAGGTTACGGGAGGTTTTAATGAGATTTAGAATAACGGC